>Ga0335070_10002499_pt1 | contig 21367 bp, 22 predicted proteins | sample Lox_Sample_13_FD_206722 | JGI IMG/M metagenome (GOLD analysis project Ga0335070, IMG submission 206722) | Soil microbial communities from Loxahatchee National Wildlife Refuge, Florida, United States - Lox_Sample_1.3 | ecosystem: Environmental > Terrestrial > Soil > Wetlands | place: USA...
GCCGCGGTGATCGTCACGTGGACGGGGCTCTTCAGGACGGACGACTGATGCGGCACACGGCTCTCGGCGTTCGCCTGCTCGTGCTGATCACCTTCGCGGCGTTCTTCATCGTGCCCGTCGTCTGGCTGGTCCTCGCCCCGACGAAGAGCGACGGCGCGCTCGTCAGTCACAGCCCGCTCTCCTTCGGCAGCTTCCATCAGGTCTGGCTCGCGTGGAAGCACCTCGACGCCTTCAGCGACCACATCTACAGGCGCTGGATCCTCAACTCGCTCTTCTATGCCCTGACTGCCACCGCGATCACGGTCGCGGTCGGCGTTCCGGCCGGATACGGTCTCGCGCTCGGGAACTTTCCGGGCCGCAAGGTGATTCTGACGCTGACGCTCGTGGCGATGATCATGCCGGGCGCGGCCCTCGTGCTCCCGATCTTCCTCGAGCTCGACGCGCTCCATCTGATCGGCAGCGTCTTCTCGGTGATCCTGCCGTTCTCGTTCTTCCCGTTCGGGGTGTATCTCGCGTACATCTACTACGCCACCGCGCTTCCGAAGGATCTGCTCGACGCGTCGCGCGTCGACGGTTGCAGCGAGTGGCAGACCTTTCAGCGCATCGCGCTGCCGCTCGCGAAGCCCGTCGTCGCGCTCGTGTTCTTCTTCAGCTTCGTCGCCGACTGGAACAACTTCTTCCTGCCGCTCACGGTCCTCGCGGACTCGAAGCAGTACCCGATCCAGGTCGGTCTGTCCGATCTCCTCTCGTCGACGCCGTCCTTCAACCCCGCGCAGGGCGGCGGTGGGCAGACGGTGAACATCTTCCGCCCCGAGCTCGCGCTCGCGACGCTCCTCGCCGTCGTCCCCGTCGCGATCGTCTTCCTCCTGTCGCAGCGGTCACTCGTCCGCGGCATGCTCGGCGGAGCGGTCAAGCAGTGAAGGAGTGATGCAATGGCCCGGGTTGCCTTCGAACGCGTGACGAAGATCTACGGCGACGGAATCCGCGCGGTCGACGAGCTCGACCTCGAGGTCGCGGACGGCGAGTTCATGGTCCTCGTCGGGCCGTCGGGATGCGGAAAGACGACGGCCCTGCGGATGGTCGCGGGGCTCGAGGAGATCACGGACGGCATCGTCCGGATCGGCGACAAGGTCGTCAACGAGCTCACGCCGAAGAGCCGCGACATCGCGATGGTGTTCCAGAGCTACGCGCTCTACCCGCACCTCAGCGTCTACGACAACATCGCGTTCGCGTTGAAGATCAAGCGGACGCCGAAGACCGAGATCGAGCGGCGCGTCGACGGTGCGGCGCGAATCCTCGATCTGGAGGCGCTGCTGAAGCGCAAGCCCCGCGCGCTCTCGGGAGGGCAGCGGCAGCGGGTCGCGATGGGACGTGCAATCGTGCGGGAGCCGGCCGCGTTCCTGATGGACGAGCCGCTCTCGAACCTCGACGCGAAGCTGCGGGTGCAGATGCGCGCCGACATCAAGAAGCTGCAGAGCGACCTCGGCGTGACGACGATCTACGTCACCCACGACCAGGTCGAGGCGATGACGATGGGACATCGCGTCGCCGTGATGCGGAAGGGGAAGCTCCAGCAGGTCGCCGCGCCGCAGGAGATGTACGACAACCCTGCGAACGTCTTCGTCGGGGGCTTCATCGGCAGCCCGGCGATGAACATGCTCGAGGCGCGGATCGAGCGACGGGACGGCAACCTCGTCGCCGCGCTCGGCGATGCGGCGGTGCCGCTCGACGACGAGACACTCGACCGGCGGCCGGCGCTCGTCGGCTACGAGGGCCGGGACATCGTCCTCGGTATCCGGCCGGAGGACCTCGAGGACGCCTCGCTCGCAAACGGCGACGGGAGACCCCGGCTGACCGGGCGCGTCGAGATCCGCGAGGCGCTCGGCTCGGAGATGCTCGTCCACTTCGAGGTCGCCGCCCGTCAGGCGATGACGGACGAGGTGCGCGAGCTCGCAGAAGACGTCGGGGACGACCGCATGCTCGAGCAGTACGTGTCGGGGACGCAGCCCGCGGTGGCGACGCTCGTCGGCCGCTTCGGCCCCCGTTCCCGCGTCGTCGAGGGGGAGACGGTCGAGGTGTCGATCGACCGCCGCGCGCTTCACTTCTTCGACTCCGGAACCGGCCTCTCGATCGCGTGAAGCCGTTCGGCGAGCTCGAGCTCTGGTTCGTCGCCGGCACGCAGGACCTGTACGGCGCCGCAGTTGTCGCGATCGTGGAGGAGCACGCACGCGCGGTCGCCGCCTCGCTCGACGCCGAACCGGAGATCCCCGTGCGCGTGCGTGACCGCGGCGCCGTTCTCTCGCCCGACTCGATCCGCCGTCTCTGTCTCGAGGCGAACGCCGACGACGGGTGTGTCGGCGTCGTGATCTGGATGCACACGTTCTCGCCGGCGAAGATGTGGATCGCAGGTCTCGCCGCGCTGCGCAAGCCGCTGCTCCACCTGCACACGCAGTTCGATCGCGAGCTGCCGTGGGCGGAGATCGACATGGAGTTCATGAACCTGAACCAGTCGGCGCACGGCGACCGCGAGCTCGGGTTCATGCAGACGCGGATGGGCCTGCGTCGCAAGACGGTCGTCGGGCACTGGTCGGATCCCGTCGTCGCACGGCGGATCGGCACGTGGGCGAGAGCGGCATGCGGCGAGCGTGAGCTCCGGCAGCTCCAGGTCGTGCGATTCGGCGACAACATGCGACAGGTCGCGGTGACCGACGGCGACAGGGTCGAGGCGCAGTTGCGCCTCGGCACCGCCGTTCACGGCCACGGCGTGGACGACCTCGCGAACGCCGTGCGCGAGACCTCGGAAGCCGAGGTCGACGATCTGCTCCGCGAGTACGAGGAGCGATACGACCTCGTCCCTGTGCTGCGCGAGGGAGGCGAGCGCCGCACGTCCCTGCGCGAGGCCGCGCGGATCGAGGCGGGACTCCGCACGTTTCTCGGCGCGCGCGGCTTCGCCGCCTTCACCGACACGTTCGAGGACCTCGGCGCCCTGCCGCAGCTCCCGGGGATCGCGGTGCAACGGCTGATGGCCGACGGCTACGGGTTCGGCGCGGAAGGCGACTGGAAGACCGCCGCCCTCGTGCGCGCGGTCAAGGTCATGGGGAACGGGCTCGCCGGCGGCAGCTCGTTCATGGAGGACTACACGTACGACCTCACCCCCGGCCGCGAGCTGGTGCTCGGCGCGCACATGCTCGAGGTCTGTCCCTCGATCACGGACGAGCGTCCCTCGTGCGAGATCCACCCGCTGTCGATCGGCGGCCGCGGCGATCCCGTACGGCTCGTGTTCACCGCCCGAAGCGGCCCCGCCGTCGTCGCGGCTCTCGTCGATCTCGGAGACCGCTTCCGGCTGCTCGTGAACGAGGTGGATCTCGTCGCCCAGGAGCGGCCGCTGCCGAGGCTGCCCGTCGCGCGTGCGCTGTGGCGGCCGAAGCCCGATCTCTCGACGGCCGCCGAGGCGTGGCTCGTCGCCGGCGGGTCGCACCATACGGTCTTGACGGATCAGGTCGGGAGCGACGCCCTCGCCGACCTCGCCGAGATGCTCGGAATCGAGCTGGTGCTCATCGACGGCGAGACGCGGATGCGCGACCTCACGCGCGAGCTCCGCTGGAACCACGCGTTCCACGCGGTCGCCGGAAACGCCTGACAGGGCTCCGCCGGTCCCGCGCACGGCACAGGACGGCGGCCCGGTGGCAGCGCCGTGGCAGAGGCCGAGGCGATGCTGGGGCGGTCGTCGAGGAACCGAAAGGAGCGTCGCATGAGCGACCAGCTGACAAGGAGCTCACTCGCGGCACGGGCCGAGGGAAGCACCGTGTTCGCGCAGACGATGGGCCTCGTCGCCGCCACGACCGGTGTCTTCGCGCTCGGTGCCTACCTGGGGCGGAACTTGTCCTTCGGCTGGGGCCTCGCCTTCTGGGTCGCATCCCTCGCGTGCCTGGTCGGGATCAGTTTCGGGGTACGTGCCGGCGAGGAGATCGGCGTCGGACTGCTCTTCCTGTTCGGTCTGCTCGTCGGGCTGGCGATGGCGCCGACGATCGCGTACTACGCGCACACGAGCCCGCAGGCGGTCTGGCAGGCCGGCGGCGCGACGGCGCTGTTCGTCGCGGGCTTCGGAGCCGCCGGGTACGCGACGCGCCGGGACCTGTCCGTCTACGCCCGCGTGCTCTTCTGGGCGCTCGTCGGCCTCATCGTGTACGGGATCGTGCTGATCTTCGCGCAGATCCCGGGCGGTGAACGCGTCTACTCGATCCTCGGGCTCGTGGTCTTCGCCGGCTACGTCATGTTCGACTTCCAGCGGCTTCGGCTGACGACCGACGACGACAGCGCACCACTGCTCGCGGCATCGATCTTCGTCGACATGCTCAACGTCTTCACCTTCTTCCTGTCGCTCTTCGGCGGCGGACGGACGAGACGGGCGTAGCGACGTGCGAGCTCCCGCAGTCACCACACAACGATCCGATGTCAATGCAGGAAGGAGGACGCCATGAGCGTTTCGAGCAAGACCCGCGCTTCCGAGAGGTTCGCCGAGCTTTCGGACCGCGCCAAGGAGGCCGAGAAGCGCGTCGCCGCCGCTCAGGACGAAGCGCAGGCCGAGGTCGAGCGTCACGCGAACGAGGCGAGGGCGGCGGCGAAGGCGCACGCCGACAAGCTCGTCGAGTCCGCCGGCGCCGAGCAGGCCCACGTCTCCAAGTCGTGGAACGACCTGCAGACGTCGTGGAGCCGGCACATCGACCAGATGCACCAGGACCTCGCCGCGAGCAAGCGCGTGTTCGACGCGACGCAGGCGGTCAGCGACGCCGAGAACGCCGAAGGAGACGCGATGGCCGCGATCAACTTCGCCTACGGCGCGATCGAGGAGGCGGAAGCCTCGGTGCTCGACGCGATCTGGGCCTGGAAGCAGGCGGACGAGCTCGTCAAGAAGCAGTAGGACGCCGGTTGAGCTAGGGCGCGGGCTGCGGCTGCGGCCCGCGCCCGCTGCGCATCGGGAGCCTCAGTAGCGGCGCCGACGATCGCTTGCGGCGTAGATCTGCCGGCCGCACCGGGCGCACGCGGTCGGGGCCGGGAAGAGGCGGAGCCACGCCCGACAGTGCGGACAACGGCGCTTACGCGTCAGCCGTTGCCGGAACCCATCCACGGTTGACCGAGTCCGCCGGCGCACGCTGAATCCCCTTTCCCTCTGGGCCGGCCGCATCCTCTCCGGGCAGCCGCCGACTCTTCGGACCGTGCGGCCCCGCTTCCCGCCCGTCGACCCCGGAGCGGAGGAGCGGCGCGTATGCGAGACTGTCGGGGCGCGCTGACCCTGCGCGGTCGCCGTCGAGGCTGCTTCGACCTTCCTCTTCGACTGCCACTCCGGGCGCGAACACAGCCGGCGGCATCGTGTCCTCGGCGCCACGACGGACCGAAAGGCCGAGACGATGGAGACCGCCACAATCTGCGCCGACGGCCGTCCGTCCGGTGAGGCGCGGCCCGGATGAACCGGTTCGTCGGCGGAGGCGAGCGCGGAGACTCCGTGCTGCTCGACTACGAGGCGACGCTCTCGGCCCTGCTCTCGCTCGTCGGCCGCCAGGTGCTGGTCCTCTTCTCCGGGTCGGGTGGGTCGCCGTTCATCGCCGGCGTCGTCGCGGGCAGGCTCGAGCGCGGCGAGCCGGACGAACGGCTGCAGGAGCTGCTGCTTCGGGCCGACACGGAGCTGGTCGAGACGCTCTTCTTCCATGTCGGCTCGCGGCAGAGCGGCTTCGTCCTCCGTCCGGACGAGTTCGCGCATGCGTTCTGGCAGGGCGACGAGCAGCTGACGGTCCACCTCGGAGCGTGTGCGTTGACCGTTCTGGTTCAGGCCGAGCTCGGGGAAGCGTTGAGCCGTGGGCTGTCGCGGCCCGACGGGTGATCGAGGTCGAGGAGGAGCGATGGAAGGCACGATGATCTGGTTCAACGTCGACAAGGGGTACGGCTTCATCCGCACCGAGCACGACGAGCGGCTCTACGTTGCGCGCAGCGATTTCCTGCCCGATCACGAGCCCGAGCCTCGCTGCAAGGGCCGACAGGTCAGATTCGAGCGGCAGGCGGGCGAAGGCGATGTCCGTGCCGTCGAGGTGGCGTTCGTCGTGCAGGACGATCCGCGTCGTGCCCGCCTCCGCCACGCACGCGGCGGTCACGCCCTCTAGGCAGCGGCGGCGGTCCGCCGGCCGGCGTCCTCAGTCGCCGGCTTCGTACTTGAACGAGATGTCGAGCCTGACGCGGTAGTCGGCGATCTTCCCGTCCGCGATCGTGACGTCGAACCGTGTCGCCTCGGCGACGCGGAGGTCGCGGATCGACTTGGCGGCGGTCTCGACGGCGTTGCGTGCGGCTGCTTCCCAGGAGTCGGAGCTCGTTCCGATCACTTCGGTGACGCGGTACACGCTGTCGCTCATGTTCCTCTCCTTCGGCTCGGTCGTCGTGAATGATCTCAGTTCTCGGCCTTCGTCGTGAAGCTGCGGTAGACGCCGAGCATGGCCTCCTTCTGGGCCTCCGTCAGCCGCGGGTCGGCGCGGATCGCGGCCTCGGTGTCGGCGGCCTCGGTGGGCTCGTCGTCGAGCAGGCCGGCCTGCTCGAGCATCGTCTCGGCCGAGAGGTTGAAGGCGTCGGCGAGCGACTTCAGCACCCGCACCGACGGTGCGTGCAGTCCCCGCTCGAGCTGGCTCAGGTACGCGTTCGAGATGTCGGTCCGCGCGGCAAGCTCGCGAAGCGAGAGCCGCGCGAGCTTGCGTTGCGTGTGGATGAACTGGCCGAATGCCTCGACCTGCTCCTTCCAGGGATCGGTCAGCTGGCAGCCTTCGTCGTCGCGGACGGGGACGGCTTGCCGAGCACCGGCGACGCTGCGTCGAGCACGCTCTCGGCGAACTCCTGCTGCGCCTTCAGCAGCTGCTCGGCGAACCCGAAGCTCGTCTTGATGATCTCCTGCGGCTTCGGCAGCTCGTCGGCGTAGGGCAGGGCAGGCGTCTCGGGGATCGCCTTCTCGACGGCGTTCGCCCAGGCGCGGATCGCCTCGACGATCACCTGCTGGCCCTGGCGGATCGACTTCAGCGTCTGCTCCTGCGCCGTCTTGGCGTAGTCGGGTGCGGCGGTCGGCATCGGGACTCCTTTTGGTCGGTTACCGCGTCTTGCGTACTATACCACGCAAATGGCGGGTAAAGCAAGCTAGGAGCCGTTCGCGCCCGAATGCCGGACGTAGCGGCGAAACGCGTCGCTCAGTGCGCGGTGGGGCTGAGCCCCGCTCGACGCCTCGAAGGCAGCCTCCACCGTCTCGTCGTCCGCGACCTCGGTGCCCGACGTCCAGGCGCGGCAGCGCGCCAGGGTCTTGCTCGAGAAGAAGTCCGCCAGCAGCGGCAGCGCCCGGCTCTCCGGATCGCACACGTAGAGGTGCCCTTCTCCGGCGAGGACGTGCAGGCGGCTCTCGGGCAGGAGGCGGGCGAGCTGGATCCCGTTCGCCGGCTGCACGAGACGGTCCCCGTCGCCGGTCAAGACGAGCGTCGGAGCGCGGACGGACGAGAGCCACGGGAGGCTCGACCAGAACGCGCCCGCCGTCAGCTGGTACGTGTAGCCGAGGAGCGACGGCGGGTGCAGGAGTCGTGCCTCGGCGAGGCCGGGTACGCGCGTCAGGAGCTCGCGGTCGGCGGGGCTCGCGAGCTGGATCGTCCGGTCGTAGAGGGAGCGCGAGTGGTAGCGGATCGGCATCGAGATCAGCGTCAGCGCGTCGAAGGTCCCGGGCAGGCTGCCCCAGCCGCAGGCCGTGCTGGCGAGTGCGAGTCGCCGCACCCGGTCCGGCGCGTCGTGCGCCAGCTGCTGCGCCACGACCCCGCCGAGGGAGAAGCCGAGGACGTCGACCTGCTCGTGGCCGAGCTCGTCGAGCAGATCCACGAGCGTCGCCGCGATCGCCGCGATCGAGAGCGGCCGGCGCGGAGTCGGCGAGCGGCCGGCGCCCGGCAGCTCGACCGCGATCGTGTGCGCGGTCCGGGCCAGCCGCTCCTCGAGGGTGGCCAGCATCTCGACGTTGGCGCCGAGGCCGTTGACGAGGAGCACTGGACGGCCCGTGCCGCGCCGGCGCACGAACATCTCGACGCCGCCGGCGCTCAGGATTGCATCGCTCGGCCCCGCGCTTGCAGCCACCGTCGACCGCCTCTCTCCGCTCGGCTGCCGCGTCGATTGGCTGACGCGACATGAGGACGTGGATTGTAGGCCGTGCCCCGGAGGGCGTTGACCCCTCTCTTGTGTTCCTGATATTAATTCAGTTCAGGTGACGCTGTCTACCCGCTTCGAGGGCAAGGTCATGTTCGCCACGGGCGGCGGCTCGGGCATCGCGGCTGCCACGGCGCGGCGGTTCGCGGCGGAGGGCGGCCGGGTGGCGGTCGTCGATCTGGACGCGGGCCGCGCGGCGGAGGTCGCCTCGGAGCTGGACGGATCGGTCGGGATCGGCTGCGACGTCGCCGACGAGGCCTCGGTGCAGGCGGCGGTGCGGGAGGCGCGCGAGCGGCTCGGCCGGATCGATTGCGTCCTGAACGCGGCCGGCTTCGTCCACTTCGCTCCCGTCGAGGAGCTGGCCGTCGAGGACTGGAACCGGATGCTCGCGGTGCACCTGACCGGGACGTTCCTCGTCTGCAAGACCGCGCTGCCGCATCTCCGCGCGGCCGGCGGCGGCTCGATCGTCAACCTCGCGTCGGTCACCGCGCTCGTCGCCCGCGTGAACCTCGCGGCGTACTCGGCTGCGAAGGGCGGCATCATCGCGTTCTCGCGCCAGTTCGCAATCGAGGCCGGCGTCGACAACGTGCGGGTGAACGTCCTCGCGCCCGGGAGCGTGCGCACGCCGATGACGCGGCCGGTCTACCTCGAAGGTGCGCTGCCGCAGTCGATCCAGGCGCGGCTCGCCGAGCCGGAGGAGATCGCGGCGAGCGCGTGCTTCCTGCTCTCCGACGAGGCGAGCTTCTTCACCGGTGCGCTGCTCGTCGCCGACGGCGGGGCAACGGCGGTGTGAGCGACTACCCGCATCTCTTCGAGGCGGGGACGATCGGCGGCGTCGCGGTCCGCAACCGCATCGTCCAGGCGCCGATGGGCACCGGCCTCGTCGAGAGCGGGCGCCTGACCGCCCGCGACGTCGCCTTCCAGGAGGAGCGCGCGCGCGCCGGCGTCGGGCTGATCGTCACCGGCGCGGCGGTCGTCCACCCGACCTCGCTCTTCCCCGTCCGGATCATCGTCGAGGCGTGGGACGAGGACGGGATCGACGCTCTGCGCGCCCGCTGCGAGGCGGTGCAACGCCACGGCGCGCGCATCTTCGGCCAGCTCGTCCACCTGGGCCGAGAGTCGCCGGGCGGGCTGACGAACTCCGTGCCGATGGCGCCCTCGCCGATCGCGTCGCCCCGCGATCCGAGCCCGCCGCACGAGATGACCGACACCGAGATCCGCGTGATCGTGGACGCGTTCGCGCGGTCGGCGGCGAACTTCCGGACGGCCGGGTACGACGGCGTCGAGATCTCCGCCGGGCACGGCTATCTCGTCGCGCAGTTTCTGTCGCCCGCGTCGAACCGCCGCACCGACGCCTACCGCGGCGACACGCTCGAGGGAAGGACGCGGCTGCTGCGCGAGATCGTCGAGGCGATGCGCAGCCGCTGCGGCGACGGCTATCCGGTGGGCATCCGCCTGAGCGCCGAGGAGGAGACGCCCGACGGCTTGACGCTCGACGACACGCGCGCGATCTGCGTCGCGCTCCAGGAGACGGCTCCCGTCGACTACATCTCGCTCACCGCCGGGATGCGCGGCGCCTACGTGAAGGACACGGCGTACCCCGAGGGCTTCACGCTCGGCTGGGCCGCCGCGGTGAAGCGGGACGTCGACGTGCCGGTGATGGCGGCGGGGCGGATCCGCTTCCCCGAGCTCGCGGAGCGCGCGGTCGCGTCCGGACAGGTCGACTTCGTGGCGATCGGCCGCGGGATGATCGCCGATCCGGAGTGGGTGGCGAAGACGCGCGAGGGACGCGCGGCGGAGATCCGCCCGTGCATCGGCATCGTGCAGGACTGCCGCGCGGCGCACGGTCAGCTCGGGTGCGCCGTCAACGCCCGCGCCGGCCGCGAGCTCGAGTGGGGACCGCCGCGCCGGGCCGCGACGGCGAAGCGGGTCGTCGTCGCCGGTGCCGGGCCGGCCGGCCTCGAGGCCGCCCGCGTCGCGGCGGAGAGCGGCCACGAGGTCGTTCTCTACGAGCGGGCCGGCGTCAGCGGCGGACAGCTGCGGATCGCGGCCGCCGGGCCGACCCGCGCCGAGCTGCTCGACTTCGTCGCCTACGCCGAGCGTGAGCTGGCGCGGCTCCGCGTCGACGTGCGCCTCGGGACGGTCGCGACGCGCGACGCGATTCTCGACGACGAGCCCGATCTCGTCGTCGCCGCCACCGGCGCATCGCCGCTGCCGCCGGAGTTCCCGTTCGACGCGGACGCGCACGTCGTGACGGTGTGGGATCTGCTCGGCGGCTCCGTCGCGACGCTGCCTGCCCGCGCCGCCGTGCTCGACGACGGCTCCGGCTTCTGGCACGGGATCAGCGCGGCCGAGTACCTTGCCGAGCGCGGCGTTGCGGTCGAGCTGCTCACGCCCGCGCGGGGGATCGCGCTCGCGATTCCCCACGAGAGCGTCGCCGGCGTCCTCGGCCGGCTCGGGAGCAACGGCGTCCGCTATCGGACGCTGACCACGGTGACGTCCGTGTCCGGTCCGACCGTGTCGCTCGCCGACGCGGTCACCGGCGAAGCGTCGGAGCTCGAGGCCGAGCTGCTCGTGGTGCGGACGAGGCTGCAGCCCGACGACGCACTGCTGCGCGAGCTCGACGGCGACGTGCCGGCGCTCGTCGCGATCGGCGACTGCTCGGCCGGGCGGCGCCTCACGCACGCGGTGCTCGACGCCGACTCCGCGGTGCGACAGTTCGACGAGGGCCGCCTCGGCAGCGCCGCGATGGTCGCGGTCTCGCGATGAGCGGACGCGCCGAGTTCTGGCGCATGGGCGCGACGCCGGTGCCTTCGGCCGGGATCGGGCGCTTCGCGCGCGCGTTCGAGGCGAGCGGCTGGGACGGGCTCGCCGTCGGCGAGGCGCACGGGCTGCTGCCCGATCCGTACGTCGTGCTCGCGCTCGCCGCCGCCGCGACGACGACGCTGAAGGTCGGCACCGCGGTCGCCGTCCCGCTGCGCCATCCGCTGCTCGCCGCCGACGCGATGGCGACGCTCCAGGGGGTCTCCGGCGGGCGCGCGTCCTTCTCGGTCGGCCGCGGCGACGGCGCGATGAAGGTTCTCCAGCAGAAGCCGATGCCGGTCGCCCGCTTCGAGGAGTACCTGCTCCGGCTGCGCGGGTTCCTCCGGCGCGAGGAGGTGGAGATCGACGGCGTCGTCTCGACGATGTCGCGCCTCGACGACATCGACCCGTCGCTCGACCTCCCGGCGCCCACGCTGAACGTCGCCGCGACCGGACCGCGCACGATCGACGTCGCGGTCCGCTGTGCGGACGGCGTCAGCTTCTCGGTCGGCGCCGACGTCGAGCGGCTCCGTCGGTCGATCGCGCTCGCCCACGACGCGTGCCACACGGCCGGACGGGACCCGGGCTCGCTGCTGCTCGGCTGCTACGTGCAGGTCGCGGTCACCGACGAGCGCGACGCACGCGCGCGCGAGGCGATTCGCGGGCTCGTCGTCACGCATGCGCGCTTCTCCGGGTTCGAGACGACCGCGGCCGCCGGCGTCGGCGCCTCCGACCACGGCGAGTACCGGCAGGCGGTCGAGACGATGGAGGCGGTCTACCGCGACACGCGTGGCGGCGTCTCGCGCGTCGACGGCGGACGGCCGGGCGAGATCGACTTCTACCCGCGGGAGGCCGGCGCCGACGAGCTGATCGACCGGTTCGCGATCGCCGGCCCCGCCGAGTACTGCGCCGAGCGGCTGCAGGAGATCGTCGAGCTCGGCATCGGCCGGGTCTACATCGGCACGCGCGCCGTCGGGGTCGACCTCGACGAGGCGAACAGCGACCGGATCGGACGCGAGGTGCTCTCGCTCCTCCGCGGATGAACGGGCGTGAGGTTCAGCTCGTGTCGTACCCGCGCGGCGAGGTGCGGCCGTCGGACTTCCGCATCGTCGACGTGGAGGTGCGTGCGCCGGAGCCGGGCGAGGTGCTCGTGCGCAACACGTGGACGTCGGTCGACGCGGCGCTCCGGCTCCGCCTGCGGGACGAGGCGCCGGCCGGGTACTTCGCCGCGTTCCCGCTCGAGGCGCCGATGGACGGGATCTTCACCGTCGGCGAGATCGTCGAGTCGCGCGCGGACGGGTTCGAGCCGGGCGACACGGTGTGGCACGCCGCCGGGTGGCGGGAGTACGCCGTCGTCGAGGCCGGAGTGCCGGCCCTGGGAGGCATCGCCACGCTGACGAAGCTCGACCTCGACGTCGCACCGGCACCGGCGTACCTCGGCGTCCTCGGCGGCAACGGGCTGACCGCCTACGCCGGCCTCTTCCGGGTCGCCGAGCTCCGGGACGGCGACGTCGTCTGGGTCTCCGCGGCCGCGGGCGCGGTCGGCAGCCTCGTCGCGCAGATGGCGAAGATCCGGGGCCACCGCGTGGTCGGCAGCGCCGGCTCCGACGAGAAGGTCGCGTACCTGCTCGGCGAGCTCGGGCTCGACGCCGCCTTCAACTACAGGACGGGGGCGCTCCCGGAGCTGCTTCGCGCCGCCGCTCCCGACGGCATCGACGTCTACTTCGACAACGTCGGCGGCGGACACCTCGAGGCGGCTCTCGGTGCCCTTCGCGACTTCGGCCGCGTCGCCGTCTGCGGATCGATCTCGGAGTACGACGCGGACGAGCCGCCGCCGGGGCCGAGCAACCTGTTCATGACGGTGGCGAAGAACCTGACCATCCGCGGCTTCCGCGGCAGCAGCAACGTCGACCTTCTCCCCGAGCTGACGCGGGAGGTCGGAGCCTGGCTCCGCGACGGACGACTGCGCTACCGCGAGACGATCGTCGACGGGCTCGAGCACGCGCCGGAGGCGCTCGCCGGGCTGATGCGCGGCGACAACACCGGCAAGACGCTCGTCCGGATCTAGAAGGGGACGCCGTCGAACGTCTCGGTGCGCGCGGCGAACAGGCGGCGCACGCGCCCGTCGTCGTCGAGCTCGACGGCGAACGTGAACGAGCCGAGCGGCTCGCCGTGGCGCGTCGTCCAGCCGGACGCGACCTCGGTGCTCCCGTCGCGGAGCGACTTGGAGATGTGATGCAGCTGGCCGTCGGGATCGCGCTGGGCGAGATAGCCCTCGAACGCGTCGAAGCTGCCGGCGAACTCCTGCGCGCCCGCGTCCGTCGCCCACAGCAGCGAGAACGTGAAGTCGGGCGCGAGCATCGGCACGACGTCCTCGCCGGCGTCGAGCTTCGCGAAGTACACGGGGAGAAACGTCGCCTCGCTCATGCATGGACCTCCAGTCGTCGGGCGAGATCGTGTCCGAGGGTGCGCTCGTGCTCGCGCGGCGTGCCGAACTGGCCGCTGCGGACGGCGATTCGGCGGAGGAAGCGGTGCGCCGGATGCTCCGCCGTGAAGGCGATGCCGCCGAAGACCTGGAGCGCTCCGTGTGCGACCTCGTGCGTCGCACGTCCGGCGTACGCCTTCGCGATCGACGCGGTGCGGAGGCTGTCGGGCTCGCGCTCGTCGAGCGCCGCGGCCGCGTAGAGCACGCTCGACCACGAGCTCTCGACCTTCACGTACATGTCGGCGAGCAGGTGCCGGATCGCCTGGAAGCTTCCGATCGTCTGTCCGAACTGGCGGCGCTGCGCGGCGTAGGCGCAGGCGAGCTCGAGCACCGCGGCGGCTGCGCCGACGGACTCGGCCGCGGCGAGCACGCCGGCGACGGCGCCGAGCGACTCGGGGAGCGGCGCGAGCAGCTCCGCCTCCGCCGAGTCGAAGGTCACGTGGGCCGGCCGGAGCGTCGGGTCGAGCGTCGGCTCCGGCTCGAGCGAGACGCCGCCCGCGGCGGGTGCGACGAGCGCGAGCGCCGGACCGTCCGGGCTCGCCGCGGAGACGGCGATGGCATCGACCGCCGCGGCGAACGGGACGGCGCTCTTCTCGCCGCTGACACGGCCGCCGTCGAGCGACGTCGTCGGCTCCGCCGGCGCGAACGACCGGCCGGGCTCACTCAGCCCGAGTGCGACGCGGCCGTGGCCGGGCGCCACGAATGCGAGCGCGCCGCTGTCCACGTAGGGCACCGCGGCGAGGTGCCGGCCGAGGCTCCAGGCGATCAGCGCGAGCTCGACGGCGCCGAGACCTTCGTCGCCGCCGACCTCGAGCGCGCCGAACTCCACGAGCTCGCGCCAGAGCGTGTCGGCGTCCGGCTCGCGCGCGAGCATCTCGCCGACCGCTTCGCGCAGCCAGGTCTGCTCCTCTGTCAGCGCGAGGTCCACGCATCACTCCTTCGGAAGGGACAGGACGCGGTCGGCGATGATCCCGCGCTGGATCTGCTGCGCGCCGCCGTAGACGCTCGCGGCGCGGGAGTACAGGTAGCGCTCGTGCCAGAACTCCCCCGCGGCGGCGTCGCCGAGCACCTCGAGCGCCGCCAGCCCGAGCGCCTGCTCGGCCTGCGCCATCAGCAGCTTCACCCCGGAGCTCTCCGGGCCGACGGCGCCGCCGTTGATGAACGTCGACATCGTGCGCGTCGCGTGATGGCGCAGCACCTCGATCTGGATCAGCGCACCGGCGAGCGCCGCCTGCGCCGCCTCGTCGGCGAGCACCGGGGCGCCGTCGCGCTCCAGGTCGGCGGCGTCCGCCACGAGCCGGTCGAGCCAGGTCCGCAGCGTCACCTGCCGCGGCAGCGCCGCGGTCCCGCGCTCGTGCGCGACGACGTGCATCGCGATCTCCCAGCCCTGGCCCGGCCGGCCGAGGAGGTTCTCCTTCGGGACGACCACGTCGTCGAGGAACAGCTCGCAGAACTCCGCGTGTCCCGTGATCTGCTCCATCGGCCGCATCTCGACCCCCGGCGACTCGACGTCGACGATCAGCAGCGAGATCCCCTTGTGCTTCGGCACGTCGGGGTCGGTTCGTGCGAGCACGCCGCACCAGCGGGAGAACTGCCCCCACGAGACCCACGTCTTCTGCCCGTTCAGCACATAGCCGCCGTCGGTCTCGACCGCGGTCGTGCGGAGCGAGGCGAGATCCGATCCCGCCTCCGGCTCGGAGAAGCCCTGGCTCCAGAGCTCCTCGGCCGACAGGATCGGAGCGACGTAGCGGTCGCGCTGCTCGTCCGTCCCGAACGCGAGGATCGCCGGCCCGAGCACGTCGAGCCCGACGATCGCGACCCGCTCGGGCGCGCCCGCCGCCGCCATCTCCTGGTCGACGACGATCTGCTCCACGGTCGGCCGCCCGCCCCCGCCGAACTCGGCCGGCCACGCGCGCCCGACGTAGCCGGCGTCGTAGCAGCGCGCCTGCCAGCGGCGGAGATACGCGATCCGCTCGTCGAGGCCGTGCGGCAGCTCCGCCGGGTCGGGACAGTGCTCGGCGAGGAACTCGCGCACCTCGTCGCGCAGCTCGCGCTCCTCCGGTTCGAGCGCGAGCTTCACAGGAGCTCGGGGACGACGAGGGCGTCGGTGTCGACGATGCCGTGGCAGCGCTCGCGAATCGTCACCTTGTACCCCGGATGCGTGAGGATCCAGAAGCGGTCGGTGCGGATCGCGTCGAGGACCTGCGCGGCGACGTCCGCCGCCGGGATGCGCGGCATCGTGACGAGCGGCACGTCGCGGCCGTTCTCGCCGCCGGGCCGGAGCACGGCGCTGTTCTCGCGGAGGGAGCTGAGGACGGGGCCGGGGCAGAGGACCGACACGCCGATCGGCGCGTCCTGCGCGCGGAGATCGTGCTCGAGGCACTCCGACAGGCCGACGACGCCGTACTTCGCCGCGGTGTACGGCGCGAGGCCGGGGAAGGCGACGAGACCGCCGACCGACGCCGTGTTCACGACGTGTCCCGGCTCGCCCCGCTCGACCATCCCGCGGACGAACGCCTCGATCCCGTGCACGACGCCGCCGAGGTTGACGCCCAGCACCCACTCCCACTCCTGCCGCGTGAACTCCCACGTCAGGCCGGGGAGCTGCACGCCGGCGTTGTTGCACAGCACGTGGACGGCGCCGAAGCGGTCGAGGACGCGCGCCTCGAGCGCCGCGACCTCGTCCCACTTCATCACGTCGGTCGCGACGGCGAGCACCTCTGCTCCGGTGTCCGCTGCGAGTTGCGCCGCCGCCCCGTCGAGCCCCGCCGGGTCGACGTCGGCCATCGCGATGCGCATCCCCTCGGCGGCGAACGCCTCGCACAGCGCGAGGCCGATCCCGCTCGCGGCCCCGGTGACGACGGCGACCTTGCCGTGGAGATCCGCGATCACAGCTTCTTGAAGATGTCGGAGCCGCCGGCGAGCATCGCGATCGCCACGCCCGCCCCGGTGACCGCGACCATGACGAGCGCAGTGGCGGCAACCGCGGGGTACAGGCCGTTCCCGTAGTAGTTGTAGAGGACCGTTCCCATCACGTTCTGGGTCGGCGAGCGCACGAGCAGCGACGCGGCGAACTCGTTGGCGAGCAGGATGAACATCAGCGCCGCCGCGCCCGCAAACGTCGCGCGCATCAGCGGCGCCATGATCGTCAGGTGCGTGCGGAAGACGCCGGCGCCCGACACGCGCGAGGCCTCCTGGTACGAGTCGCCGAGCGCGACCATGCCCGAGAGCTGCATGCGCGCCGAGAACGGGACCATGAGCGTGATGTAGACGAGCACGATCACCCAGTTCGACCCATACAGGACGAGCGGCCCTCGTGTGTACGCGAAGAGGAAGCCGACGCCGAAGATCACCGCGGGGATGCTCAGCGGCATCGCGACGATCAGGTCGAGAACCGGCCGGAGCACCGGGTACTCGTCGCGCCGCCGCAGCACCGATGCGCCGAGGTAGCCGAGCGGCAGGGTGATCGCGACGGCGATCACGGACACGATCAGGCTCGTCTTGATCGCGGTCAGGATCGCGCCGTCGTGGAAGATCTGGTGGAACGCGTGCAGCGTGAACTGGCTCGGGTGCAACGTCCCCGACCAGTACGGCGAGAGCGCGACGAGTGCGAGGCCGATGATCGGCAGCAGCGTCGCGACGATGCCGTAGAGGACGATCGCGACGGCGCCGATCTTGGAGCTCTTGGCCGAGGTGCGGAACGACTTGCCGCCGTGCGTGACGAAGCGTCCGAGGTCGCCGAGCAGGATCTTGTTCAGGACGAGAACGGTGACGCCGAAGATGAGCAGCGGCGAGCCGAGCGCGGCGGCGACGTCGTACTGCGCGGGCGTCTGCTGGGTCGCGTAGTACATCTGCGTCGTGAGCACGGTGATGTTGTTGTTCGCGCCGAGGATCAGCGGCGCCGTGAACTGTCCGAGCGCGAGCAGCAGCGCGACACCCGAGCCGTAGATCAGCGCCGGCCGTAGCAGCGGCAGCGTGACGCGGAAGAAGACGCCCGCCTTCGAGGATCCGGCCACCTGCGCCGCCTCGAGCAGCTCGCCGTTGATGTTCTCGAAGCCGGCGCTGACGAAGAGGTAGATGAACGAGGTCAGCGCGAGGCCGGTGACGATGATGATCCACGGCAGGGTGTAGATGTCGACGGGGCCGGCGTACTGGCCGTGCCACCACGGCAGGTGCCGGAGGAGGGCGTTCAGGTAGCCGGGATGCGGCGAGAAGAGGAACGACCAGCCGAGCACGGCGGCGATCGCCGGGACGACGATCGGGAGGATGGGGAGGATCTTCAGCAGGCGCAGCCGGGGGGAGAGCGTGCTCGCGGCCCAGGCGAGCGCCGTCCCGAGGACGAGCGCGATCGCGAGCGACCCGAGCGCCAGCTCGACCGTCCTCCAGATCACGCCCCAGATCCCCGGCTCCCGGAACGCCTCGCCGTAGGCGCGGGCGCCGTGCGAGAACGCGAGCACCTGGAGCCGGACGAGCGGCAGGACGATCAGGTACGCGAGGAAGCCGATGAAGACGATCAGGCCGAGCCGCGGGGCGACGTAGCCGAGACGGAGCTGCCTGCGGCGCGGCGCGGCCACGGTGACGGCTGCGGTCGCCTCAGACACCGACGCTCTCGGGGTTCTGGGCCGTGCGCTCGGCGGCGATACGCGCGCCGTCCCGGTCGAAGACCGTCGTGTCGCCGGCGCGGAGGAACGCGTTCACCCGCTCGCCCGCGTTGAGGCTCCGGATCCAGCTGCCGCGGTCGCCCGCAGGCATGCGGCTGTGGAGGCGCGTCCCCGCGACCGTGAGGAGGATGTCCATGAAGCGGCCGCCGAACTCGGAGTCGGCGACGATCGCCGTGAACGAGATCGAGTCGTGAGGGGCCGGCGTGCCCGGCTCCGCGAGCCTGAGGTCCTCGGGCCGCGCACGCGCCGTGACCGAGTCGACGCCGCGGTCGTCGAACCCGAGGTCGCCGTTCACCGGCTCGCCGTCGTGCACCCAGCCGCCGCCCGCCTGCCGCTCGAGCGTGAGCCGGTTCTCCATCCCGATGAAGCCGGCGACGTACTCGGTGGCCGGCTCCTCGAAGATCTCCTCGGGCCGTCCGAGCTGCTCGATCTTGCCGGCGCGCATGATCGCCAGCCGGTCGCCGAGCGCGAGCGCCTCGCTCTGGTCGTGGGTGACGTAGACGGCGGTGAAGTGGAGGCGCTGGTGGAGCTCGTGGATCTCGCTGCGAACCTGGTCGCGCAGGCGCGCGTCGAGGTTCGAGAGCGGCTCGTCGAACAGCACGAGGTCCGGGCGTGCCACGAGCCCGCGCGAGAGCGCGACGCGCTGCTGCTGGCCGCCGCTGAGCTGTCCGGGGTAGCGGTCGAGCAGCGGGCTGCAGTCGACGAGCTCCGCGGCCTCCTCGATCCACTCGGTGGCGGTGGCGCGCTTGACGCGCCGCGCCTTCAGCGGGTAGCCGATGTTCTGGCGCACGGTCATGTGCGGCCACAGCGCGTACGACTGGAAGACCATGCCGATGTTGCGCTTGTTCGGAGGCACGTTCGTCCCGCGCGCCGCGTCGAAGACGGTCCGGTCGCCGAAGGCGATGCTGCCCTCGTCGGCGGACTCGAGACCCGCGATGCAGCGGAGCGTCGTCGTCTTGCCGCACCCGCTCGGGCCGAGGAGGACGAGGAACTCTCCGGGCTCGATCTCGATGTCGAGACTGTCGACCGCCGTCGTCGGAACCTTGCCTCCGAACCGCTTCGACAGTCCGTTGATGCTCACGTTTGCCACGACGTCTGCTTTCGGTTCGGAGTCGCCGGGAGCGGGCGCCACCGCGTCCGCTCCCGCGCGATCTGGAGGTCAGCCTAGTGGGTGAAGAGGGAGACCCAAAGGGCGTTGAAGGCACTCACCTTTGCGGGTGTGAAGTCGTTGAGATGCTGCACTCTCGGCTTCGCGTAGAAGGTATTCGGGATGTTCGGGTAGATCGCGCCGGCCGTCGCCGAGACGGTCGCCTGGCCCTCGGGCGACTCCATGTAGTTGGCGAGGAGCTGCGCGGCCGCCGGGTGCGGAGCCTGCTTCAGGATCATCCCGAAGTAGGGCGCGTTCCAGTTGTCCGGCAGCACCTTGAACTCGATCGGCGCTCCTGCCGCCTTGAGCGTGAGGGCGGTTCCGGCCGCGACGGGCGCGCCGATGATCTCGCCCGAGGCGACCGCCTGCGTCATCGGCAGGGTCGAGGTGTAGATCTTCGGATTCTGCGCTGCGAGCTTCTGGAGGATGCCCTTCCCCCACTTCGCCTCGGCCCAGAGGTACCAGTCCATGAACGACGTCGAGACGCGAGGGTCGGGCACGCCGATCTTCCCCGAGAAGGCCGAGCTCGTGAAGGTCGGGACGCCGGTGACCGAGCCCGGGTACGCCTGCGTGTTCCACGCCTCGCCGAGCACGGCCTCGCCGCTGATCCATGCCTTGCCGAACATGAACGTCTTGCGGTCGAACTGCTTGGAGAAGAAGCTCGGGCCGACCGCGTCGGCGACCCAGCCGTGCTGGAGCGCACCGTAGATGTACGGCTTCGCCGTCGCGACCCAGATGTCCGCGACCGCCTTGCCGGTCGACTCCTCGGCGTTGATCTGCGCCAGGATGGCGTTGTCCACGTTGCGGTTGACCGTGACGGTGATCCCGTACTTCTCCTTGAACGCGGCCGCCATGTTCGCGTACGACGTGGGATTCGACACCGTGTAGATGGTGACGCTGCCTTCCTGCTGGGCCTTCGCGACGAGGGCCTTCCACTGCGCCGCCGTCGCCGGCTTCGGCGCTCCCGCCGGTGCGGCGTGCCGGGACGCGGACGCCGTGCTGGCGAGTGCGGCGACGAGCGCCGCTGCGAGCGCCACGAGCAGCACTGCCCGGCCATGCCGAATAGTCGAGCCTCCTACCACCGGATTCCTCCTTCGTGTGACCGGCTCCGCGGTCGCCGCGGCCGGGGTTCTCCACGCTGCCGGTTGAGACGCCCCCGTGGGGATCGAGTTCGCTTCCGTCACGTCGTTCACCCCGATCTCCTCCCGTGTGGGCGACCCGCCCGAACTTATCGAACTGACTTCAGGTGCGTGAGGTTTTAGCTGATCCGCGATCGGTTTGCAAGTACCGATTTCGTAAAGGCCGAGGCGTCATTGACAGAAACCCGGGCGAGGGCCTAGTCTAGGCGACTTCAATTCGAACTCAAGGAGCGGAGAGCGATGATCGAAACCGATCTCCTCGTGCTTGGCGGCGGGATGGCGGGGCTGTCCGCCGCGGCCTGGTCGGTGCGTCAGGGGCGCTCGGTCGTCCTCGTCGAGGCGGGCGAGCTCGGCGGCAGCGCGCTGCACGCGGGCTTCATCTGGACGGCGCCCTCGCTCGAGGCTCTCCGCGAGGCGATTCCCGACGGCGACCCGGCGCTCGCCGAGCGGCTGATCGACGACTTCGAGCCGGCGGTCGAGTGGGTGCGCTCCCTCGGCGTCGAGGTTCAGCCGGCCGTCACGGTGCTCCGCTTCGGACGCGGCCACCAGACCGCGCTCCTCAACTACCTGCGCGCGTGCGAGCTGATCGTCCGCGACGATCCTCGCTCCGAGCTCGTGCTCGGCGGGACCGCGCGCCGGCTGCTCGTGGAGGACGGTGCGGTGCGGGGCGCCGAGATCGAGCTCGCGTCGGGAGAGGTGCGCACGATCGCGGCGGACGCGACCGTCCTCGCGACCGGCGGGTTCCAGGGCGACCCCGAGCTGCGCGCGTCCCTGATCCATCCCCACGCGCGCGACATCCCACTGCGCGGGAACTGGTACAGCACCGGCGACGGGCTGCGGCTCGGCCAGAGCGCCGGCGCGGCGTTCGGCCCCGAGGACGCCGGGTTCTACGGGCACCTGATGCCGTCCGGCGTCAGCTTCGGCGAGC
>Ga0335070_10002500_pt1 | contig 21366 bp, 19 predicted proteins | sample Lox_Sample_13_FD_206722 | JGI IMG/M metagenome (GOLD analysis project Ga0335070, IMG submission 206722) | Soil microbial communities from Loxahatchee National Wildlife Refuge, Florida, United States - Lox_Sample_1.3 | ecosystem: Environmental > Terrestrial > Soil > Wetlands | place: USA...
AGGTGATATCTCTATGCTGTCTGCTTCATTCCCGCTGGCTGAGATGAAAACCGGTGAGCAGGCCGTCCTGCATGAGATCCACGCCGACCGGGGGGTCAGGTGCCGCCTGAGTTCGCTGGGATTTACCCCCGGAGTGATGGTGGAGATGTCTCGGAATTATGGGTTTGGCCCGCTGGTGGTCATCGTGCGCGGCACTCGCGTCGCCTTGGGAAGGCAGGAAGCCAGGAGAGCCACAGTCCGCCGGAGCGTTTGATGGAATGCCATACCGCGCCCATTCCCACCCATGCCGAAGCAGCGTTCGCCGTGGGCGCGGCGACGATTGCCCTCGCCGGGCAACCCAATATGGGCAAATCTACCTTATTCAATTTGCTGACCGGCCTCAACCAGCATGTCGGCAATTGGCCCGGGAAAACGGTCGAACACCGCGAAGGCGTCTTCAATTATAATGACCGCCGCTATCGCCTGGTCGACCTGCCGGGCACTTACAGCCTGACCGCCAATTCCCCCGAAGAAGTCGTCGCTCGTGAATTCATCCTCCGCGAAAAACCGGACGTCGTCGTGGCCGTGGTCAGCGCGGCCAACCTGGAGCGTTCTCTCTACCTGGTCTCCGAGCTGATCTGCCTGCCCGCGCCTCTGGTCGTTGCCCTCAACATGATGGACGTGGCCGAGCAGGAGGGCATCCACGTTTCCCCGGAGATCCTCGAAGCTGCCCTCGGGGTGCCGGTGATGCCGGTCACCGCGACCCGCGCGGCAGGGGTGAGAGAGCTCCTGGCGGAGGTCGAACGTTGCCTCCAGGGGCAGCGCCGCCTGGTGCCCCACCTCCCGGAGATCCGCTGCGACCACCGCGAGACCATGGATGAGCTCGTTCGCCTGATGGGGGGGTTCGTCCCTGCTCCCTATCCCACCGATTGGGCGGCGATGAAGCTCCTCGAAGGCGATGGCGAGATGACCGCCCTGCTCGAAAAATCGGTCCCCGCTGACCGCTGGAACGCCGCAAACGCCTTGCTCGAAAAGCATGACGACGCGATGCTGGCGATCGCCTCCGGGCGCTACGATTGGATTGCCCACATGATGCGCGCCGCAGTCAGCCAGCCGCGCCTGGGCCAGATCAGCCTGACCGACCGCATCGACCGCTGGGCGACTCACCCGTTCTGGGGACTGGTCATCCTGGCCGGGATCCTCGGCCTGGTCTTCTGGCTGACTTTTACCGTTGGCGCCCCCATTCAGAACTGGCTGGATACGGCCATCGTCGTCCCGCTTGGAGGGCTGGCCGGCGGTCTGCTGGCGGGCGCCCCGACCTGGTTGCGTAGCCTGGTGGTCGACGCGATGATCGGCGGGGTGGGCTCGGTGCTCACCTTCCTGCCCATCATGGTGGTTTTCTTCGCTTCCTTTGGCTTCCTGGAAGACGTTGGCTACATGGCCCGCGCGGCTTTCGTGATGGACAACTTCATGCACCTGATGGGGCTGCACGGGAAATCCTTCCTGCCCATCTTCCTCGGTTTTGGCTGCAACGTCCCGGCAGTGATGGGGACGCGCGTGATCGACTCGCCTCCCGCCCGCCTGCTGACCATCCTCATTGCCCCGCTGGTGCCCTGCACGGCGCGCATGGCCGTCCTGGCCTTTATCGCCCCCGCATTTTTTGGCGCTTCCTCCATGTGGGTATCCTGGGGGCTGATCCTCCTCGCATTGGTTCTCCTGGTCCTGTCAGGGATCGTTTTCAACCGCCTCCTTTTCAAGGGCGAGCGCTCGGCCTTTATCATGGAGCTGCCCCTCTACCATGCCCCGAACGCGCGGACCATTGGCCTGCTGGTCTGGCAGCGCTCGCAAGCCTTCGTCAAGAAGGCCGGGACGATCATCCTGGCCATGTCGGTCGCGATCTGGATCCTGGCTACGCTTCCCGGTGGATCGCTGCAAACCAGCTTTCTGGCCCGGTTGGGCCAGCTCCTTGCTCCCGTCGGAGCCTGGATGGGAATGGACTGGCGGCTGACCGTGGCCTTGCTGACCAGCTTCCTGGCCAAAGAAAACTCGATCGCCACCCTGGGGGTGCTCTTTGGCAGCAGCCAGGGCGCCGGGCTGGCCCACACCCTGGCGGCGACCTACTCGCCCGCCGCCGGGCTGGCCTTCCTCACCGTGTCCATCCTCTTCATCCCTTGCGCGGCGACGGTCGCTGTCATCCGCCAGGAGACCGGGTCGTGGCGCTGGACCCTGCTCAATATCGCCTTTATGCTGGTCCTTTCGGTCGGCGCGGGCAGCGCGGTTTACGCTCTGGCAAAGGCTGTGGGGATATAAGATGCTCAAACAACTGCTGGCCGAGATCCAAAAAGGAGGCACGCTTCAACCGGCGGTCCTCGCCGCGCGGCTGAACGTCAGCGTGGGGCTCGTCGAGATGATGCTCGCCGACCTGGAACGGCGCGGCTTCCTCTCCCGCCTGGACTCGAGCTGCGGCGACCGCTGCGGCGGCTGCTCCCTGGCTGGCTCGTGTGGGATCAGCGTCCGCTATCTTGTGACCACCCCGGAATCATGGTAAAATCCCTTGGCCTGGGAGGCGGTGCGTTCCCGGATCCTGGAGGGATGGCCGAGTGGCTTAAGGCGCCTGTCTTGAAAACAGGTGTGGGGCAACCCACCGTGGGTTCGAATCCCTCTCCCTCCGCCTGCTATCATTTTCGATTTTAGATTTTCCATTTTCAATTGGGTTTCAAAATCGAAAATCGAAAATAGGAAAATCGAAAATTCCCTTGGGGAGGTGCCAGAGAGGCCGATTGGGCTCGCCTGCTAAGTGAGTGCTGGGGAATAACTCAGCCGCGGGTTCGAATCCCGCCCTCCCCGCCAGAAAAAACAGCCTGCCGCAAGCGGGCTTTTTTTCTACTCCAGCCGCGGGGCCCTCGCCCAGCATCCCCGCAAGGGGGCATCGAGGGACTGCCGTCGAATCCCGCCTCGCTGGTGTAAATCCGCACATATCCAGAGGTTTTGACCCGCCGGTGGTTAAGAGGTCAGGTTACCCTTCTCCGCTGTGCTCAAAGTTTGCTCTGAGGATCTGCATCCCCAGGTCATGCATCAGTTGGAGGAGCCCCAAGATGGCAGCCTGGTCGAGTACTTTCCCCTGGACGAGTGTGCACTGGTTCCCTTGGGGGGTAAACTGGTACTCTCCGATTTGTTCTAACCAGTCGGGGGAAAAAAGACCGTTGACCCAAATTTCGATTATATATGCTGGTTTCATCGCTGCTTCCAATTCAAGTATCTGAAATCTGCCAGGTTGGCGGTTGGCCTGATTGTGCTAACCATTCAGGCCCCCGGAATTGGCCCTGTATTCATACGATACTCTTTTTGAATAGGCGCAGCATCTACCCCCGGGTAGATTCAAATCAGCGCCGTGCGGAATCTACCCCCTGTGAACCGGCGGCGAGAATCTGGTTCGGCGATTATTCCTTGATCAGGTTTAGTTCTTTCGCGCGGCGTACGGCCTGCACTCGCGTTTCGACATCCAGTTTTCGAAAGAGAGTGTTGATATGGGTCTTAACGGTGCCAATAGAAATATACAGCTTTTTTGAAATTTCGGCATTGCTCAACCCATCCACAACATAGCCAAGTACCTCGATCTCTTTCGGGCTAAGAGTTTCCACCAACCCGTATTCGGTGCCCTTCACAGGCTGGAGCAGCGGCTGCTCTCGGCCCTGCTGCGACTTGAAGGCGGGGGAACTTCAACTTTCGCTCGAAAAATTGCTTGAAGCGCCATAGGGTCGAATAATCCTTTTCTACTGGAGAATAAAAACAAATTCTGGAAGATTTCGGGCCAATCCGTGCGCCTCTACCATAATTATGCCTGATCCTTTGAAAAGTTCCCGGTTGTCCCGGCCCGAATCCACCCGGGCAATCCACCCCAGGGAGGATGCGCCTCCACCTTTGATTTCTTATGATAAGGATGAAATCGTAAATCGAACTTTTCAGAACCTGGAGGAAAAAATGAACACAACCCTGAGCGGCTCGACCGTCGCTCCTCATCCGCGAAACATCTCTCCCATTCGGGATCGCCTCTCTTTTCTCTGGCTAATCCTGGGCTTTGGCTTCCTGCTCTTCTCGAATGGGATGCAGATCGTTCCCATCGCCACCTGGATCGGGCCGGTTTTCTTGCTGCGCTTCATCCGCACGCAAAAAGCCTGGCTGGGCCTGTTGCTCGGCTTCATCGCCAACGGGGCAGCCTTCACCATTTACTGGCGGCCGGCTTTCCTGGATGCTGGCGAAATGTTTACCCTGGCCAGCATCATCTTCGCCCTATTTTTTTTCATTCCATACATCATTGATCGCTTGCTCAAGCCGTGTATCCCTGGTTTTGCCGGCACGTTGATCCTACCCACCGCCTTCGTCGCCGCCGAATATTTGCTCCATCTGATCAACCCGCTCCCGCTGGGGACTTTCTTTCTGCTGCCTTACACACAGAGCGACAATCTCCCCCTGCTGCAGATCATGTCCATCACCGGCATGTGGAGCATCACTTTCTTGATCATCTGGTTTGCCTCCGTGGTCAATTATGCCTGGGAAGGCGGCTTCGAACCGCGCCAGGTTGGCAAGGGTGTGGTTTTCTACACCGTAATCCTGGTAGGCGTGCTGGCCTTTGGCGGGTTGCGCCTGGCCCTCTTCCGCCCCACCGGACCGACCGTACAGGTCGCGGCCCTGACCACCAACGTCAACAAAGAGGTTCTCCCCGAACCAGACTCGGAGATGGATCAACGCCTGGGCAGCGGAAACCTGACTGAAGCTGACCGCCGGGAGATGACCGAAAAAATGAACGAGATCAATACCGATCTCATCACCCGTACCCGCCAGCAGGCCAAAGCCGGCGCCAAGATCATCACCTGGACTGAATACAACGCCGAAACCTGGAGCGACAGTGAAGCCCAATTCCTGGAGCAGGCCAAACAGGTCGCCCGTGAAGAGCAAATCTATCTGGTCTTTCCCCTCATTGTGATCGAGCCGGACGTTGCCAAACGCCCCGCCCCAGAGACGGAGTGGGTCAATAAATCGGTCATGATCACCCCACAAGGCGAAATCGCCTATCAATATGTCAAGCACAACCTGCTCGTGGGACCTGAAAGCGATCACGCGCTGCGCGGGCCGCGGGTGATAGACTCCATCGACACGCCCTACGGGAAGCTAGCCAGCGAAATCTGCCTGGACATGGAATACCCCGATTTCAACCGGCTGGCTGGTCAGCAGGGGGTAGACATCATGCTCTCGGGCGCAATCGACGGCACCCGCTCCACTCGACGATGGCTTCTTTCCGCACGATCGAAGAGGGCTTTTCGCTGGCGCGCGGCGGCTTCTTCGGCGCCAACATCGTGGTCGACTACCAGGGGCGGACGCTCGGGTCGGTTAACCACTACACCGCCGGAGATCGTACCGTGGTCGGTAAAGTCCCGGTGAAAGGCATCAAGACCTTATACTCTACCCTGGGTGATTTCTTCCCCTGGACCTGTATCATCATGTTGGGAGTGCTGACAGTCTTCGCTCTGGTGCGCGGCCTGGTCCGCCAGCCCCAACTGACGCTCACAGCCGAACCATCCCGTCATTAGGAATATACCCCTGAATGCTCATATTACCTGCCTGCGGATTGAATGGGTGTATACCCCGATGGAACCGTCCGGTGGTGTCCGTTTCCTCCCCAACCTTCCGGTTCCCGTGGCCGGGATTCTGGTTTGCTACTCTGATGCCGGTCCCGATTCACTGCCATTTCAGCCGGCAGCTTGAATTGATCCACCACCTGCTGGAGCGCCGCGGCCATCTCTGACAGCGATTGGGCGGAGGCGGTCACTTCTTCGACCTGAGCCGACATTTCTTCCGTGGAAGCGGAGACTTCCTGGACGGAGGCGGAGTTCTCTTCGGACACAGCGGCAATATTCTCCATGGACCGGGTGACTTCCCTGGCGCCGGCGTCCATCTCTTCTGTGGCAGCCGTGTTTTCTTCGACGACCGCGGAGACCGAGTCCATGGCTGCGACGAGGTCCTGCGCGGAGTTGCTCATTCGTTGGGCAGCCTGAACAGCCTTCTCCGCCTTCGCCTGCACGCCCTGGAAAGCTTTTAAGATCTCCTCCAGCGCCTGTCCGGCGGAATTGGCGCTCTCAACCCCGCGCTCGACCTCAGAATCGCCTTCGTTCATGGCGGTCACAGCATCAGCAACGGTGGTCTGGATCCCGCGGATCAAGGCAGCAATTTCTTTCGTGGCCGAGCTGGACCGCTCGGCCAGCTTGCGCACCTCATCGGCGACGACGGCAAAGCCTTTGCCGTGTTCGCCGGCCCGGGCGGCCTCGATAGCCGCGTTGAGGGCCAGCAGGTTGGTCTGGCCGGCGATTTCGTCGATAGTCTCGACGATGGCCCCAATTTGCTCCGAGTGCACCCCCATCTCCTGGACTTTTTGGGCAGAAACGCTGACCTTGGACCGGATGGTTTCCATTTCGCGGATGGTTTCGGCGACGGTTTGAGAGCCGCGCAAAGCCGTCTGCGCGGCGTTCTGGGAATCGTCGGTAACGGTCTGGACGTTGGTGGTCACCTCCTGGGCAGCGGCGCCGATCTCGTTGGTGAGCCCGGCCGCTTTGGAGACGGCGGCAGCCTGTTCCTGCGCGCCCCTGGCAACCCCATCGATGGCTCGTTCTATTTCCTCGACCGAGGCGGCGGTTTGGGTAATCGACTCGGTCTGCTGGGAGGTGCCCTGGGCGACCTGCTGGATCGTAGCGGTGATCTGGCTGGTAGCCTGTCCGGCCTGGCTGGCAGCTTCGGCCAGTTGGGTGGCGGCCTCGCTCAGGCTCAGCGAATTTTGCCCCACAGTCGCAACCGAGCTGCGCAGGCTGGAGATCATCCTGGTTAAGGACATGCCCAGGTAATCTTTGTCGGAACGCAGGTTGAGATCGACCGTCAGATCGCCTCCGGAGATGGCATCGGCTGCCTGGCTGATTTCTCCAAAATAATCGAACATCTGGTTGAAGGCATTCGCGAGAGCACCAAATTCATCTTTTCGGCCGATCAATGCCGCCTTATCCCTTTCGGACATTTCCCTTTTGATATTCCCGACGGCTATTTTTTTCGCAACCGTCGTGAGAGCAGCTAATGGTTTTACGACCGATTGGACGACGAGGATGCTTAATCCGAGCGACAGGATGGCGGCGGTGATAGCCACAATGAACATGGCGCGTGTGGCTGCGCCAGCAGCGGCTTCCCCGGACGCTACGCTTTCCCTGGCAAGCTGTTGGTTGATGGAGACTGATTTCTCCAGGTCGGCGATTACGGCCAGGCGAGTTTTAGATAATTCACCGCCATCGCTCAAGCTGGCCTGGATCCTGGCGTCGTCCCCGGTTTTCACCCAATCTTTGATGTTCGTTACCGCCTTCTGGTAAGCAGCCCAATTGGAGTCGAACCCGCTCAGAGCCGCCTGTGCATCCGCGGATAAGCCGGCTTCACGATAAGATTTGATGGCAGTATTGGCAGCGGCGATATCCTGGTCGATGCTCTGGCCGATGGCCACTCTTTCGCTTGGTAGGGCATAATATTTTAAGATATCGCCTCTCAGTGTCAAAACCGAGCTCTGGGCCTGAGAGATTTGTTGTAATGGCAGCAGGTTCTGATTCGTAAGGGTCGTCAGCTTTGCCCTGGCAGAATTAATGCCGGCCAAAGCGATCCCCAGCACAGCAATCAGAGCGATAATCAGGAAAGCAGTTAAAATAACCAGCTTGGTTCCCATTTTCAGGTTATTGATGAGTTTCATTTTCCCTCCGTGAATGTCCACAACACTCACTGACCAATCTTTCCAATTGTTGAACCAGGTCCATATTCTTTGAAGTTTGAACAACTTAATTGTATGGATAAGTCGTTGTCATTCAATAAATGGGACATAAATTACGAATTAAATAAGCGTAATCAAATCAGCCCCTCTGGTCTTGAGGGGCTGAATGATTGCCATTCCCGCAGGAGTGATGGTTAAATATTCTCTTTTACCCGGCTGAGCATCCCCTTCAGCCGATTTGGGAGCGTGAATGGTCGTTTTTCCCGTTCCAATGCAGGGTTCACCGCAAGGTCCGCTTTTTCGGCGGCAGTATCCTGCCTGGCGATGCGCGTCCACTCGTCCATCCTTTGGCGGGCTTTTTCGTAGCCGGAGCGGATCATCTCCTGGCTGTGTTCATAATTCCAGGATGGCGCCGGGGCTAACCCACAAAAGTCGAGGCGATGAACCGGCACTCCTTGCGATTCCGCCAATGCCGTTTCCAGATAAATCAGCCGCCGGTTCACTGCATAGAAGTAATAATCGATGTACTGGGGAACGTTCAGGTTATCCTCGCACGTCGAGGGAGCGTCGCCCAGATCAAGAGCGATGATCTCGGTCGCGCCCATCTGTAACGCGGGCTCGATCGGGAGCATGCAAAATGCGCCTCCATCCATGATCAGTTGTCCATCCTTTTGAACCGGCATGAACCAGGGGGGTACGGCAATGGACATCATGATGCCTTCCAGAATAGGATCGTCCGGGTTTTGCCCGTAAATCACCGTTTTGCCGGACTTGAGATCCGCACTGACCAACGCCAGCCGGGGCATGGGGAACATCCGAAAATTCAGATCCGGAGTAATTCCAATCGAAATAAAATAATTTTCGACCTTCTTCAGTGACCGGTTGCTGGGATGACCGGCCATAGCGCGCAGGGTGAGCTCCGTCCTCCGTGTATCCAGTAACCTGGCCTGTGACCCATCGATCCAGGTCTTTTCCAGGCGGTCGAGGCCATCGATCGTCGGGCCGTACATGGCTAAACCGACAGAATTGATCGAGCCGATAGAAGTGCCCACCAGGAGATCAGGAACGATGCCGGCCTCCAGAATGGCCCTCAGTGCGCCAACCTGGAAAGCGCCGTGCGACCCCCCGCCTCCGAGTACAATTGCCGTACATTTACTCATTGTTTACCCTTTGGTGATAACGCAGCTTGACGAGCGGAATTTTGGAGCTGAAATATCCATTGCTCATATATAGCCATCATAACCGGGCGGAGGAAGGTTGTCATGCATCCAAAGTATTAATAAAAGTACTATATGCAGTATGATCAATTCCCACCGATTGCTCCAAAATGAGCGCCGGCCCATCGCCGGAATTCTATGAGGTTTACTCGATCGACCCGACGCGGAGAAGGATGAAAAGCTCAATACTGTTTCTTCCTCGCATCCCCCTGATCCTGGCCTTTTTTCTAACCGTTGGCCCGCCTGCCCGGGTTCTGGCTGCCGGGCCTGCCTGCGCAGGCAGCCTCTCCCTGGATGGGGTCGATTTAACCGTATGCGCGCCTTTCTTTTCAGAGCTCCATTTCTTTACCCCTGATCCGACCAGCTCCATCCAGCTCGCCTATGCCCTCGATCCCAACGATCCGGCTCAGGAATTCTCCATCACCGCCATCCCATACGGGGTCAAGGCCGGCAGCGAGATATTCCCGGCGCAGAATGTCTTCAGTGATCCCTCGCCCGCCCAGGAGCAGCTCCGCGCTTTCCGCCAGGGCCAGGGCGGCAGCCCGCGCAGAGGCCCGGTCGCCGTGCTCTTTGGCCAGAATGTGGAAAGCATCGCCAGCCAGGTTACCCTTCCCGGAGCGGCGGCGCCCCGGCCGGCCCTGCTCATTGAGTGGATCGCGAGCGCGGGAGGCCGCCTCTGGGTGGTGCGCATCGTTCGCCCGGTCGTGAAGGACCCTGCCAGCGCGGACGGGCTGCTGTTCGCCGGTCTTCGCCTGGACAGCCCCAATCTGGATTGCCCTTCGACCAGCCTGCCAGCCCGGCGTCCTGACCTCGCTCTGAATGGGCCTCCTCAAACCCTGGCCTCTTCCTCTCCTTCCGCCGGGAACCTGGCCAATTTACCCACGCCAGCCTGGTGGAACGGCCCGTGTGACACCTTCAATTACTATGCAAAGACCGGCAATACCTATTATGCCTATCCGTTAGGCGCCAGCTACCTGGGAATGGAAGCCTGCGGTCCTCGCCACGCTTTCGACGAAGGCCCGGACGTGGCCGTTTACTTTTTCCCGGGCGCCTGGGGCCAGCTAGAATGGGAGTGCGTCGAGCTTGCCATGCGCTTCATGTACCTGGCCTATGGGATCAGGCCCTACGCCGGCAACGGAAACCAGGTCGTTCAGAACTACATCGGGACATTCATGGAAAAGGTCACCAACGGCACGCCGGGGAGAGTCCCACTTCTCGGGGACGTCCTCAGCTACTGCGCCTCGTGCAGCGTTGGGCACACCTCCGTGGTGATGGCTTCCAGCGTGAACGGCTCCGGGACCGGCAGTATCACCGTCATCGAACAGAACAACACGGTCAAAGGCACGTCGACCCTGGCGGTAACGGCATGGAGGGTGACCGGAAACGCCGGCTCGATCATTGGCTGGCTCCATCCCAAGGGCGTTTCGCAGTTCTCGCAGCCGTATGAAACCTATTTTCCCGTGGTGCGAAAATAGCTGGCCGCGACAGCGAAGCTTAGAATTTCGTATCTTGCGCAGGGGGGAGAGATTGGCTATACTGCCATCAGGTATTGCGTCCAACAGATGCTCCAGTAGCGCCGGGAAAGATTATTGGAAAATGAACGAACACGAGCACCGCCAGCACCAACCCACCGAAGAACCCATACCGAACCAGGGGAAAGAAGCCCCATCTCAGCACGCGGAACATGCCATACACGGCCAGCCAGAATCTGACTATAGAGCCGAAACTGCGATGGTGATGGACGAGGTCGCGCGCGCTCACGAGCAGCATGGGGCCCAGACCGCTCAATCCATGTCCATGGACATGGAGCATGACCACGGCGCTCACATGGGCCATATGAGTCACGAGCAGATGTTCCGGCGCAGGTTCTGGGTGTCGCTGGTACTGTCGATCCCGGTGCTGCTCTACAGCCAGGGATTTCAAATGCTCCTGGGCTTCCACATTTCGCTCTCGCCGGCAGCGGGCGCCATCCTGATGTCGCTGAGCACGGTGATCGTGTCGATCAACGCTCAGCTCCTGCGAAGGGAGAAACTCTAATGGCTGAAAATAAAACCGTCCCGACCGACCAGAATGTGGAACAATTTCTCAACGCAATCCCCGATGAGCGCAAGCGCAGGGACAGCTTTGCAATTCTGGAGCTTATGAAGCAGGTTACCGGCATGGAGCCCAGGATGTGGGGCAGCAGCATCGTCGGGTTCGGCAGCTATCATTACAGATATGACAGCGGGCGCGAGGGAGACGCGATCCTCGCCGGCTTCTCCCCCCGGGCGCAAGCTTTGACCATTTACAATATGGGCGGCGTCGATCCGGAGAACCCCCTCTTCAAACAACTGGGCAAATTCACCACAGGCAAAGGCTGCCTCTACATCAAGCGCCTCGACGATGTGGATCTTCCTGCGCTGAAGAGCCTGATCGAAGAGTCCTTCAACGCCGCCAAACGGAACCATACAACCAATACCCCCTGACGGGGTTCGTCGAATCGATTTGGGCCTCTTCTGAGAAACCTTTCGCGCAGCGCGGTAAAAGATCGCTCTTAACCGCGCTACACGGATATCCCATGGGGAAATTCCCCACTTGCGCGCCCTGGATAAATCCTTATCATGGGAAAAGGATGTACCCCAGGCAGAAGGGGAAAAATTTCCGCGCAACTCTTGTAATGCAAAGGGGAATGATCGATGTATGGTGATTCACAGGCTGTGACCATCCGGGTGATCCTGGTTGCCGATTATCCGGAAAAGCTGGCTGAAATGAAATCTGTCCTGGGCAATAATTCTGGCATCAAGATCATTGGCGAGGCATGTAGTTGCAGCGAGGCAGAGCAGCTTGTCCAAAATACCCACCCGGACCTGATGATCCTGGACCTTTCCCGTCCCGACGAAAGAGAGTCGGAATGGCAGGAACTCCAAAACTCCCTTTCGGGCATAGTTCGCATGGTGACCTTTACTTCTTGACACGATCAAAGCGCCCACTTTTCTAAAAATTTCACCAGGCACCGGGTGAAAAACTCCAGGTTGTCCAGCACGGCATAACGGCCCACGTTGGGGTTGACCACATACTGGGAGTTTGGCTCGCGCGCTGCCTTACCCCGTCCTTACCGCCAGCGGCTCCTTGACCTCCAGCCAGTCTTCGTCGGTCAGGTTCAACCGCAGTGGGGTCAGCGAGACGTATCCCTTCTCTACCGCCCAGCGATCGCTGTTTTCGTCCGGAGTGGTCAGCGGCACCGCCGAGAACCAGTAGTGCTTGCGCCCCATCGGGTCCTGCCCCTCGATCACCTTCCCGTTGTAGGCTCGCACGGATTGGTGAGTCCAACGGATCCCGCGCGGCTCCTTGGGCAGGTTCACGTTCACCAGCAGCGGCTGCTGCCCCTTGGTCAGCATCTCGATCACCTCGGCGATATACGGCTTCTGCTTCTCGTAGGTCGGCTCCTCGCCGTTGATCACCTGGCTGAACGCCACCGCCTGCACCCCCAGCAACACCCCTTGTTTTGCCGCCGCGACCGTTCCGGAATGCCAGATATCGTTGCCCAGGTTGCTGCCCAGGTTGATCCCCGCGAGCACCAGGTCTGCTCCACCCAGGTGGTAGAGCCCGATCGCCACGCAGTCGGCTGGGGTGCCGTTGACGCGGTATGCTTCGAAATTCTTCATCATCCTCACCCGGTGGTACTGCAGCGGGCGCGTGATCGTGATCGCGTGTCCTACCGCCGACTGCTCGAAATCCGGCGCGAAGATCACTACTTCCCCAAATTGGGACGCCACTTCCGCCAGGGCGATCAGCCCCGGGCTGAAGATCCCATCGTCATTGCTGACCAGAATGCGCATGTTCTACCTCGTAATTGGTTTGATTTTGGTTCATCTATCTATTTTCTCCGCTTTCTATTATAAAAAAGTGGTATAAACGCCCGAATAACAACGCTTTAACAGGTTGTAAAAGATGGTTCTCTTTTCCTGGCTTCACCTTATAATTATTGTATTCACCAGAATTGCCTCTATGATTTGAGACCACCCCGTGCCAAAAGCTGATCCGCTCATTCGCACCAAGCTGCGCCTGCCCTTTACCCGGCCGGTCCTCGTACCCCGGCCGCGGCTCCAGGAGCGCCTCGTCGCCGGGCTCCAGGGCCCGCTGACCCTGGTCATCGCCCCGGCCGGCTTCGGCAAAACCACCCTGGTGGCGTCCTGCGTGGTTGGTTGTGGAATGCCCGTCGCCTGGCTGTCCCTCGATGCGGACGATAACCAGCCGGGACGCTTCCTCACCTACCTGATCGCCGCCCTGCACGGCGCCGATCCGCGGCTCGGCGAAGAGGCTGCTCAACTGGTGGCCGGGGTGCAGCCGGCGCCTTCTGAAGCGGTGCTGACCAGCCTGGTCAATGACCTGGACGCCGCGGGCGGGGAGTTGGTCCTGGTGCTGGACGATTACCAGTTTATTCGTAGCCAGGAGGTCCGCTCCGCAATGGCCTTCTTCCTCGAGCACTGCCCGCGCAATCTCCATCTCCTCATCGCGGCCCGTTCCGATCCTTCCCTGCCGCTCTCCCGGCTGCGCGCCCGCGGCCAGATGGTGGATCTGCGCGCCGCCGACCTGCGCTTCACCGATTCCGAGGCGGCCCAGTTCCTTAATGACGTCATGGGTCTCCGCCTGGATGCCGGCTCGGTCGCGGTGCTGGAAGAACGGACGGAAGGATGGGTAGCCGGCCTGCAGATGGCGGCCCTCTCCATGCGCGACCGCGAAGACGTGCAGGGGTTCATCCGGGGATTCTCGGGCACCAACCGCCACATCCTGGACTACCTGCTGGAAGAGATCCTCGCCTGCCAGTCGCCGGAGATCCAGCGCTTTCTGCTGCGCACGTCCATCCTCGAGCGCCTGGCCGCTCCTCTCTGCGACGCTCTCCTGGAAGGCCATCCGGACGACAATCCATCCTCGGGTTCACCCTCGCTTCGTCCATCTGCTTCTGTCCTGGAAACCCTTGACCGCGAAAACCTGTTTCTGATTGCCCTGGACGACGAGCGCACCTGGTTCCGCTACCACCACCTGTTTTCCGATCTGCTCCGGGCCCGCCTGCAGCAGACGCAACCCGATCTCATCCCCCTCCTGCACCGGCGGGCTTCCGCCTGGCTGGAACCGAACGACCTGATCCCGGAAGCCATCCAGCACCTCTGCGCCGCAAATGAGATGGGACGGGCAGCCGACCTGGTCGAGCGCTACGGGCCGGCGCGTTGGGCGGAGGGCGATCTTCAGGTGATGCAGATGGCCGACGATCTCCCCCGGGAAACGCTGCTGGAGCGGCCCCAATTATGTCTCTACCATGCCTGGCTGCTCATCTCTCAAGGCCAGATCGAAAGAGCGGTCGATTTGCTGAAAGACCTGGCGCAGATCCTCGATGGCAGGGAAACCGGCTCGGGCTTGGGCTGGATGCGGACCATGATCGCGCTGTTCTTTTCCTTCCTTTCCCGGTCGCAGTCTATTCCGGAGGACCGGGCGATCGATGAAATCCCGGCTGACCTGCCCGTCCTGCGCGACGCAGCCGAGATCCTCTTCGGGATGGCCCTGGCCAGGCGGGGGGAACTCGAGCGCGCTGCGCAGGTCTCTGCCCAGTCCATCCGGCGGAAGAGGCCGTCCCGGGCCGGCGGGGGGCCGCCCATCTCACCCATGGTCCCCTTTCTGGCCCGCATCGACCTGATGCTGGGCCGCTCGCGCGCCGCGGCGTCCCTGTGCCGCGAATCTCTCGACCTCGTCCGGGGAAAAGACCTGCGCTTCGTCGATAACGCCGCCATGCTGACCGGTATCCTGGGGGAGGTCAACTATGAATGGAACCGCCTGGAACAGGCTGAGCAGTGCGTCCGCGAATGCCTGCGCGGCAACGAGCCCTGGCAGAATATCCTGACGGACGCCTGGGGGCTGCTGGCTCTGACCCGCATCCTTCTGGCGAAAGGGGACTTTGCCGGGGCGATGCAGACCGTGGAGCAGTTTGAAACCAGGCTGCGGGCGCAGTCGCGGCCGTTTGAGTTCTCCGAAGATATACGCACGCTCAGGGTTCGCGCCCGGCTTGCCGCCGGGGATCTTGCCGCTGCTTCGCAGTGGGCAGAGGAGATCCGGCGCCGCGAGGACTTCCAGCGCCACGAGGAGTGGTACCGCCTCACCCTGGCCCGCATCCGCCTGGCGCAGGGCCGCTACGCCGACGTCGAAAAAGATCTGGATGAGAAGCCGCCAGAGCAAGGGGGAGATAACCGCATTACCCGGCACATCGAGTATCAAATGACCCTTTCCGCTGCGCTGGCGGGGCAGCAGCGCCTGCCGGAAACAATTCCGCTCATCCAATCCTCCCTGGCCCTGGCCGAGCCGGAGGGAAATCTGCGCGCGTTTCTGGATCTGGGCGAACCGGCCCGTGAGCTGCTGGCGGCCTATCTGCGCTCCGACGCTCCGCTCCACCGGGATTTCGCTCAGAACCTGCTGGCCGCCTTCGCGCCCGCCGGCGAGGCCGGTTCTCGGGTTCCCCGGCCGACAGGGCTGGTCGAGCCGCTTTCGGCGCGTGAGGTGGAAGTCCTCCTACTGATGGCGTTGGGCAGGACCAATGAGGAAATCGCCCGGAAGTTGATCGTGGCCCGGGGTACAGTCAAAGCCCACGCCGCCAGCATCTTTCGCAAGCTCGACGTCGCCAACCGGACCGAGGCGGTGGCCCGCGCCCGGCAACTCGGTATCCTTCCCTGACCCCCTCCCACCTTACGAATAACCCCCAGGAATAACCCCTGAATATCCCCTTCGGCAGATGCGGGCAGCCTTGCCGCGCGCTAAAGTATGGTCAGAGTTGAATTTCACTTTGCAAGGAAAGAATTAAGCCATGAAGAATGTGACCGCATTTGTCGGCAGCGCCGGCAAAAAGAACACGTACAGGGCCGTCGTGCAGTTCCTGAACAATCTCCAGGAGCTGGGTGACGTGGAAACCGAGATCGTCATGCTGAGCAATTACCGGCTCGAGTTTTGCCGGGGCTGCCGCCTGTGCTTCGAGAAGGGCGAGGCGTTCTGCCCGCTGAAGGATGACCGCGACGTGCTGTTCGACAAGATATCTGCCTCAGACGGGGTGGTCTTCGCCACCCCAAACTACGCCTGGGATATGTCCGGGATGATGAAGGCGTTCCTCGACCGGTTCGGTTTTACCCTGCACCGGCCGCGCTACTTCGGAAAAGCCTTCACCAGCATCGTCACCCAGGCCGTGGGGCGCGGCGACAGGATCGTCGACACCCTCGACTTTACCGCCGCCGGCCTGGGGTTCAACACGTTGAAGGGGATGACCGTTACGGGATTCAATCCCCGCACCGGGCAGCAGCAGAAGAAGATCGACCGGGATCTGGAGCGGCAGAGCAGGCGGTTCTACGCCCTGCTGATGAGGCCAGCCAATTCCGCCCCAACCCTTTTGCAGATGATGGTTTTCAGGTTCGGCAGGACCCTCGTCAAACAGAAGGCCGACCCCGCCAGCCTGGACTACCGCTACTACGCGGACAGGGGCTGGTTCGAAGCAGATTATTACTGTCCCGCCAACCTGGGTGTACTGAAAAAGGCGGCCGGCTATCTGGTCGACTCGCTGGCGGCTGTTGTTCAAAGCTTTATCTGAATAAAAAAGGAGGACCGCGATGCCGGAATACTTCGAGATCAAACTCAAGGGTCACCTGGACCCGCTCTGGGCGGATTGGTTCGGCGGTCTGACCCTGACGCACCTGGAAGGGGACGAGACCCTCCTGGCTGGCCTGCTGCCCGACCAGCCTGCCCTCCACGGGCTGCTCGAGCGCGCCCGCGATCTGAACCTGATCCTGATCTCCGTGACCTGCGGCGGTCCATCGAATTCAAATTTCAATCAAGAAAGAAAAGGAAAAACACAATGAAACTGTCAATCACTGGTTCTACCGGGGTGGTCTTTGGCCTGGTCCTGGTCGTAATGGTCGCCGTCGTGTTCGGCATCACGATGTTGCGGAACCCGCGCGGCGGCAAAGTCCTCTCCGAGGCGCTCTCGGCGCCCCTCAACAGCGCGACGAACGTCAGGATCGATCTCAACGCGGGCAGCGGCAACCTGACGATCGACCGTCTCTCCGCCGCCGAACCGGCGCTGGCGACCGGTTCGCTGGAATACACGGAAACCCAGGGGCCGCCGATCCAGACCCTGGAGACGAGCAACGGGCAGACCGTCCTCACCCTGAAGACGGGCAAAGGCGAGCAGCCTTGGCTGCGCCTTCCCTGGGACGCCTGCAACGGCGCTACCGTGTGGTCGATCCACCTCAACCCCTCCGTCCCGGCTGACCTCTCCGCCCGGAGCGGGGGCGGCAATCTCAAGCTGGATCTCGCCGGCGCGACGATCACCCGGCTGGCCGCGGAAACCGGCGGGGGCAACGTGGAGGTAGTTCTGCCTGATGGCGCGGCGAACCTGAACGCGGCCGCTAAAACGGGCGCGGGCAATGTGACCGTCGCCATCGGCAGCGGCGCCATCGGCAGCGGCGCCGTCAGCGCCGCCAGCGGCGCGGGGGACGTGGCCGTCCACGTGCCGGAGGGGATGGCGGCTAAGATCCACGTCTCCAGCGGGATGGGCAAAGTGGTCGTGGACCCGCGCTTCAGCATGGTCGATAAGAACACTTACCAGTCGCCCAACTTCGACAGCGCCGCGGACAGGGTCGAGATCACTGCCAGCAGCGGGGCGGGCAACGTGACCATCGACACGAAGTAAACACCTCTCAGCGCTCTCCCTTTCGTCATCCCGGCGAAGGGGAGAGCCGGAACTTTCTCCTCGCGAACTTCGTAGTTATCCGTGAAGAAAGGAAAGGAAATCATGATCAATATCTTACAAAAGCAACATGGAATGAATATCGTCGGGCAGGGCGGGAAGATCATCCTTTTTATGCTGCCATCCCTGGCCGCAGCAGTCTGGGTTCACACCGTTTACCCACAAATCGCGGCGCTGCCCGAGAGCCTGCGCTTTCTCTCGCCCGCCGGCTACGTTTTCCTCCTGCCCGGGCTCGCCCTCTGGGCGACCGCGGTCACTCAACTTCTGACCGGCTTTCCCCAGGGGAAGCTGGTCACCGGCGGCGCGTACGGCGTGGTGCGCAACCCGATCTACTCTAGCGTGACCTTCTTCATCCTTCCCGGCGCCGCGCTCCTGACCTGGACCTGGGTCTACCTGGTCGTTTCGCTCTTCCTCTATGCCGGCGTGATGATCTTCATCGGCGTCGAGGAAGAACAGCTCACGCGGGCCTTTGGCCGGCAGTATACCGGTTATCTGGCGCGGGTCGACCGGCTGGTCCCGTTCAAAAAACCGTAAAGAGAGGCTGAAATGTCCCAGGCTCCAACCATTCCTCCGATTGTCAATCAAACGATGCGCTTCATCCTGCGCTCGCCGCTCCACGGCCTGGTCAGCAGAAACGTCTTGCTGATCACCTTTACCGGGCGCAAGAGCGACAAGACCTACACCACCCCGGTGAGCTACTCCGAGCACGGCGGCCAGGTCTACATCTTCAGCCACGGGACCTGGTGGAAAAACCTGGGCAGCGGCGCGCCGGTCACGCTGCGCATCCGCGGCCGGGACTTCCAGGGGGTAGCCGAGGCGGTCGCCGAAGATCAAGGGGCCATCGCGGCGGGGCTGGCTGCCCACCTGCGCAAGGTGCCATCTGACGCCCGGTATTACGGCGTGACCTTCGACGAGCGGAAGAACCCGCGGGAAGAGGAAGTCGAACAGGCGGTCCAGACGGTGGTCATGATCCGCGCCCAGGTGTGCTGAGCGGGTTGCAGTGCGGCCAGTCCATCCTGGCATCATTGTGGCGCATGCGTCTCGCTTGCGCTTCGGTGCAATGGCGGCCAGGCGACGGCCTGTTCGATATCTGTTGCCCTTCCACCTACCATCCCGCGCCTCATACGCAGAACCCGGCGGCTCAAGCCGCATCAACCCCTACGAAGCCCGCCTGATCTTGCATGCAGGTGAAGCGAGTGCACACAGCCTGCACTGTCCCTCCCTACAATCAAACTGTAGAAACAGACCGAATTCGCCTTCGACCAGCCCCGCCGGGAGATGCGCAGCTTCCATCAATCTGCCACGAGTTTAATCGGCGCTGGTGCGAGGGGCGTCTTTGCGGAGAGCTTGCTCGAGGGAGGGCATGCGGCAGATGCGATGCCGTTATAATCAAAGGGTCATCTTTCTTTTCCTTGATGGTAAAGATATCCCGGATCAGGATATCGCTCTATTCCGGCCTGACAACCAGAAAGGGTTCGACGATGCCCCGAAATATCCTGCGATCCATACGCGCCTTCATGCGTACCGACCTTGCATTTGCCCTGGCGCTGTTACTGGTCAGCGTGTTGAGTTATGGCCTTTTGGTGACCCAACTGGGGATTTATTCGGACGACTGGCAAATGCTGTGGTTGTGGAATAACGGCCAACTGGCTTCGTTCTTCGTCCGCAACCGTCCCCTCCTGGCCGGCGTGTATCAGCCGTTCGCCGATTTGGTGGGCGCCACACCGGTTGTCTGGCACAGCATCGGCGTACTGATCCGGTGGATCGCGGCCCTATGCGTCTTTGGCCTGTTTTCGCTGACCTGGCCGAAGCTCAAAAGGTTGGCGATGGCAACCAGCCTGCTCTTCCTGGTGTACCCGGGCTACAACATCCAATATATCCCCATGCTGTACCTGCAAAAATTCCTCAATTACACCGGTCTCTTGCTCTCATTGATCTTTACGTTGTTGGCGGTTCGCGAGTCCGCGGCAAACGCTGTATCCAATCGATCCCTCAGTGCCTGGAGAGCTTTGCTTTTTACGTTCCTGGCAATGCTGTGCCAGGGATTTACCCTGCTGACCGAGGATATCTTTTACACCCTCGAGTTGATCCGCTTTGTGCTGATCTGGATCGTGGTGGGGGAGAGTGCTCCCGCCTGGTGGCCGAGATTGAAGCGCACTTTATTCCTCTCGGCCCCCTATCTCGCGGTGTACATCGCGGTTTCCCTCTGGCGCATTCTAAATCTGAGCACGCTGACGCGATACTCGATCGCACCTCTGGCAGGTTTATCGAACAACCCAATCCAGACTGTGCTCGATCTGGCAGGCCACGTGCTGGAGGACGTCGCCCTGGCTGGAATCGCTGGCTGGAGCCGGGCTTTTACCCATTTCGCAACCTGGATTCCATCCCTCACCAGTTTCGTCATCCTGGGACTGGTCGTCGTAGTAAGCGTTGGGATATTCGTCTTCATTGCGATCTCTCGTAGCGACGAAGCGCCCCTGCCGAAAAAGGAAGGGCTCCAGATCCTCGCAACCGCGCTGTTGGCTTTGTTCCTGACGGGCTGGCCATACTGGCTTGCCGGGCTGGATCCGACCATAAGCGGTTTCGATAGCCGCTTCACGATGCCTTTCATGCTCGGATCCAGCCTGCTTATGGCAACCATCTTCCTGTTGATTCCTGGAAAGCCCTGGATCCGTCTGGCGGTATTGAGCCTGGTGGTTGGCTTTTCCGCCAGCGCGCACTTCAACACGGCGAACCAGTTTCGCAAAGATTGGCTGAATCAGAAGAATTTGTTCTGGCAAATAGCCTGGAGGATGCCCTCTCTCAAACCTGGCACGCTGTTAATTTATGACCATCTCAACACCTTCTACAACTCTGACAATGCGTTCTCGTCTGCTCTCAATTGGGTCTATCGCGCGGAGAACCCCGAGGCGAACGGCTCGCTGGCCATGGTCAGCCTAGGGGAGCGGTTTGGAAATTCTCCCGCCAGCGGAGTTGCCAACTCTCAAGATTTTAAGAATGCCTGGAGCTATGACCATGCCATCGTGATTTACCAGGAACCGGGCAAATGCCTGTGGACGCTTGACCCAGGCCTCGAAACCTATTACGGAACCCTGGGCAGCCGGATGCGGCAGGCGGCGGGATTATCCCGGCTGAGCCAGATCCAGGTCAGCGGGGATAGCGTGGTCGCGCGGCCAGCCGCCAGCCCTTTTGGCGCCGAGCCCGCGCATGACTGGTGCTATTTCTATGAGAAAGCCGATCTTGCCCGCCAATATGATGACTGGGCCGCCGTAAAGGATTTCTATCAGCAGGCAAAGGCAAAGGGGTTCGCGCCTGTCGGCCTGTACGAGCGGCTCCCCCTGATCGAGGCCTACGCTCACGACGCCGCCTGGGACCGGGCCCAGGCCGAAACTGTTGCCGCGCTGGATACGCCCAACTCCCGTCCGCCTCTGTGTGCCCTGTGGGATCGTATAAAGGATGAAACTCCAGCAAGCCCTCAAAAGGATATGGCGATCACGCATACCAGGCAGATCCTGGGATGCCCATAGCGCCATCCACGCTCCCTCGCGGGGAGCGACCGTGAGCCACACCCAGGGCATAATTCCAGTGGGTACATCCCCACGCGTGTGGGGAAAACCGTCCAG
>Ga0335070_10002501_pt1 | contig 21364 bp, 20 predicted proteins | sample Lox_Sample_13_FD_206722 | JGI IMG/M metagenome (GOLD analysis project Ga0335070, IMG submission 206722) | Soil microbial communities from Loxahatchee National Wildlife Refuge, Florida, United States - Lox_Sample_1.3 | ecosystem: Environmental > Terrestrial > Soil > Wetlands | place: USA...
AGCTCGCGTGGCCTGAGCGGATGTCCCTCGCCCCGTTGCGACGCGCCGCGCCAGGACCCACCGGCTATCCGCTGGTGGGCATGTTCCCGCGAGCGCGACGCGATCCCCTCGGCTTCTTCATGGAATGCGCACGACGCCATGGCGACGTCACCTCCATGCGGCTCGGCCGGCATCACGTCTTTCTGCTGAGCCATCCCGATCACGTCCAGAACGTGCTACAGGACAATCCGCACGCGTTTGCGAAAGGTCCGACCGCCACGCGCGTGCGCGGCCTCTTCGGCGACAGCCTGACCGTACTTGATGGCGACCGCTGGCGCGAGCGGCGGCGGCAGGTCCAGCCCGCCTTTCGGCCCGGTCAACACGTGCAGTTCGCATCCGTCGTCACACGGGCCACGGGAGAGATGCTCGAGCGGTGGCGGCCATTGGCCGAGCGGAGTGAGCCGGTCGACGCGGTGGCCGAGATGCGGCGCCTCACCCAGACGATCATCATCCGAGCTTGCTTCGGCGATCTTGGCGCCGCGGAGATCGGGACGCTCAGTCACGCGCTGGATGTGGCGGTGAGCCACGTGGACGGTCGCCTCTGGAGTGCGATCGGCTGGCTCGAGGTTCCCACACCTGCGAGCGCTCGCTATCAGCGCGCCCTCGGCGCGATCGATACCTTTGCCTCCCAGAAGGTCAGCGAGGCTCGCCGATCAGCTCCATCGCCGGGCAGCCTGCTCGCCGCGCTTCTGGCGCCCCCGGCCATCGGCGAGCCTCTCACGGACGCCGGCCTCCGCGACGAGCTGAAGGCCATCCTGGTCGCCGGGCACACGACGACCGCGAGCGCGCTCGCCTGGACGTGGTACGTGCTCTTTGAACACCCCGATGTGCGGGAACGGCTCGAGGAGGAGTGCCGCACCGCTCTCGGCGGCCGTCCACCAGGCGTCGAGACGCTTCCGGACCTCGGCTACACACGGCGGGTGATCCAGGAGGTCTTGCGCCTGTATCCGCCGACCTGGCTCACCGCGCGCATGCCCGTCGAGGACGTGGCCCTCGGCGGCTACGCCATCTCGGCCGGCGCGTTCGTGCTGCTGTGCCCCTACATCACTCATCGTCATCCGATGGTCTGGGAGGCGCCCGAGGTGTTCGACCCCGACCGCTTCGCGCCCGCCCGAGCGGCCGCGCGGCCGGCCTTCGCCTACTTCCCCTTCGGCGGCGGTCCGCGTCACTGCATCGGCAGCGCCTTCGCCACCACCGAGATGCAGCTCATCGTCGCCGCCGTGGCCCAGCGCTACCGGCTCACGCGGGTGCCCGGTGTGCGCGTCATCCCCGCCGCCGGCCTCACCCTGCGACCGAGCCCGGCCGTACCGGCTCGACTCCATCGATTGGGCACCGACTGAGCTCGCTCTCAGAGTCGGCGCAGCAGGAGATGGGGGCCGGCGTGGCCGGCGATGTTGTAGCGATACTCCCGACCGTCGGCGAGGACGATCCTGGCCGTGTCCCCGGCACGCTCCAGCGTCACGCCGGGCAGATCCCGCCAGGGATATGAACGCTCGTTGACGAGCACGTAGTCCGCCCGGTCGAGCGCCACCGGGAAGACGGTGACGGCACCGCGAGCGCTGAGATGGGCGACGTAGCGCTCCTGGGCCGAGACCGACGCCGCCGCCGGGATGCGCGCCAGCACCTCGTAGGCCGCCCGCTGGTCGGCGTCGGGCCACCAGCGGGCCACCGCCAAATCATTCGCGGCGGGGGACGCAAGCGCCAGGCTGAGCGCGAAGGCCGTCGCCAGAGCGACGGTGGGCCACCGCCCCGGGCTCCGTGCCGCGAGCCGCGAGTACCCCGTCACGGCCGCCAGCACCAGGAAGGGTAAAACAAAGGACTGGTACTGAGTCCGGTAGCCGTAGAGGACGGGATCGCTGCTGAGCAGGTTCTCGACGAGGGCCGGCAACACGCCCACCAGATCCCACCCACCGAGGAGCGGCAGAAAGCCGAGCGGGGCCAGCATCACGATGAGATACAGCGAGCGTCCGCCCCCCAGCAGCGCGGCAAGCGTCTGAAACGGGTGCAGGATCATGGTGGCAGCGATCTCGCCGAGGGAGTGGCCGAAGCGCGCGTAGCGCCCGAGATGGGTGTACGGCTCGTGACGAAAGTGCGGCACGATCCAGTGGAGATCGGTGACGAGCAGGGCGAGTGCTCCACCCGCGGTGGCCCCGCCGGCGAGCCAGCGACGGCGGCCCAGGGCGAGCCAGATCCCGAGGCCCATCACCGGGAGGGCGGCGTCTTCCCGGCACGTGAGCGTCAGCAGGGTGGCGCCCAGCAAGAGCCACGGGCGTCCGGCTTCCGCGAAGTAGAACGCAGCGAGCAGCAGCGGGATGGCCAACGCCGCCGCGTGGAAGTCCCGCACGTTGATGCCGTGAAGCGAGGGGTTCACCAGGTACAGGACCGCGAGGGCCGCGGCGGGCCGCTCGTCGCGCAGGTGCCGGCGTGCGATCGCGAACACCGCCACCGCACCCGTCGCCAACGCTACCGACTGCCCTACGAGCAACGCCACCGGGCCCGCCGCCAACCAGAAGACCGGCACGAACACGTACATGATGGGCGAGAGATGATCTCCCCAAGCATTCATCTCCGGCAGGCTCACCCGAGGGCCGTGCCCACGCGCCAGGTTCCAGGTGAGCTGGACGTAGTAGCCCAGATCCAGGGCGTGAGTGCGGAACGCGAAGTGGCGCGTGACCGTGATGAAGGAGAAGACCAGCGCGTACGCGGCGACCCCGGCGCCCACCACGCGGCGCGCGTTGAGAGCGGGCACGGTAACGGGGGCGATGAGGAGCCGGACGGACACGATCCCGAGCAAGAACAAAAAGACGTGCTCGGGAACCCCGACCAAAAGAGGAGGGCGATTCCCAGCCAGGCGGTCGCGCCGACCGTCGCAACATCCAGGAGACGAGCGATGGCCACCCGCGTATCGGCCATCCAATCAGGCAACCCCCACGAACGGGCCGACAGAGAACGGCTCCGGCACTTCGCCGCTTTCGAGACGAGCCTTGATGTCAGCGAAGAGTACCGCGCCGATCATGGGCTATTCGCCCAGGAAATAGCGGCGCGGGTCGAAGAGGCGAACCAGGGTCAGCTCCTCGGCCGTCGGCGCGTCGAAGCGGCGCAGCGTTGGCGCCACCTGCAGCTCCCAGCCGCAGGCCTCCCGGGCCGCCTTCACCGCGTCGGCCTCGGGACGCGCCCCGAAGAGGCCGGTGAGCGCGAGCTCGCCGTGCTCGCCCACCTTCTCGTACACGCCCAGGTCCGAGACGACCGTGCGCACGGTCCGGCCCGGTGCGGTGATGTACGGCACCTTGTCCACGAAGCGCCGCGGCGACTGCTGCAAGCAGACCACCACCTCGCGCGAAGACGACGTGATGTCGTTGGCCCCACCCGAGCCGGTGATGTAGGTTACGCCGGGTATGATCGTCGAGTTGATATTGCCGTGCTTGTCGATCTGGCCGGCCGCGAGGGAGCCCAGGCACAGATTGTGCCGACCGCCCATGAAGATGCCCATGACGTGCAAGATATCGGTGAGCATCTTGCACGACGGGAAGTTGCGGAACGAGAACACGAACGGCTCGGCCGGGCGCGGGAGGTAGCCCACCATGCCGGTCTCGGCCATCAGCTCCACGTCGGCGCCCGCCTGCTTCAGCTGATAGGCGGCCAGCCAGGCGGCCAGGTTGGAGTTGCCCACCCCGGCGAGGAACGTCCGGTACCCGCGCTCCCGGACCTTCTCGGCCAGCATCCGGGCCGCGGCCACCACCATCCACTCCGACGACGAGGCGGCCGGGCTCGTGGGCAGCCTCGGCGAGAGCGTGTCGAGCTCGGAGACCCACGCGTCGGTGTGGGCGCGCCCCTTGGTCTCCATGACGCGCGCGTAGCCGAGCTTCGAGAGGTACGTGGCGTGGTCGGGGATGTCGAGCATCCACTCCTTGATCCACGCGTCCGCGGTCTCCGGCTTGCGGAAGGCGCGGCGGCACTCGAGGATCCACTCGATGTCCTCGGCGTAGCCCTCGAGCTCCGGCACGTTCATCCCGTACATGCCGCCCGGGTGGTTGCCGTGCGGGGTCTCGACCACCGCGCGCACGTACTGCGACGGCAGCCGCACCAGGTCGGCGTGGCGGCGGATGAACTCGGTGGAGACGATCTTCTCCACCGTCACGATCGCACCGTTCCGAGCGGCCATGGCCCCGTACATGTTCTCGTTGCCGGGGGAGGCCACGATCACGTTGCCCGCGCGGTCGGCGGCCCACCCGTGGATCACCGCCACGTCGGGCACGAGTGCGCGCACGTAGCCCACGCGGCCCTCCGCGCCGAACGGGTCGTCGGCCGCGATGAGGTCGCCGCTCCGCGCGTTGTCCTCCTCCATGCTCGAGCCCAGCAGCGAGCGGGTGGGCAGGAACGGTACGCCCATGGCGCCGGCCAGGAGGCGCAGCGGAAAGGTCAGCATCGACCAGTTCGAGACCTCGAGCCGGCCCTCCAGGACCGCCTTCGAGATGAGCGGCTGCGGCGTCGGGAACGGATAGCCCTCGCCCATGAAGGTGGTGATGACCCGGCGCACGAGGCCGCCGTGGATCAGCGCGGTCCAGGGCGAGCCCACGCCGACCGCGGCCAGCGTGAAGGCCGGAGCTCTCCCCCACCACTGCCGCACCAGCTCGCGCACCAGCGGGTTGGAGCGGCCGTGCGCGGAGCCGACGTAGACGGTGTCGCCGGCGTGGACGTGGCGGCGGACCGCGTCGTCGAGGCTGGTGGTCTTGTCGGGGCCTTCGTGGAGGGGGACCGCGAGGCGCTGACGGATGATGTCGTGATACGACGCGTTCAGCATTGAGACCCCCTCACCCTGCCCTCTCCCCGGAGGGGAGAGGGGGAACGGTCACGCGGCGCGACGGGCGCCGCCGAAGATGCGCGCCTTGACCCGGCTCGGCACCCAGCGGGCCAGCCGCCGCGCCACCGCGGCGGTGCGCTCGAGCGAGGCGGGCGAGCCGGGCCAGTACCGCAGCACGAGCGGCCGGTCGATGAAGTTCAGCACGCCGTCGACGACCACCGCGGCTATCAGCAGGTCGTCCAGGTACCCGACGATCGGGATGAAGTCCGGGACCAGGTCGATCGGGCTCACCAGGTACACCGCCACCGCCGCCAGCACCACCTTCGCCGCGGTCGGCACGTCGCGGTCCGCCGCCAGCGACACCAGCATGCGCGCCAGGCGCGGCAGGGCGAGCAGGAGATCCTTCATCGCCGGCCCGGCCTACTCCAGCCGCTCGGCGAGCAGCTCGGCGATGTCGCGAGTCCGGATCTTGTCGCCGACGTCCTTCGCCTTCACCCCGTCCTCGAACATGGTCAGGCAGAACGGGCAGGCGGAGGCCAGGATGTCGGGCTTCACCTCCATCGCCTGCTCCACGCGGAGCTGGTTCACGCGCCGGCCCTCGTTCTCCTCCACCCAGGCGCGCCCACCGCCGCCGCCGCAGCAGAACCCCTTGGAGCGGTTGAGCTTCATCTCCACCATCTCGCCCCGCGTCACCCCGGCCAGCACCCGCCGCGGCTCGTCGTAGATGTCGTTGTAGCGGCCGAGGTTGCAGGCGTCGTGATAGGTGATGCGCTCGCCGTCGCGCTGCGTGGGCTGGAGCCTTCCCGAGCGCAAGAGGTCGTCCAGCAGCTGCGTGTGATGGATCACCCGGAAGTGGCCGTCGAACTGCGGGTACTCGTTCCGGATCGTGTTGAAGCAGTGCGGGCAGGCGGTCACGATGGTCTGGAACTTGTACCGCTTGAGGGTCTCGATGTTGCCCTGGGCCAGCGTCTGGTAGAGGTACTCGTGGCCCAGGCGCCTCGCCGGCTCGCCGGTGCACTTCTCCTCGTTGCCGAGGATGGCGAAGTCCACACCGGCGGTCTGGAGCACCCGCACCAGCGCGCGGGCGACCTTCTTGTTGCGCTCGTCGAAGGAGCCGTAGCAGCCGACCCAGTAGAGGTACTCCGCCTCGCTGACCTCGGACATCTGCCGCACGCCCAGGTCTCGCGCCCACTCCGCGCGCGTCTCCCACGACATCTGCCACGGGTTGCCGTTGGTCTCGAGGTTGCGGAACGCCGGCTGCAGCTCGGCCGGGAAGCGCGACTCGGTGAGGACCAGCCAGCGGCGCATGTCCACGATCTTCGGCACGTGCTCGATGAACACCGGGCAGGCGTCCACACACCAGCGGCAGGTCGTGCAGGCCCACAGCACGTTGTCGTGGATGGTGTCGCCCACCAGCGCGCCCGCGGGCGCGGCCGCGCCGGTCTGGCCGAGCAGGGCCGGCGCCTCCTCGAAGAGCCGCTCCCGCAGGTGCAGGATCAGCCACTTCGGGTCGAGCTCCTTGCCGCTCATGTTCGCGGGACACCGCGAGGTGCAGCGGCCGCACTCGGTGCAGTTGTAGGTGTCGAAGAGATCCTTCCAGGCCAGCTCGGTGAGGCTGCCGACCCCGAAGGTCTCCGAGTTCTCCAGATCCATGCTCCGGTACTGGCCCTTCGGCTCGAGCGGCGAGAAGAACACGTTCAGCGGCGAGACCAGAATGTGCAGGTGCTTGGAGTACGGCAGCAGCACGAGGAACCCCAGCAGGAGCGCGGCGTGGGCCCACCAGGAGAGGTGGAAGATCACGGTGACCGTGCGGGTGGGGAGGGCGGCCAGCGCGTGGGCGATCGCGATGCCGGCGAACTGCCAGTGGTCGGACGGGGCGGGCGCGAGCAGGATGCGCCCGGCGTCGGCTACCAGGTCCGTGACCATGAGGCCCAGGATCAGCAGCAGGATCACGTGCGCTTCCGTCGAGAGATTGAGCCGGCGCGGCTTCACCACGAGCCGTCGGTAGAGCGCGTAGCCGACGGCCAGGATGACCAGCACGCTGAACGCGTCCTCGACGATCAGGTACGGGGCGGCATCGGACAGACCCGGCAGGAAGAACGCCTCGGTCACGCCCTTGCCGAAGAACTCGACCGTGCCCAGCGTGAGCACCACGAAGCCCCAGAAGATCGTGGCGTGCATCAGGCCCGGCCAGAAGTCGTTGGCGAGCAGCCGCGCCTGGCCGAAGACGTAGACGATGACGCGCCCCACGCGAGCGGGTACGTGGTCCCAGCGCGGCATCGCCTTGCCCTTGAGCAGCAGGCGCAGGAGGTACACCGCGCGCCGCGTGAAGAGCCCCCCCGCGACCACGATCATCCCGTAGAAAATCAGCCAGCCCGGAACGATCCCGTACCACTGGTGAGAAGGCAGCATCAGTGACGCCTCATGGACCGGTCATCCTCCGTGGGCATAGTGGGGCGGGGCTCCGGGAGTGTCAAGGCCGCTTGAGGGTCTCGGCCAGGATCCGGGCCACCGCCGAGTAGGGATCGAGCCGGCCGCCGGTGACCGCGTCCAGGGTCTGGGCCAGCGTCGGATCGCTCTGCACGCGCGCGGTGATCTGCGACGTGAACTCCTCCACCAGCAGGGCCTCCAGCTCAGCGCGCCGGCGGGCCTGCCGCCGCTTCTCGAGCGCGCCCGCCTGCTCGAGCACCGCGCGATGGCGCCGGATCTGCTCGAGCAGCGCCTCCATCCCCACGTCGTTGGCCGCCTGCGCGGCCAGCACCGGCACCTCCCAGTCCACGTCCTTCGGCTGGGCGCCGCTCGTGTAGTGCAGGTGCACGCTGAACTTCAGCTCGGCCATGAGGGCGTGGGCTCCGTCGCGATCGGCCTTGTTGACCACGAAGATGTCGGCCACTTCCATGAGCCCGGCCTTCATGGCCTGGATCGAATCGCCGGACTCCGGCACGAGCGTGACCACGGTGGTGTCGGCCTGTCGGAGGATGTCGAGCTCGGTCTGGCCCACCCCGACGGTCTCGATGATCACCCAGGGGAAGCCGAACGCGTCCATCAGCTTGACGACGTCGCCGGTCGCACGCGCGAGCCCGCCGAGGCTGCCCCGCGTGGCCATGCTGCGGATGAACACGTCGGCATCCAGCGTGTGGGTCTGCATCCGGATGCGATCGCCCAGCACCGCTCCCCCCGTGAACGGGCTCGACGGATCCACCGCGATCACGGCCACCGGCAGCTTCTCGGCGCGGAGCAGGCTCGTCACCCGGTCCACCAGAGTCGACTTGCCGGCCCCGGGCGGTCCGGTGATGCCGAGCACGTAGGCACGGCCGGTGCGCTCATGAATCGCCCGCATGATCTCGGGCACCTCGGGCGAGCGGTTCTCGACGCGAGTGATCAGGCGCGCGAGCGCCAGGCGATCGCCGTCGAGCATCCGCCGGACGAGATCGAACACGGAGCGGGCGGGAGCGCTCAGGAGCCCGGCCGCCGGGGCGCGGCGGACTCCGACGGCTCCCCGCTCAGGCGGGCCTCCATCACCAGGGCGTCCTCGCCGGTGTCGAAGTAGTAGCCCTTGCGCCGGCCGATCACCCGGAAGCCGAAGCGCTCGTAGAGCCCGAGGGCCTCCGTGTTCGTCGGCCGCACCTCCAGGAACGCGAGGTCGACGCCGCGGCGCCGCGCGTCCTCGAGCACCGCGCCCAGCAGCACCCGCCCCACCCCGCGACGGCGCAGGTCGGGATGCGTGGCCAGGTTGGTCACGTGGATCTCGTGGCCGATCTCCCACAGGCAGAGGTAGCCGGCGAGCCGCCGCCCGTAACGGGCCACCGAGCAGCGCGCGACGCGATTCTGGGTCAGCTCGTAGCGGAACGCGCCCCGCGACCAGGGCGTCTGGAACGACGCCCGCTCGATGACCAGCACGTCGTCGAGATCCTCGAGCGTCATCGGCTCGAGGGTCAGCGACTCGAGGTCATGCATGTCGGGCCTTCAGCTCGGCCTCCGACGGCCGCAGGTAGAGCGGGGCGAGCTGCTCGGCTGGAATGCCGCCGCCGGCCACGAGGATCGCATGGCCCAGCGCCCCCACCACCGCCGGCGAGGGCAGCGAGTGGACCGGGTCGGCTTCGCGCAGGCCCGTGCCGAGCCGGGCCAGGTAGGGCCGGCAGGCCGCGACGCCGTCGCCCAGGACGATGACGGGCGCGTCGAGGCGCGCCGCTGCGGCCTCGGGGGGCAGCGCCAGGTAGTCCCACAGACGCTCCATGGCCGCTCCGGTCCAGCGGTACAGCGAGCAGTAGACCTCGTTCCTGCGCGCGTCGAGCAGCGGGCAGACCGGCGCGTCCGCGAAGGGCAGCGTGGCGGCGAGGGCGTCCAGCGTGGGCACCGGCGCCACCGGCACCTCGAGGGCCAGGGCCAGACCCTTGGCGGTCGCCGCGCCGACGCGCAGGCCGGTGAAGGAGCCGGGACCGATGGACACCGCGAGACCGCCCAGGCTCGTGGCCTCCCAGCCGCAGTCCTGGAGCAGCCGGTCGATGACGGCCATGAGCCGCTCGGAGTGGGTCAGCGCGATGTTCAGCCGGCTTTCCCCGACCAGCCGTCCGTCGTCCAGCAGCGCGGCACCGCCCGCGAGCGTGGCGGTCTCGAGCGCGAGCAGCCTCATGCGCGGAAGTCTAGCACGCCCACTTTCGGGTTGACACGCCGCGCGGCGGCCCTCATCCTAAACCGCTGATGGCCCCGCCGCCGAGACAATCCGACAGCCAGATGGACGCCGAGGTTCGCGAGAAGATCCACCTCGAGATCCTCAAGCGCACCGGCGCCTATCACGCCAACGATCACGTCCTGCTCCCGTCGGGCCACCACACCAGCGAGTACATCGAGAAGACCCTCGTCACCACCGAGGCCTCGTTCACCGAGGGGCTCGGCGCGGTCATCGCCAAGCACTTCGCCCAGTGGCCCATCGACGTGGTGCTCTCCACCGGCCCCGGCGCGCTGATCCTGTCCCACTGCGTGGCGCGGGCCCATCCCTCGCGGCCCACGCTGGTCTACGGCACCAAGGGCGTGAGCGGGGGGAAGCGCCGCGTGACCCTGCCCGTCGAGTTCCAGCGGTTCGTGCGCTCCGGCACCAAGGTGCTGATCGTCGAGGATCTCGTGTCCTCCGGCACCACCGTCCGCCTGCTCTCCCAGCTCGTGGAGAGCCTGGGCGGCCAGGTCATCGGCATCGGCGCCCTGTGGCGGCGGACCAAGAAGAACGAGATCGACGGCAAGGAGATCTTCAGCCTGGTGAGCCGCGACTTCCCGACGTACGCGGCCGAGACCTGCCCGCTCTGCAAGAAGGGCGTGCCGCTCAATCAGGAGTACGTGAAGCGGCGCGAGCACCGCAAGCCGTCCTCCGCGCACGAGAAGACCTAGCCGTCCTCTCGGGCCCCCAAGATATGGGGGCTCCGTCGCGCCAGGGACCCTCTATCCGGTATTTTTGCCCTTGACACCCTTTTGGCCCTCCCCTAGAGTCCGGACAGTGATCGACCGCGGGACGCGCGGGGATCGGGAGGGGGGTGACACCATGGCGAAGAAGAAGGCCGCGAAGAAGAAAAAGAAGAAGTAACGCGCCATTCGTGGCGCTCGGCCCTGTCGGCCCCATCCCGGCAGGGCCGTTCCATCTCCCGTGATCTCCGTGACTCATCGAGACGCGTACGTGCTGCTCTCCGTCGTGGCCCTCATCTGGGCCGGCAACTTCCCTCTCGCCAAGCTCGGCCTGGGAGAGCTGGGGCCGCTGACGCTCGCCGCCACGCGCACGCTCATCGCGGCGCCCCTGCTCGTGCTCGCCTCGCGCGTGCTCGAGGGGCCGTTGCCGCCCCTCGCCCGGCGCGACCTGACCGCGGTCATCGTGCTGGCGGTGACGGGCTTCGTGGGCAACTCCACCCTCTGGTACACCGGCATGCGTTACACGAACCCCGCCAACGCGGGCATCCTCGGCGCGGCGGCCCCGGTGGTGGTGGCCCTGGCCGCCGCCGCGTGGCTGCACGAACGCCTCTCCACGACCAACCTCATCGGGATCGTCCTGACGACGCTGGCGGTGGTGCTCACGGTCGCGCGGGGCTCGATCGACATCCTGCTCACGCTGTCGGTCAACCGGGGCGACCTGATCATCCTCGCCTCCCAGATGCTCTGGGTGACCTACACCCTGTACAGCCGCGCCAACCTCTCCACGTTCTCGCCGCTGCAGATGCTGGCGGGCGCCCACGTGGTGGCGGCCGGCCTCCTGCTCCCTCTCGCGCTGCTCGAGCGGCCGTGGCAGAGCCTGGCCTCCGCCTCCTGGGTCGGCTACACGGTGATCCTCTACAGCGCGCTCCTGGGAACACCAGGCCACATCGGGTTCTACCAGGCGGTGCGCACGGTCGGGCCCGGCCGGGCCGCCGTGTTCATGAACCTGCTCCCGTTCCTGGTGCTCGGCCTGTCGTGGCTGATGCTGGGCGAGACGATCCGCTGGTACCACGTGGTGGGCGCGTGCGGGGTGATCGCCGGGGTCGTGCTGACGACGAGGCGGTGAAACGGGCAGACGCTGAAGCGGGCCGGGGCTAGCGCTTGGCCGCGGCCTTGGAAGCCTTGGGGGCCGGCACCGGCTTGGTCGGCTTGTCGTCCTTGATGAGGTGCTTGACCTCGTCCATGAACTGGGAAATGTCCTTGAACTGGCGGTACACGGACGCGAACCGCACGTAGGCCACCTGATCGAGCTTCTGCAGGTGCTCCATCACGATCTCGCCCAGCTCGAGGCTCGTGATCTCCTTCTCGGCCCGGTCGTGCAGCTTGGCCTCGATGTCGGCGACCACGTCGTCCACCGCCTGCACGCCCACCGAGCGCTTCTCGCAGGATTTGAGGATGGAGCCCCGGAGCTTCTGGCGGTCGAACGGCTCGCGGCGGCCGTCCCGCTTGACCACGTGGGGAAGCACGTCCTCGATGTACTCGTAGGTCGTGTACCGACGGTGGCACTTGAGGCAGGCGCGGCGGCGGCGGATGAACTCCCCGTCCCGACCGACCCGCGAGTCGACCACGCGGTCCTCGGTGTGGCCGCAGAACGGGCACTTCACAGGAGGCGCTCCGGGTAGAGCGGGAACTGCGAGGTCAGCTCCTGCACCTGGACCCGCACCGCCGCCTCCACCGCGGCGTCGCCGGCCCGGCTCAGGACCCGGTCGATGAACTCCGCGATCCGCGCCATCTCGGGCTCCTTCATTCCTCGGGTGGTGACGGCCGGGGTGCCGATGCGGATGCCGCTCGTGACCATGGGGCCCTTGGTGTCGAAGGGGATACCGTTCTTGTTGACGGTGATCCAGGCGCGGTCCAGCGCCTCCTGGGCGTCCTTGCCGGTGACATTGCGCGAGGTGAGGTCGACCAGGATGAGATGCGTATCCGTGCCGCCGGAGACCAGTCGGAATCCGCGGGCCGAGAGCGCGTCGGCGAGGGCCCTGGCGTTCTTGACGATCTGGCCCTGGTAGGCACGCCATTGGGGCGTCTGGGCCTCGCGGAACGCCACCGCTTTCGCGGCGATGACGTGCATCAGGGGCCCGCCCTGGATGCCCGGCAGGACGGTGCGATCGAGCTCCTTGGCGTACTGCGCTCGGCACATCACCATGCCCCCCCGCGGTCCGCGCAGTGTCTTGTGGGTGGTCGTGGTGACGAAGTCCGCGTAGGGCACCGGCGAGGGGTGCAGGCCCGCGGCCACGAGACCGGCCGGATGCGCGATGTCGGCCAGGAGGGCCGCGCCCACCTCGTCGGCGATCTCGCGGAACGGCTTGAACTCGATCGCGCGAGGAAACGCCGAGCCGCCCGCGATGATCAGCTTGGGTCGGTGCTGTCGCGCCAGGTTGCGCACCTGATCCATGTCGATCCGCTCGGTGTCCTTGGTGACGCCGTAGGGCACGATCTTGTAGAGACGGCCCGAGAAGTTCATCGGGCTCCCTGCGGTGAGGTGGCCGCCGTGCGCCAGGTTCGGGCCCAGGACGGTGTCGCCAGGCTTGAGCAGGGTGAAGTACACCGCCATGTTCGCCTGGGAGCCCGAGTGAGGCTGCACGTTGACGTGCTCGGCCCCGAACAGCTCCCGGCCCCGCGTGATCGCCAGATCCTCGACGATATCCACGATCTCGCAGCCGCCGTAGTAGCGCTTGCCCGGATAGCCCTCGGCGTACTTGTTGGTCATGACCGAGCCCACCGCCTCCAGCACCGCCTCGGAGACGAAGTTCTCTGACGCGATCAGCTCGAGGTTGCGGGACTGGCGCTCGGTCTCGGCGCGGATGGCCTTGGCGATGTCCGGATCCACCTGCTCGAGCCGCATCATGCGCGCCCGCCCGCCCGGTCGCCGGCGTGGCGCGTCTCGATGTCGGCGATCTTCTCCACGCGCCGCGCGTGGCGGCCGCCCGCGAAGTCCGTCTCGAGCCAGGCCTGGAGGATGTCGGCCGCCATGTCGGCGCCCATCAGCCGGCCGCCCAGCACCAGCACGTTGGCGTCGTTGTGCTCGCGGCTCATACGCGCGGTGTAGAGATCGGCGCACAGCGCGGCGCGCACGCCCGGGACCTTGTTGGCCGCCATCGACATGCCGAGGCCGGTGCCGCAGATCAAGAGGCCACGCTCGACCTTGTGGTCGACCACGGACTCGGCCACGAGGGCGGCGTAGTCGGGATAGTCGACGGACTCGGTGGAATGAGTGCCCAGGTCAAGCACCTGGTAGCCGTGATTTATGAGCCACGCCTTCAGGGCTTCCTTGAGCCCGTATCCGGCGTGATCGGCGCCGAGCGCAATGGTGGAAACCACGCGCCAACCTTACGCTCTGTCGGGGGTGCGTGTCAAGTTACCGCTATATATGGGGCTATTCGGTCCCGGCGACGGCGGGCCGCCCTGACTCACGCGCGAAAGGAGGAGCAGCCCGAGCACGAAGAAGGAGCCGACGGCGAGGATACCGACCCGCTGGTTACCGCCCGCCGCGTGGGAGACGGTGCCGAACACGAGCGGGCCCATCACGGCGGCGCTCTTGCCGCAGAGCGAGTAGAAGCCGAAGAGCTCCGCCTCCATCCCCCGCGGGGCGAGCTTGGCCAGAAAGGCCCGGCTGGCCGCCTGGACGGCGCCGAGACCGGTGCCGGCCAGCACCGCGAGCACCCAGAACTGCGCCTGGGTCTCGATGAAGTAGGCGGCCACTACCACGGCGGCCCACTGGCAGAGCGTGATCATCACCACGCGCCGGGGGCCCAGGCGATCGGTCGGCGACGCCCACGCGAGCGCGCCGAGCAGGGCCGAGATCTGCACGACGATGTAGAGGCCGATCAGGCGCTCCATCGAGAAGCCGAGGGTCTGCGCCGCGAAGATCCCCGCGAACGCGATGACCGTGTTCACGCCATCCTCGTAGATGAAGTAGGCGCCCAGGAAGCGGCGCAGGTCCGGCAGGGCCACGATCCGGCGCGCGGTGGCCACCACCTCCGCGCCGCCCTCGCGTGCGGCCTGCCACACCGGGATCTGGCCGCGCGGCGGCTGGGGCAGCATGAAGAACGCGGGCAGCGCGAAGACCGCGAAGAGCAGCGCGGTCGCCAGGAAGGCGCCCGCATAGGCCTCCCTCTGCACGAACGGCAGCGCGGCGAGCAGCGCCGCGATCGAGCCCGCGTAGCCGACCGCGAAGCCCCAGCCCGAGACCCGCCCCTGATGGCTCGGTGGCGCGAGGTCGGGGAGATAGGCATTGTAGTAGACGAGCGCGCTCTCGTAGCCGAAGTTGCCGATGACGCCCAGGACGAAGCCCCACGCCACCATGCCCGCCTCCACCGTGGCCATCAGCGCGGTGGCGGCCACCGCCAGCGCGGTGAAGCCGATGAAAAGCGGACGCCGGATGCCGGCGCGGTCGGCGATGCCGCCGAGGAAGGGCGAGGTCACCGCGACCATTCCCATCGAGAGCGAGACGACCCGCCCCCACCAGAGATCTCCCGAGCCGTCGGCGTTGCCTACCACCACGAGGGCGTAGTAGGCCGCGTAGATCGTCGCGAAGATCACCGCCGCGAAGGCCGAGTTGGCGAAGTCGTAGAGCGTCCACGCCACGATCGCGCGCACGTCGAGCTTCATTCGATCGGCTCCTCGCGGCCGGCCAGCGCGCGGTCCGGAACCCGGGCCACCGCTCCGTCCATCTCGGCGAGGACGACGCGGCGCCGCTCCGCGAGGTGGCGCCCGAGATCGCGGTCCACCAGGAGCCGCAGCAGGGCGCGGGTCTCGCGGTAGAGCCGGCGCCCTCGCTCGGCCCAGGCGAGGGCGAAGAAGCCGCCGGGAACGAGCAGGAGCCCGAACAGGCCCAGCAGCCAGCCGCCCCCGGCACGCCACGCGAGCCAGCCCTCCCCGATCCACGCGAGCGGATAGAACACGACGCCGGCTATGAGCTTGTAGGTGGCCTCCACGTCCGCCTCCGGCCGGAGGAGCCGCACCACCGCCCACGTGAGCCAGTACGGTGGCAGGTGCGTGACGAGGCCCCAGAGCGCCAGCGGCAGGCCGCCCAGCAGGACCACGAGCTGCCGGGCCGCGTAGCCGAGGACGACGCGGGCCGCCGGAGGCCGGAACCCCACCGCGGTGCCGAGGCCGGCCGCCTCCAGATCCTTCACGTAGCGCTCCACGAGGGCGCGCAGGGCCTCGATCTGCTCCGGCTCGCGGCGGAGCAGATATCGGTAGGCACGCGTCGCGCGGCGTCGCCAGTCGGCGCGCGCGCCGGCGTCCCACGCCGCGCCCTCCCGCTCCTGACGCCACAGCCGCTCGGCGTGCTCCACCAGCCGCAAGGTCTGCCGGTCGTCGACGTCGGCGATGAGGTTGCGCATGGCCTCGTCCAGCCGCGCGGTGAGCCGGCGCGCCGCCGCCTCCGGCTCGCTGCGCGCCAGGATCACCGAGTCCGCGGTGGATACCGGCTCGCCGAGCGCGACCAGCGCCCAGCCGGTGCGGAAGGTGCCCGGCTCGTGGAACATCAGGCCGACCGGCAGCAAGGTGACCGGCGACACGCCGTCCGCCTCCGCGGCCAGCAGCATGCGGGCGGCGCCGGTGCGCAGCGGCATCAGGGTGGGCTCGGGCTGGCTCACGCCCTCGGGAAAGATCAGGATCGCCTCGCCGCGGCGCAGGGTGTCGGTCGAGGCCGAGAAGAGCGCCGCGTTCCGGGCCGGGTCGGTGCCGCCGTCTTGGCGGCGATGCACCGGCAGCGCGCCGATCAGCCGCAGGAACGGGCCGATCAGCGGGTTCGAGAACAGCGGGGCCTTGGCGACCGGGACGAGACGGCGCGGGATCGCCGACAGGAGCAGGACCCCGTCCACCAGCGCGTTGTGGTGATTGGCCGCGACGATGAGCGGGCCATCGCCCGGGATGCGCTCGGCGCCGACCAGGTCGACACGGCGATAGAACACGGCGGCCAGGAGCCGGGCCAGGGCCCGGATGGCGCGGTACGGAGCCGGCGGGCGGCTGCCGCTCAGAGCGTCACGCGCTGGCCGTCCTCGGCCACGGCGGCCTCCCAGCCGAGGCGGCTCGTGATCGCAGCGCGCAGCGCCGAGGCCGCGTCCGCCTCGCCGTGGACGATGTAGGTCATCCCGGGCGGCCGCGTGAATCCCCCGAGCCAGCGGAGGATCTCCTCGCGGTCGGCGTGGGCCGAGTACGCGTCGCTGATCATGATCGTGGCCTTCACCGGAACCGTCATCCCGAGCATCTTGATCTCGGTCGCGCCGTCTCTGAGGAGCCGTCCGCGCGTGCCCGCCGCCTGGTAGCCGACGAACAGCACGGTGGTCTTCGGATCGGGCAGGAGCCGCTTGAGGTGATGCAGGATGCGCCCGCCGGTGGCCATGCCGCTGCCCGCCACGATGATGCCCGGACCCGCGACCTCGTTGAGCCGCTTCGAGTCGGCCACCGTCGTCGAGAGGTGGAAGCGGCGCGGGGCGAAGGGCCGCTTGCCGCCGGCCTCGGCCTCCTGCAGCTCGGCGTCGTGCTCGTCGGTGTGGGTGGCGTAGATCACCGTCGCCTGGATCGCCATGGGGCTGTCCAGGTAGACGGGCAGGCTCGGGATCCGGCCGGCCGCTTCCAGCCGCCGCAGGTCGTAGAGAATCTCCTGCGAACGCCCGACCGCGAAGGCCGGGATCAGGAGCCAGCCCTTCTGGTCGTTGGCCCGTCGCACCGCCACGATCAATCGCTCGGTGGGATCGTCGGGCGGGTGCACGCGGTTGCCGTAGGTGGACTCCACCAGCAGCACGTCGGCCTCCTCCACCGGCTCGGGATCGACCATGATCGGAACCTGGTAGCGTCCGAGATCGCCTGAGAAGACGAGGCGCCGCCCACCGATCACGCACGTGACGACGCCGGCGCCCAGGATGTGCCCGGACGGGGAGAACTGCGCCTCCACGCCGGCGACCGGCGCAAAGCGCCGGCCGAAGTCCACGCGCTCGACCTGGGCGAGAGCGCGCTCCGCATCCTCGGTGGTGTACAGGGGCAGCGCCGGGTCGTGCCGGCTCGTCTTGTGGCGGTTGGCGAACTCGGCCTCTTCTTCCTGCAGGTGGGCGGCGTCCGGCAGCATGACCTTCAGCAGGTCGATGGTGCCGCCCGTGCAGAAGATCGGGCCGGTGAAGCCGTCGCGGCAGAGACGGGGCAGATAGCCCGAGTGATCGATGTGGGCGTGGCTCAGGATGACCGCGCCGAGCGTCCGCGGATCGACGGGCGGGGGCGCCCAGTTGCGCTGGCGCAGGGCCTTGAGCCCCTGGAAGAGCCCGCAGTCGAGCAGCACGCGCGCCGCGCCATCCTCGAGCAGGTGCTTGGACCCGGTGACGGTTCCCCCTGCGCCCCCGAGGAAAGTGAGGGTCGCGCTCACTCGGAGACGGGCTCGGTGACCGGCTGGCGGCGGGCCGCGCGCGCCGGATAGGGGCCGGCGCCCAGCGGGAAGTCGAACAGCTCCTGCTCGGCGGCCTCCACGCCCTGCGTGACCAGCCGCTCGATGTCGAGCCGCGCCTCGAGCGCCGCCACCTGGGCCGGCTCCACGCGGGTGTCCGGGTGGCGGGGCGTGAACAGCGTGCAGCAGTCCGCGTCGGGCTCGATCGAGATCTCGAAGGTGCCGAGCGCGCGCGCCTGCTCGGTGATCTCGAGCTTGTCCATGCCGATGAGCGGCCGCAGGATCGGCATCGAGGCCACCTCGTCGATCCGGGTGAGATTGGCGAGGGTCTGCGAGGCCACCTGCCCGAGGCTCTCGCCCGTGACGAGCGCGGGCGCCCCCGCGTGGCGGGCCAGCCGCTCCGCGATGCGCACCATGAGCCGCCGGTACACCACCACGCGCGCGGGCGGCGGCACCGCCAGCACCACTTCTCGCTGGATCTCCCCGAAGGGGACGAGGAACAGGCGCGAGTGGTACTGCCACTGGGTGAGCCGGGCCACCAGGTCGCGCACCTTGCCGCGCGAGAGATCGGGCAGGTAGGGCACGCTGTGGAAGTGCACGAACACCACGCGGCAGCCGCGCTTCATGAGCCGCCAGGCCGCCACCGGCGAGTCGATGCCCCCCGAGAGCAGCGCGACCACCGTACCGCTCGCTCCCACCGGCAGGCCGCCCGCACCCGCATCCCGGTCGGCGTACACGAACGCCTCGCCGGGCAGCACCTCCACGTGCACGGTGCACTCGGGATGCTCGAGGCTGACGCGGCAGTCCGGGCGCAGCGAGAGCACGTGCGCGCCCAGGTCGCGGTTCAGCTCGACCGACGTCATCGGAAACGTCTTGAAGGCCCGGCGGGCCGTGATGCGGAACGACCCGAAGGCGCGCCCGGCGATCACCTGCCCCACCGCCTCCCGCAGCGCCTCGCGGGAGACGCCGGTGCGCAGGGCCAGCGAGTAGTTCGCCACGCCGCACACCCGGGCCAGGCGCTCGCGCAGCCGAGCCGGGTCCGGGTGGTGCGACAGATCGAGCATGATCCGGCCGGGCAGCTGCTGCAGCCGCACCGGCCCGAGATCGCTGATCGCCCGCAGGACATTCTGCTGCAGCTGCCGGAGGAAGAGCGGCCGGTTCCCGCGCTTGAGGCTGATCTCGTGGTAGTGCAGGATCGCGGCCGGCGTGATCCCGCTCATCACTCGGCCTCCGCGGGCCGCCGGTGCTTGGGCCGCCGCCGGTACACGGTCTTCGGCACCTCGACCTTCGGCGGCTTCGCGGGCATCGGCTTGCGGACTCGCGCGTGGATCGGCTTCCGGCGCTTCACCCCGCCAGTATATCCCGCGAGTCCCCGTCAATACGGCGCGCCCGGGAAGGTGTTGATCCCGGCCGGGCGGCCGGCCGCCCGGTACATCTTCACCCCGGCCACCCCCGCGCCGCCCCAGAGCCCCTCCCCCACGCCGTCGTGGAGCGCCCAGCTCCGCCCCCGCACGGTGAGGGCGGCGTCGGCCCGGCGGAAGTCGGAGGAGCCATCGAGCAGCTTCGCGAGCGCGCCGCCGTCGCCGAAGCCGGCGTGGATCTCCTCCATCACGTCGCGGCCCATGAGGTAACCGCAGCCGCGCCGCTCGTAGAGGATGGCCGAGTGGTAGAAGAGCGGCTCGATGAGGTAGATCTCCTTGCCGATCAGCGCGCAGAACCCCTGCATCGCGTCGAGCACGCGCGAGAGCAGCCGCAGGCCGCGGCGCACCTGCCCGGGCGAGAGGCCGTCGCGCATCGCGCGGCGCTCTTCCTGGAGATTCCGCGAGGCGGTGCCAAACAGGGTATCGCGGCCGTCCGGATCCCGGTCGATCGCGAAGCGCGGCCCGGACGGATCCGTGATCTGCACGAAAGCCAGCTCCGGGACCGACAGGGGCGACATCTCCACGTCCACCAGCAGCGCGGGGTCCCGGTCCTCGGGCGACGAGCGCACCTCCACGCGGGCCCACGGCTTGTCGGCGGGCGCGGTCACCCGCACCAGGCGCGTGCCGTCCTTGTCGCAGAGGGTGGCCGGGTCGATCGCGAAGCGGTCGAGCAGCTCCTCGGGCACCAGCCGCGCGTAGAGCGCCTCGCAGACCTCGCGCGGCAGCGCGTTGATCTCCTGGATCGAGCCGAGCCCGAGCCCCTCGACGCGGGAATCCATCGTGCGCGCCCGGGCCTAGCGCGGCCCCGCCGGCGCGCGGCCGGACTCGAGCGCGGGGAGCAGGCGGCGCGCCGCTTCGAGCTCTTCCGGGGTGTTGACGTTCATGAACACGACCTCGGGCGCCCGGAACCGGGCCACCTCGTCCTCGCCGATCGAGAGCACGCGCACGTCGTCGAAGAAGCCCACGATCTTCAGGCGCCCCGCGCGCAGCCGCGTCTCGATGGGCCCGAGACACGCCGGCCCGTAGCAGGCGTGCAGGGTCTCCCACTGCTCGCCGACCTTCGGCACCACCACGTCGGCCTCCCCCGCACGCTCGGTGACGAGCCGCGCGACCTCCACCATCAGGAACGGCATGTCGCAGGCCACCGTGAAGGCGGCGTCGCCCCGCGCGGCCCGCAGGCCCGAGTAGATGCCGCCGAGCGAGCCGTGATCGGGGAAGACGTCTGGTACCATCGGCAGGCCGAGGCCCGCGTAGAGGTCGGGGGTATTGGTCACGATCAGCACGTCGTCGGCGACCGCCCGCACCACGTCGGCCACGCGGTCGATGATGCGCCGCCCGCCCAGCTCCATCAGTGCCTTGGGCCGCCCGCCCATCCGGGTGCTGCGCCCGCCCGCCTGGATCACGCCGGTGATGCGCATGCGCCCTCGATGACCACGGGCCCCTGGCGGAGGATGCGGGGTGGCCACGCGGTGCAGTCGGCCACGGTGGATCCCGCACCGCCCGCGGTCGGCCCGCCGTCGAGGATCAGCTCCACGCGCCCGTCGAAGTAGCCGCGCACCGCGGCCGCGGTCAGCGGCGGCGGCGCCGTGCTCGGGTTCGCGCTCGGCGCGGTGATCGGACGCGCCGCCGCGTGGACGAGGGCGCGCGCGACGGCGTGTCCCGGCATGCGCACGCCCACCGTCCCGGTGCCCGCGGTGAGACCGGCCGGCACCGCGGCCGCGGCCTCCAGCACCAGCGTCAGGGGCCCGGGCCAGTGGCGCTGCATCAGGGCGCGCGCGCCGTCGCCGATGCGGGTGGTGAGGCGCGCCACCATGTCGAGCGAGTCCACCAGCACGAGCAACGGCTTGCTCTCCGGGCGGCCCTTGACCTCGAACACCCGGGCGATCGCGTCGCCGTCGAGGGCGTCGGCGCCGAGGCCGTAGAAGCTCTCGGTGGGAAACGCCACCAGCCCTCCGGCCTCGATCACCGCGCCCGCCCCGCGCATGGTCGCCTCGTCGGGGCGCTCCGGATCCACCCGCGTGACTCTGGTCGAGATCGTGGGCGTCCTCACCCGAGCCGTCTCAGGGCGTGGTGGCCGATGTCCCGCCGGTAGTGGGCGCCCTCGAAGCGGATGCGCTCGACGGCTGCGTAGGCGGTCCGGATCGCGGCGGCCACGTCGGCGCCGAGCGCCTGCACGCCCAGCACCCGGCCGCCCGCGGTGACCAGCGCGCCGTCGGCCCGTGCGGTGCCCGCGTGGAAGACGTTGACGTCGGCGAGCGCGGCCGC
>Ga0335070_10002502_pt1 | contig 21362 bp, 22 predicted proteins | sample Lox_Sample_13_FD_206722 | JGI IMG/M metagenome (GOLD analysis project Ga0335070, IMG submission 206722) | Soil microbial communities from Loxahatchee National Wildlife Refuge, Florida, United States - Lox_Sample_1.3 | ecosystem: Environmental > Terrestrial > Soil > Wetlands | place: USA...
GGTCGGGTGAGGGCTGCCGCCCCGCCGGCCAGACCGATTACCAGCGCAACTGCCAGGGTTTGGACCAGCGGGCGCCTGCCTTCTGAATAAAAGAGCCAGGCGGTCCCGGCCAGAGACAGGGCGATGGTGAAGGTGGTGATCGACTCAGTAATCAGATCCGCCTCGAAGAACAACTGCTGGAGGCTGAGGCTGTGCATCAGGGCAGCCAGGGCGCCAACCCAGCTCTTCCCGGTCACGCGCCAGCCGATGTAGAAGAAGAGCAGCGTGGTGAGCAGGCCAAAGGCCAGCTGCGCGGCGTAAACGCGCTCATCCGGGCCGAAGACGGCCAGGAAGACCGGGTAGCCCGGCGTGCGCGTGCCGTCGTAGAGGCCCCATCCGCCAGCGACGGCCTCGGCCAGGCGCCGGTAGCTGGCGGTGTCATTATAGGTCACCGGCCGGTAAAAGATGTAAAGTAGGATGCGTTCCAGGCTGGCAATGACTACCACAACGGCCAACCAGGTTCCGGTTCTTATATTTTCAAGACGTTTCAGCATGTCAACCTACAAAGCCTTCCAGGCTGTGCCGGGCGCGTTCGGCCCAGGTGTATTTTTTGGCTGCCTCCCGGGCGTGCTGACCCAGAGCCTGTCGCCGGTTCGCGTCTCGGAGCAGCTCCCCAAGTGCGGCACTCCAGGCGCGGGCATCCTCCGGTGGGCAGAAGATCGCACAGCCTTCGTCCAGCACCTCGCGCAGCACGGGCAGGTCGCTGGTCAGGATGGCCCGTCCGGCCGCCAGGTATTCGAACATCTTCATCGGACTGGATATTTCGGCGGAATCGCCCATGCCTCCGGAGATGCCGATCTCCTGTCCATAAGGCATGAGCAAGATATCCGCAGCCGCCTGGTAGAGCGGCAGCTTTTCGTTGGGAACGAAGCCGGTAAATAGGACGTTTTTCAGGCCGCGCTCGAGGACGCGCGCCTGCCAGGTGCTCACGTCCTCCGGGCGCCCCCCGGCCCACACGCAACTCGCCTGCGGAAACTCCTGCGCCAGTTCCAGGAACAGGTCGGCGCCGCGGCCGGTGTACAGGTGGCCGGTGCAGGCGACGGTCAGGGCAGCCGGGAGGCCCAGCTGCCGGCGGGCAGGTTCAGGGTCGGGCAGGCCGATGAAACGTTCGAGGTCCACCCCGTTGGGGGCGATCACGGCATCCCTCGCCGTTCCATAACGCCGGTCAAGCTGCGCCTGCAGGGCGCGCGTGATGACCAATAAGCGTTTTTTCCCCGGCAGGGCCAGGAAGAGGCGGTACCAGAGCGGGCCAAAAGTCCCGGATGGCAGGTCGTGCATCTCGAGAACGGCGGGCAACCTGGCCAGCAGACCCAGAACGGCAGCCTGGATCGGCCAGGCATAGACCAGGTCGGCGCCGAGCCTGCGGGCCTGGCGCACTGCGCTCCAGGGAAAGGCGCGCCGCTTCCCGACCGGCAGCCAGCGCATCTCGAAAGGCTTGCTTAGACCGTAATGTTTGGCCATTTCCCGTCTGGCGGAGTCCGGTGGCGGGTCTCCGGGCACCAGCAAGACGACCGTTTGACCGGTCTGGGCCAGGGCCTGGCAGACCTTCATGGTCTGGAGGCTGTTGGCCGTGTCCGAGGGGACCCGCGAGGCGGAGATGCAGGCGAGCTTCATGACGGAACGTGGGGAGCCAGTCGACGGTGGCGGATTTCTTGCAGGCCGCGCAGGGTGATGATCCCGATCGAGGCCACGAAATAGAGCGAGAGAAGGACGGCCATCATCAGGTAGCCATAGCGCGGAACGAGCAGGAAAATCAGCGTCAGTTCGACCATGCCGGTCAGGGCGGAGACCAGGACGGGAAAGCCGGACTTGCCGAGAGAGAGCAAGAGCGGCCGGTTCCACTGGAAGATGCCGGCAAAACCATAGCCCACGAGCAGGATCAACAAGGCAGGGTAAACCGGGCGAGCCTGGGGTTTATAGATCAACGGAATGAGCCACCAGCCCGTCAGGGCCCAAAATCCCCACACGGCGGCCACTACCCCGCCGGTGATCATCGTGATGCGCTTGAGCAGCCGCAGGGTGGTCTCCCACTCGAGATTGGCGATGGTCCGGGAGATTTCAGTATAGGTGGGTGCAATAAGAGGATCCAGGATCAAGGTGATGGGAATGATCAGGGTCATGGCAATCTTGAAGTAGCCGACCTCGGTCGTGGAGAGCAGCGCGGCCAGATAAAGCTGGATGTTATCCCGGAAGAGCACATTCACCGTGCCGTTCAAGTTCGTGTTGAGAGCGAAGATTGCCAGGGACCGCTTATAGGTCAGCGTGCGCAAGGGAATGCTCCACCAGCCGGGTTCGAGTCTGGCGTTCAATTCACGCAGGGCGACGATGACCAGGGACAGGCCCACGTAGGTCTTGCCCAGCACATACGCCAAGAGGATGGCTGGCAGCAAATAGGAGAAATACCTGAGACCAGTCAGGCGGTAGACGAAGTATATCCCCACGATCAGCGAGGCGGTAATGACGCTCTGCACAAAATTGGTCCGCGCCAGATGATCGAACCGGCGGGTCACCTGTAACACCCCCGTGGAGGTCTCATAGACGAGGTTGCTGAGCAGGATTAATCCGTAAAAGGTAAACCAGGGCGCAGAGCCGGCGTCTTTCGCAAAGATCCTGGCAGCCAGAGGGGTGAACAGCACCAGGGCAATGAATGCCACTACCGACGTCACCGCTTCGGTCAGCCCGGTCGCCTTGACTAAAACGGCGGCTTCCTGTTTTTTGTTTTCACCCAGCGCCGGACCCAGGTGTTTGACCACCACTTCGCTCATGCGAAAGGAGAGCAGGCGGTTTATGTTGGAGGCGAAGGTCTGGATGGTGGCGACCAGACCCCAGCTGGCCACCCCGATCAACCGGACGGCGACGATGGTCTGCAGAAAGCTTAAGACGGAGGAAAGCGCATTGCTGCTGAACAGGTAGCTGCTGTTCTTGACCACCCGGCGCAGGAGATGGTCTTCCTTCCAGACGGCGGAGATCCTTTCAAGCACGGTCACGGCTGCACCACATCCCGCGCCCAGGCGCGCTCGGCGTTGTACCAGTCGACCAGCCGGCCGATGCCTTCCTCCAGCCCGACCCGGGGCTGCCAGCCGAGCAGGCGGCGCGCTTTGCTGACGTCGGCCTGGTTGGCCAGCACGTCGGCCGGATTGGCCGGACGGTGCTCGATCCGGGCCGGCTTGCCGATCTGCCGTTCGATCAGCCGGATCACGCCGTTCATCGTGGCGACTTCGTGCCCGCCCAGGTTGATGATCTCGTATCCGAGCGGTTTCAGCGCCGCCAGGGTGCCGCGGCCGACGTCGTCCACGAAGGTAAAGCCGCGCGACTGCTCCCCACTCCCGTACAGCTGGACAGGCTGGCCCTCCTGAATCCACTTGACGAAGCGGAACATGCTCATGTCGGGGCGCCCGGACGGCCCATAGACGGTGAAATAGCGCACCACGGTCACGTCCAGGCCGTAGAGCGAATGATAGCTGTGGCACAGCGCTTCGGCCCCCTTTTTGCTGGCCGCATACGGTTGCAACGGGTGGTCGCTGTCGGCGCTCTCGGGCGTCGGCAGCGGGGCGTTCGCTCCGTAAATGCTGGAGGTGGAGGCCAGGATGAACTTGCGGATTCCCTGGCGGCGGCACAGCTCGAGCAGGTTCAGGGTCCCGACCACGTTGGTCTGGACGAAGGCCCAGGGGTCCTCGACGCTGGCCCGCACCCCGGCGCGCGCCGCCAGGTTAATCACGGCATCGAATTGACGATTGACGATCGGCGATTGGGGATTGAGGATGTCCTTGTCGCTGATATCCAAACGTTCAAAGGTGAAACCCCTCAACGCCTGCAGGCGGCGCAAGCGATAATCCTTCATGCGCACGTCGTAGGCATCGTTCAGGTTGTCCAACCCGGTGACGGCGTGGCCCTGCTCGATCGCCATCTCGGCCAGGCGGGCGCCGATGAAACCGGCCGCGCCGGTGACGAGGTAATGGCTCATGCTGCCTGCTTCCATCCTGAGTGAGTGTTGTCGTGCATCCAGCCGCACATTCTACCCAATGATACCCGGCTACGGACGATCCAGCCGGTAGATGGCGTACCCGTCCACCATCGTCTCCAGGGCGTAACTGGTGCGCACAAAGTCGAAGAACTGGTCCAGGTGCGGGGGCCGGTAAGGCTGCCCCTTTCCGGCCGCGATCTGTGCGGCGCGCACCTGAGGGTCGATCGAAAGGACGTCGTCGGGCGCATCCACGTAGCCGTCGACGATCAGCACCGGCGGCCGGGTGGTCACGTCCCGGAAGAAACCGTCATCCAGCTCCTTGAGAAGCGGTGAGCTGATGAACAGCGGATAGAACGTATAAGCCGTCGGCGAGAGCCTGCGCGCCATGAAGTTCAGCCCTGTCCCGCCTCCCCACACCAACACCCGGTCATCGGAGCCAGTGTTGGCGCGGACGTACTGTACAACCGGGGGAAGCTTCTCGATACCCGCGCCACGGTCCAGCAACAGGCGCGAAAAGGTCCGGGAATATGTCGCCAGGCCGTTCCAAGAGAAGGCCGCACAGAGAACGAGCAGGATTGCCAGGAGGAGGTTTGTGCGGTTGGCGAGGAAATCCACCACCTTCGGCGCAAAGACCTGCGGGGCCAGCTGCGAGAACGCCAGGCCACACAGGAGGGCCACGACCGGCAACCAGGACATGAAATAGTGCCCGTAGCCGCGCCCGGAGACGGCGCTCAGGAGCATCTCGACCGGCCAGCCGATGACCAGCAGCAGGGCCATCACGTCCGGGTTTCCTGCCCGGAGGCTGCGCACGAGCAGCACCCCTGCCGTAAAATACCCTGCGAGGGCGATCCAGGTCACAAAACCAAGATGGCTGAAGCCGGGGATGAGGCTTGCAGCCAGGTCCGCGTGTCCGCTGGTGTAGGCGAAGTTGTAGACGAAGGCGGCGTCGATCAGGGCGGGAAGGACCCCCCTGGCCCAGAAGTATGCCGCGGTCCCCGCAAGAATGACCGCGGCACCTGCTGCCATGAGCGCAAGCTTCCTCAATAATAACACCGGTTTCCTTTGTGCCAGGAGCAGGATGATCCAGGCCAGGCCGATGGAAATCTGCACACCCACGTTATTGGGACGGAACAGGAAGCTCAGCGCCAACGTCAGCCCCAGGACGAGGTCATGGAGCGCATTCTTCGGCTGCCGGGTGCCGAGCCAAAACACGTACAGGGCCAGGAAATTGAACAGGAGGGGGTATTCCTCCGTGTAGTTGCCGCCCGACAATACCCGGTTAAGGGCCCACAGCCAGGCCGCCGTCCCAAAGATCGCCGTGCTGGCCTGCCAGAGCCCCTTCATCAAACGGTAGCCGATCCAGGCTGCAGCGAACAGGAAGGCGAACTCGACCAGCCAGATCCCCCAGCGGTAGCCTTTTCCAATCCAGAGAGCGAATGCATCCAGGTAGAATATCCCCGGCGGCTTGCTCTCCCATGCGTCGATGTAGGGCTGCCCGCCTGCGCGCACCACGCTGCCGATATAGGCGTAGATGCCCCCGTCCCGGCTGGGATAGGTCGTCAGTGGATTGGCCTGGAGCAACACAAGCGCCACCAGCAGGCCCAGGAAGGCCACCAGGAGGATCCTGCCCGCCAACGGCGGCAGGGTGTAAGTCTTCAAACTCCCGTGATGTTCCATGGGCTTTCCCGACCCAGCCTGCTACAGCCTGACGACCTTGGGATCGTCCCTGCCGAGGGCGCCCAGCGCGTTGCGGCTGTCGAAGATGAATTTCGCCGCCTCCAGGATGGCGGGGTAATCGTAGACCTTGTGGTTTGTCACGATCACGACCGCCTCGGCGGCGCGCACCGCCGCCATCAGGTCGGGGACGCTCTGCATGACCTCGCCTTGGTGGGTCGTGAGGCTGGGGATGTACGGGTCATGGTAGGAGACGTCGGCGCCCTTTTGCTGCAGCAGGCCGATTACATCCAGGGCCGGGGACTCGCGCAGGTCGTCGATGTCGGGCTTGTAGGCTGCACCCAGCACCAGGCAGTGCGCTCCCTTGAGCGTCTTGCCGCGTTCGTTCAGGGCATCCAGGGTGCGAGATACTACGTAGCGCGGCATGTTGGTGTTGATCTCGGAGGCCAGCTCGATGAAGCGGGCGTTGTACTGGTAGGCCTTCATCTTCCAGGAAAGATAGAGCGGGTCGATGGGGATGCAGTGCCCGCCGAGGCCGGGGCCGGGGGTGAACTTCATGAATCCGAAAGGCTTGGTGGCTGCCGCCTCGATGATCTCCCAGACATCCACGCCCAGGCGCTCGCACATGATCGCCAGCTCGTTGACCATGGCGATGTTGATCATGCGAAAGGTGTTTTCGAGCAGCTTGGCCATCTCGGCCGCCTCGGCTGACGAGACGCGATGGATGTGCTGGATCGCCTTGCCGTACCAGGCCGCAACCACTTCGCTGCAGGCCTCCGTGATCCCGCCCACCACCTTGGGCGTGTTCAGCGTGGTGAAGTCCTTGCGGCCCGGGTCGACGCGCTCGGGCGAGAAGGCCAGGAACCAGTCCTCGCCGACCGTCAGGCCTTGCTCCTCGCCCAGCTTTGGCAGTAGGACCTCGCGCGTGGTGCCGGGGTAGGTGGTCGATTCCAATGCCACCGCCATGCCTTTGTGCATGTACTTGGCTAACTCCTCGGTGGCGGCTAGGATGAACGACATGTCCGGGTCGCCGGTCTGGCGCAGGGGGGTCGGGACGCAGATGCAGACGGCGTCGATTTCCTTCAAGACTGAGAAGTCCGTAGTGGCCTTCAGGCGGCCGGCCTTGACCAGCCTGGCCACCGTTTCCCCGGCCACGTCCGGGATGTAACTGCTGCCCTGGTTGAGCGCCTCGACCTTGCGGCCTTCCGGGTCCACGCCAGTCACGTCGAACCCCGCCTCGGCGAAAACGACCGCCAGGGGCAGGCCGACGTAGCCCATGCCCAGGATGCCAACGCGGGCATTCTTGTTGTTCAATTTCTCGAGCAAAAGGTCCTTGATAGCCATGGGGTCCTTTTTGGGATTCGACCGGCTCATCGCACCCGCCGAAGGTCCCTTACGAAGCACACCCGGGGGGTGCGCAAGGGGAAGGGTGTACCGGTCGGCGGGTATCGGCGAGTCGGTGCAACCCTGAGCTAGAATAAATTCAGCTGCTTTGGCTCTTCCTTCGGGGCTTCCGGCGCCGGGGCGGAGGCGGTGCGCTGGAGAGCAGCGCGCGCCTCTTCGAGCAGCTTGGGAAGCTGGGCAAAATCCTGTTCGATGGACGGCCTCAGCGAAGCCTGGTGGAGGGCCGCCGCCGGATGGAACATGGCGATGACGAAGCGCTCGCCAATCCGGCGCATCTGCCCATGGACTGTGCTGATCTTGGCCCCCGGCATGTACTTGGCCATCGAGTAGCGCCCGAGGGTGATGATGATCTTGGGGTTGATGGCCGCGATCTGCCGCTCCAGATACGCGTTGCAGGCGGACAGCTCCTCGGGCAGCGGGTCGCGGTTGCCAGGCGGACGGCATTTTACCACGTTCCCGATCCAGACGCCGGAACGCTCCAGACCGGCCTTGGCCAGCAGCTCGTCCAGGAACTGCCCTGCCGCCCCCACGAACGGACGCCCCTGCTCGTTTTCATGGAACCCGGGCCCTCGCCGGGCACCGCATTTTTGCGCGAATGGAACAGTGCGCACTTCTGGCAGACCGCAACCTCTTTGGCGATTTGCGCCAGATTCTCTTCCGCGCTCATTCAGCCTCCATAGCGTTTAAATTCTCCAGGGTCATGAGCAAGGCGTCTTCGTTGTTGTCCTTGTAGTACCGCGGGCGCCGTCCCGCGACCCCGAAGCCGTACTTCCGGTACATGGCCTGCGCACCGGCATTCCCCTCCCGGACCTCGAGGAAGGCCCGCTGCGCCCCTTCGGCCCGGGCGGCATGCAGCGCCGCCACCATGAGCCGCTCGCCGATCCCCTGGCGGCGGAATTCCGGATGGGTGGCAATCGTGGCGATATGGGCCTCGTCGGCGACCAGCCAGAGCACCAGCATGGCGACGGTGCGCCCGCCGCACTCCGCGACCCACGCCCGGGAGACGGGATTCTCGCTGACCTCGAAGATATAAGAGCGTTCCGGCCAGGGCATGTTGAAGGAAAGGACGTCGATGAGGTGGACGGTTGGAACGTCCTCGATCCGCATCCGCCGGATGACGATCCCTTCCGAGGCCGGAGCGTTCATGCCGGCAGGCCTCCAGCAACGTGCAGGTAGATGGGAGCCAGCGAGTCCGCCGAGTCCACCTTTCCCGCCCGCCATTTCTGCCAGGCCAGCTCCGCCAGTACGGCCGGACGGCGTACACACTGGGCCGGGGAGGCCAGGGAAACGTTCTTGTATTTGCGCGCCAGGTGGGCGCGCTCGTCGCCGGTCAGCTCACCGCATACCAAAGTCCGCTGGCGGATGCGCCGGGAGAGCTGCTCGGCAGCCATCACGGTCGCCGGACCCTGGGCCTGCCAGCTGTCCGCTTCGGCTTTGTACCAACCGACGGCCAGGCGGCCGCGCCCGGCGTGCAGCACGGCGGCGAGCGCCATATCTTCCTGGAGGGGGATCGCCGCGGCCAGGATGTCCAGCGTAGGGACGCCGATAAGCGGCAGGTGGCGCGCCAGCGCCAGCCCCTTGACCAGCGCCAGTCCGACGCGCAGGCTGGTGAACGAGCCGGGGCCGATGGCCACCCCCAGGGCCTGGATGGCGTCCATTTTCAGTCCTGAATGAGCCAGCAGCTCGGCAATCCCTGGGGCAAGTTCCTGGGTGTGGTGTGCCTGGCTGTGCCAGTATAGTTCGCCGCTCACCTGGACCCCGTCATAGAGCGCCAGGCCAATTTGGGCGGTGGAGGTGTCAATCGCCAGCAGCATCAGGCCACCCCGTAGACGCCCTGCCGCAGTCCTTCCAGCAGGTGCTCGTAACGTTCCCCTTGGGCGGCGAAACGCATCTCCCGCTGTTCTTCGGCCACGTATTCCAACTCTGCCCAGAGCCGCTCCGCCGGCAGAGTGGCTGCGATGCGTTCCGCCCATTCCACCACCAACGGTCCCTGCTCGAGCAGGGCGTCCGGGTCCAGTTCTTCGGCTTCGGCGGCGGATTCAAGCCGGTAGGCGTCCAGGTGGAAGAGCTGCGCCGCATCCGGCCGCCGGTAGACGTTGACCAGCACAAAGGTCGGGCTGGAGACCGGGTCGACCGCGCCCCAGCCCTGAGCCAGGCCCTGCACCAGGGTGGTCTTGCCCGCGCCGAGCTCGCCCTGCAGGCAGACGAGGTCGCCTGGCTGGAGCAGCTTGCCCAGTCGCATACCCAGCCGGCGGGTTTGCTCCGGCGAGCGGCTGAAGAATTCGAGGCTGTTGGCATCCAGGATGGGCATGGCAGTGGGATTATACGTCAGTGGAGGGGGAACGACAAGTGACCGCCCGCGGGGACGAAAAATCCCCGTCCCCGGTAAGACGGAGATTTTGTCCGCGCTTGCCATCTGGAGCCGTCCTAGGGCTTGGGTGTCTCCGCCAGCCCCACCTTTGATGCGATGATGCGGGCGATCATCCGCGAGGCGTCCGGACGGGCGGCCCGGCGACAGTTCTCGATCACCTGGGCGCGCTCGTGCGGGCGGGAGATCCAGCGTGTCAGCGTGCGCACCACCTTGATCGGCTCCGGCGCCCAGACCCCCACCTTCTCGCTCTCGACGAAATCGACATTGCCGTCCTCTTGGCCGGGCAGCTTGGCGTACAGGATGATCGGCAGGTCGGCGATGAGCGCCTCGGCGATCGTCCCCGGTCCGGCCTTGGTGACGATGATGTCGGCGGCGCGCATGAAATCGGGCATGTCACGGATGAAGCCGTAGATGAAAGTGGGGTTCTCCCAGGCCACTTCCCTCAGTTCCGCTTCCAGCTTGGCATTCCGACCGGCGACGATGATCAGCACGACGTCCAGGCCCGATTCGTCGATGGCCCGTGCCGTCTCGGCCAGCGGTCCCATGCCTTCCCCACCGCCGACCAGCAGGATGACGAACTTGTCCTGTGGCCAGCCCAGCTTCTCGCGCAGCCGGCGTTTGTCGCCAACCGGGGCGCTGCAGCGCAGGGAGACCGGCTGTCCCACCACACGGACCTTTTCGGGCGGCATGGTGTACTCCAGGGCGCGCTGGCGGGCCATGTCCGTCGGGACCAGGATCAGGTCGGCGCGCCGGTCGTACCACAGGGCGTGGGTCGAGACCAGGTCGGTCACGACGGTAATATAGGGCGGGCGATCCTTCCCCAGAGCCTTCAAGGCAAAGGAGTTGACCACCGGGTGCACGCTGACCAGCACTTCGCTGTGGTGCTCGCGCACCAGGCGGTGGGCGGCCTTGCGGACGTAAGGCCAGAAGGTGGAGGTCACGAAGCGTGCCTGCGGGCGGCCGTCGCTGATGTCGAAAAAAGCTCCCCACAGCTCGGGAACGCGCACCAGGTCCGGGTAGATGTCCGGCAGGTGATTGAACGGCGGCGGGGCATAGTCCTTGAGGAAATCCACCATGCTGGTCGACACGGCGTCCCCGAATTCGGCGTGGATGGCTTCGATGATGGCTTCTGCAGCAGCGCGGTGGCCTCCCCCGGTATCGGAGAACAGGAAAGTGACATCTGATTTTTTAGTCGGACGATTGCTCATGGGTCTCCTTTGACAAGACGGCTTTCAACCTGTGGGACAAGTCCCGGCGTGGCAGGAGGACGCGCCGCTTGCAGCCTGTGCACTCCAGGCCGATGTCGGCCCCCAATCGGACGACGATCCATTCATAGGAACCACACGGGTGAGGCTTGCGCAGTCTGACGCGGTCGTTGAGCTGCAAGTCAGGGAGCATGCCAGGATTTTAACCTCGATTCACCAATCAGTTAAGTCCTGTCCCACCGAGGAAGCGTTCTAGCCGGCCGAAGAGTCCGGTTCGAGGGTAGTAATACGAGGCTTCGTCGCGAAAAACGCCGCTCACGCCGTCCCGGTGTCCCTGGAGGACGCTTCGCAGCCTCTCTGGGAGCATGACAGGTCATTGGCGAAAAAAATAATAAATCGTGATAAACTAGCTTGTCATACTTCATCCGGAGGAGTACCGCATGCCCAATCATCAAACTTATGACATCGAAATTGCCGGCATCAAGCGCGGCTTGCCGCTTTTCGAGGTCAAGCCTGGCCTGAAGATCGCCATCCTGAACATCCTGGGCGATACCGAACTCGTTCAGGCATGTGCGCGGGCGTTGGCCGAGGCGCTCAAACCGATCACTTATGACATCCTGGTCACGGCAGAGGCCAAGTCGATCCCCTTGGCGTATGCCCTTTCTGTGGAGACGAAGAAGCCCTACATCGTGTTGCGCAAGGCATACAAGCTTTACATGGGCGCAGCCTTGATCGCCGAGACCCTGTCCATCACCACCGGCGAGCCGCAGACCCTGATCATGGACGAGAAGGACCAGGCGATGGTCAGGGATAAAAAGGTCGTCCTCGTCGATGACGTCATCAGCACCGGTTCGACCTTGCAGGGGATGAAGATGATCATGGAAAAAGCCGGGGCGAAAGTCGCTGGCGAAGCCGCCATCCTGACCGAGGGCGAGCGGGCCAAGTGGGAACACATCGTCGCCCTGGGGCACCTACCCTTGTTCACGGAGTAGGGGCGTTGCGTGCAACGCCCTTACCTTGGTTGATCAGCTTTTCCTTCCCCTGGCGGGACAGCCGCTTGATTTGGGTCTCCCGCTGCATGGCGCTGGCGCGGTCGGGAAACTCCTGCATAAAGACCAAACGGACCGGACGGCGGCTGCGCGTGTAGCGGGCACCCCGGCCGGCGTTGTGCTGGCGGCAGCGGCGTTCCGGGTCCGTGCTCCAGCCGGTGTAATACGTCCCGTCGGCGCAGAGAAGAATGTAGCAATAGAAAGCCATTGGAAGGCTGGAACGCGGCGCGCTGGCCGCGTTCATTTTTCGCCGGAACCCGATTTATCATCACCGCGGCGGAAGAGCTTCCCCATGCCGCCGAGCTGTCGCTGCAGGACGTTGCCGAAGTTGGGCATCTCGACCGTACCGTGCTCCACCGCCGTCCAGTCGCCTTTCGATCTTTCCGCCCACCAGTTGAGACGACCCTGGCGGGCATGGTTGATCCGACCGTTCAAGCCCTTTTTATTTTGGTTTGCTATGTCGTCACGCAAATCCTGGAGGGAGAGCAGCAGGTTATCCAGGATGCGGGTGACGTTCTCGCGGTCTCCCAGCGCAGCCTCACTCAGACCGTCGATCTCACCGTCGAGGAGCAGGGCGGTTGAGGCAGCGAAGGGGCGTCCGGCCATCTTGCGGATGTCCGGCCATCCGGGCTGGTCGACCAGGGCATTTGCCAGGGCGACTGCGGCCAGGTGAGGCAGCAGGTGTGCCGAGGCCATCACCCCGTCGATTTCAGCCTGATCGGAATAATAGGGAGCGGATCCCAGGAGCGCGGCGAGATCGTGCGCCAACTGGACCGCTTCGCCGGGAGTGCCGGGCGGGGCGGATATCCCCATCAGGCCGCGCTGAAACAAGTCGGCATGGGCAGCGTCGATCCCCGTGTTCGGTCCATGGATATACTGCGGGTTGATCGCCGGGGTCAGGCCGACGTAGTGGCGCTGTGCCGGCAGCAGTTCCTTGACCCAGGCGGCGACGGACGCCTTGACCGGCGAGGTGTCCATCAGCACCGCATTTTCGCCCACGTCCTGGGCGATCGCTTTGAGCGTGGCATGAATCTGATCGCTGGGGAGGGCCAGCAGGATAATGCCGGCTCCGGCGACCGAGGCGGGCAGGTTGGATTCGATCTTGTCCACGGCACCCATCTTCCGGGCAGCCTGGGCGATCTCGGCCGACTTGTCGTGGCCAACCGTGGTCACCTGGCCTTTGTGGGCGGCGAGCGCCAGCCCGACCGAGGCGCCGATTTGTCCCAAACCGATGATGGTGATTTGAACGCTCATAGATTCCTCCTGGCCGAAAACGGCTCCAGCTCTCGCAAGCCAAAGCCGGGGAACCCCAATCAAGTCATGTCGAGTTGTCCGCGTTTTGCAGCGCGGCGAGCAGGTGCTCGGTGCGCGAGCGCGGCGGGCCGGAGAGCAGCTCCTGGTGCCGGGAGATCAGGTCGACGGTCCGGGCCGTGGCACCGGTCTGCGCTGCCAGGTCCGCGCCCCACTCGGCGTGGTGCGCAGCGACGACGAAGGCGTGACGCAGACCGCGCGGGCCTCCCTGGCTCAGGCGCTCGGCCGCTCGAGGGAAAAAACTTTGACCGAGCACGATCAGCACGCGTTCACAAATGGATAGCGGGGAAAGGATTTTTCCGACGTCGTGCAGGAGAGCCGCAGTCATCAGTTCCGGCTCGGCATGACCGGCAGCCTGGAGCTGTTCCAGCACCTTCAGCGCGTGGGCCTGCTCGGAGGGATGCATCCGGCGGAAAAGCACAATCTGGCTGGGATTCAGATAGGGTTGGAGCGCAGCGATGGCGACGTCTTTTCCCGTGGGGAGAACGGCCTGCCGGAACTGCTTGATGCGATGGAGGAAGCGGGACGTAATCACGACTGACCTTTTCCGGATTCTGAAAACATGGGGTGCCCATTCCCCTTCGGCTGACCCTCCCGCCGACTCCCGCTGACGACGACACGGATCCCACCCGACAAAAAATCCTCGCCTGGCGGGAAAGCCACCCGGCAGGGGAGGATTATAACATGTGATAGAATCGTGAGAGCCAGGGACGCCGACCCTGGCTCTCAATTGAAAGGAGGAGAAGAAAATCGCCTTACGCTTATATATTACCATGTCGGTCTTTAATGTACATGACGATTCCCATACGATTTCCCTACGCCCATCTGACAGTTTTGTAATCGTTTTTTAAGGTTGGGAAGCGCTGATGTTTCTTCAGGCAGCCGCCGGCAGGCATTTGGGGTGAAACAATATGGTTGTCCAGCGGTAAGACAAACAAATCCGCAAAGTCCCGAAATCATTGGTGACAGAAGCGATACCGCCTTGCATGGTCGAACCTGACGAGTCAAAAGGAGAGCACCATGGAGAAACTATTTTTCGACAAGACCGGTGAAACCCCTCTCGGCAAACTTTGGATGGCCGCCTCGGAGCAAGGGTTGGTGGCGATCGAGTACGGCATGGACCAGACTGAGTTTGCCGCCTACCTGAATAAACGATTTAAGTGCGCGGCCGAGAAAGCTCCTCGACGCCTCAGGGAGGCGGTGGGGCAGGTGGAGGCTTACCTTACCGGGCGGCGGCGCGAGTTCAGCCTGGCCATCGATTGGAGCATCTTCACCCCCTTCCAGCAGGCAGCCTTGCGCGCCACCTGCGCCATTCCCTGCGGCGAGACGCGCACCTACCACCAGATCGCGGAGCAGATCGGCAGGCCGCGGGCGGCACGCGCCGTCGGACGCGCCGAAGCGACCAACCCGATGCCGCTGGTCATCCCCTGCCACCGCGTCATCGGCACGGACGGCAGGCTGCACGGCTACGGCATGGGTGAGGGTCTGAAGACGAAAGCCTGGCTGCTGAAGATGGAGGGGGCGGTGATGGCGTAAAATTGAGCTGACGCGCACCTCTGTCCCGCCCGTCCTGGCGGACCGGGCCAGGGAGCACACTGGGGGATCAAAATGCGCGGCAGTTTAAAGCAGGCGATTCAGGTGAGGGGTGCAAATCCTGAGCGGGACAGTATTCTATGATAAACTCGCACAAACCTCATGAAACCCAAGCACTGGTTAGTTTTCATCCTGCTGGGCGCCATCTGGAGCGCCTCGTTCCTGTGGATCAAGATCGCCGTCCAGGAAGTCGGGCCGTTCACACTGGTCGGTTTCCGGGTGCTCTTCGGCGCGCTGACCGCCGTCCTGGCGACCCTGTTTGCGCGCAACGCCTGGCCGCGCGACCGGGGCACCTGGATCACTTACATCATCCTGGGGGTTACCAGCGTGGCCGTGCCCTTCCTGTTGATCTCATGGGGCGAGCTGACCATCGACTCGGCGGTGGCGTCCATCCTCAACGCCACCACCCCGCTTTTCACCATCGTCATCGCGCACCTGGTCCTGCACGATGACCGCATGACGGTCCAGAAGGTGCTGGGCGTGGTCGCCGGCTTCGGCGGAGTGGTGGTCCTGCTGAGCAAAGATCTTCAGCCCGGTGCGCAGAGCTCCGTCCTTGGCCAGGCGGCGGTGATCGTGGCCTCGTTCTTCTACGCTGCCAGCTCGATCTACGCCCGCCTCAGGACAGGACACGTCCCCGGCCTGGTGCGGGGGGCTGCCCCGCTGGTGACCGCCAGCCTGGTGATGTGGGCGGTCGTGCCGGCGGTCGAGCATCCGGTGCGGCTCCCGTCGCTGCCGCTGACCTGGGTTGCGCTGCTCTGGCTGGGTGCACTTGGCTCGGGCCTGGCGCTGATCCTGTGGTACTACCTGCTGCACGAGATCGGCCCGACCCGCACGACGCTGGTCAGTTACATCTTTCCGCTCGGCGGGGTGGTTCTGGGCGTGCTCTTTCTGCGCGAGCCGCTCACCTGGCAGCTTTTCCTGGGCGTCCTGTTCATCGTGCTCAGCGTGATCGTGGTGAATTGGAGATCAAAGGCGACCATGGATGAACACAGATAAACGTGAAATGATGGATAATATAGAACATAAGAGAAATGAACAATTTTCGCTCCGGTTTCGTCGCCGTGCTCGGCAAGCCCAATGTGGGCAAGTCCACCCTGATCAATGCCATGCTCGGGCAGAAGGTGGCTGCCGTCTCGCCGCGCCCGCAGACCACCCGCCACCGCCAGCTGGGCATCCTGACCCTGCCCGAGGCCCAGGTCGTCTTCGTCGACACACCCGGCCTCCATACCCCGCGCCACAAGCTCGGCCAGTTTTTCAACCAGGAAGCCGAGGAGTCCCTGGACGGGGTGGACGTGGCGCTCTTCCTGGCGGACGCCAGTATGCTGCCGGATGACGAAGACCGCCAGGTCGCCCGTCTGCTCGGCGGGTTGAGGCGCAAACCGGACCTGGTGCTGGGCCTCAACAAGATGGACCTGCTCCCTGCCTCAGCCGTGGATGCGCGCCGGGCGGCGTACCAGGCCCTGGCCCCGGACGCCCCGGTGATGCTGCTCTCGGCGACGCGCGGCGAGGGGATCAAGGATCTGCTTGCCTTGCTGATCGCGCGCCTGCCGGTCCGCCCGCCTGAGTTTCCCGAGGACCAGATCACGGACCAGTACGAGCGCGAGATTGCCACGGAGCTGATCCGCGAAGCGGCATTGATCTACCTCCAGCAGGAGGTGCCGCATGCCCTGGCCGTGCGCCTGGACGAGTTCAGCGAGCGCGGCGAAAGGGGCGCTTACATTGCCGCCACCCTGTTCGTGGAGCGCGATTCGCAGAAGGGCATTGTCATTGGCGAAGGCGGGACGATGCTCAAGAAGATCGGCGCGGCGGCGCGCAAGGAGATCGAGACGATGAGCGGGCGCAAAGTCTACCTGCAGCTGCGCGTCAAGGTCGCCAAGGACTGGCGCAACGACGAGGCCGCCCTGCGCCGGTTTGGATATAAAATAAAGAATAACCAGTAATTGAGTTTTCGCGGGAGTTGATCTGTGCTTGGGCGATGAAGCCATGTAAAATGATTTGCGCTGAGAAAAATGGCTTAAAGGGTTAATATAAGGTCCTACAAAAAGAGATGCTCTCATGGCGAGTTGTTTCTTTTCCACGTTACAAAAAGACCATTCTCCGGATTGATTCTATACAGGAAATAGTATGTTGGATTATAAGAGAGATGCTTTGTGGATCTTTATTTTTCTTGCCATGATTTTTGCATATTTTTTTCAAGATCCTGGGGCGAACGGAAATTCCCGTGTTGGTTTGATATTTTCATTCGTTCAGAATGGACATTTGAATATCGACGCTTTTCAGGATCGGGAAGGCACTCAAACCGTAGATAAATCCTTTTATAACGGGCATTTCTATTCAGACAAAGCTATCGGCACGGCGCTATTAGGGTCAATGATCTATTTTCCCATTTACAAGCTGGCTCAGTTTTTTGGATTCGCAATCAATATTTGGCAGTATAAACGTATCTTGACTTTTACCGTGATCGGAATTCCTGCGGCTTTTGCAGGCAGCCTAGTATTTGTCCTCTGCAAATATCTGACAGGAAGCAAACTCCAATCTTTTCTCATCACCATAGCCGGTGCGATTGGAACCATCTACTTCCCGTTTAGTACGTTGTTTTTCAGCCATGCCCTGGCAGGCAGTTTACTGTTCTGTGCATTATTCATGATATTTAAGTTAAAAGTTATACCAGATATCAGTAGTATTAATTTACATTTATTTATAATAGGCTTCTTGCTTGGTTTCTCCATCATCACAGAATTTCCCACCGTCCTCATAGTAGTACCGCTGATCATATATTTTTATTTTGTGTTTGCTCCAAAAAAGACAATTCAACATATCTTGACTGGTTCAATACTTCCTATTATAGGGGGCGTAATTCCAATCATCATCTTGATGATTTACAATTCTCTGTGCTTTGGCAACCCCCTATCAATTGGATATATGTATGAAAACAATCAAACCTACTCCACAGCCCAATCTCAGGGATTGATGGGCATCCATTTACCAAATCTGAAGGTCTTGTATTACTTGACAGTTAATCCTTATATGGGTTTGTTCTGGCAATCGCCGGTACTGCTTTTGTCTTTGAGCGGGTTTTATTTTATGTTTCGTAATAGGCAGTATCGTGGTGAGGCAGTAATGATCGGTGTATCATTCCTCTTCTACCTACTAATGAATTCTGGTTATTTTCAGTGGTGGGGAGGAGGTTCCTCTGGCCCGCGACATCTTATTCCCATTCTTCTATTTCTCACCCTCCCATTGGCATTTCTCCCGAGACGATTGAACTTTCTCGCAATAATCTTTGGTTGCATGTCGATTGCCCAAATGTTTATAATAACAGCCACTAGTGCATTGGCTCCGAATTTGATTGTTGATCAACTTAACGCGATGCGTTTTTTTGCCTACTCAAATATATATAGTTTTTGTCTGCAACAGTTGATTAGTGGTAATATCGCCTACAATTTAGGTAATGGAATTCTACATCTAAAAGGCTGGATCAGCCTTGTCCCGATCCTGCTCGTGACATTGGGCGTCATAGGAGTCTTTGTCATGATGGGCTCGAAGCCCACTAAAATATCGTTGCCCTTTTTAGACCGGTCAAAAAATTGAGTTGCGCGTTGACCTCCTCGCCAAGCCGAACATGCTGGTGCTGGTCTTTTTCTGGCTGATCGGCGGCGCGCAAGGAGATCGAGACGATGAGCGGGCGCAAAGTCTACCTGCAGTTGCGCGTCAAGGTCGCCAAGGACTGGCGCAATGACGAGGCCGCCCTGCGCCGGTTTGGATATAAGATCAAGAAAAGGTAGACCGGCCGGTCCGATCAGGCCGCCGTTGGTACGATCCGGATGACACCATTCAGGCGGAGGCGAACATGTCAGCGATGCTCTTGCTCGTTCTCGTTTTGGCTGCGGCGCTCGTGGATTGGGCCGCGGTGTATAAAGGTTGGCGGAAAGTGGAGTACGTTGCCAAACCGGCCACGCTGGCGCTGCTCTTCGCCTGGCTGCTGGCCGTCTCGCGGCTGCAAGGGGTGCTGCTCTGGTTCGGGCTGGGGCTGCTGTTCTCGCTGGCGGGGGACGTGTTCCTGATGCTCTCCGACCGCTGGTTCGTCCTCGGGCTGGCGGCCTTCCTGCTGGCGCACCTGATGTACATCGCCGGCTTCAACATCCCCCTGCCAAACGTGTCTCCGGTCTGGTCGCTGGGGCTGGCCGTCATCCTGGGATTGAGCGCGGCGCGCCTGCTGCGCCGCATCGTCGACGGGCTGGCGGAAAAGGGGCTGCGGCGACTGGTCGGGCCGGTGCTGCTCTACGGAATGATCATCACCCTCATGCTGCTCTCCGCCATGCTGACCCTCTTCCGGGAGGAATGGAAAGTGCTCCCCGCCTTGCTGGTGACGGTGGGCGCGGCGCTGTTCTACATCTCGGACAGCTTCCTGGCCTGGGACAGATTCGTCGTCCCGATCAAGAACGGCCGCCTCTTGAACATGGTGACCTATCACCTGGGACAGATTGCGCTGATCGTCGGGGCGGCGCTGCAGTTGACGAAATCGTAGGGGCGGCCAGCTGGCCGTCTCTACGATTATGTTTTCTTGAGCGGCTGGAAACCTTCTCCCAACGCCTCGTGAGCCACGCCGATGACCATGAAGGCGCACGGGTCGGCGTCGTGGACGATGGCCTTGAGCTGCTGCACCTCCGAGCGGCTGATGACACAGTAAAGCACCGGGCGTCTTTCCCCGGTGTAAGCACCGGTGCCTTCCAATATGGTCGCACCGCGCTCCATCTCGCTCAGGATGCGCTGCGATACCGTATCGCAGTGGTCAGTGACGATCATCGCCGTGCGCACGGTACCGGCGCCTTCCATGGTCGTGTCCACCACCAATCCGCTGACGTACAGGGTGATGATGGCGTAGAGGGCCTTCTGCCAACCGAAGACGAAGCCGGCACCCAGGATGACGAGCGTGTCGGTCATCAGGTAGCTCTGGGTCATCGGGATGCCGCGCCAGTGGTTGAGGATGCGCGCCAGGATGTCCGAGCCGCCGCTGGTGCCCTGGCCGCGGTAGACCAGCCCGTAGCCAATCCCGCTGACCACGGCGCCATAGAGGGAATTGAGCACCAGGTCATTGGTGATCCCGTTCTTCGGGAAAAAGGGCAGCATGACCAGCAGGTCGACGAAGATGGAATAAGCCGCCACGGAGGTGATCGTGCGCAGCACGAAGCGGCGTCCGCCCAGGAAGCGCCAGCCGAGCAGGAAGAGCGGCACATTGCCGATGAAGACCATCAGGCCGATCGGCCAATTCGTGTAATGGTGGATGAGCTGGGCGATGCCGCTGATGCCTCCCGAGGCCAGTTCCGCCGGGACCAGGAAGAGCCGCAATGCCACCGCCTGGACGAGCGAGCCGGCAATGATAAGGGCATAATCACGAAAGGTGGGCCAGAGTTGTTTGATCGAGTTCATAAGCTACCCGTATTACGGCACCTGGATCCAGATGTCATTGTCCTGATTCGCGGGGCTGATCAGGTAAATGACATGCGGATTTTGACCGTTCAAGGCATATGCTCCCAAAGCATTGGTAGTGTAAGAATAAGCCAGGACCCAATTTCCATCCGGGGAGGCGGAAAAGATCTCGCTGTCTGTCAGCCAGTGCAGGATTGAAAATTTACCGTTCTGAGATACCGTTCCGATTTTAACCAGGCCCGGAGATGCTTCAAGCAGGAGAGTATTGCTCCAAAGGAACCGGTTGTCGGTCAGCCAGGCGAGGCTGGAGGTCGAATAATCTCCCCGTCCCAGGCTCAATCCAGTGACTATTTTTTTACAACCTGAGACATCCCCCGCAAAAAACCTCTCTGCGGGGCAGACGCTGACTGCATCCACCCGCCAAATATCCCAATCCTCGTTGCGGGCATCCCAGGATAGGGCTATGGTTTTTCCGTCCGGGGACCAACCCAGGAAATGCGCTCCGGGCAGGTCGAGCTGGCACATTGAGGCAGACAAGTCGATCACCTGTTTTTTATCCAGGGAGACCAGAAAGGTCTGTTTCTGGGATTGGCCCGGGCAAGCACCCAGATTTGTCATGCTGACGTATTCGCTTTCATCGGGGGTCCAGGCGAGCGGCAGTCCGGATAGTTCGCCAGTAGCCTGGTATCTTTCCCCGGCAATGGAAAAGAAATACAGGTTGTTAGAATTTTGCTTGCCATAAAGATCGCGTGTATAGAAATACATCCACTGCCCCTGGGGTGAGATGCCTCTGCCGCAAGACGCGCCGTCGGATTTTTGGGTGCAGGTGACCCATCGAATTTGGGCGGAGGAGGTGTCGAAGATAAAAAGACTGTCGGTTCCGTGGTTATTAACCTTATCGCTCGATCGCCCGACGATCTCCCAGCCTGAAGCGGTGCGATGGCTGTTCTCCAATTCCATATTATTTATCGGGCAATTCTGGCAGACGATCCATTTCCGGTCGATCTTGCGGTCCAGCGAGACGACCCAGATCTCTTGGTCATCGCCGCTCACTTTTGTATAAAGCACATACTGGTCGGGTTGGAGCTGGTAGAGCGAGAACTCGGACTCGATCGGGACGGACTGTTCCGTAACGGTGATCTGGTTGGAGAAATCTGCCTCGAACGAGAAGGTTCCGCCGGGGACCGAGAGCGGCGTTGGCAGGCTGGTCGGCGTGGTGGTTGGAATGGGCGTCGGGCTGGGGACCGGGGTGTTCGTTGGAAGGAGGATGGGCGTGGCCGACGGCCGCGCCGGGGTACAGGCCGTTAGCAGCACCGTCACGG
>Ga0335070_10002503_pt1 | contig 21358 bp, 20 predicted proteins | sample Lox_Sample_13_FD_206722 | JGI IMG/M metagenome (GOLD analysis project Ga0335070, IMG submission 206722) | Soil microbial communities from Loxahatchee National Wildlife Refuge, Florida, United States - Lox_Sample_1.3 | ecosystem: Environmental > Terrestrial > Soil > Wetlands | place: USA...
TTTGGGCGTCAGGTGAACGTACACGTTCTTCTTGTTGGTCGGGATCTGGCGGCGGACGATGTAGCCGAGCCGGTCCATCGCCTTGAGTGCGGCGAGTGTCGTCGGCTCCATGACACCGGCGCGGCGGCTGAGCTCGCGCTGCGTCAGGCCGTCGCGCTCCCAAAGGACGCGCAGAAACGTCCAATGACCGAAGGAGACGGAATGTTCGGTCAATCGCATCTGCAGGGCACGCACCAGCGCGCGCGCGACATCCTTCACGAGGTGCGCCAGGCGATCGTTGGGGACCGCCTCGCGCCAGTGGCGGAGAATTTCCTGCGTGTCGTCGGCGGCTCCCGCTGTCCTGCGCTTGCTGGCCATTCGCTTACTCCGGCAGTCCCGTCTGCTGCGCCCCAATCTGATGCTTCACCGACACTTCCCGCTGCTCGCGGGCCGATTGGAGGATCGCGAGGCATACTTCGACTGTGCCGAGCGCCCATTCACCACTGTGCAGCGGCGCTCGCCCGAAGACGACGGCATCGTAAAGCTCGTCAATCACCTCCGCCCGCGGCACTCCGGGGGCCGGCAATGGATCGAGCCGGGCCGTGCTGTCGTCATAGACCATCACGCCGTTCGGCAGCGGCCGCAGGTCCGCCCGCTCGCAGGAAGCCACGATCAGGCCGAAATGCTGGTGGGACAGCGCTCCCGGCGCGCGCGTCGCCGTCCTCTCGGCATCGCCGCCATAGTTCCGCGCGGCTTTCAGTACCGCCTCGCCTTCCGGCGTTGCTGCCGTTTCCAGGAGCCTGCGTGCCCTTCCGTAGTCCTGCGGATCCTTGGCGCGACCGAGCTCGCCGATCCAGCCGCAGAATTCGTCGGAATCGAAATGACCGTAGCCGCTGTAGATGGCGGAGGCACACGCGCCGTCCTCGAAGGTCAAGAACGCCTGGTAGGCGCCTTCGGTCGGCCGCTTCGGATCCCAGGCGCCGGTCTGGGCGCGAACGCTCTTCACGCGGCCGCCACCGAGCAGCCGGACGATGTCGATCTGGTGGGCGGCTTGGCTGAACACGACGCCGCCCCCCTTCTCGGTGACGAGCTCTTCCGGCCGCCGCGGCCGGTACAGGAAATCGGTGAAGTTCATGGCCGTGATCATGCGTACGCGGCCGACGGCGCCGCTGACGATGATGTCGCGAGCCCGGCGGATGGGAGCGTTGAAGCTGTGGCTGTGCCCAACCACGAGTCGCACGTTCGCCTGTCGCGCTGCGGCGATCATCTCGCTGCAGTCCTTGAGCGTGATGGCCATCGGCTTCTCGACCAGCACATGCTTCGCTGCCGCCGCCGCGATCCGCACGTGAGCGGCGTGCAGCTCATGCGGTGTCGCGAGGTAGATCGCCTCGACGTCGCGATCGGCGCACAGCTCCTCGACCGTCGCGTAGGTTCTGGCGGCGAAATCGGCGGCGAATTTCTCGCGGCCTTCGGCGCGCGGATCGGCGGCGGCGACCAGTTGCAGGCACGGATGCGCGGCGAGCGTCGGCAGCATGACGGTGAAGCCCCGGCCGAGCCCGGCGATACCGAGGCGCAATTTGCGTTCCGCCATGTCCATTCCTTACCGGCTCGTCCTTACCCGCGCCTTACGGTGCTACACTATGGCACATTCTCGACAGCGCCGTCGGCACCGCCTATTATATACTTAGATCGCTAATCTTTCGGCCCACCGCGTATCCTGGAGGACGTCCATGCTCACCCGCGAAGACTACGACCTGCTGGCCCGGGTCGAAGGCGACGCGCCGATGGGACAGATCACCCGGCGCCACTGGATCCCCGCCTGCATGTCCGAAGAGGTGACCGAGCGGGACGGCGCGCCGGTGCGCACGCGCCTCTTGGGTGAGGACCTCGTCGTCTTCCGCGACAGCCAGGGCCGGCTGGGTGTCCTCGGTGAGCATTGCCGGCATCGTGGCGCCTCGCTCGCCTTCGGCCGCAACGAGAACTGCGGCCTGCGCTGCCTCTATCACGGCTGGAAATTCGACGTCGATGGCAACGTACTGGAGATGCCGTCGGAGCCCGACGCCGAGCGCATCCGCCCGTCGGTGAAGCAGAAGTCGTATCCCGTGCGCGAGGGCGGCGGCTTCGTGTGGATCTTCATGGGGCCGGAGGAAGAGATGCGCGAGTTCGAACCGCCGGCCTGGGCGCCGTCGCCGCACACCAAGATCAGCATCGTCAAGATCCATACCGCGTGCAATTGGGCGCAGGTGCTCGAAGGCTCGATCGATTCGGCGCACAGCTCGAGCCTGCATTCGACCGACATGCCGACGGCGCCCGTCGATGGCGCCAAGGCCACCGCCACGAACTGGCCGCGTCCCTCGGCCGACAAGGCCCCGCGGCTGCAGGTGCAGCAGACCGGCTTCGGCTTCCACTACGCGGCAATCCGCAAGCCGCTCGTGAACCCCGACACGCATGAGTACATCCGCACCACCCTTTTCATCGCGCCGTTCACCGTGCTGATCCCGCCGAACGACCAATACAACCTGGCGCAGATGCTGGTGCCGATCGACGATCACAATACGATGTTCTATTGGGTCGCCTGGCATGAGACCAAGGGCATCTCGCAGGACGCCTGGCGCGAGTTCTGCGCCGCGCGGGTCGGCATCGAGCTCGACCAGAACTACCGAAAGATCCGCACGCTCGACAACCGCTTCCTGCAGGATCGTGCGGCGATGAAAGCCGGCAACTTCACCGGCATCAGCGGCATTCCGGCGCAGGACATGGCGATGTGGGAGTCGATGGGACCGATCGTCGACCGGACCCAGGACTATCTCGGCGCCAGCGATCTCGCCGTGTTCCAGTTCCGCAAGCAGATGATTGCCGCGGCCAAGGAGTTCCGCGACGGCGGCCCCGCGATCGGCACGACCGAACCGCGCATCCCGCACGTCAAGCTGGCGTCGTTCCAGGGCATCGTGCCGAAGGGCACGAACTGGCGGACCTTGGGTGCAGCGCCGGACGGCGGCGCGGTTGGCGATCAGGCGCGCGTGGCGTAGCTTAAAGGCGCGATGACGAAGGTCGCGCTGACCCTTGCCTGCGGCGACTACGAGATCACCCGCCCCTTGATGGAGGGGCAGGCCGAGGTCGACGGCGTCGATCTCACCGTGGTCACCGCCATGGATTCGACGACCCGCCACTGGCGCTTTCTGCGCAACCGCGAGTTCGACATCGCCGAGGTCTCGGCGTCGTCGTATCTGATCGCGCGCGACCAGGGCCTGCCGTTCCGTGCCATTCCGGTCTTCCTGCACCGCCGGTTCCGGCATGGCTTCGCGTTCGTCAACACGGGCAAGGGCATCAAGACACCCAAGGACCTGATCGGCCGCAAGGTCGGCGTGAAATCGTTCCAGGTCACCGCCATCCTGTGGCTGCGCGGCATCCTCGAGCATGAATACGGCGTGCCGCACAAAGCCATCGAATGGGTGACCGAGTTCGACGAGGACGTCGACTTCACGCCGCCGCCGGGCCTGAAACTCAGCCGCGTGCCGCACGCCCAATCGCTCGAGGCCATGTTGGTCAAGGGCGAGATCGATGCGCTGTTCGACGCGTATCTCATCAAACCGCTGGTGGACAAAGACCCGCGCGTCGGCCGGCTGTTCCCGGACTACAAGCAGGAAGAGATCGCGTATGCGCGCAAGACCGGGATCTTTCCGATCATGCATGTCACCGGCATCCGTGCCGAGATCGTCGAAAGATATCCGTGGCTGCCAATCAATCTGTTCAACGCGTTCGAGCAGGCCAAGGCGATGGCGATGAAGCGGATGCAAAATCCGCGCATCGCGCCCCTCGCTTGGTATCGCGAGGCCTGGGAGGAACAGGAGGCGATCCTCGGCAAGGATCCCTGGGCCTATGGGCCGACCGACCAGAACCGCAAGACCGTCGACACCATGGCCGGTTACTCGCACGAGCAAGGCCTGATCAAGCGCCGGCCGGCATGGGACGACCTGTTCCTGCCGGTCTCACAAGGGCGCAAGCGCGGCGGTGCATTCCGCGTCTGAGGCGAGCGCATCGGTCAGAACAGCGGGAAAGCCGCCGCGTAGATCAGAGCACCGCCGACCAGCAGCACGAACGGATTGACCGGCCGCCACATCAGCACGGCGGCGGAGACCGCGGCGGTAGCGAACGCCAAGAGCCCGCCCTGGGTCGCCCGCAGCACCGAATAGGCGCCGGCGAAGATCAACCCGATGGCGATCGGCGCCAGGCCGCGCTCGACCTTGTCGCGCCAGGCGGCCGTACGGTGACGGCGCCACAGCAGGGCCGCACCCGAGACCAGAAGACCCGACGGGATATAGAACGCGAACGAGGCCGCGATCGCGCCGAGCAGCCCCGCCACCTTCCAGCCGATCAAGGTAATCAGCAGAATGCCCGGCCCGGGGGCCACGCGCGAGATCGCGAAGATATCGATGAAGTCGCGATGGGTGAGCCAGCCGTGGACGGTGACCGTCTGGCGCTCGATCTCCGCGACGATGGTCGGCCCGCCGCCGAACGCCACCAGCGACAGCGGAGCGAAGATCCGGACCAACTCCAGCACACGGTCGATCAGGTCCGTGTCAGGCACCGGGATTGCGCCTCCACGCCAACGCGAGGCTGATCGGCGCCGCTCCCATGACGACCCAGAGCATCGGCCACCGCAGAAGTGCGACGGCGGCGAACACCCCTGCCGCGACCATCAACGCCGGCAGATGACGGCTGCGCCGCGCGACCCTGACGCCGGTCGCGATGTTGAGACCGACGGCCGTCGCGGCAACGCCGTCGAGCGCAAAATGCACGACGGCGACGCCCTGAACCTGGAGATAGAGGAGATAGATAAGGACGATCGCCACCGACGGCGGCAGGACCAGGCTCGACCATGAGACCACGGCCCCCAACGCGCCGCGCATCTGGATTCCGAGATAGATGGTCATATTGACCATGGTCGGCCCGGGCAAAATCTGGCTGAGGGCCAGGCCGCTCAGGAATTCCTGGTCCCGCAGCCATTTGCGCCGTTCCACCGCCTCGCGATGGACCCAGGAGACGAGCCCGCCGCCGAAGCTCGATATGCCGATCCAGAAGTAGATGCTGGCGAGGTCCTTGAGCGATACGGACCGGGCAGGCTCGCTGGCGGTGGTCATGGGAGGGAATCCGAAGGATGACCGGCGATAACATGCGGATGGCCGCGGTTCAATGCCGCGGCCCGCGGACAGGAACATAAAAGGTGCACCGCTTGACCGGCGGCGCCGGTTGCCCTGGAATCGCCACATGCGCCGAGGCCTTGCGCATGGCGCGGGCGTTCCCATGTCTAGCAGCGTCGCTCCCCAAAAGACCCCGTGACCGCAACGTTGTGGTGACCGCATGAAGTACGTGTGTGATGCGCTGGGCGGAAAGACCTGGTTTCGTATCGAAACCGAAGCCGAGGCGGCCCGGGAGTCCGAGATCATGAATCACGCAGTGGAGAAATTCTTCCGCCGCGAGAAGGAAAAGGCGACCCAGAGCTATCGACCGACCTCGACGGCGTTCATCGAGCGCGATATCGGGCTCGCTGCGCATATCCAGCGCGAAATGCCGCTCTTCCTGACATTGCGCAACGACGATGGCGACGCGCTGGCCACGGCGATGCTGCCGCCCGGCGGCGCTCCCGATGAGAGCTTCACTTGCATCGTCGTCGGGCCGAAGAACGCCGATCCCTATTCCGATCATGAAGACGCGATCGCCGCACTAGGCCAGCATTTCGGCCTGACGCTCGACCGCGAGCGCTGCTATCCGTACCGCCGCTACTGAGTTCGCGGTGGCGAAGCTCAGCGCCGGTCTGTTGCTCTACCGCCGGCATGGCGGTCAGATCGAAGTCTTTCTGGTCCATCCCGGCGGTCCGTTCTGGGCCAAGAAAGACCTTGGCGCCTGGTCGATTCCCAAGGGTGAGGTTCCGGCCGGCCAGGATCCGCTGACCCAGGCCAAGCTCGAACTCCAGGAAGAGACCGGCTGCACGGCGGCGGGGGAGTTCCGCGCCCTCAAGCCAATCAAGCAGGCCGGCGGCAAGACCGTACAGGCCTGGGCCATCCCCGGCGACTGCGATGCCGATGGCATCACGAGCAACACATTCACCATGCAATGGCCGCCCAAGTCGGGACGGACAGCGGAATTTCCGGAAGTCGACCGCGCCGCGTGGTTCGATCTGCCGACCGCGCGGCAGAAGATCAACCCCGCACAGGCTGCTTTTCTCGACGAGATCGAGCGGATGCTGTCGGACTAGGTTCCGCGCCTCGGGCCAACGCAGCCGGTTCCATCCGTCTGGCAGAGGCTCTAAGGTAGTCGGACTCGTCGATGAAACCGGCTCCCTTCACTTACCACGCGCCAACCACGGTGGACGCCGCCCTCGCCGTCCTGGCCGAGGTCGGGCCGCAGGATGGCCGGGTGCTGGCGGGCGGTCAAAGCCTGCTGCCGACGATGGCTTTCCGTCTCGCGCGTCCCGCGCACCTCGTCGACATCAACGGCATCGCGGCACTTTCCGATATGCGGAACGAGGCCGGCGAACTCGCGATTGGCGCCTGCGTGCGCCATGCCGCCTTCCACCGGCCGGTGAGCGACGGGCCGCTTGGCAAGCTGCTGTCCGCCGTCGTCCGCCACATCGCCCACTATCCGATCCGCGTCCGCGGCACGTTCTGCGGCAGTCTCGCCCATGCCGATCCGGCGTCGGAATGGGCCCTGGTCGCCGCGACCTTGGGCGCCACCGTCGTCGCGCGCAGCAGGAACGGCACGCGCAAGATCGCGAGCGACCGTTACTTCAAAGGCCCGCTGATGACGGACCTTAAATCCGATGAGCTGTTGGCCGAGGCGCGTCTGCCGCTTTTGCCTGGAGACACGCGCTTGGGCTTTTATGAATTCAGCCGGCGCGCCGGCGATTACGCGATCGCGATGAGCCTCGCGACGTTCCGCGTACGAGACGGTCGGATCGTCGAACCGAGGATCGGCGTCGGCGGCGCCGAAGGCGTGCCGCGACGTATCTTGGCCGCCGAGCAGGCGCTCGCCGGCCAAACGCCCACCGAGAACGCGTTCGGTGGCGCGGCAGACGCGGCTGCGGCTGCCGTCGATCCGATGGAGGACGCGCAGGCGTCCGCGGGCTATCGGCGCGACCTTGTCCGGACCGTCGTGCATCGCGCTTTGAGGCAGGCGGCCCTATGAGCCGCCCTCGCGCAGACGCTTTGGTGGACGGGCTCGTCCGCCGAAGCTCCGACAGGAGCGTCGGCGGATGACCGCGAAATCCGATCTGACGCTCACGGTGAACGGTGAACGGCATGCGATCCGTGTCGAGCCGCGCCGCACCCTGGCCGACGCGCTGCGCGAAGACTGTGGCCTGACGGGGACGCATCTCGGCTGCGAGCACGGTGTGTGCGGCGCCTGCACCGTGCTGGTCGACGGCGAGCCGGTGCGGTCGTGCCTGATGTTCGCGGTCCAAGCCGCGGGCAAGGATATCCGCACGGTCGAAGGTCTGGCCCCACGAGGTAGCCTGCATCCGTTGCAGCAGGCCTTCATCGACCATCACGGCCTGCAATGCGGCTTCTGCACCCCGGGGTTCCTGATGCTGGCCGCCGGTGTGCTCGCCGGGCAGCCCGATATCTCCGACGACGAGTTGCTCGACGTCCTGTCCTCGAATCTGTGCCGCTGCACCGGGTACGAGAACATCGTCAAAGCCGTGCGCGCCGCCGCGGACAAAATGAGGCCCGCGCGATGACCGTGGAGAAGCTCCGCGTCATTGGCCAGCCGCTGCCGCGGCTCGAAGATCCGCCGCTGGTCACCGGCCGCGGCCGTTACGCCGCCGACATTTCTTTCCCGCGGCAACTCTGCATGCGCGTCGTGCGCTCGACCTTCGCGCATGGGCGGCTTAAGGGCATCGACACCTCCGCCGCCAAAGCGGCCGCCGGCGTCTTTGCCGTGTGGACCGCGGCCGATATCCCCGACCTTTCGCCGATCGACTTCCGCGAAGGCAAGATCGAGCGCCTCGAACCGTTTCGGCAGCCGGTGCTCGCCCGCGACCGCGTCCGCTACGTCGGCGAGCCGGTCGCCGTCGTGTTCGCCGACGACGCTTATCTTGCCGAAGACGCGGCGGACCTCGTGACCGTCGACATCGACGAGTTGCCGCCGCTGCTCACCGCCGATGCGCCGCCCGGCGAATTCGACGCCGGCCGCTCGACTGCAGCCGACGTGGTGAAACAGGGCTACGGCGACGTCGACGCGGCGTTCCGCCGCGCCCACACCGTCGTCGAACTGGACCTGCGCATCGGCCGGCACTCCGGCGTGCCGCTGGAGACCCGGGGCGCCATCGCCCGCTACGACGCCGGCCGCGACGTGCTCGAGCTGCACGGCGCCGCCAAGGTGCCGCATCGCAACCGCGAGGCGCTGGCGCGCATGTTCGGCCGGCCGCTCGCCGGCGTGCATCTCTACGAAGGCCATGTCGGCGGCGGCTTCGGCATCCGCGGCGAGCTCTACCCCGAAGACGTCCTGGTCTGCGCGGCGGCGCTCCGCTTCGGGCGGCCGGTCAAATGGATCGAGGACCGCCACGAGCATCTGGTCGCCGCCAATCACTCGCGCCAGCAGCGCCACCGCATCAAGGCGGCGGTCGACGCCGATGGCCAGATCCTCGCCATCGACGACGAATTTTTCCACGACCAGGGCGCTTATTTGCGCACCCACGCGATCCGCGTTCCGCACATGACCTGCGGCATCCTGCCCGGCCCTTATCGCGTGCCGGCCTATCGCGCGGTCGGCCATGTGCGCCTGACCAACAAGACGCCGGCGGCGACCTACCGCGCCCCCGGCCGTTACGAGACGACCTTCGTGCGCGAGCGCTTGGCCGACGCGGTCGCCGCCAAGCTCGGCCTCGATGCGGTCGAGGTGCGGCGCCGTAACGCCATCACCAAGGCCGAGATGCCGTATGCGCGCCCGCTCGAAGCGCTCGGCGAGGAGATCGATTACGATTCCGGCGACTATATGGGTCTGCTCGATGCCGCGCTGACCCGCTTCGAGTGGACCAAAACCCAGGCTGGGCTCACCCGCCGCCGCGCCGCCGGCGAAGCGGTCGGCGCCGGCTTCGCCCTGTTCGTCGAAAAGGCCGGCCTCGGACCCACCGATGGGGTACGCGTGACCGTCGATCCGCACGGCTTCGTCGAGGTGGTCACCGGCAGTTCGTCGGTCGGCCAGGGCGTCGAGACCGTGGTCGCCCAGATCTGCGCCGAGACGCTCGGCGTCGACTACCGGCGCATTCGCGTGGTCCATGGCCGGACCGAGATGATCGAGTACGGCATCGGCGCTCACGCGTCGCGGGCGACGGTGATGACGGGATCGGCCACGCACGTGGCAGCCACCAAGCTGCGCGAAAAGGCGCTCGCCGTCGCCTCGGAGCTGATGCAGGCGCCAGCCGATACTCTCGACATCGTCGATGGCATGGTCGTGCGCCGCGACCGGCCGGGTGGCCCGTCGATGTCGCTGGGCGAGATCGCGCGGAAGATCGCGCCGACCTCGAAGACGCGCGGTGCGCACGAGCCCGGCCTGTCGGTCACCGGCTGGTTCGACAGCGAGCACCAAGTCTATCCCTATGGCGCGCACCTGGCCGTCGTGCGGGTCGACCGCGACACCGGCGCCGTCGCCGTCGAGCGCTACCTTGCGGCGTACGACATCGGCCGGGCGATCAATCCAATGCTGGTCAAAGGGCAGATCGTCGGTGGCTTCGCGCAAGGCCTGGGCGGCGCCCTCTACGAAGAATTCCGTTACGATGCGCGCGGCGAGCCGTTGTCGGTGACCTTCGCCGATTATCTGATGCCAACCGCGCGCGAGGTCCCGCGCATTGACATCATGCTGACCGAAGACGCGCCGAGCCCGCGCAACCCGCTCGGCATCAAGGGTGCCGGCGAAAGCGGCATCACCGGCGTCGGCGCGGCCATCGCGTCGGCAATCGACGCGGCGATCGGCAAACCCGGGGCCATCACCGAACTGCCGGTCACACCGCAGCGCCTGAAGGATATTTTGAGCCGGGCTTAGCCGGCGAGCAAAGGAGCAATCCCGTGTCGAAGCAGGATCTCAGAGCGTGGCTCGCGCAGATGCAGACGGCGGGCGAAATCCAGACCGTAGACGGCGCCGAGCGCGAGCAGGAGATCGGCGGCATCGTCGACATCTACCAGCGCAAGATGGGGCGGCCCGCCCTGCTCTTCGACAAGATTCCCGGTTACGAGCCCGGCTTCCGCATCCTCGCGAACATCCTGACGTCGGTGCGGCGCATCAATCTCACCCTCGGCCTGCCGGCGGATTCCTCCGAGATCGAGCTCGTGAAGTACTGGCGCAACTACATGAAAGAGGCGAAGACGCACGCGCCGGTCACCGTGAAGAACGGCCCGATCCTCGAGAACGTCAGTACCGGGAACGATATCAACCTGCTCAAGATCCCCACGCCGCGCTGGCACGAACACGACGGCGGGTACTACATCGGCACCGGCTGCATGGTCATCATGAAGGATCCGGATTCCGGCTGGATCAACTACGGCGCCTATCGCGTGCAGGCGCACGACCGCGCCACGGCGTCGGTGATGGCGTCCAAAGGCAAGCACGGCAACCTGATCATGCGGCGCTATCACGAACGCGGGCAGAAATGCCCGATCGCGGTCGTCGTCGGCATGCATCCCGGCCTGTTCATGGTCGCCGGCCTCGAAATCCCCTACGGCAAGAACGAATACGACGCGGCCGGCGGCCTGATCGGCGAGCCGGTCGAGGTCGTGCTCGGTCCGAAAACGGGTCTGCCCATCCCCGCCCAAGCCGAGATCGCGTTCGAAGGCTTCATCGCGCCGGACGATCTGGTCGACGAAGGTCCGCTCGGCGAATGGACCGGCTACTACGCCGGCGGCGCCAAGCAAGAGCCGGCGATCCGCATCGAGACCTTGATGCACAGAACGAACCCGATCCTGCTCGGCGCGATTCCGGCGATGCCGCCCAACGACGATACCTTCTATCGCGGCACCTATCGCTGCGGGGCGGTGTGGAACCAGATCGAGGCGGCCGGCATTCCCGGCATCCAGGGTGTGTGGGCGCACGAGGCTGGCGGCAGCCGCATGTGGCTCACGGTCGCGATCAAGCAGATGTACGGCGGCCATTCCAAGCAGGCCGGGCTCGTCGCGTCCCAGTGCCACGCCGGCGCCTATGCGAACCGCTACGTCATCGTGGTCGACGACGACATCAACCCGGCCGACATCGACGAGGTCATCTGGGCGATGTGCACCAGGGTCGATCCGCGCGAGGACGTCGACATCCTCAAGAACTGCTGGAGCACCGCCCTGGATCCGATGGCCTACCCGCCCGAGACGCGCAACCTCAACGCGCGGATGGTGATCGATGCCTGCCGGCCGTGGAACCGGCGCGACACGTTTCCGATCGTCGCCCGCTCCAGCAAGGCGCTCGACGAGCGCATCCGCGCCAAGTGGGCTCACATCCTGCCGAAAGGGGCGTAAGGCCGCTTTCAACCGAGGTATCAGGAAGTCTTGCCCGTTGGCTGCGTGGTCGCACGCCGCACAACGATCTTCTCCCCTTCTTCGACGTATTTGAATTCATCATTGAATTCGTGATGAATCAGCCATCGATCGACAACTCGACCGTCGACTTGCCGCTCACAAATGAGGATCCGCCCATCTTTCAGGGCCGTGATCAGGCCGAGGTAGTCCAGTTCGACGTACTCGCCCCGGGAGGCAAACATCAGATTGTCGTGCGTATGCCACGGCGTGCCGATAACCCAATGAGACAGTCTTCGTCTTTTTCCGCGTTCTGAAAGCGCAGGATCGCGCCTTGCCCCAGATCAATCTCAGCGCGCTGTGCGCTAACGATGCGCGCCGACAAACCGATTTCGCCGCACAGCTGATAAATTAGATCCAGATCGTAGCGCATGCAGACGCGTCATAAGGAGGTGGTTCGAGATTACTCCTGCGGAACCAGAGTGCGCCTCTCGATCGCGTAGATCAGGAGTGCCGCCGCGCGATAGACGCCGTGCACCATCTTGCTGTAGGGCAAGGTCAGGAACAGCGCCAGGACCACGCCGAGATGGATGGCGAGCAGCACGCCCATCGCTCCGCTCGCGCGCAGCCCCAGCAGCAACAAGCCGGTGAACGCCGCCAACGCGAGCAGCACCAACAGCGCCATGTCGGCGCCGAGCAGCTCGCGCGCGGCGGGTTCCTGGTCGGCGGTGAACTTCATCCAGATCAGACCGGCCGTGCCGACCAGCAGGCCGACGCCGCCGACCGTGCCGAGGACCACCGGCACGCTCCAGAACGGATACGGCGCCACCCAGCCGAGCCAGTGGTGATAGATCGTCGCCACCGACGTCGCGGCGAAGCACGCGAGGAACCCGTAGAACATTGCGTGATGCAGCCAGCGGCGTGTTTCCGAGAACGCCTCGCCGCGGTCGTTGCAGCCATGCCCGCCGCCGCTCAGATTGCGCAAGGTGAAGATGTCGCACAGCGCCTGCATCAACGAGGTGCCTTCGACCGGTCCCTTTCCGCGCGCCGCATCGCGCCAGAAATTGACGAACCCCATGGCGAGGGCCAGCAGCGCGTAGACGAACGTCACCGTGCCGACCGCGACCATCGCGTGATACGGGATCACGGCGTAGAACGAGCCGGTCCCGCTGTGCGCAGCGTAAAGCACGTCGGGCGACTGCATCAGCATGGTCAAGATCAGCACGCCGGCGATGCCGAGGGCGGAGATCAGCGACACCACCAGCCCATTCCGCTGGAACAGACCCGCCAGCGGCGGCGGCCAGGCGTATTCCTGGTAGGTCTGGTTGCGGATGTGCGCGAACGTCTTCGGCAGGTTGATGCCGAACTCGTGCGGCGGCGCGTACTGGCAGGCGTAGAAGCAGCCGCGGCAGTTGTGGCAGAGATTGGCGAGATAGCCGAGATCGGCATCGCTGAACTCGCGCCGCAGCTCCATCGCCGGAAATACGGCGCAATAGCCCTCGCAGTAGCGGCAGGCGTTGCAGATCTCCATGTAGCGCCGGGCATCGGCGGTCGCCTCAGTTGCGCGCATACTTCGCCGCCTCCGCGCCCGCGATCCGCCCGAACACCGTCCCGATCGTCATGCCAAACCCCGCAAGATAGCCTTTGCCGAGAATGCTGCCGGCCATGATTTCGCCGCTGGCGAAGAGATTGCCGGACGGCTTGCCGTCCCTCATCAGCACCCGCGCCTTGTCGTTCACCTTCACGCCCAGATAGGTGAAGGTGATCCCCGGCCGCAACGGATACGCATAGAACGGCGGCTCGTCGATGCGCCGCGCCCAGTGCGTCTTGGGCGGCGTCAGCCCTTCGGTGCGGCAGTCGTCGAGAGCCTTGTCGTTGAACGTCCCCGGTCGCACCGCGGCGTTGTAGCTCCTCACGGTCTGTTCGAGCTTGGCCGCATCGAGCCCGAGCTTTTTCGCCAGCTCGGTGATGCTGTCCGCCTTGATCGCCGGGAACACCGACGGCATGAACAGCTTCAGGCACTTCGCGTCGACGATCGAATACGCGATCTGTCCCGGCTGCTGCGCGGTCAGCCGGCCCCAGATCGCGTAGCGCTTCGGCCACACGTCCTCGCCTTCATCATAAAAGCGCTCGGCGTTCTGGTTGACCATGATGCTAAACGGCACGGAGTCGAGCCGGGTGACGATCCCGCCGTCGAACTTCGGTGCCCGCGCGTCGATCGCCACGCAGTGGCATTGGGTCGGATCGCCGATCGGCTGCACGCCTTGCGCCAGGAGGTTCTTGAGCACGCCGCCTTTGGCATAGGGCGTGCCGCGGATGAGGAAATTGTCCGCCGCAGCACCCCAATATTCCTTGAGCCACTCGATATTGGCCTGGAAGCCGCCGGACGCGGCGACGATCGCCTTGGCGCGCACCGTCTCCGGGAAGCCATGGCAGGTCACGGTCACGTGGGTCACGAAGCCGTCCTGCATGTGCAGGTCGCGGACCTCGGTGTCGTAGAGAATGTCGACGCCGAGGCGCTCCGCCGTCAGGTAGTAGGCGTTGACCAGCGCCTTGCCGCCGCCGAGGAAGAAGGCATTCGTGCGCGAGAGATTGAGCGTCCCGGTCAGCGACGGCTGGAAGCGCACGCCGCACGCCTCCATCCACGGCATGACCTTCGAGGATTCGCGGATGGTCATCCGCGCCAGCGCCTCGTCGGTGTTGCCGCCGGTCACGCGCTTGAGATCGTCCCAGTACTCTTCCTCGTGATAGGCCTCGGTCAGCACCGCAGTCGGTGCGTCATGCATCGACCGGAAGTTCCGCGTGTGCCGGCTGTTGCCGCCGCGGAACGCCTTCGGCGCGTGCTCGAGCAGCAAAACGCTGGCCCCGGCCTGGCGGGCCGTGATCGCCGCGCACAGCGCGGCGTTGCCGCCGCCGACCACCAGCACGTCATAGGTGCGGCTGAAATCGACCATACCGTTCCTGTCGTCTCCCCCGTCTCACGGCGCCGCGGCGAACCGCCGGAATAGACCATGGATGGAGCGGCGGAGCAATCCCAAGTGCCTGTGCCGCCAAGCTAAAACCGCTTGCCTTAGGCCCGGCGATAGCGTTCCCTTTGAGCGTATGACGAACACCGTCCTGACCTTGCTCAGCGCCGATAAACTGCGCGATTACTACGGCGCCGGCTACTGGCGGGACGAAACGATCTACGCGCTCGTCGCGGGCCACGCGGCACGGACACCGGAAAAATTCGCGCTCCGCGACCGCTTCCGCCGGCTGACCTATCGCGAGCTGATCGCGGCCGTCGACGCCCTGGCCCGCGATCTGGCGAGCCGTGGCGTTAAGGCCGGCCAGCGCGTCGCCGTCTGGCTGCCGAGCCGGCTCGAATCCGCGATCGCCATGCTGGCCTGTTCGCGCAACGGCTACACCTGCGTTCCCTCTCTGCACCGCGACCACACGGTCCTCGAGATCGTCGAGCTGCTGGAGCGCACCCGCGCCGCTGCGCTGTTTGCCGAGCCGGGCTACGGCGCGGACGCGGCCAGGCACGACATCTTCGACGCGGCGAAAGACGTGACGTCGCTGCGCCATGTCTATCGCGTGCCGATGCTTGCGGCCGATGCGGGCGGACCGTTCGCGGACCTCCCCGGTTCGAGCGTGGACGCCGCACCCAATACCGACCCGAACCGCGTCGTCTATCTCGCCTTTACGTCAGGAACGACGGGTGTGCCCAAAGGCGTCATGCACAGCGACAACACGTTGCTGGCGACCGTGCGCACGGTCGCGGTCGATTGGAAGCTAGGCCCCGATACGGTCGTCTATTCTCTCAGTCCGCTCAGCCACAATCTCGGCATGGGCGCCTTGTTCGCGGCGATGTTGGTCGGCGGCGAGCTTGTCGTACATGACCTCCCCAAAGGTCAGAGTCTGGTCGACCGCCTCACGACGACCGGCGCCACGTACCTGATCGGCGTGCCGACGCACGCGATCGACCTCTTGAGCGAGCTGCGCGCCCGCGGGCTCAAGCGCCTCGGCCAGGTGAGAGGCTTCCGCATCTCCGGCGCCGCGGCACCGGGCGAGGTCGTGGCCGAGCTTCTGCGCTATGGCGTCGTGCCGCAAAGCGGCTACGGCATGACCGAGACGTGTTCGCATCAGTACACGCTGCCGGGCGACGATCCGCAGCGCATCGTCGAGACCTCGGGCCGCTGCTGCGCCGGCTACGAGCTGAAGATCTGGAAGCAGGACAATCCCGATGCCGAGGCGCCCGCCGGCGAGATCGGGCAGATCGGCGGCCGCGGCGCCAGCCTGATGCTCGGCTATTTCGGCGACCAGGCGGCGACCGAAGAATCGTTCAACGCCCACGGCTGGTTCATGACCGGCGATCTCGGCTGGATGGACGAGCACGGCTATCTGCGCGTCACCGGCCGCAAGAAGGACGTGATCATCCGCGGCGGCCATAACATCTATCCCGCGCGCATCGAGGCGCTGGCCATGCGCCACGCCGCCGTCGAGCGCGCCGCCGCCTTCCCGGTGGCCGACGCCCGTCTGGGCGAGAAAGTCTGCCTCGCGATCACGGTAAAGGACGGCATGAGCCTCGGCCCGGACGAGCTGCTGCGTCATCTCGATGCCGCCGGCCTCTCGAAATTCGACATGCCCGAATATTTCCTGCAGCCGGACACGATCCCGCTCACCAGCAGCGGCAAGATCCTGAAGCGCGAGCTCGTGGCATTGGTGCGCGACGGCCGGCTGCAGCCCACGCCCATCCGCTGGCAAGCCCGAGGCTGACATGCGCGCCGTGATCGTCCGCGAATTCGGCTCCTTCGAACGTGCCACCGTCGGCGACATGCCGGAGCCGGTGCCTGGCGCCAATGAAGTCCTGGTCGATGTGCATGCCGATGCCGCGAACTATGTCGACCTGGTGGTGATCGGCGGCAAGTACCAGTTCCTTCCGAAGCTCCCGTTCATCCCCGGCAAAGGCCCGGCAGGTGTCGTTCGCGCCGTCGGCCCCGGTGTGACCTCGCTGAAGCCTGGCGACCGAGTCCTCGCCATGGCTGAGCAAGGCGGCTATGCCGAAGCCGTCACCGTGCAAGCGAACCAGTGCTATCGCCTTCCCGACAGCCTCTCCTATGTCGACGCCGCGGCGATGAGCCTCGTCTACGACACCGCGTGGTTCGCGCTCTGCGAACGTGCGCGCTTCCAGCGCGGCGAGACGGTGCTGGTGCTGGGTGCATCCGGCGGCGTCGGCTACGCCGCCTTGCAGCTCGCCAAAGCGAAGGGTGCCAAGGTGCTGGCCGGCATCGCCACACCGGCCAAGGCCGACCTCGCGCGCGCCGCCGGCGCCGATGCGATCATCGATCTGTCGCGGCCGGACCTCCATGATTCCCTGCGCGATCAGGTATACGCCGTCACCGACAAGAAGGGCGCCGACATCATCCTCGATCCGCTCGGCGGCGACGTGTTCGACGCGGCGATCCGCGCCCTGGCTTGGCGGGGCCGGCTGGTGGTCATCGGCTTTGCCGCCGGGCGTATCCCGACGATCAAAGCAAACTACCTCCTGGTGAAGAACATCGAGGTGAGCGGCCTGCAGATCAGCGACTATCGCAAGCGGACGCCAGACCAAGTCGCCGCCTGCTTCGCGGATATCTTCGCCTTGTATGCGGCCAGCAAGATCAAGCCGGCACCCGTGGAGACCTATCCGCTCGCGCGCTTCGCCGACGCCTTGAAGGCCATCCAGACCCGTGCCGCGCGCGGCCGGGTGGTTCTGCTGCCGAGAGCGGTGTCATGACCGAACAAGAGCTCGAAGTGATCGCCCGCGCTGCCGGCTTGGAGAAAGCGCTGACGGAATTCCGCGATGACCTGCGCATCGCCGCCAAACAAGCCGACGATCTGCGCCGCGCGCTCGCCAAGCCGCTCGGCCCGGCCGACGAGCCGTGGCCGCCCATGCGCACGCCAGAGCCATGACGGAACTCCACTGGCTGTCGGCGACGGACATCGCCGACCGCTTCGCCAAACGGACGTTGTCGCCGCTCGAACTGGCCGATGCGCTGCTCGCCCGCATCGCCAAGCTCGATCCGCAACTGAACGCCTTCATCCGGCTCGACCCCGACCAGGTCCGCGCGGATGCGCGCACCGCCGAACGCGAGATCACATCAGGCCAGCGGCGGTCATCGCTCCACGGCATTCCGGTCGGCATCAAGGACATCATCGATGTCCGCGGCGTCCCGACGACCTGCCACTCGAAGATCCTGGTCGACAATGTCGCGAAAGCCGACGCAGCCGCTGTGGCGAGGTTGCGCGCGGCCGGGGCCATCATTCTCGGCAAGTTGTCGACCCACGAGTTCGCTTTTGGCGGCCCGAGCTTCGACCTGCCATTTCCGCCCGCCCGCAATCCGTGGAACCGCGCCCACCATCCCGGCGGCTCGTCGTCGGGCAGCGGCGCCGCCCTCGCCGCCGGCTTCTTCCCCCTGGCGCTCGGCACCGACACCGCGGGCTCGATCCGCAATCCCGCCAGCTGCTGCGGCATCGTCGGCCTGAAGCCGACCTATGGCCGCGTCTCGCGGCGCGGCGCCTTTCCGCTCGCCTTCACGCTCGACCATGTCGGGCCGATGGCGCGCACCGTCGCCGACACCGCGTTGCTGCTCGACGCGATCAGCGGTCACGATGCGGGTGACCCTGGCAGCCGCGCGTTTGCCGCGGGCGCATCCGGCGCCCTCAACCAAGACGTCCACGGCCTGCGCATTGGCTTCGTCCGTCACTTCCACGAGACCGACATGCCGGCCGATCCTGAGGTGGGCAAAGCCGTCGAAACTGTGGCAGTCACCCTGGCCAAAGAGGGCGCCGTGGTCAGCACCGTCGTGCTGCCGAACCTCAAGGAGCTGGCGGCGATCAACCGGACGATCCTGCACGGCGAAGCGTGGTCGATCCATGCACGTTGGCTGCGCGAACGTCCCGGCGATTACGCCCGGTCGACCCGCCGGCGGCTGTTCACCGGCGCATTCCTCGGCGCCGGCGACTATGTCGATGCCCAGCGCCGCCGGCTGCAAGTGATCGCTGCGTTCGAAGCCGCATTTCGCGACGTCGACGTGCTGCTCACCGCAAGCTCGATGGATCCGCCGTGCCGGATCGACGACGCGGAGGCCGTGGCGCGCACCTATCCGCGCCAGGCGCGCACGCCGTTCAATGTCACGGGACACCCGGCGCTCGCCATGATGTGCGGCCTGTCCGCCAGCGGCCTGCCGCTGTCGGTGCAATTCGCCGGACGTTTTGGCGACGACGCGACCGTGCTGCGGGTCGCGGCCGCCTATGAGCGCGCCGCCGGCTGGAACGAGCGCCACCCGGCACTCGCCTCCTAAGAAGCCTGTCCGAGCAAGGTTCGCCGCAGCCAGCTCCACAACGCGCTCACGAAAAGAGAAAAGCCGAAGATCGGCTTTGCGGCCGGCGGCGGCAATGTCTCGACTGCGGTGGCCGCCGGCGCCTCCGATTTCGCGATCTCGGCTTTCAGCCTTTGCGCGAACTGCTTCACCAGCTGGTTGGCGACGTCCTGGATCATGCCGACGCCGCGGCCGTACTGCGCGACCGCGCCGCTGAGGCTCAAGTTCGTGTGCACCAGGACCTTCGAACCGGCAGCAACCGGTTGGATGCGGAAGCCGACCAGCGCTTGCGCCCCGCCGCGCCCCTTGGCATCGGTGCCGCTGGCCTTGATCGCCGCCTTCTGTGCAGCCGCGTCGAGCTCGGTGAACTGCGCTATCCCGGTGAAGGTCAGCGCCACCGGTCCCAAGCGTACACCCACGTTGCCCTTGAAGGTGCGGTCGTCGACGACTTCGGTGAGCTCGGCGCCCGGAAGACACGCTGCGACGCGGCGAACGTCCATGAGGACGGCCCAGGCCTCCGCCGGCGGCAGCGGCACTTCGAACGAAGTATCGAATTCCATCGGCTCGTCTCAGTGCACCACGCGCCACTCGATGGTCTCACCGCCACGATAGACCAGCGCCTTCTCGTCCGGGCCTTCGACCTTTACTTCCTCAGGTGCCGTCCACGATGACTGTTCGAGCGTAATGGTCTCGCTGTTGGCGGGAAGGCCGTAGTGCTTCGGCCCGTTCAGGCTGGCGAAGCCCTCGAGCTTGTCGAGCTTGCCGACGGCGGCAAAAACCTTCGCGTAGGTCTCGATCGCCACCGGCGAATTGAACAGCCCCGCGGCGCCGACGACGTTCAGCTTTTTCGTCACCGGATGCGGCGCCGAGTCCGTGCCGAGGAAAAAGCAGCTGTCCCCCGACGTCGCCGCCTCGACCAGCGCCCGGCGATCCTTTTCGGTCTTGATCACCGGCATGCAGTACATGTACGGGCGGATGCCGAAGCCGAGCCAGTCGGTGCGGTTCAGCATCAGGTGATACGGCGTGATCGTGCCACCGAGCTGCGGCGCCTTGTGCCGGACGAAGTCGACCGCATATTTCGACGAAAGATGCTCAAGGACGATCTTCAGCCCTGGCAAGTCCTTCGTCATGGGCTCAAGACGCCGGTCGATGAACACTTGCTCACGGTCGAACACGTCGACTTCAGGATCGACCTCTTCGCCATGGATCAGGAGCGGCATCCCGATCTTCTCCAGTCGCGCGAGCACGCGCCGGACTTTCGCGAGATCGGTGACCCCGGCGGCGGAGTTGGTCGTCGCATTGGCCGGGTAGAGCTTCACCGCCGTGAAGACGCCATCCTTGAAGCCCGCGGCAACGTCGTCCGGGTCGGTGTGATCGGTCAGATAGCAGGTCATCAGCGGCTTGAAAGTGGCGCCCGGCGGCAATGCCGCCTCGAGCCGGCCCCGGTAAGCCACGGCGTCCTTCGTAGTCGCCACCGGCGGCAGCAGGTTCGGCATGATGATGGCGCGGCCGAAATGCCGGGCCGTCCACGGCAAGGCGGCTTTCAGCATGGCGCCGTCGCGGACGTGCAGATGCCAATCGTCGGGTTTGCGGATCGTAATTCGTTCCGGCATGTGAAACTCGCCCAATATTGAAGCTCTCTCACGAGTGAACGCGATGGCTGCTTGCGAATCAAGCGGCTTCCGTTTCCGCCGCGGTTGACTTCCCGCGAGACGCTGGCGATGGTTGCAGCTGCATGGATCTAACGCCAAAGACGCTGACATTCGGCAAATCTGTCGCGCGCCTCGAGGACCCGGATCTGCTGCACGGCCGGGCTCGTTTTGTCGACGACATCGACCTTCCGGGCCTGCTCCATGCGGCATTCGTCCGCAGCCCGCACGGCCACGCCGCAGTGACCGCGATCGACAAGGCCGCCGCTCTCGCCGTGCCGGGCGTTCACGCGGTCTTCACCCTCGCCGACTTGAAACCGCATCTCCGCAGCGAACTCCTCGCCGTGGCGCTGCCCAGCCCCGCGTACAAGCAGGAGCTGCATCGCCCGGCATTGGCCGGCGACGAGGTCACCCATGTCGGCGAGCCGGTGGCGATCGTCGTCGCCGACAACCGTTATGTCGCCGAGGACGCGGCAGCATTGGTCGCCGTCGAGTACGATCCGCTGCCGACGGTCGGCGACTGCCGCGCCGCATTAGCCGTCGACGCGCCGAAGGTGAACCGCAAGGCGCCGCACAATCTCCTGGCTGAATTCGACATGGCGTACGGCGACGTCGATGCCGCATTTGCCAAAGCCGCCCACGTCTTCGGCGAGACTTTGTGGCAGCATCGCGGCGGCGGCCATTCCATCGAATGCCGCGGCGACCTGGCGGCCTACGATCCGGTCGAGGACCGTCTCACCCTGTGGAGCTCGACCCAGGCCCCCCATGCCGCGCGGGCGATGCTGTGCGAGATGCTCGGCCGCGACGAAAACCAGATCCGCGTACTCACACCCGAGGTCGGCGGCGGCTTCGGCCCGAAGCTCGTCTTCTATCCCGAGGATGTAGTCGTCTGCGT
>Ga0335070_10002505_pt1 | contig 21354 bp, 17 predicted proteins | sample Lox_Sample_13_FD_206722 | JGI IMG/M metagenome (GOLD analysis project Ga0335070, IMG submission 206722) | Soil microbial communities from Loxahatchee National Wildlife Refuge, Florida, United States - Lox_Sample_1.3 | ecosystem: Environmental > Terrestrial > Soil > Wetlands | place: USA...
TGATGAATGGCGTCCCAAGCCGTTTCAGGATTGCTGCTGCTTCGCGTGTTTGTGGCGCGCCGTAGTTGGAGATTCCCGCATACAGGGCACGTCCGCTGCGCACGATAAAGTCCAGCGCCCCCATGGTCTCCTCCAGCGGAGTCTCCGGATCGAAGCGGTGCGAGTAGAAAATATCGACGTAGTCCAGCCCCATGCGCCTCAGGCTCTGATCGCAGCTCGCAACCAGGTACTTGCGCGAGCCCCACTCGCCGTACGGTCCGGGCCACATCAGGTATCCCGCTTTGCTGGAGATGATCAGTTCATCCCGATACGCCGCCAGATCCTGCTTCAACAGGCGCCCGAACGTCTCCTCAGCCGATCCCGGGGGAGGGCCGTAATTGTTGGCCAAGTCGAAATGAGTTATTCCAAGGTCGAATCCGCGACGCAACATGGCGCGAGAGTTCTCAAGGGTGTCTACCCCGCCGAAGTTGTGCCATAAACCAAGTGAAATCGCGGGCAAGCGAACGCCACTCCGTCCGCAGCGACGGTACTGCATGGTTTCATAACGTTGTTCGAATGGGCTGTACAAGGCAGTCCCCCTTTTATGAACGCGACAACACTAGCAGAGTGTCTGGCCAAGCTCAATTGCGCGAAGTCGAGTACCGCAATGGACACTCAATCAATACGAAACAGAGATTTTGCTCCACAGCTCTGCTTACAAGCGTTACAATCCGGCGCGCACGGGAATTTAGCTCTTTTCCAATATCAAGCGAAGTCTGGCCTTTATATGGCGGTTTGGCATCCAATTTTGCACAACGTGCCGCCGCTCGCAATGAAGCGGATTCACAGTTGGCGTATCCCCGCTCGCATGACCCAGGAATCGACCGGCAGTAAGCGGGCACACCTTCCGCGAATTCGATCAGCACTACGGCTCTTGCACAGGAGGAATTGGGATGAATACGTTGCCAATCATGGTGGGTGTGCTGTGCGTGTTCGCCCTGGCGTATCGCTATTACTCCGCGTTCCTGGCGGCGAAAGCGTTATCGCTGGACGACTCACGTACAACGCCCGCGCATCTCTATGCTGACGGTCACAACTACGTAGCATCGCCGAAGTGGGTGCTCTTCGGACACCACTTTGCCGCGATCGCCGGTGCCGGTCCCCTCGTCGGTCCAACACTGGCGGCACAATTCGGTTTCGCTCCAGGCTTGAGTTGGATTCTTTTGGGCGCGGTGCTTGCCGGATGCGTGCAGGACTTCATGGTACTAGCCGCTTCCGTGCGCCATAAGGGCAAGTCACTTGCGGAGATCGCACGCACCGAAATCAGCGGGTTCGCCGGTTTAGTGACCATGATTGCCGTGCTGTTCATCTTGTGGGTAACGCTCGCCGGACTCGGCATCGTCGTGGTGAAAGCTCTTGCCGGAAGCCCGTGGGGCGTCTTCACCATTGGCTGGACGATTCCGATTGCCATCGGCATGGGCTGGTACATGTTCAAGAGCCATGCAGGCGAGGTTCGCGTCGCTCTGCCAAGCACACTTGGCGTCATTCTGCTGCTACTGGCGGTTTGGGGTGGACACATCTTTGCAAACTCGTCCGCCGCGCATTACCTGACCTTCAGCGAGCACCAGATCACGTTCCTGATGATGGGCTACGGCTTCATCGCCTCGGTGCTGCCGGTATGGTTCCTGCTTGAGCCGCGCGATTACCTCTCCACTTACGTGAAGCTGGGCACCATCGCGGCGCTCATCATCGGCGTAATGGTTGTGCACCCGAACATTCAGTTCCCGGCAATCACGCAGTTCGTTTCGGGCAACGGACCGATCATCAAGGGCAAGCTGTTTCCGTTCCTCTTCGTGACGATCGCATGCGGCGCGATTTCAGGCTTCCACTCGCTGGTTTCCTCGGGCACCACGCCGAAGATGCTCGACAAGGAAACTGACGCGCGCTTTATCGGCTACGGCGCCATGATGTGCGAAGGCATCGTCGGCATTCTGGCATTGATCGCCGCCACCTCGATGTATCCGGGCGACTACTTCGCCATCAACGCTGCTCCCGCGGTTTACTCCAAGATCGCCAGCCAGTTCCCGATCGTAGAGTTGAACCAGTACTCCCAGGAAATCGGCGAGAAGCTGGCCGGACGCACGGGTGGCGCGGTTTCACTGGCCGTCGGCATGGCGCACATCTTCCGCGGAATCCCAGGAATGAATAAGCTGATGGCATATTGGTATCACTACGCCATCATGTTTGAGGCGTTGTTCATCCTCACCACCATCGATACCGGAACCCGCGTCGCCCGCTACGTTCTGCACGAACTGCTTGGCAAGGTTTACAAGCCGTTCGGACACACCGCATGGCTGCCCGGCAACCTGATGACCACGGCATTGGTAGTCGCAGGCTGGGGATACCTTATCTACACCGGCAACATCAGCACGATCTGGCCCCTGTTCGGCACTGGGAACCAGTTGCTGGCCACCATCGCGCTCGCCGTCGTGACCACGTTCCTTATCAACATGGGACGCGCGAAGTACGCGATCTTTACAGCAGTGCCAATGGCGTTCGTCGGCGTAACGACCGTTTCGGCCGGAGTGCTCTCAATCAAGAACATCTTCTGGCCGTTGGCGCAGAACCCCAAGACGTGGTTCCAAGGATACCTTGATACCACGTTGATGGTGATCTTCATCGTCGGCGTAGTCCTCGTGGTATTCGACGCCGCCGTCCGCTGCTACAAGACGCTCAACGGCGCTCCGATTCCGCAGGAAGCTTTCGGTCCGCCAGAGGTCGCAGCGCACAACGGCGTAAAGATGGGCTGCTGCTAACAACGCTGTTCTTTCAAGAGGGGTCCTTCGGGACCCCTCTTCTATCGTTCGCAGTGATGCTCGGGATACAATGCGGGCCGTGAATCCCGCGCACACCTTCGACAAAGACGCCGCGGGCCGCTTTGCTCGCCTCGCGCTCGCATGTATTCATCAGGAGTATCCCAACAAGATCGCTCACACCTTGAACAGCGATGCCGACGTGGCGCCGCCGCGCAAATTGACGCCTGCGTTCTATGGCTGCTATGACTGGCACTCGGCGGTTCACGGACACTGGTTGCTGGTTCGGCTCGTGCGCATGTTCCCCAACGCGGAGTTTGCGCCTGAGGCCCGCGCCGCCCTTGCCGAGAGCCTGACGCCGGAAAACCTCGCGCAGGAAGCCGCCTATCTTCGCGGCGAAGGTCGCGCCAGCTTCGAACGCCCATACGGACTTGCGTGGCTTCTGCAGCTCGCGGCTGAGTTGCACGAATGGGAAGATCCGCAGGCGCGGCAGTGGCGCGTGAACTTGAAGGCGGTCGAGTCCGCTGCCCACAATCGGCTGACGACGTGGCTGCCCAAGCTTTCTCACCCCGTCCGGACCGGTGAGCACAATCAGACTGCATTCGCCATGGGCCTGATGCTCGACTACGCACGCATCACGCACGATCACGGATTCGCGCCCCTGCTGCAACAGAAGGCGCTACAGTTCTTCCTCGCTGACCGCAAGGGCCCGCTGGCGTACGAGCCTTCCGGCGAGGACTTTCTGTCGCCCTGCCTCGGCGAGGCCGACCTCGTGCGGCGGGTGCTCGCGTCCGGCGAGTATGCGAACTGGCTCTCTGAATTTCTGCCGCAGATCCCGGCACGGACCGATTTCGATTGGCTTCCGGTCGCGATTTCTCCCGACCCGAGCGACCCGAAACTCGCTCATCTCGACGGTCTGAATCTGAGCCGTGCCTGGATGCTGGAAGGAATTGCCAGCGGTTTACCTCGAAACGACAGGCGCATCGCGGCCCTCGAATTGACCGCGCATCGACACCGTGAAGCGGGGCTCGCGTCGGTCACGGGCAAGCACTACGAGGGCGGCCACTGGCTCGGCACCTTCGCCGTGTACCTCGTCAGCCGTCGAGGATTCATGCAGCCCGCGAAGTGAACTGTACGATTATGCGGCGACTACGCACGCCGAATTCGCGCCAAACCTGTTCATTACGCCACCGTGTAATATATTCGCATACCCGAATATAACTTTCAGCATGATCATCTAAAACATATTTGGAAATGCGAATATGTGTGTTAGTGTCGGGCTATGGTCGACCAAAGCACTACGGCAAAAATGGAAAGGGTCTTTCAAGGACTGGCAGACCGCACACGATTGCGCTTGTTGAACCTGATGCGAGAGTCGGAAGTGTGTGTCTGTTATTTCGTGGAGGTCCTCGATCTTCCGCAACCCACCATTTCACGCCATCTGGCTTACCTGCGCCGGGCTGGGCTTGTATCCGCGCGACGTGAAGGTAAATGGATGCATTACCGCATTGCCTTTCCGGAATGCGAGTGCACCAGGAAGTTGCTAAACGTGACACTGCGGTGCCTCGCCGAGGACAAAGGGATGCAACGCGACCTCCAGCGATTGGGACGGGCGTGCTGTACACCGCAGAAGTTCGTCACACTTCAACACGCTCCGACACCATCGCGCGTCGAACAATGATTTCAAACCTATGAAAAACGAAAACATCACTACCGCAGTGAAGGAACACTACGGCGCGGTGGCACGCGGCGAGGCATCTGCTTGCGGCGCCCCTGTTGACGACGTTGCCCGTTCCATTGGATATAGCGACGAAGAACTTGCTCTGGCTGGCGATGCCAACCTCGGACTCGGCTGCGGGAATCCGCTCGCTCTCACTCAGATCAAGCCCGGCATGACTGTTGTTGACCTTGGCTCCGGTGCGGGCTTCGATGCGTTCCTTGCCTGGAGCCGAGTTGGCCCGACCGGGCGCGTTATCGGCGTCGACATGACGGATGACATGCTGAACCTTGCGCGCGAAAACGCTGCTAAACGCAACGCAAGCAATGTCGAGTTCCGCAAAGGTGTTATCGAGGAACTGCCGGTCGAAAGCGGCACGGTTGATTACGTTATCAGCAACTGCGTCATCAATCTCTCGGCGGATAAACCCGCCGTCTTCCGTGAGATTGCACGCGTGCTCAAGCCCGGCGGACACTTTGCCGTCAGCGATATCGTGCTCCTGAAGGTGTTGCCTGAGGAATTGGTGCGCGATATCAGCGCCTATGTCGGCTGCATCTCCGGAGCCAGCCTGCTCACCGATTACCTGAGCACCGCGCTCGCCGCCGGTCTCCGCGATTTGAGCATTCCGCAGATTGCCCACGGTGTGGAGCTAATGAAAGTGCTGGCACCCGATACCGCATGCAATGGCACTACCTCTTGCTGCGGTTCAACGATTTCCGTCTCGTCGCTGAAGTCGCCGAGCAAAATCGTTCGCGATGCGGCGGCCGCAGTCGCGTCCATCAAGTTGCACGGGAAGAAATGACAACTCGCTTCGGCATGTGCATTCCGGGCCTCCAGGCCTTTCACCGAGGTTCGCAGTGCGCGCATCCGAGGAGAGTAAGGCATCGGTGAAATGGGCAAGGTCTCGTCACGTCTCAGTTTCTTAGATCGCTATCTTACTGGCTGGATTTTCGCGGCCATGACGCTCGGTGTTCTCGCCGGATGGCTTTACCCCGGAGTCGTTCCATTCCTCAACAAATTCAGTGTGGGTACAACGTCGATTCCAATTGCGGTTGGATTGATCGTGATGATGTATCCGCCGTTCACGAAGGTGCGCTACGAGGAATTGCACGAAGTTTTTCGGAACAAGCGTGTTCTTGGGTTGTCGCTGATCCAGAACTGGGTTGTGGGCCCAATTCTGATGTTCGCCCTGGCCGTAATCTTCCTGCGCGGATACCCGGAGTATATGGCTGGTCTGATCATGATCGGCCTCGCTCGCTGCATTGCCATGGTGATTGTCTGGAACGAGCTTGCAAAAGGTGACACGCAGTATGCTGCCGGGCTGGTGGCTTTCAACTCAATTTTTCAGGTCTTCTTCTACTCGGTGTATGCATGGCTGTTCATTACGGTCCTACCACCGGTGCTAGGCCTGCACGGCATGGTTGTCCACGTTACGATCGCTGAGATCGCAAAGAGCGTTTTCGTTTATCTCGGCATTCCATTCCTTGCGGGACTCATCACCCGCACAGTCCTGGTCCGTGCCAAGGGACGCGACTGGTACGACCACGACTTCGTGCCGCGCGTAAGCCCGCTCACACTCATTGCACTGCTCTTCACAATCGTGGTCATGTTCTCGCTGAAAGGCGAGTACATCGTTCGCTTGCCACTGGATGTCGTGAGGATCGCGGTGCCGTTGTTGATCTACTTCGTCGCCATGTTCGTGGTTTCTTTCTACATGGGCAAGAAGCTCGGCGCAGATTACGCGCAGACAACAACGCTGTCGTTCACTGCCGCTTCGAACAATTTCGAATTAGCGATCGCGGTTGCCGTTGCTGTTTTCGGCATCAACTCCGGTGCTGCATTCGCGGCAGTCATCGGGCCGCTTGTAGAGGTTCCGGTCATGATTGGGTTGGTGAACGTCGCTTTCTTCTTCCAGAGGCGCTATTTCAGCATGAGCGAAGCTGAGGTTCCGGTGGCAACGATTTGCGATCCTTACGGAAAGAGGGTGCGATGAAGAAGGAGCGCGTTTTGATTCTCTGCACCGGCAACTCCGCACGCAGCCAGATGGCGGAGGGTTTGCTTCGACACGTGGCGGGTGATCGCTTCGAAGTGTTCAGCGCAGGCACCAAACCCGTGGGCCTGAATCCGAATGCGATCAATGCCCTGGCCGAAGTCGGAATTGATATTTCAAAGCACCGCTCAAAGTCGGTGGATGAATTTCTGGGCCAGCAATTCGATTACATCATCACGGTTTGCGACAACGCCAAGGAGTCCTGCCCGATCTTCCCCGGAAACGGTAGACGGGTCCATCACTCATTTGAGGACCCCGCGACTGCTTCCCCGGAGCAGCAGCCAGCACAATTCCGCAAAGTGCGAGACCAGATACGGCTTTGGCTCAACGAGTTCGTCGCAACTGGAACGCGGCAACACCGGTAGGCTTCTGACGCGGCAACCTTACCCCATATACCTGCATCGCGATTAAAGTTATCGCTCCGCCCACGAATCGTGGTCGATGCAGGTACCGTGTGGGTAGCCTCACTCGCAATACCGGGACAGTCACAGGCCGTCAAAAACTCGCGGCGGCCCTCATCGTGCTCGCGTTTCTGACCTACACGACGGCACGCACGTCAAAGATTTATTGCGGGACAGATCACGGACTAAACATCGTCGCAAAGCTGCATCTCAAACAGCGGCAGTTCTGCCTCACGGTGTTCTGTCTCCCTGCGCCGGATGCAGCGGCGCAGTACGCACCGGTCCCGCACCGTGAAACCCATCTGCGTCCATACGTCATCGAGTTCGAGCACGAGTTTTTCTTTCCGCGGTGCTCAGACCTTCCACCTCCTTTCCAGGCGTAGGTCCAAAGCTGAACAACCACAAACAAGACATTGGACCTGTAACCGAGCGCGGGTGTGCATTCCTGCGAAAAAAAGGTGGTTATATGAAAAAGTTCTGGGTATCGCTCTTCTGCGTAACTGCGCTGGTCGCACTGGCAAGCGCACAGTCGATGATTCCTGCAGGCACATTGATTCCCGTCAGACTGAACTCAGCGCTCAGTGGCGGACGGGCGAGTGCGGGGCAGACAATCTCGGCAATGGTCGCTCAAGATGTTCCGCTTGATAATGGAAGCAAGATCAGTCGAGGAGCGCACGTTACGGGAGAGGTGCTGGCAAGCACTCCGACCACAATGACCATTCGTTTCGATAAGGTTTCAGTGAATGGACAAATGATGCCAATCCTGACAAATCTCCGGGCGATGGCTTCTCCACTCGACGTCGAGTCCGCCCAAACACAGATCTCTGGAGACGAGCGCGGATCGGTTCCCGCCTGGTCGCAAACTGTGCCGCTCATCGGTGGCAACGATGTAGCGTATCGCGAGCAGGGAACGGTTGACGACGGTCTTGAACCAGTCGGGAAGCCGGTATGGGCCGGCGACTGGGGCGTGGTGAACCAGGTAGCTTCGCGTCCCGGAGAGCCGTGTCGCGGAGCAGTTGCGGGGAATACAACTCCACAACCCATGTGGGTGTTCGCTCACGATGCATGCGGCGTGTTTGGCTATGACATTCAGATCGCCGACGCTGGGCGCGGAAATCCGCAAGGAAAAATTGCGCTTCAAGCCGCACCGGGAGATTTGAACCTCTACAAGGGTACGGCGCTGCTGCTTCGGGTAGACGCAAGTGGACAGCAGGTCCAAGCAGCTGCGCAGTAGCAGCTCTCTAGTGAAGATTACTTATTGACCCCGGCTTCGAGGGATCAAGCCGGGGTTCTTCTGCATTGGAACCGAGCGCAGGCCAGTTAAGCTGTAACCCATCCGCGCGCTGGGGCGTCTAATGAGGTGTACGGGGTATGCTCTCCAGAGTATACTTTCAGCACACACCGATGCGAATGCCAGCTTTCGAACAATACAAACGGGCAGAGCTTTTGCGGACACTCCTGCGGGTGTACTGCCTTTGTCTGTTACTGGTATTCTTCGCGCTGGTGGCCAAGGCTGCCCCTTGCCTTCGCCCGACGTCGGCTCACGCGAACCCGGTTTCGAACTCAAGAATCTGGGCCGATCCGGCCAAAGCAGCTTCTATAGCATTGCCTCAGCAGGCATTCGCGCAAGCAGCGATCCTCTTATTCTTTGCGTTGAGTCTCCCCACAATTGTGCTCTGCCGCGAAAAGTATTGGTCGCCTGAACCGGCGATTGCACCCTCGTGCTCATCGTTGCAGTTCGCGTCCCGCCTCTTTTTCCGTCCTCCACCGCAATTGATCTGAGCCTTCTTCCGTTCTGGGATTTCGCCAACACTTAGACGTAAGTTGCGGAACCTGTGGGTCAACTCTCAGTAGCAACCACCTTACTGGAGAGAAGAATGCGAGAGATTTGGAAGCTACGCGGGCTCACAGTGCTCGCGGCTCTAGCTGCGCTTTTAATCGCCGCGCCAGCTTGTAACCATTCTGGAGAAATTCGCGCGCCTCATACCGCCGAAGCAAGCACTCCTACGCGCGCAGCAATTGCCATCGTAAAGCGCGCGCCTGTTGTCAGTTCATTTTCCATCGCGGGAGAGTTCCTGCCTTACCAGGAAGTGGAACTGCACGCCAAGGTTTCCGGGTACGTCCGCAAAATCAGCGTGGACATTGGCGACCGCGTGCGTGCGGGCCAAACATTGGCCACGCTTGAAGTTCCTGAACTCAACGCGCAGGTAACCGGTGCTGAAGCCGGTGTCCGACACAGCCAACAGGAGATTCAACGAGCGCAGAATGAAGTGGTGCGCGCGGAAGCCGCTCACCAGGCGCTTCACGCGGCGTATAGACGTCTGAAGCAAGCTGCGGAGGCACGTCCCGGGCTCATCGCGGAACAGGAACTCGATGACGCAGAGGCGAAGGACCGCACGTCGGAAGCGCAGGTGGATGTGGCAAAGGCCGGCCTTTCTGCGGCAACGCAGCAGTTGGACATGTCGAAGGCAACGCATCAGCAGGTCGCTGCTATGCAGGACTACTCGCACATCATCGCCCCGTTCGATGGTGTGGTGACGTGGCGCTATGCGGACACGGGCTCGCTGATCCAGGCCGGGACTTCGAACTCGAGTTCAATGCCGGTGGTGAAAGTCGCGCAGGTAAATGTGCTTAGGCTTCGTGTGCCGGTGCCGGAAACGGTATCCGAAAGTATTCATATCGGTGACACGGCAGAGGTTCGCGTGCAGGCTACCGGCGAGAAGTTTGCCGGAACAATCGCGCGCTTCACGAACTCTCTCGACCGCTCGACGCGCACCATGCAGGTCGAAATCGACGTTCCAAACAAGGATTACAAGCTGTATCCGGGAATGTATGCTGACGTGACGTTTGCCGTGCGTCAGCATGGCGAGCCGCTTACCGTGCCTGTGACTGCGCTAAATCGAGGCGAAAACGGCCAAGCCTCCGTGCTCGTAGTTGACTCTTCAAACAAAGTCGAACGGCGCACGATCCAGACTGGTGCGGAAGATCCTAACAATATTGAAGTCATCTCCGGCCTGCGCGATGGTGAGCGCGTCGTCGTCGGCAACCTGAGCGCGTATCAACCGGGGCAGGTGGTTGAGCCAAAGCCGAGCCGCGTTGCGACCGCTGCATGGAGCGAAGCTGGAGGAGACCAGTAATGTCCGGCTTCTCCATCAAGTACCCGTTTTTTATTGTCATGCTCTGCCTGGTTATCCTGGTGGTTGGTGTGGCCACCGTGGCGCGCATGCCTGTCGACCTGTTTCCCAGCATCAACATCCCCGTCGTCGTGGTGGCGACGTTCTATTCCGGCATGCCTCCGGAGCAGATCGAAGCCAACATCACAAACCCATTTGAGCGCTTCTTCACACTGGGCAGCGGAATCGATCACATTGAATCACGTTCGCTGACAGGTGTGAGCCTTGTGCGCGTGTACTTCCAACCGGGAACCAATCCCGACGCGGCCGTGAGCACAATCTCAAATCTCGCGATGGCGCAGCTACGACGATTGCCTCCCGGCACGCTCCCTCCGGTCGTGCTGAAGTTCGACGCCTCGAGTTTACCGGTGTGCCTCATCACGCTCAAAGGGCAGGGGCTGAATGAAACGCAGTTGCACGACCTCGGACAATTCAACGTTCGCAACCAGGTGGCAAACGTTCCCGGAGCTTCGGTGCCGCAACCGTTCGGTGGCAAGTACCGCCAAATCCAGGTGTATGTGGATCCTCTGAAGCTTGAAGCGCACCAGTTGAGTCTTATGGACGTTGTTCGATCGGTGAATGACGCGAACGCAATTCTCCCTGCTGGTGACGTGCGCATTGGTCCGAAGGATTACAACATCTACACGAATAGCCAACTCCCCACCACAGAGGAGATTAACCGTCTTCCACTCAAGACCGAAGGCAATGCGGAAGTCATGGTCGCCGATGTGGGCGTGGCGAAAGATGCCGCTGCAATTCAGACGAACATCGTCCGCGTTGATGGTCAGCGCTCGGTTTACCTGCCCATTCTGAAGCAGGGGGGAAACAGCAACACCATCGCGGTAGTCTCCGGCATTCGCAACCGAATCGGCGATCTGCTGGATGTGCCAAAGTCGCTCGTGGCGAAAGTCGTCTTTGATCAGTCAGTGTTCGTCAAAACGGCTATCAAGAACCTCGGAAGCGAAGGCGGCATCGGCCTGGTGCTAACCGCGCTGATGATCTTGGTTTTCCTCGGCAGCTTCCGCGCGACGCTTGCGGTCATGCTCTCGATCCCTCTGTCCGCGCTGGCAGCGTTTCTCGCCATTAATGCCAGCGGAGGCACCATCAACACGATGGTTCTCGGCGGATTGGCACTCGCGTTCTCGCGACTCATTGATAACTCCGTCGTCGTGCTTGAGAACATCTTTCGGCACATCGAAATGGGCGAATCTCCCGAAATCGCAGCAGAACAGGGCGGACGCGAAGTCGCGTTGCCCGTTCTGGCGGCAACCTTCACGACTGCAATCGTGTTCTTCCCCGTCATCTTCCTGTACGGAGTGAGCCGGTTCCTGTTTACCGCGCTGGCAGGAGCAGTTGTGTTTTCGCTCTTCGCGTCGTACCTGGTGGCAATGAGCGTCGTTCCTCTTTTCTGCGCAAAATTCATTGGTAATCAAGAGGCCGACGACAAGCTTGGCATCGATGAAAGAAAATCGTTGTTCGGGCGTTTTGTCCACGGGTTCGATCGCTTCTACAACCGCATGTTGGGCAAGTACGACATTGCCGTTGGCCGTGCACTGATGCGTCCGGTCGCGACGACGCTGAGCATCATCGGCGTGTGCCTACTCAGCTTCGCGTTATTCCCGGCGCTCGGGCTTGCGTTCTTTCCGCGCACCGATCCCGGGCAGTTCGTTATCAACATCAAGGCTCCAACCGGCAGTCGTCTCGAACTCACGGAGCAATACATCAAGCGCGCGGAAAACGATATTCGGCAAGTTGTACCTCCCGGCGATCTCGGCATGATCGTTTCAAACATCGGCATTACACCCGACTTTTCCGCGATCTACACCAGCAACTCCGGACAGCACACCGCATTCGTGCAGGTGAGCCTGAAGGAAGGCCATAAGGTCGGCAGTTATGAATACATGCGCCGCGTGCGCGCGAAGCTTGCCGACGATCTGCCGGAATTGAGCACGTACTTCCAGGCTGGCGGTTTGGTTGATGCCGTGGTCAATCTGGGCTTGCCGGCTCCGATTGACATTCAAGTCAGCGACAACGATATGCACGCCGCGTACAAAACTGCGAGCGAACTGGCGACGAAGGTGCGCGGGTTGCAGGGAGTAAGTGACGTCCTGATTCCGCAGGATCTCGATTATCCCGGCATTCGACTTGACGTGAATCGCGAGATGGCGGGGCGCCTTGGTTTGAACTCGCGCGAGGTGGTGGACAACGTGATCACCGCGCTGACCTCAAACGGAATGATCGCTCCGAGTTACTGGGTCGATCCTAAGAACGGCAACAACTACATGCTGACCGTGCAGTATCCGGAAACAGAAGTGAAATCGATGAACGATCTGCAATCGATTCCGCTCCGTGCCGGCAAGAGCGTGAACACAGCCGAGTTGCAAGCCGTCTCGAGCGTGAAGACGATCAACACACCGACCGAAGTTGATCACTACCAACTGCGGCGTGTTATCGACGTGTACGTTTCACCCAAGGGTGAAAGCCTCGGAAGCCTTGCAAACAAGGTGGACAAGCTTATTTCGCAAACCCCCAAGGGCGAGAACACTCGCGTGGTAATGCGCGGATCGGTCGAGGGCATGCGTCAGTCATTCAAGAGCTTCGGCATTGGGTTGCTGCTCGCTGTCGTGCTGGTCTATCTCATCCTGATGGCGCAATTCGCGTCGTTTACCGATCCATTCTTGATTCTGCTGGCGATTCCGCCGGGAATCACGGGAGTGATTCTGATTCTACTGCTCACGGGAACGACGCTGAATGTTATGTCGCTCATGGGCGTCATCATGATGACCGGCATTGTGGTTTCCAACAGCATCTTGATCGTTGATGTAACGCGCGTTTTGCGCAAGCAGGGCGTGGCCGTGCGCGAAGCGGTCGCCACGGCATGTCGCATGCGTTTGCGTCCGATCCTGATGACCTCCCTGGCGACAATCCTTGGCATGATCCCAATGGCATTGGCGCTCGAGGCGGGCAGCGAGCAGTATGCGCCGTTGGCGCGCGCCATCATCGGCGGACTCACGGTTTCGGTAGTCGTTACTGTGTTTCTCGTGCCCGCAGCCTATGTGTGGACCTATCGTCGCCACGATGCGACTGCAGCGGAGTAGATCAATGTCAAACATCCGACGTGTTCTTTGTAGTGTTGCAGTAATTCTCTGTCTTGTTGCTGTGGGAGCCGCTCAGGCTCCGCAGCCCACACAGACAGGCGCTCCGCCGGTGCTGCATTTAGGTGTTTACGAGGCGGAACAGTTAGCGCTGAAAAACAATCCGCAGATCAGCGTGGCGCGACTGCTCAGCCTTGCCGAACATCAGGTTACACGGGAGGCACGTTCGCCGCTCTTCCCGAATACGTACGCGAGTTTGACGGCGGTGCAACCACATGACGGCAGCCGAATTGCCGCCGGAGGTTTGAATAACCCTGTCGTGTATCAGCGCGCAGCAGGCGGTGTCACCCTCAGTCAGTTGATCACCGATTTTGGGCGAACGCAGAATCTATCTAAGAGTGCTGAGTTCCGTGAGAAAGCGCAATTGCAGAATGAACGTGCAACGTCGCAGGCGATTGTTCTCGCGGTCGATCAGGCCTTTTATCAGGCACTCGGCGCGCAGTCTCTGTTGAACGTGGCGCAGGAGACGGTGCGAGCGCGGCAGGCTGTCGTTGATCAGGTGCAGGCGCTCACCAGGGCGAAATTGAAGTCGGAACTGGACCTCAGTTTCGCGCAGGTGAACCTCTCGCAGGCAGAACTGCTGCTTGTGGACGCACAGAACAACCGTGACGATGCGTTTGCGCGCTTGAACACTCTGTTGGGCTTCGAGCAGCCAAATGCATATGACCTGATCGACACGCAAGGTACGCTGCCGACGCTATCCGGCACGGTGGACGACCAAGTTTCTGCCGCTTTTCGCCAGCGGCCTGACTTGCAGGCTCTGAATGACCAGTTTGAGTCAAGTGAACGCTTCCGCCGCGCGGAGCACGAACTTGTGCTCCCGACAATCAGCGCTCTGGGCACAGTCGGCGATGTTCCCGTGCGCGTCTCGCAGTTCCTGCCGTGGTACGGCGCCATCGGAGTCAACGTGAACATCCCGGTCTTCAATGGCTTTCTGTTCTCGGCAAGAGCACGGGAAGCGGACTACCGCACCAGTGTTGTGCAGCAGCAAGTGCGCGATCTCCGCAACCGGATTGCACGCGATGTGCGCGTTACGTTCCTGCAGGTACAGGCGGCCCACCAGCGCTTAAGCGTAACGGACCAGTTGCTGAAGCAGGCGAACCTGTCGCTTGACCTCGCGCAAACTCGCTATCAGCTCGGACTGGGCTCCATCGTTGAGTTGAGCCAGGCCCAACTGCAACAGACCGAAGCAGCGATTGGCAGCTCTACAGCGCGTTACGACTATCAAAGCGCGCTGTCATTACTGCGATTCCAGACAGGCCAGTAATGCAAATTGTTGTGCTATGCTCTGCGATGTGCCCCGGAACTGCTCAAAACATTCAGGCGATTTCCCCTGTACTTGTGCCATGGGGAATATTTACCGCTTCGTAGAGCCGGTGATCCTTTTCATGCTGAAGGAGAAAGGCAGATCATACGGTTATGATCTTGCCGCAGGGATGAAGGATCATGCACTGACTGATTCTGCGATTGAGGGAGCTGCCCTATATCGCACACTGCGCCGTCTTGAGCAAAACGGATTCGTCAAATCACACTGGAATCCGTCGGAGACAGGTCCGAATCGTAGAACTTACGTGCTCACAAAAAGTGGCGAACGCCATTTGCAAGAGTGGGCGGAGGTTCTCGATCACCTTTCCCGCTCCATGCAACGGTTTGTGCGCAAGTCGAAGGCGCGCTCGTAGGGCTGGATCACAATAGAAGCGTATGCATCGTAACAGCCACAATCTGCTGGACCAGATCGGATGGAATATCTTGCGGGAGTTGCAGGAGAACGCGCGCATTCCATTTGCTGAGCTAGGACGTAGAGTCGGCCTCTCGACTCCGGCTGTTACAGAGCGCGTTCGCAACATGGAGGATGCAGGCATCATTCTCGGCTACCGCACCGAAGTAGACCCCATGGCTTGCGGTTACAACGTGAAGGCTTTCATTCGCGTCAACGTGGCAGGCGATAAGCTGCAGCACTTTGTCGAACTTGCCAAGTCGAGGCCCGAGGTTCTCGAGTGCCACCGCGTCACGGGTGCAGAGTCGTTCATTGTAAAGATGGCTGTCGCCGATATGGAGCATCTCGAATCGGCAATCGACTCGCTCATGCCATACGTCGCAACTACAACTTCAATGATCCTTTCCTCCGCGATCACCTGGGGTCCGGTGCGACCGCGTGAGAACCAATCCTCGTCCAGCTCTGGCCCGAAGCACGATCCGAAGGCCAAAAAGTCGCTTGCAAAAGGTCGTTAAGTTTAAGGCTGGAACTTCCGTTAAATCGCAGTTTTCAGCTTCAAAATACCTCCGAATCCGCCTGTACTCGGTCCCCGCTGGAACCATAGCATTTCGCGAGAGGCGCGAAGTGTATGGATCAGAAACTAATCTATCTAGATAACGCTGCAACCGTTTGGCCGAAGCCCGAGATTGTGTACGACTTCATGACGAAGTTCTACCGTGAGGCCGGTGTGAACCCCGGTCGCAGCGGTTTCGAAATGGCAATTGAGGCGGGGGCTCTTCTCGACAAACTTCGCAAGCGACTTACAAAGTTCTTTGGCGGCGACCAGGACGCTCCTGAGCGCCTGTGTTTCGGATACAACGCCACGGATGCGCTTAACCTCATCATTTTCGGCCTGCTTCGCGAGGGTGATCATGTCATCACCACTAACCTTGAGCACAACTCCGTGATCCGTCCCATCAATCACCTGGTGCGAGATCATGGCGTCAGGGCAACGTACATTCCGTTCAACAGTGATGGATTCATCGATCCAGATGACGTTCGTCACGCGATCGGCCCTGATACCAAGCTCGTAATCATGAATCACGGCTCCAACGTTTTGGGCACGGTGCAGCCAGTGGCGGATATCGGTCGCATTTGTCGCGAACACGGTGTCACGTTTGCGATCGACACTGCACAGACCGCCGGGGTGATTCCCATCGACATGCAGAAGATGAACGTCGATGTGCTCGCCTTTACCGGACACAAGGCGTTAATGGGAAGCACCGGTATCGGAGGGCTGTGCGTGCGGAAGCATGTAGAAATACGCCACACGCGCGCGGGAGGAACCGGTGTTCGTTCCGCTTATCCTTACCAACTCGAGGAGTACCCGTGGCGAATGGAATTCGGAACCCCCAACATGGTTGGAGTGGCTGCGCTTTGGGCAGGACAGGACTGGCTTGAGGCAAATGGCGTGGAACAAACTCATGCTCGCGAAATGAGACTGGCTCAGCAATTGGTTGAAGGTCTTCGCGTCATTGATGGCGTGAAACTCTACTGCTGCGACAGCTTAAAGAATCACCTTTCGACGGTAACGATGAATGTCGAGGGCCTGGAAGCTGGCGATGTGGGAACGATGCTTGACGTGGACCACAATGTCGCGACGCGAACCGGTCTGCATTGCGCTCCACTGGTTCACGCCCAGATCGGAACGGATGCCATTCGCGGTGGCGTGCGCTTCTCAATCGGAGCGTTCAATACTGAGGCTGATATCGAGGCCGCCCTTGAAGGCGTTCGCCAGATTGCCAGTTGGGCGAAGCAGCGCAAAACACGGCGCGCTCAAGCAGTTGTTACAAACGCGTAGAACAATGACGCTAGTTCTTTCCATTTCGGCTTACGTTTCCCTTTCGTGCTTCGTGTTCGGTTGCATCTGCCGTGTTCGGCAGTACGCAAGGACGCCGAACCACTTGCGATGGGAACTCTATCCTGTCCCGCATGAACCCGCTGAGCGATCTTCGCACGGCGGTTCTTATTTCGAAGAAAGCGAGTGGTGGAATCACACGCGGGCAAAGAACCGGTTGGGCGCAGTTCGTGCGATGGTGGAGGAGATCACCACCCTGAGAACAGTTCGCCTTGCGAATCGCGATCTTTGGTGGCGTTCGCAGGTGTTTCACTTGGGTATCTATTGTTCTGTTTTGGCCATTTTGATCTTGTCTGCATCGGCGTTGCTTGGTGTAGCCGCGCTTCACCTGGGCGCTGTAGCGTGGTTCGGTCGAGTTGGGCTCGTACTGATGATTGCTGGATCTTGCGCACTGTTATGGAAGCGAATGCGCGATCCCGACCTGCTGAATTCCACCCACTCCGCTGATTTCGTTCAGCTCGGAGCAATTGCGTTGTCTGCGGCGCTCACCCTTACCGGGAGCATGTCTGCATCAGTGCCGTCGGCGACTGTCCTCGTTCAGGCTCTGGCAACCGGGGGACACATACAGGTTCCCTTCGCGCTTGCGCTCGGCATCCTGATCGCATTCGCGCTGTTGGCATACATTCCCTATTCGCAAATGGCGCATTTTATCGGAAAGTATTTTGCCTACCATCACGTGCGATGGGACGATAAGCCACTCCGAGGTTCCAATCTCGAAAAGCGTTTTGCAAAGAACTTCGAACTCTCTCCGACCTGGTCCGCCCCGCACATACAGGGAGATGGCAAACGCACTTGGGCTGAAGTTGCACTTGCGAATCCTGCGTCAAGTCCGGGAGAACGGAAATGAAGCACTTCGTCCCACTGCGTGAAATGGAACGTGCGGATGCTTCGCGACCTCTTCTTGGATTGGAAGTCCGTGACTTGGCACCGTTGCCGGAGCCACTGGCGAGCAATGCGCAGCGAGAATGGAAAGCCCTCACTGAAAGTGTGAAGCAGATCTGCGAATGCGGACTGGACAACACGTGTGCGCTGAATCTGCCAAAGCCGAAGGATCGAACCGAAGAGGAGGCGCTTGTTCAGAAGTTCGTGAGTGGCCTGAACAAGCTCTTCGAATCCAGCAATAACTGGACATTCCTTCAGCCGCTGCTGCTTACAATGGAGAATTGCGTGGGCTGCCAGACCTGCGCAGATTCCTGCCACATCTTCGAATCGAGCGGTCGCGCGGAAGTCTACCGTCCCACGTTCCGCTCTGAGCTGTTGCGCCGCGCTTACTTCAAATATGTAAAGCATGGCGGTGCTCTCGCGCGCTTCCAGCATGGCGACATCGAATTGAATTGGCCGCTTATCGCGAAGCTTGCTGAGCTCTGCTATCGCTGCAATCTCTGTCGACGATGCGCACAATCGTGCCCCATGGGAGCCGACAATGCTCTCGTGACCCACGAATTGCGAAAGCTCTTCAGCCAGGAAATGGGTATCGCACCGAAGGAACTGCACGAACGCGGATCAATGGTTCAGTTGAAGACTGGCTGCTCCACTGGCATGACAGCAAGGACGGTTCGCGACAACATTGAGTTCATCGATGAGGATACTTCCGACAAGACCGGAATCAAGGTGGAAACACCGTGGGATGTTGAGGGTGCTGATGTCCTGCTGATCCACAATTCAGGTGAGATTCTCTCCTGGCCCGAAAATCCTGGCGCTTTCGCGCTGATCCTCAATGCAGCGGGAATCAACTGGACACTTTCCTCTGAACTCGTTGGGTGCGACGCGGTCAATTACGGTTTGTGGTACGACGACGTGCAGTTTGCGCGCGTAGCCCTGCGTCAGGCCGAGGTCGCCCGTAAGCTCAAAGTAAGAAAAATCGTTATTGGAGAGTGCGGTCATGCGCACAAGGCGCTGGCTGTGGTTGCCGACCGTCTGCTCAGTGGCGAATTAGATATTCCGCGAGTGAGTTCCATCACCCTGCTTCGCGACATTGTCCTGAGCGGCAGGTTAGATCTCGACCCAACTCGCAACGACTTTCCGGTCACGCTTCACGACCCCTGCAACCTTGTCCGATTAATGGGAGTGGTCGAACCGCAGCGCGAGATTCTCCGCCGGATCACACCGCAGTTCCGGGAGATGACACCGCACGGAGTGGATAACTACTGCTGTGGCGGAGGAAGCGGATTCGCCATCATGTCGCCAAATAACTTTCTTGATTGGCGGGCAAACGTCTCAGGACGGAAGAAGCTTGAGCAGATCATCAATGCATTTTCCGACTGCCTTGACCTGGACGGCCCGAAATACGTGTGCGCTCCATGCAGCAACTGCAAAGGCCAGATTCGCGACTTGATCGTGTACCACGATCTTTGGAGGCACTATCGCATCGGTTATGGCGGGCTGGCGGAATTGGTCGTGAACGCGATGCGAGACGTAAAACCGGGATTTATTGATTGGGAGTGGCATTAATCCAAGGAGGTAAGCTGTGCCGCTGTTTGAGATTAACGGTAAGAAGTACGAAGTTGATGAAGATGGGTTTTTGCAGACGCCAGCAATCTGGAGTGAAGAAGTTGCCCAGGATTTTGCCGCCACAGAGGGCATCTCCCAGCTGGGCGAAGCGCATTGGAAACTCATCAATTACATACGTGATTACTGGAAGGAAAACGACATTGCTCCAATGGTTCGACGGATGTGCAAGGATACAGGATTTAAGCTGAGTGACATCTACGAACTATTCCCGTCGGGCCCCGCGAACGGTGCGTGCAAGCTAGCCGGATTACCTAAGCCCACAGGTTGTGTATAGGGACCTACCAGCAGATTGAATTGTTGCGGACATTCTCCGGGCGAACTGCCAAAGGACTCGCCCGGAGGCCCAATGCGGCGCGCCAAGCAGTCTGGCACTCAGTCACACGTCACCACCGGTCACAGCGGTTCTCTTCCGTATGCGGTTATTTCTGAGTAGAAGTTTTCTGTGATTCGGTGGCCCGTCCTGACCTGACCCATCCAAAAATCCCCTCCGGCATCGTGTAGACCTTCTTGTAGCCGAGCTTCACAGCGTCGCGGGCGGCACCTTCGCTGGCAGTACAACGACGGTCAGCACAATAGAAGATCACAGTCGCATTTCTGTCGCGCGGCAGGCATTTTTTCAGGTTTTCCGGCGTGACATTCACCGCTCCCGGAAGATGATTCTTTTCGTAAATCTCTGGCAGGTTGGCGTCCAGGAGATACACGCCCGGTTTGCCGAGCATTTCACTCACTTGCTGCATCGTCAGCATCGTGAACGGCGCGTCCTGAGCATGAATGGAACAGATGGGAACGAATGCGATAAAAAGCACTACAAATGAAGCCCAAACCTTTGACATGACTCCGCCTTAAAAAGAATGCGGCCGAAGCGCAGGAGGTGACACTCCGGCCGCAACATTCTACTTCTTCGCCATCTGACGAGCCGGTACCAAGGCCGCCTTGGCGCCATCGGCTAACAATTTAGCTTCCTGCACTTTCTTCTGCGTGTACTCCGGCGCGTGCACGCCCCACGATCCGTCCTTCTCAATCGCGGCAACGATTCCCTGCGCCTGGTTCACCATCACCTGCACTTGCGCTTTTTGCTGCGCATTCAGCTTCGACGTGCCGAGCTTGGTCTGGACATCGGCGAGCGTGGCTTTCACATCCTTCACGCCCGTTCTCACCGGAGTCTCCCAAGTCATCACGCGGTCGTAGATCATGCGCTGGTTCTTGAACTTCAATTCTTCCGGCTGCGAGGACTGCGCTGGGCTGTGGCAGCCACCGGCATTGATGACGTTTCCGTCGCCAAAGCTGGTGCGACCGCACGACCACATCAGATCGATGTACGGCTTGCCGTCCTTGCGAGCCAGACGCCATGCGCCATCTTTGAAGTTGCGGTCCTTGCCCGGAGGCGGATTCAGCGACTTCAGCTCCGGATCGACCACAATGCGCCAGATGTGCGCAGCGCGCTCATTATCAAAGCCACCGTAATCCGGGAATTGAATCGTCCCGAAATTTTCGCAGCTCATCATGTTCGGCATATGACAACTGGTGCAGTCATTGCCGCTGTGAGCAACCGCTTCCTTGGCGAAGGCGGCCTGCTCCGTATGGCAGTCCCCACACTTCTTCCTCAAGCCGGGAACCGTGTAGCTGTCTTTCCAGTCGTTGGCCGTGACTTCGTGTGGATCGTGGCATGTACCGCAACGCATGCCTTTCTCGTAGTGCGCGGTGTTATACGACTGTGATCCTTCGGTTCCACATGCCGGGCACTTGGTCTTGAAGAAGGACGACATTGGCTTCTTCGGGTCGGCCTTTGCCTCGTCCGAGTTGTAGGCGAAGCGTTGATGGCAGCGCTCGCAGTTCGACGGCATACCCGCTCCGCGCGCGCCATAAAGGTGCGCGCCCGCGCCATGGCACTCTTCGCAAGTGATGCCCTTGTTGATCGTGTGCTTGCGCAATTCGTCAGCA
>Ga0335070_10002506_pt1 | contig 21351 bp, 18 predicted proteins | sample Lox_Sample_13_FD_206722 | JGI IMG/M metagenome (GOLD analysis project Ga0335070, IMG submission 206722) | Soil microbial communities from Loxahatchee National Wildlife Refuge, Florida, United States - Lox_Sample_1.3 | ecosystem: Environmental > Terrestrial > Soil > Wetlands | place: USA...
ATCGGCTTGCCGGTCTTCAGATCGATGCTCTTGGCCCAGGTCACCGTCGCGAACTTCTGCGCGCTGATCAGCTTTCCGGTCGCGCGGTCGATGACATAGAAGAAGCCGTTCTTCGGCGCGTGCATGAGCACATGCCGGACCTGTCCGTCGATCTTGAGATCGGCGAGCACCACGTCGGCGGTCGAATCGAAGTCCCAGGTATCGCCGGGCGTCGTCTGGTACGCCCAGGCAAACTGGCCGGTCTTGGCGTGCACGGCGACGACGGACGACAGATAGAGATTGTCGCCGCCCTTGGGCGAACGGATTTCGCGGTTCCAGGGATTGCCGTTGCCGGTCCCGAAATAGAGGAGATCGAGCTGCGGATCGTAAGCCTGCGAGTTCCAGGGAGCGCCGCCGCCGCCGATTTCCCAGAACTTGTATTTGCCCGTCGTGTCCCAGGTCTTGAGCGCCGTCTGGAGCGCGGCGTTTTCCTGCGGCTTGGAAGGATCGCCGGGCACGACGTGGAAGCGCCATACCAGCTTGCCCGTATCGGCGCTGAAGGCACTCACATAGCCGCGGGAATCGTATTCCGCGCCGCCGTTGCCGATCGTGATCAACCCGTTGATGGCGCGCGGCGCGCCCGTGATCGTGTAGGTGTGTTTGTGATTCTCGACCGTGTCGACGGTCCAGAGCACCTTGCCGGTCCTGGCATCCAGCTTGATCAGCCGTCCGTCGAGCGTGCCGACGAAGACGGCGCCCTTCCACAGCGCGACGCCGCGGTTGACGACGTCGCAGCAGGCGTAGCGTCCGGTGCCGCCGGGCACCTTGGGATCGAACTGCCAGAGTTCCTTGCCGGTCTTGGCGTCGAGCGCGATCACCTTGCTCCAGGACAGCGTGATGAACATCACGCCGTCGGCGACGATCGGCGTCGCTTCCAGGCCGCGCACCGAATAGGTGCGGTATTCCCAGGCGACGCCGAGCGACTTGACGTTGCCGGTATTGATCTTGTCGAGCGGCGAGAAGCGCTGCTCGGAATAGGTGCGCCCGTGGCTCAGCCATTCTGCGGGATCCGCGTCGGCATTGGCGATCTTGGCGGTATCGACGCCCGCGCCGGGCGACGCGGACTGCGCGAGCGCGGCGAGCGGCGGAATGGCGGCAAGGACCAATCCGAGCGCAAGCATTCTCGAGCGACTGAGCGTATTCCGTTTCATGTGCGTTCCCTCACGCCCCGCTTTGGTCGGGGCTATTTTGGCCGGAGGCTACGGGACAAAGGGCTCCGACCACAAGTCACCCGGCAGGGTGCAAGGGCGCTGAGCGATCGTGTGCGGCATGCGTAGATGCGAGCAGGACGTAAACCGCTCGCCGCGGTCGCGCGATCGCGTCGTGCGCGGACCCTCGCCCGGGGCGACGATCCGCATCGCCATGGCCGCGTCTCGCGCGATCAAGACGTCGTGACACGCGCAGGCCGTCCGTGACGATTCTGCATAGCGCCGCGCGCTTCAACGAACAGGCGGATGCTTTACTTGGTAATGTTCCAATCGCATCAACGTGAAGGCACGCGTTCGCGAATTGCACAAGATCGCATGGCGAATCGTCAGGCGTGAGAACCCACATCGGCAGGACTAGTTTTCAGGAAAACAAATATACAATAAGACTCATCGGCATCGATCTTTGGAATTACCAAGTGAAATTGTCGGTGACGCCAATGAATATCGTATTGCGATTCCCGTTAATCGGATATTTGACGCAGCAGCGACCGTCAGACATTTTTCGGCGTCTCTCGACAGGCCCTTCTCTTCTCGGCGACGACAATAAACGTGCGCGAACCGCCACGGACAAACCAAAATACTTTCAAACCGGAACGATTTTCTTGCGAGAGAAACTACTTTGATCTCTAGCTTTCCCGAAGGATACTTAGGTGCTGACGGACTGGGGTGCCGTAAGGATGACTCTCAAGCGCAAGGCCGCCGTTTACGTGCCTGACGGGCAATGCTTCGTCGAAGTCGACGGTGCGGACGGTTTGAAACACCATGTCGGTCCGTTCGCGACGCGCCAGCAGGCGCAGGACTGGATCGCACAGAACGCACCGGACCGGCAATTGCCGCAAGACGAGATCCGCAGGCGTAACGGCAAGATCCTGGGCCGGCTCGTTCCCTGAAAAAGCCGATGGACGGGCGACAGGGTCGCTGACGGCGCAAGCGCGATCCGGCTCGCAGACTTTTATGCCGCAGCATTCGCGGGCGAGACGACACCCGACGCCGGCGCTCCGACGTTCTGCGCAAAATCCCGCAGGATCATCGACAACTCCCGCGCGTCGACCGTCTTGGGCGCGTCCTGCGGAAACCGGTAACGCCAGAAGCTGACGATGTGCGACATGATTCCGATCTTTTCGCCAAGCGCCAGGAAGCGCGGCGGAGCCCGGAGCAGGAATTCCCGCAGCCGCGACGGATTCTCCTGCTCGACCAGGTGCGCGAACGCGTCGTCATATTGCCCCAGATCGGCACGCACGGCGTCGGCATCCGTCTTGACGCCGACGAGGAGAGCCTGCTTCGCGCCGGCGAGCGCGGCGGCCTCGTCGTGGGCGACGCGCTGCGCCGGGCGGATGGCTTTGACGTCGCGCAGCACGTCGATCACGCCCGGCCACAATTCCGCGAAACTCCATTTGTAATAGAGCACGCCGCGCCAGCCGAGCAGGCTTTCGCCGAGCTCGCTCTCCGCCAACCGAAGCGTCATGCGCAGCGGGTCCAGCGCCTCGCCGGTCCCGCCCGCTAACAGCGCGGAAACGATTCCCGCGGTGTAGCGATCCGATGCGGTCATCGCGCCGCCTGCCGCTTTCGCGGTGAGGCGGCGGATGTCGCGCGCCGCATGCTCGAACATGCTCTCCCGGTCGGCCGGAGAGAGGGCGAAATAGTGCGCGCCCGGCGCGATGCCCGCCTTGAGAAGATGCTGGCGCAAAAAGAACGGATCTAGCGACGGCGCGCGGTCGATGAGAGCGAGGACGGCGAGGTCGCGCTGCATGTCGATCCGCTCGCCATACATGACGACGTCGCGCAGCATCTCCTCGAAGCCGGCCTGCCCTACGAGAAACGACCTGCCGCCGGAGCGCAGATCGGTCGCCTGGAACGGAACGATGACCTTGGTCGCGACCGTCCGGCGCGGTGTGAAGAGGTCCAGCTCGTCGGTGCGCAAACGGTGTTTGAGGATGATCGCGCCGTCGAGCGCGGGCGAAACAAAGAGAGGCGCCGCACGCCCCTCGGGCGCGGGCGGGCGGTGCGCGGCGATGGCGGCGAGGTTCAACACCCGGCTCGACGAAGCGTTCGCCAGTCCGCTCAGGCTTCGAACGGTCGGGTCATTCGCCATCGCACCTGATCCGGCCGCGCTGGCGGGGTTTCACGCGGCGCCGCGCGCTTCGTCCGGCGCGACGAATTGGACGCCGATGCCCTGGGCATGATGGCGCACGACGCGCCCCACGGTCTTTCCGATCTGGATCAGTTCGTTGATCGGCGGACGGCCGTTGGTCGCCAGCGACATGCCCTCGAGCGAAATGTCGAGGACGTTGCAACGGATCTGGGTTCCGTTGGGACGGATGAAAAATAGTTCTCCGGCTTGCGGTACGCGCTCATGCGCACGCAGCTGCGTCACGCTCGTGACGCCCTGTTGCACATAGAGATTGAGCTTTTCGATGAGGCGTTTCCGTTTCGCGTCGCCGCACTGGAACTGAAGGCCGAGGACGCCGTCCTCGTAGCGCACTGCGACGCCCTCATAGCGTCCCATGCCGTCGATGTAGAGCACCACGAAGGTTTGCAGCGGCGGCGGATCGGAACAGAGAAGGCCCGCGCCGCCTGCCGAGAGATCGACGATCGAGCATTCAACCGTCGTCGAACCCGCCGGAACGAACAGCTTTCCGCTGAAGGAAACTTCGATGCGCTCGTATTTGCGCTGTTCCTTGACGTCTGCTGGGACGTCTGCTGGCGGAGCTTCCTTGCCCATCGCGATCCTCAGGCCAAAACCGGAAATGGAAGGCAGGATGACCGCGCGGTCTTAACTCTCGGTTTACGGGCTACAATTACCGCGCTTTTCGCTGGGGGCTGCGACGTCACGGCAGTCGCCAACTTGGTTAATACTGTCACGAACGCAGCGCGGCCAATATTGACCCTAGGTCGCCAAGTCGTCAGCAAGACGAGAAACCGGGCCTGCTTGGTACGGTTGCGGTTGGCGGGAAAGCAACAGGGCTTCTTTTTTGAGCGGCCAAACCCAGTTTGGGTAAGCCGGGCCCGCCTCGAGAGCGATGCATCGCGCGCTGACGTTGTAAGCTGTCCGTACTCGGCTTTCGAAACGGAAACAGTTTTCGGACAATGCCTTACGACCTAGCCGTCACGCGGGAGATGATCGAGCAGGCCGGTTTGGCACCGCGCACGCAGAAGATCTTCGAGTACTGGTTGTCGCTTTGGGAGGGCGATGAACTTCCGAAGCTGTCGCGATTCCGTCCGGAAGATGTTCCCCAACTGGCGGCGAATATACTGATATTCAATGTCGTGCCGGACAAGAGCGTCACGATCAGGTCGGCCGGCGACAGCTTCACACGTTCGAGCTCGGGCTGGCGGCTTGGAACGGACTGGCTCACCACCGCTCCGCCCAGAGCCAGAGACTCGCGGCTGCGGCGCTTCACGGCAAGTGCGCGCGGCGCAATCGTGCGCGGCATTCCGGAAGCCATCCTGAAATCGGAGCACGCCTACTTCTACGAGGCGGTGCATTTTCCCTTCCGCAGCGAAGACGACGGCGTGACGCCCGTAATGGTCTACATCGACTGGGAGCCGCCCAATAACGAGAACATGCCGGTACCGGCGAACGAACGCGCCAATCTGCCGATCGTCACGGAGATTTTTCCGCTTCCGCGCCGTGCCGCGCCGCCCGATGGCGTCATGCCCGCGAGACCGGCGCAAGCCGAACGCGCCAAGATCATGTCGCGGGCCGCGATGCGATTCCTTCTCAATCTCGCCGGCGACATCATCGTCGGATCGCTGTCGTCGGACATGGATCCGATCGACTACTTCCTCGCCATCGCGATCGGTGCCGCAAACGTCTCCCACATAGACAGCGATCTTGCGCTCTCGCGCCAATATGCCGGGCTGATCGAGCCGGATTATATGCGGCGCGGCGTCAGCCGCGCGGCGATCTCCCGCGCGACCGGCCTGCCGCTCGAAACGGTCCGGCGCCGGATCAACAAGATGATCGCACTGCACGTGCTCGTCGAACGCAAGGACGGCGTCATCGTCTCGGCGAACAACCCGGTCAAGATCGGAACGCGGCTCGACCGCATGCACAAGCACGCCCAACTCGTCGATCGGCTGTTCCGCGATCTGAAGGCGCGCGGCATCAAGTTCGAATAGCCGTCAGCCGGCCAGGAGTCCCGCAGCCCGCGCGATGCGCCAGAGGCCTAGCGCCGCCAGCGGCTCGGGATCGACGAGCGTGTGCGCGATGCCCGCCTCCTCCAACGCGATCCTGTAATCCGCGGCGAGCCCGTCGCGCGCCAGGACGAAGACGGGACGCGTATCGCGACTTTCAGCCTCGATTTCTTCTCCGATCAGGACGCCGCTGACGAACGCTGCGGTGTGCTCGGGCGGCAGCCCGCCCAGCAGGCGCCGTGCGCGCGCCTGGAACAGACGCTGCGCCAGCGCCGCGCCCGACGCTTTGAGGCCCTCACGGAAGGCATCGCGCGAGTCCGTCTGTGCCGAATCCGTGGCCAGCGCGCCGCCTGCCAGCACCAGGGCGCGCAGCTCGCCCGTCATGTAGGTGCGGAACGCTTCGATGCGGCCGTTGCGCAGACTAACCCATTTGGAATGGGTTCCCGGCAGGCAGAGCCGCGCATCGCCGATGCCGGCATGCGCGACAAATCCCATGACGAGCGTTTCCTCGCCGCGCATCACTTCGGCCGAGTCGCCCGCCGAGAGACTGACGCCCGGTACGATGCGCGCGACGCCATCGAAGGGCGCGTCGGTGAGCGCCTGGGCGAGATCGTCCAGTCCGGCCGGTGCGGCGACGTAGCCGGAGCGCACCCAGCCGCGGTCGCTGCCAATCATGCCGCACAGCACGATCGGGATTTCGTCTGCACGAGCCCGCCAATCGCCGAGATGCGCGCGCAACCGCACAGCGAAGTCGCCGGTGCCGGTGAAGACGCCGTCCTGCGCGCGGCGCACGTCGAGAATGGCGCCGCCGTCCGAGATCCGCATGGCGCGCATGCTCGACGAGCCCCAGTCGATTCCAATCAGCGCCGCGTCGCGCATCGGAACTCCAATAAGACCAATCCCGGGATTTTGGTCGGCAAGCGGCGCCGCCGCAATCGTCCGCTCAAGCCCGTCCGGCCATCGATCCCAGCAGCGGCCGCAGCCGGGGCCAGGCGATGTTGAGCGCCAGACCGCTCATGACCAGAACCGTCGCCGCGAGTTTCCAGGACGGCAGCGGCTCACCCAGCACGAGCGCCGACGTCGCCAACCCGAACACCGGCACGAGCAGGGCGATCGGCGAAATCGTGGCCGCGGGATGCCGCGCCAGAAGCCAGCCCCAGCTCGCGTAGCCGAACAAAGTGTTGCCCACCGACTGATAAAGAACGGCCGCCCAGGTCAGCCAGTCGCTTCCGACAAGGCCCGAACGGATCGCGGGCCAACCCTCGAAAACAAGCGACAGCACGAACAATGGCGGAAAGGAGAAGAGGCTGGCCCAGACGACGTACCCCAGCATCGGCGCCGGCGCGTCGCCGCGCGCGATCACGTTTCCGCAAGCCCAGCAGAACGCCGCGACGAGGACGAGGACGAGACCCACGGGAGTCGCACTGCTGCCGCCGCGCAGCGCAATGATCAGCAAGCCGGATGCCGCGAGAACGAGTGCGATCCACTGGAAGAGCCGCACATGCTCGGACGAGAACCACATGGCCAAGCCGATCGTAAAGAAGACCTGCGTCTGGATGACAAGCGAGGCGAGCCCGGGCGAGATGTTCCGTTCCATGGCGATGTAGAGGATCCCGAACTGACCGGCGCCGATCAGGACGCCGTATGCCGCAAGATGGCTCCACGGCACGGCCGGCCGCTTGACGAAGAAAGCGGCGGGAAGAAACGCCAGCGTGAAGCGCAGCGCGGCGAAGAGCAGCGGCGGCAGGTGCGCCAGCGCCACCTTGATGACCACGAAATTGGTACCCCACACGGCCGCGACGGCGATCGCCAGCGCGAGATGAGTCAGAGGCAGCGAAGCCGATTTGCCGGTCATGGATCCATTTAAAGCAATCCGGCCGCCGCCGTACCGCTCATTTGCGCAAGGCATCCCCGCATGCCGCGAATGGATGGATGAACCGGAGCGAACTTGCTAGAAGGCAGCGGGGAGCCGGACGACAGCATGGCAGCGATACCGATGGGACAAGGCGGCGTGCTGGCGCGGATCGCGCGAGTCTACCGCCGCTCCGAAGCCGCGCGTGGACTTGCCCTGCTCAGCCCGACCATGCTCGTCATGCTCGGCGCACTCGCCGCGCCGCTGGCGCTCCTCGCCCTGTACAGTTTCTGGTCGCAGGACGGCTATGTCCTCGACACGCAATTCACGCTGGCACAGTACGGCACGAGCCTCGGCCGCGCGACGTATCGCGCGCTGTTCTACCGCTCGATCGAAATCTCGTCGCTCGTCACGCTGATCACCGTTCTGCTCGCCTATCCGATGGCCTACTTCGTCGCGTTTCGGGTTCGCGAGAGCAAGTTCCTGTGGCTTGTCCTGCTGACGATCCCTTTCTGGACTTCCTATCTCCTGCGCGTTTTCGCGTGGAAGCTGATCCTGGGCTACAACGGCGTGATCAATTCCGGCCTCATGCATCTCGGACTCATTCATGAGCCGCTCGGATTCCTGCTCTACAATCCGACCGCCGTGGTGGTGACGCTGGCGCATGCCTGGGCGCCGTTCGCCATTCTCCCGATCTATGTCAGCCTGGAGAAGATCGACTGCTCGCTGCTCGAGGCCGCCGCCGACCTCGGAGACGGGCCGCTGCGGCGGTTCCTGCGAGTCACGCTGCCGCTGTCGATGCCGGGAGTGATCGCCGCCGCCGTGGTGATCTTCGTTCCGACGACGGGCGACTACGTCACGCCATCGCTCGTCGGCGGCTCGGACGGGGTGATGATCGCAAACATCATAGAAGTGCAATTCGACAAAGTCGGGAACTGGCCGCTCGGCGCCGCCCTAGCGATGGCCAGCATGGCAGCGGTCGGCGTCGCGACGCTGCTCTTCGTCGCCGCCATGCGCGCGGCGACGGCGAGGATCCGCTGATGCGCAAGCGTTCGGGCGGGCTGTTCGTCTATGCGGTCCTCTATCTGGCCTTCCTCTACATCCCCGTTCTGTTTCTGCCGCTGTTCTCCTTCAACCGGTCGGTCTTCATCGCGTTCCCGCTGACAGGCTTCACCACCCAGTGGTACGCGCAGATGCTCGGCGACGACGAGATGCTGCGCGCGCTGGTCAACAGCCTCGAGGTCGGCGCGGTCACGTCGCTGTTCTCGACCCTGCTCGGCACCCTCGCCGCCAAGGCGCTGACCCGCTATCGCGTGCCGGGCGGCGGCGCCCTGCTGGCCTTCACCTCGCTGCCGCTCTTCATCCCGGACATCGTGCTCGGGATTTCTCTGCTGATCCTGCTCAACGGACTGCAGCTGCCCTTGTCGCTGCTGACCGTCATCGCCGGCCACTCGCTGATCTGCGTACCCTTCGCGATCACGGTGCTGATGTCGCGTTTCGAGGGCTTCGACAAGAGCCTCGAAGAAGCTTCGCTCGATCTCGGCGAGAACGGCTGGATGACGTTCTGGCGCGTGACCTTCCCGCTGGCGCTGCCGGGCATCGTCTCAAGCCTGCTGCTGACCTTCATCGTTTCGTTCGACGAGTTCCTGATCGCCTATTTCCTGGCCGGCAACGACGCGACGCTGCCGATCTACATCTGGGGGCAGTTGCGCTTTCCCTACAAGCTCCCGGCGGTGCTGGCGCTCGGCGCTCTGATCCTCGTGGCTTCCACCGCCTTCGTCATCTTCGCGGAATGGATCCGAAGCCGGGGGCTCGGCGAGAAACGCCACCTGATGGTGGGCGCATGAGCGGCGACGGCATTCTGCGGATCGACCATGTCAGCAAACGCTTCGCCGACGTGCTGGCGGTCGACGATGCCGATCTCGCCATCGGGCGCGGCGAATTTTTTTCGCTGCTCGGTCCCTCGGGCTGCGGCAAGACCACGTTGCTGAGAATCGTGGCGGGCTTCGACTACCCGACGTCCGGCGAGATTTTTTTCGAGGGCGCCAGGATGACCGACGCGCCGCCAAACAAGCGGCCGTCGAACATGGTGTTCCAGTCCTATGCGATCTTCCCGCACCTCAATGTCTTCGACAACATCGCCTACGGTTTGCGCAAGGACCGGCTGACGCGGGCGGAGCTTGCGCGCCGCGTCGACGAAGCGCTCACGATGATCAAGCTCGACGGCTTCGGCGAGCGGCGCTCCGACCAGCTCTCCGGCGGGCAACGCCAGCGCGTGGCGCTGGCCCGCGCCCTGGTCCGCCGGCCCAAGGTGCTCCTGCTCGACGAGCCGCTGGGGGCGCTCGATCGCCGCCTGCGCGAGTCCATGCAGATCGAATTGCGCGCGCTGCAGAAAAGCGTCGGCATCACGTTCGTCTTCGTCACGCACGACCAGGAAGAAGCCTTGTCGATGTCGGACCGCATCGCGGTGATGTCGGGCGGCAAAGTTTTGCAGGTCGCTTCGCCGCGCCAGCTCTACGAGGAGCCGAATTGCCGGGAGGTCGCGGATTTCATCGGCCAGATGAACTTTTTCGACGCCAGGGTGATCGGACGCGACGCCGGGAAGGCCGTGATCGACGCCGGAGCGATGGGCGTCGTGCGCGTTGAGACGGCTCTCGGTCCGGATGTTCTCATCGCCTTGCGTCCCGAGAAAATCGCGCTGTCGGCCGACGGCGTGAAGGGCACCGTCGCGGCCGCGGCGTATCTTGGCGAACGCAGCCACTACAATGTCGTGGTCCCGGGACTGGCCGAACCCGTGTCGGTGGCCGGACAGAACACCGAAAGGGCCGTCGGCCGCGGTCATGCGCCGGGCGACACCGTGCATTTGTCCTGGTCGCCGGACGCGCTCGTGGTGCTGCCGAAGACCTAGGACAGTACGCGCTCGAACACCGCGCGCACGGCAGATTGCGCCGCCGCTAACCGCCGCTCGAGATCGCCGAAATCGTCGCACCCCGCGGCGCGCTCCAGCAGAACCTTCAGTCCCGGCGTCGCAATTCGCGGATCGAGCGTGCCGTCGAGCGCGATGCGCAGAACCTGCGTCAGTCCGTGCTGCAGAGATGCGGCGTTCACGAGATCTTTCGCGTCGCCGGGCGCGAGAATGCCCGCGGCGCCGAGCTTGCGCAGCGCGGCGATCGTGTTGCTGTCGAGCACGTCCGCACCGCTTGGAGCGGCGCAGAGCTGCAGCGTCTGCGCGATGAATTCGATGTCGACGAGGCCGCCTGCTGCGAATTTGAGTTCCCAGCGCTGGTTGGACGAAAACTGCGCCGCGAGCTTCTGGCGCATGTCGCGCGCATCGGCCACGATCTTCTCGCGTTCCACGGGCGCGCGCAGAGTCTTGCCGATCACCTCTTCGACCTGCCGGGCGAGCGGCGCGGGAGCGGCGATGACGCGCGCCCGCGTCAGCGCCATGCGTTCCCACGTCCACGATTCGCTGGCGTGATAGCGCGCGAACGATTCGAGGCTGACGGCCACCGGACCCTTGTTGCCCGTGGGCCGCAGGCGCATGTCGACTTCGTAGAGCCCGCCGCTGCCGGTGAGAGCCGTCAGCGCCGAGATGAAGCGCTGTGCCAGCCGCGCATAATAGACGATCACGGGCAGCGGCTTCGATCCGGTGCTCGCCTCGACGCCCTGCGGCAGGTCATAGACGAAGATGAGATCGAGATCGGAGCCGGCGGTCATCTCGCGTCCGCCGAGCTTTCCCATCGCGACGACGGCGAAGGCGCCGCCCGGTATCATGCCGGCCGTTTCGGCGAGCTCCGCGCCGACAACGGGCAGCAAGCCGGCGATGACGGACTCGGCGATCGCGGCGAACGCCGGACCCGCGGCGTCTGCGGTCGCGGTGCCCTGAATGACCTGAACGCCGACGCGAAAAATCTGTTCCTTGGCGAACCTGCGCGCCGCGTCCAGCGCATCTTCGTAGCTCGCCGCGCGCGCGATCTGTTCGGCGAGCAGCGCATCCAGTCTTTCGCGCGCCGGGAGCGTGTGCAGGAAATCGGCGTCGATCAGCGCATCGAGCGTGGCCGGCGCGCGGGCCAGATGCTGCGCGAGCCGCGGCGCCGAACCCATGATCGCGGCGATCAAGGCCAGAAGATCGGGCCTTGCGAGCAACAGCGAGAAGAGCTGCACACCGGCCGGCAGATTGGTCAGGAAACGGTCGAACTGGGCGAAGGCGGCGTCCGGATCCGCCGTCGCCGCCAGCGCCGGCAGCAATACCGGCACGAGCTTGGTCAGGAGTTCACGGGCGCGTGCGCTGCGCGTCGCGCGAATGCGCCCGTGATGCCAGCCGCGGATCGCCGCGCTGGCGTGACGCGGATCGCGAAAGCCCATGCGGCCCAGCGTGGCAAGCGTGTCCGGATCCTCTTCGACCCCGGTGAAGACCAGGTTTCCGTCGCGGGCGGTGAGTTCCTGCTCGCGTTCGAACAGGCGCGCATAGTGGCCCTGCACGATCTCGAGCTGCCGCGTCAGCGCCGCCCCGAACGCGCCGGCGTCCGCATAGCCGAGGAAGCAGGCGACATGGGCGACGTCTTCCGCCGACTTCGGCACGGTGTGCGTCTGCTGGTCCTCGATCATCTGCAACCGATGTTCGAGGGTGCGCAGGAAGCGGTAGGCGTGCTTGAGTTCGGCCGCGGTCGTCGCGGTCACGAGGCCGCGCGCGCACAGCGCATCGAGCGCCGCCACCGTGCCGCGCTGACGCAATTCGGCAATACGCCCGCCCAGGATCAGCTGCTGGGTCTGGGCGAAGAATTCGATCTCGCGGATTCCGCCACGGCCCAATTTTATGTTGTGCCCCGCAACCGCGATGGTTCCGTGACCTTCGTGCGCGTGAATCTGCCGCTTGATCGAATGAACGTCCTCGATCGCCGCATAGTCGAGGTTGCGGCGCCAGATGAAAGGCACGATCGCCTTGAGAAAATAGGCGCCGGTCTGCGGATCGCCGGCGCAGGCCCGCGCCTTGATGAACGCCGCGCGCTCCCAGTTCTGGCCCATTCCTTCGTAGTAGGATTCGGCGGCGTCGATCGAGATCGCAACCTGCGTCGCGCCGGCATCGGGGCGCAGACGCAGGTCGACGCGGAAGACATAGCCGTCCGTCGTGATCTCCGTGAGCAGCTTGACGATGCCGCGGACGAGATCGACGGCGGCGCCCCGCGGATCGTCGCGTTTCTTGAACGGAAAACGGCGTGGGTCGTAGAAGACGACGAGATCGATGTCGCTGGAATAGTTGAGTTCGAAGGCGCCATATTTGCCCATGGCGAGAACGGTCAGGCCCGTCGTCTCTTCCAGGACCGCGCCGTCGCGCTCGGGGAGCTCCGCCTTCTCGGCCGCCTCGCGCAGGACGAAGCGTAAGGCGCCTTTCACCGCCGCATCGGCGAATTGGGTCAACGCTTCGGTGACTTTCTCCAGAGGCCAGAGGCCGGCGATGTCGGCGAGCGCGATGGCGAGTGCCGCGCGGCGCTTGGCGATGCGCAGGGCAGACATGGCGTCGGCCTGAGATTCCGCAACCGCGGCCGACAGCGCCTGGTCCATGGCCGCGGCGACGACCGGGCCGGGGCCACGCTCGAGAATTTCCGGCAGAACCGCGTGTTCACGCAGCGCCAGGCGCCCGAGAAACGGACTGTTGCCGAACGCCGCGGCGAGAACCGCGCGCTGCTCCGGGCGCGGATCGAAACCTTCCACCGCGAGCGAGTCGAACGTGCGCTGCGCGCGTGCGCGGTCGAAGGGGAGAGGCGGCTGGGTGCCGTCGAATGCGGTCATGACCGCAGCTTAGTCGAAAACCGGACCGGAAATCAGCGGCTGCGCGGCGCGTGTCGCGGGAAGCGGATGATCGCGCGCAGGCCGGGTGCATTGTCCTCCAGGATCAGCTTGGCGTCGTGCAGCCGCGCCACGGCGGCGACCAGGCTGAGACCGAGACCCGTGCCCGGCGAATTGCGGCTCGCTTCGAGGCGCACGAAGCGCTCGACGACCCGCGCGCGTTCCGCCGCGGTAATCCCCGGTCCGGTGTCGCTGACGCGCAGTTCGGCGCCGAGCGGCGTTTGCGACGCAGTCACCAGCACCTTGCCGCCGGACGGCGTGTACTTGATCGCATTGTCCACCAGGTTCGCGAGCGCTTGCGAGATCAGGCTGCGGTTGCCGTCGATCATGGTGGCGCCGGAGGGCGCGATCTCCAGGCCGACCCCTTTCTCTTCCGCCAGCGGTTCGTAGAGCTCCGCCATGTCCGCCGCGATGGGCGCAAGATCGATCTCGGTCATCTCGCCCCGCGTCACGCCGGCATCGGCCTCGGCGATGAGCAGCAAGGCGTTGAAGGTGGCGATGAGCTGGTCGGTTTCCGCGACGGCCGCCTCGATCTCCGCCGTTTCCCGGCTCGACGGACCGAGATGGCGCAGCGTCGTTTCCAGCCGGTTGCGCAGCCTGTTGAGCGGCGTGCGCAGATCGTGCGCCACCGAGTCGGTCACCTCGCGCACGCCCTTCATCAGCCTCTCGATGCGGTCGAGCATGGCGTTGAGATTTTCGGCGAGTGCGTCGAATTCGTCATGCGCCTCGCCGATCGGCACGCGCCGCGACAGGTCGCCGGCGATGATCTCGCCGCTGGTGCGGTTGATCGAATCGAGCCGCCTCAGCATGTTCCGGCTCATCAGCGCGCCGCCGCCGAGTCCGAGCAGAAGCATCAGTCCGACGGTCCAGGGCAGCGTCGTCGTGAAAAGCTGTTCGGTCTGGTAGCGTTCGTGCACGTCCTGCGCCACCAGCAGGTTGAATCCACCGGCGAGAACGAAAACGCGGCCGCGCGCCCGGCGCGTGTCCAGCCGGTTCTCGATCCGGCGCTGATAGTCGAATTCGACGAAGTTTCCCGGCAAGGTCACGCTGGCCGGCCAGGCATCAAGATTGCCGACGATCGGCTGCTTGTCGTGGTTGGCCAGAAGATAGAGTCCCGGACCGCCATGCGCCGAGCGCGAGATCACGACATCGGCCAGCCCGCGCAGGCCGAGCTGCTGATATTGTTCCGACAGGCCGGTGATTTCGGCTTCGATGATCTGGTCGGTCTGGGCGTCGAGCGCGCGCTTTGTGTTCCAGTACGTAAACGCGATCAGCGCCGTCACCGATACCGCAAAAACCGCGACATAGATGAGAACTATCCGATAGGCCTGCGTCCGGAGGATGCTAGGCGCGCGCACGGATCATGTAGCCTGCGCCGCGCACCGTGTGCAGCAGTGCGGTGTCGAAACCTTTGTCGATCTTGGCGCGCAGGCGCGAAATGTGCACGTCGATCACGTTGGTCTGCGGATCGAAGTGATATTCCCAGACGCTCTCCAGCAGCATGGTGCGCGTCACGACCTGGCTGGCGTGGCGCATGAGATATTCGAGCAGCCGGAATTCGCGCGGCTGCAGGTCGATGGCCGCGCCGGCGCGCTTGGCCGTGCGGGTCAGCAAATCGAGCTCGAGATCTCCGACCTGAAGGCGCGTTTTGACCGTTTGCGGCGCGCGGCGGCGCATCAGCGCGTCTATGCGCGCCAGCAATTCGACGAAGGCGTAAGGCTTGGTCAGATAGTCGTCGCCGCCCGCCTTCAGGCCTTTGACGCGGTCGTCGACTTCGGAAAGCGCGCTGAGGAAGAGCACGGGAGTCGTGTTGCTGTGTTCGCGCATCTCGGCCACGAGCTTGAGGCCGTCCATTTTCGGCAGCATGCGGTCGATGATGGCCACGTCGTAGGGCCTCGACAGGGCCAGGGTGAGACCGGTCTCTCCGTCGGCGGCGTCGTCGACGACGTGTCCCGCCTCCTTCAGTCCGTTCACCAGATAACGCTGGGCCTCGAGATCGTCTTCAACGACGAGAATTCGCATCGCACTAGCTCCGCCCGAAAATTCAAACCTGAAAAAGGGTCCGCGCCGGCAGCGGCGGCGGGGGGATGCCTAAGCTGCCGGCGCGGGATGCCGGACCGCCAACGACGCAGCGGCCGGTAGGCAACTGTTCAAGCCTGTCCGATGTCCACGGCCACGAAACGCGTTCCTCCCTGCGTCGCGACCAGCAGGAGCACCGTGTGATGACCGCTTTGGCGCGCGGCGGCGACGAGCGCCAGAACGTCGCGCGGCGAGTGTACCGGCTTGTTCGCCACGGAAAGCACCACGTCGCCGGGCTGGATTCCCTTGTCTCCGGCGTCGCTGTTGGAATCGACGCGCGTCACCAGAACGCCGTCGATGCTCTGATCGATGTTGTAGTTGCGGCGCGCATCGGGCGTGACCGACGCCAGGCCGAGGCCCATCGCCTGTGCCGTGCCGGTCTGGCCGGCATCGGTCTGCGCATCGTCGCTATTGCCCGTATCGTTCGAGGCGACGCGCTGGTCCGGGCGCGTGCCGATCTGGGCCGTGATCGTCTTCGTCTCGCCGTTGCGCGTCACGCTGAAAGCGGCCTTCGTTCCGGCCGGCAACGCCGCGATGTGGCGCGTGAGATCGCGCGAGTCCTCGACGGTGCGGCCGTTGAGTGCGGTGATGACGTCGCCCTGCTCGAAGCCGGCGCGCGCGGCCGGTCCGCCGGGAACGACCTCCGCGACGATCGCACCCTTGGGCGAGGTGATGTTGAGCGTCGAGGCGATTTCGGGCGTGATGCTCTGGATGTTGACGCCGAGATAGCCGCGCTCGACATGTCCGTGCGCCTGCAGCTGCGCGATGACATCGTGGATGATCGACGCCGGAATGGCGAAGCCGATGCCGACGCTGCCGCCGGACGGCGAATAGATCATCGAATTCATGCCGATGACCTGACCGCGCAGATCGAAGGTCGGCCCGCCGGAATTGCCGCGGTTGATCGGCGCGTCGATCTGGATGAAGTCCGTGTACGGACCGTTTCCGATGTCGCGGCCGAGAGAGGAGACGATGCCCGCCGTCACGGAATTGGAGAGACCGAACGGATTGCCGACGGCAACGACCCAGTCGCCGACTCGAATCTGACGGTCGTCGCCGAACTCGACGGTCGGCAACGGCTTGTCGGCCTTGACCTTGAGCAGCGCGATGTCGGTCAGGGGATCGGTGCCGATCAGTTTGGCTTCGAAGCTGCGCCCGTCGGGCAGCTTGACCGTGATCTTGTGCGAATTCTCGATGACGTGGTTGTTCGTCACGATCAGGCCCGACTTGTCGATGATGAAGCCGGAACCTGCCGAGATCGCCTTGTGCGGCGTGCGCGACAGTCCGCCCTGGCCGTATTGATTGAAGAAATCGCGGAAGGGTGCGGGAAGATCGTCCGCGCCGGTCGGGACGGTTTCGACCGTCTCGGCGGTGATGGTCACGACCGCCGGACTCACCCGCTCGACGAGATCGGCGAAGCTGAAGGGTGCGCCATTTTCGAGCATGCGCGGCGGCGTCGATCGCGGCATCGGCTGCGCCGCAGCCATCTCGCGCGCCGGCTGGCTCGAATCGGTCGTCTGCACGGCCGGGGCCAGCGCGAAGGCACTCACGCCCATCACCAGGATGGCCGCAACCGAACCCAGCGCGATCGCGCGGCTGTTGCGCTTGACCGGATGCATATTGTCCTCAGGCATTTAGCTCTCCTTGACCTCGCCTGGCGCGGGTACCCGCCAGATACGCCCGTAATCTTACTCGTTTCTCTCCGATTTATTAACACGTTGTAATATTTCGGAGCATTGGCGGGTGTTGCCCGTCGGGGAGCCGCTCGCTCAGGCCTCGCCCGAAGGCGACTTCCTAGCCCGGATGACAACCCAGATGGCGATACCCGCGGCCAGGATCAAGACAGCAAATGGTGTCAGCCATAAGGCGTAGGTGCCGGGCTCGAAGGGCGGCTCCATCAGGATGAAGTCGCCATAGCGCGAGACCAGGAAGTCCACGATCTGCTTGTCGCTCTGACCCGCCTTGATCCGTATACGGATCAGATGGCGAAGGTCGACGGCGAGCGACGCGTTGGACTCGTCGAGCGACTCGCCCTGGCAGACGAGACAGCGCAGCTCCTTCTGGAGCGTGCGTGCGCGCGCCTCCTGCGCGGGATCGGACAGCGTGTCCGGCGCCGGCGCCGCCTGCGCGGCGACCGCGAAGACGAAAAAGCCGATGGCCAGGAGTTTGCGCATCATTCCGCCGGCGCCGCGACGGCGGACGGGGCGGCGCCAGCGATGCGCAATCGGCTCCACAACGCGCTCAGCCCGCCCAGCGCCATCACCAGCGCGCCGAGCCAGATCAGCGGCGCCAACGGATTGACGTAGGCGCGCAGAATCCAGCGGCCCCGGTCGCGTTCGTCGCCCAGGGCCAGATACAGGTCGCTGACGATGGTGGTGCGGATGGAGGTCTGGATGGTCTCCTGCCCTTCGGCGGCAAAGGCCCGCTTTTCGGGATGCATGACCGCGATCGCATCTCCGCCGCTCAGCACGGTGACGGTCGCGCGCGCCGCTTCATAGTTCGGACCGGCGACCGCCTGCACGCCGTCGAAGCGCAGCGTATAGCCGCCCACATTCATGGTTTCGCCGGGCCCGAGTTCTTCCAGAGCCTCGCTTTTCCACAATGTCGTGCCGGCGATCCCGATCAGCGTCACGCCCAGGCCCGCATGGGCAAGCGCCGAAGCGAGCGCGGCGGCCCGGATCAATCCCCGCTCGCGGAGATCGATCGCGCTCGATGCGATCAGCCAGGCGGCGACGCCGAAAGCGCCGGCTCCGGCGAGCGTGCGCGGCGCGGTGAAGGCGAGAATCGCGACGCTGACGACAACAGCAATGCCCGCGGCCGGCGCGAGCGTGCGTAGCGCGGACGATAGGTCGCCTTTGCGCCAGCCCAGCCGCGGACCGAAGGGAACGAGGATGAGGAGCGTCACAAAGATGGGCGCGAAGGTAATCGCGAAGAAAGGCGGCCCGACGGAGATCTTGGTGCCGGTCAGCGCTTCGAGCGCAAGAGGATAAAGCGTCCCGACGAAGACGGTCGCGGTCGAGGCGGCGAGGAAGACATTGTTCAACAGCAGCGCGGTTTCCCGGCTTGCCGGCTCGAACGACGTTCCTCCTTCGAGGTGCGGCGCACGCCAGGCGAAAAGACCGAGCGCGCCGCCGACCGCCCCGACGATCAATCCGAGGATGAAACGGCCGCGCGCCGGATCGCTGGCGAAGGAGTGCACCGACGACAGGACGCCCGAGCGCACCAGGAACGTGCCGATCAGGCTGAGGGAAAACGCGGCGATGGCCAGCAGCAACGTCCAGCCGCGGAATGCGCCGGTGCGCTCGGTCGCAAGCGCGGAATGCAGCAGCGCCGTCGCCACCAGCCAGGGCATCAGCGATGCATTTTCCACCGGATCCCAGAACCAGAAACCGCCCCAGCCGAGATCGTAGTAGGCCCACCAGCTGCCGAGCGCGATGCCGAGCGTGAGCGCGATCCAGGCGGTCAGCATGAAGGGCCGCGCCGCCTGCGCCCAGTCGCGCTCCAAGGTAATGAGCGCGGCGGCCGCGTAGGCGAACGACGCCGAGAGACCGACATAGCCCGCGTAGAGCATCGGTGGATGCAGGGCGAGCCCGGGATCCTGCAACAGCGGATTGAGCCCGTTGCCTTCGAACGGTGCCGGATCGAGGCGCAGGAACGGATTGGAGGTCAGCAGGATGAAGACGAGAAAGGCGAGCGCTAGCAGTCCCTGAACGCCGAGCGCTGCGCTCGTCAGCCGTGCGCCGCCGCGCTGCGACCAGGCAATGGCCGCGGAATAGACGGCCAGCACGAACACCCAGAGCAGCATCGAGCCTTCATGGTTTCCCCACACGCCGGAGATCTTGTAGATCAGCGGCTTTAGCGTATGCGAGTTCTCGGCGACGTTCAGGAGCGAGAAGTCGGAGACGACGCACGCATAGGTCAGCGCGCCGAATGCGAGGGCGACGAAGACGAAGAGTCCGTTGGCCGCGCCCGCGGCGACGGCGCGCGCCGTCTGCGCTTCCGCGCGCGCGCCGGCGAAACCGCTGGCGGCCATGACGAGTGACAGCGCGAGCGCGAGACAAAGTGCAAGCTGTCCGATCTCTCCGGTCATGCGGAAGGGCTCAACGTGCGCCTTCGTTCCAGCGCCCTGAGCGCTTGAGCGCGTCGACCACTTCGGGCGGCATGTATTTCTCGTCGTGCTTGGCGAGAACTTCGGTTGCGGCGAACGTGCCCTGGTCGTTCAGCGCGCCGAGCGCGACGACGCCCTGGCCTTCACGGAACAAGGCGGGCAGCACGCCGTGATAGGTCACCGGAATGGCGGCGGCGCCGTCCGTGACGGTGAAGCTTACGCCCGCATCTGCGCCGTGATGCACGCTGTGCGGCGCGACCAGGCCGCCGACCCGAAAGGCGACGCCGGGCTGCACGTGCTTGGACTGCACATCGCTCGGGCTATAGAAGTAAAGAACGTTGTCCTTCAGCGCGCTGAGCACCAGGGCGGCACCGCCGGCGCTCGCTACGACCAGGGCGGCGGCGAAGGCGACGCGGCGGCGTTGTTTCGGGGTCATCTGTTCAGCTTCATCGGTGCGGCGCGACTATATAGTGCCATGCGTCCGAAGCGCCAACGTGGCGCGGGGCCGCCCCGCTTCGGCCCCAATCCTCTTGCAATGTTCGCGCGCCTATAGGGGAATTACCGTGAAAACATTCGGTCTCGCTCTGGCCGCGCTCGCCGCCCTGGCGCTGTCGGCCTGCTATCCGCCCACCACGACCCATCCGGTGGGAACGACGGTGGGGCTCAAGTCCGATCCGGCGCTGATAGGCACATGGAAGTCGGGGCCGGACCCGGACAGGAAGCCCGGCGAATTCTACTACTACCATTTTCTTACCAATAAGGACGGCATCCTGGTGGTCATGGTGCCGAGCACGGGCGGCGAAGCGTCCGACGTCATCGCGGCCGACATCACGACGGCGCAGTTCGGGAAATTCGGCGTGATGAACGCCACGCTCGTCCCGCCGCCCGACAGCGACGACAAGGAACCGATGCCGCATTCGGTTCCGATTCTGTACCGAACCGACGCCGAGGGACGGATCACCCTTTACTTGCCTGACGAAGACGCGACGAAGGATGCCATCAAGGCCGGCAAGATAGCCGGCGATCCGGGCAAGTCCGGCACGGACGACGCCGTCATTACCGCTGACGGGCCGGCGCTCGACAAATTCATCGCGAGCAAGGAAGGGCAGGCTCTCTACACAAAGCCGTTCGCAGTCCTGACAAAGCTGAACTGAGTGGAGCCGCGCACATTCCCAAGCGGGGTGACATCGTGAGAGCATTCGTCATCGTCCTGGTCGCAGCTTTTTCGCTCGCGGGCTGCTTTCCGCCCTACACGACGCATCCGGTCGGGACGACCATCGGGTTCAGCAATGATCCCGTGCTCACCGGCACGTGGCGGGCCGAGGCAACCTCGGCAGACGACGGCGGAAAGTTTCAGTACTACCACTTCCTTCCCGCGACCAACGGCTCGATCCTGGTGGTGGTCGTTCCAAGCATCGGCGGGTCCAGCGAGCTGGCGCTCGCCCGGCTCACGACGGTCCGTGTGGGGGCGGACCACATTATGAACTTGCGCCTGATCGCCGGACCGGACAGCGATGCGTCCGGCCAACCGCCCGGTACAGTTCCGCTTCTCTATCGGCTCGACGCGAAAGGCAGGCTCCTGTTTTTCACGCCGGACGAAGGGGCTGTGAAGGACGCAATCAAGGCCCGGAAAATCGCCGGCAAATTGGGCAAGAACGGAACCGACGCCATCGTCATCACGTCATCCGGCGCGGCGCTCGACAAATTCTTCCTGAGCAGTGCGGGTCTGGCGTTGTTTTCGGTCCAGCAGGTGACGCTGACAAAGCTGAACTGACGGTGTCCCGAGCTGCGTCGGATCGGAGCGTCCCGTTTTCGCCGCAGCCGTGTAAACTCGGACGGCGTCTGGAGAGTCGCGAGGAGCCGGCGTGAGTTTTCAGCAATTCCTGCAGTCGATTCGTTCGTCCCGGCTGGTTTCGGTGGCCAAGCATTGGGATGAAGCGCGCCGAGGCAAACGTATGCCGGGCTGGGGCGACATCAGACCGTCCGTCATCAAGGCGCAGCTTCCGATCGTCTGGTCCTGGCGGTTCGACGACGTCTCGCAGCAGTTCGTCGGCAGACTTGCCGGCAACGAGATCGAGCGG
>Ga0335070_10002507_pt1 | contig 21338 bp, 14 predicted proteins | sample Lox_Sample_13_FD_206722 | JGI IMG/M metagenome (GOLD analysis project Ga0335070, IMG submission 206722) | Soil microbial communities from Loxahatchee National Wildlife Refuge, Florida, United States - Lox_Sample_1.3 | ecosystem: Environmental > Terrestrial > Soil > Wetlands | place: USA...
CGCGATGCGCGCCATCAGCTCCGGGTCGCCGCTGCGGCCTATGGTGACCGTGGACACGGTGATCTGGGAGTCGGTCATGCGCTTGAGCAGCCGCTCGAAATCCGCCGGCGCGGTATCGCCATCCGATAGCAGGATCACGTGCTTGCGCTTGGTGTCGAGCGTCTGCAGCATGCGCCAGGCAGTGGCGAGCGCCGGATAGATGTTGGTCTGGCCGCTCGCCTGGATGCGATCGATCAGATCTTCCGCCCTGCGCTTGCTGCGCACGTACTGCAACGGCACCGCTTCCTGCGGCTGCGAATCGAACGCCACCACGCCGAAGCGGTGCTGCTCCTCCAGCAGGTCGAGCGCGGCGCGCGCAGCAGCCTTCGCCAGCTCTATCGGCCGGCCCTTCATGCTGTAGGAGCGATCCAGGCAGATCACCAGCGCGAGGTCCTTGCGCTTCTCCTGCGCCTTGAACTCCACCGGCAGCAGGCGCTCCAGCGGCGAGTCCGCGAAACCCGCCTTGCCGTAGGTGTTCTCGCCCGCCGCGAACAGCAGCCCGCCGCCCTGATCGCGGACGTAGGCGCTCAGGGCTGACATGCGCGCTTCGCCCAGGTCCGATGCGGGGGCATCGCTCAGGATCACGGCATCGTAAGCTGCGAGCGCGTCGGCGTTCTCGGGCACCCCGGCGGGCACGACCACCGTCACATCGATGCCTTCGCGTGCGAGCGCATCGCGCAAGTAGCCGGCGCTGTCGGTCGCCGCTTCGGCATACAACACGCGTGGCCTGCCGCCGACCCACACCGATTGGCGCAGCCAATCGTTCTCCGGCGTTTCGTCGCCCTCGAGCTGGACCTGCGCCGTCACCGTGACCGCACCGGATTGACGCAGGCGGGCGCGCAGGGAAACAACATTGGCGCCGCGCGCAAGCGTCACGGTCTGGGCATCCAGCGCCTCGTTACCCGAGACGAGAAGCACACGCGCGCGCGCTTCGACGGTGCTCACTACGCGGACATGGACCGCTACGGGCTCGTCGCGGCGGATCCCGTCGGGCGCATCGATAGATTCCACCCACGCATCGCGGGTGGCGCGCGGCGTGGCCGGGAAAGCGAACACCCGCACACCCTGCTCCTTCAGCCGCGGCACTGCTCGCCACACGTCGCCGTGATTCTGGTTGCCGTCGGTGAACAGCACCAGCCGCTTGACCTCGTCCGGCGCGAAGCCCAGCAGCGCCTCGTCCAGCGCGCGCTCGATGTCCGTGGCCCCCTGCCGGATCGCGGCGCCCTCGGCGAAGTCCGAGCGCTGCGTCACCGCGAGCTTGCTCACCGCCTCGACGCTGGCCGCCAAGCGGGGCGAATCGGCGAAGACCACATAGCGCGCGCTCGCGGGCCCGCCCTCCTTGGTCGCCCTGCGGGTGAACTCGAGCGCGGACTGGATGAACGCCGTGGCCACGCTGCGCGACACATCCAGCGCGTACACCACCGACACAGCGCTGCTTCCCGCCGTCCAGACCGGCCGCATGAGCGCGAGCACGACCAGCGTCACCGCGCAGGTGCGCAGGAACGTCAGAGTGGTCAGATGCCGCGGCCCCAGGTTGGTGCGAGACCGCATACGTACCCACCACAGCAGAGGGATCAGTGCCAGCAGAGCGAGCGGCCAGTGCGCCTCGAAGGCGACCCAGCTCATGGGTGCCCCCAGGCGCGAGGCCCTGAGCGTAAGGAGCGCCTGGCGCCCTGCGCTGCGCGCCTCGCGCTGCGTGCCTCGGCCATCACACCGTCACCCGGCGGTGGAAGGTGAGCCACTCCAGGCACAGCAGCGCCACGGCCGCGATCAGCAGCAGCACCCATGGATCGGTCCGGAGCAGCCTTGCGCGTGCAGGTGAGGGCGCGGGCGGCGCGTCCGCCAGGGGCGAGGCGTTCACCAGCGTGAGCCTCGGGTCCAGCGCGTTGACCACCACCCGCAGCCGCTGATCGGAGGTAACCGCGGTGTAGACGCCTGGCTCCGGCGCATCGAACAGCGTCGCGCCGGGCACGCTCGTCACCGCGACCCGCGCGCCCGCGAGGTCGGTCACACGCGCGCCGGCGGCAGGCAAACGCACACGGCCGAGCGGCCGGTCGAGCGCCGGCGGTTCTCCCGTCATCCAGTCGATCGCGTTGGACAGGAATACCGGAAAGCTCGGCAGCTGAGGGAAATTGGAATCCTCCAGGTTAAACGCGAGCTGCAGCCATCGCGCGCCCGCGCTCGCCGCCAGGAGCAGGGGCTCGTCACGCGGCCCGCTGGCGATCGTTTGGATGAACCCGCCGGCCTCGGCCCCTGCTGCGCCGGGCTTGATCGCGGCGGCCCTCTCGACTACCAGGTCGCGCAACGACAAGCTGCGCAGCAGAGGATGACTTGCATCCCAGCGCTCCACCGGAAGCTCGCCGGTTTCACCCGCCTCCGCTGGCAGCCACTGCGCCCAACTCGGCCGCACCAGCAAGGCCGGGACAGTCGGTTGCGTCTTCGGCGCGACGCGGTCGAACACGGCGGCGTCGAAGCCACGTCCCGACGAGAAGCGCTCGGGCGCGACCACGGTGACCTGCACGCGCGGTACCAGCCGCAAGGATTGCTCGAGCGCCGTGCTGCCGCGCGTGACCAGCGCCACGCGCACTACGCGCTTCATCGGAAGCAGCGCGTACGCCGCGTTGTCGAGATCGAATGCGTCGGACTGCGCCTCCACTGACGCGCGCAGCACGCCGCCGTCGAACGCGGACACATCCAGCGTCTCCAGCGCGCGCGCGCGCCCGCCCAGCTGAAGCGTGCGCGCAGCCGGCCTGGCACCCGCACCCGAGATACGCAGCTCCACGCGCTTGGCGCCGGCGGAGGCGTTGAGCACCTCGACGAAGGCCTGGTAGCGCGCCGGATCGCCCGGCACCGGGCGCACGTCGAAGGCGCCGATGCCGACGTTGTCGGCAGGATGGTAGGCCGACAGGGTCTTCACGCCAGGCGGTGGCGTGATACCGGCAATGCCGTCCGTCACGAACCAGACCTGCAGGTTGGCACGCGCGTCCAACGGTCGCGCCACGTCGGGGAACACCGGCACACCGGCGCTGCTCACCCTGAGCCGGCCCAGCGTCGAGAGCGCCGCCTCGCGCGGTTGGAAGCTCGGCGTGGCAATTTGGCGCAGCGTGTCCGCCACCATGAAACGGCTGCCGAGACCGCCGCGCTCGATCGCCTCGCGCGCGCGCTTGCGCGCCTCCTCGAAACGCGTGGTGCCGTAGACCGTTCGGGTCGCCATGGTGGCCGAGTCGTCCAGCACCACCACGAGCTCCTCCGCTGCGCCGCTGATCGTTGCAACCTCCGGGCGGCTCAACGCCAGCACGACGCAGGAGCCGATCCCCAGCGCGAGCAGCAACGACAGCCACCAGCGCCAACGCTCAGGACGGCGCTTGCGGCTGCGCAGCACCTGCTCCCATAACAGGCTCGACGAGACGATCAGCCTGCGCGGCAGCGGCCGCAGCAGATACAGCAGCACGATGAGGGCGGCCACGCCCGCCAGCAGCGCCAGGGCGGTGCTGTTGGACCACGCGAGAAACCTCACCGCAACAGCCCTTCTTCCCGTAAGCCGCGCAGCACCAGATCCTCGAGCGGGACTTCGGTCTGCACGCGCGCGTAGCCCCAGCCATACTTGCGCGCGTAGGCCTCGATCCCCTGCGCGTGGCGCTCGAAGGTTTCGCGATAGGCGGCGAGCAGCGCGGGCGTGATCTCCAGCTCATGGGCGGTGCCATCCTCGGCATCCACCAGCACCACCTCCTCGGGCAACTGCGGGTCGCGCTCCTGCGGGCTCATCACCTGCAGCAGCATCACGTCGTGCCGGAAGCGCCGCAGAATGGCGAACGACTCGTCCAGCCCTTCGCGGTCGAGGAAGTCGGAGATCAGGATCAGCAGCCCGCGCGTGCGCGGCGCGGCGAAGTAACGCCGCAACGCGCCCTGCAGGCTGGTGCGCCCGGCGGCTTGCACGCCGTCGAGAAAGCGGAACACCTGCGGCGCCTGGTTCTTGCCGCGCCGCGTGGGCAGGACCTCGCGCACGGTGTCGGTGACCGCGGCGACATTCACGCGATCGTGGTTGAGCAGCCCGAGGTAGGCCAGTGCCGCCGCCAGCTTCTTCGCGTACTCGAGCTTGCCGGGGTTGCCGTGGTCCATCGACTGGCTGGCGTCGAGCAGCAGGTAGATCGGGATATCGGCCTCTTCCTCGAACAGCCGCAGCATCAGCCGGTCCATGCGCAGGTAGATGCCCCAGTCGATGTTGCGGATGTCATCGCCTTCGGCGTACGGGCGGAAGTCCGCGAGCACCATCCCGGCCCCGACCCGCCGCGAGCGATGCATGCCCTTGAGCTGCCCGTGCGCTCGCTGGCGCTGAACCAGCGCCAGGGTGTCGAGCTGCGAGAGGAAGGACTCGGAAAGCACGGTCGTGATGTTTGGGAAGGGGCCGATGGGCGAAGGGTGCCCCTTCACGCGTTCACTGCACTCACTGCGGCTCCGCCACGCGATGCAGCACGTCGCTCAGGATCGCGTCGCTATCGACCTTGTCCGCCTCGGCGTCGAAGTTGAGCAGCAGGCGGTGGCGCAGGGCGTCCAGCGCGACGGCGCGGATGTCCTCGCAGGCAACGTGCAGGCGGTCGGCCAGCAGCGCGTTGACCTTGGCGCCCAGGATCAGCGCCTGAGTGCCGCGCGGGCTGGAGCCGAAACGCACGTAGCGTCGCGTCATCTCGGTGGCCCGCTCGCTTTCCGGATGCGTGGCCAGCGTCAGGTCGATCGCGTACTGCTGGATCGGGCGCGCGACGGGCACCGAGCGCACGGTGTCGCGCATCTGAAGAATCTGCCCCTGGCCGAGCACGCGCTCCACCACCGGGTCCTGCGCCCGAGTGGTGCGCTCGATGATGTCGTGCAGCGCGTCCGCCGGCGGGAAGCCCATCTTGAGCTTGAAGAAGAAGCGGTCGAGCTGCGCTTCCGGCAGCAAGTAGGTGCCTTCCATCTCCAGCGGGTTCATCGTGGCGAGCACGAAGAACGGCTGCTCCAGCGGATGGGTCTGCCCGCCGGCCGAGACGCTGTTCTCCTGCATCGCTTCGAGCAGCGCGGACTGCGTCTTGGGGGTAGCGCGGTTGATCTCGTCGGCCAGCACCAAGTTGGCGAAGATCGGGCCGCGCTGGAACTGCATGTGCTTGCGGCCCGACTCGTCCTCGCGCACGACGGTGGTGCCGATGATGTCGCCGGGCATCAGGTCGGGGGTGAACTGGATGCGCGAGAACTTCAAGTGCAGCACGTCGGCCAGGGTCTGCACCAGCTTGGTCTTGCCGATGCCGGGGATACCTTCCAGCAGCACATGCCCGCGCGCCAGCAGGCAGGTCATGATGCCCACGATGTTGCGGTCGTTGCCCACGATCACGCGCGAGACTTCGTCGCGCACGATGCGGAAATTGTCGCGGAACTGCTCGACCTGCCGGTCTACGGCCACGCTGCTCATTGGGCGCCCTCGCGCAGATGCATGAAGTACTCCTTGACGGTGCGTCGATGCCGCACCGAGATGGCCTCCGGCGGCGTAGTCTGTGCCTGCGCGAACGCCGCGCGCGCCTGCACCGCGCGCGCCTCGAGCGCAGACTTCTGCTCCTTGCTCTCGGCGTAGAACCAGGCCTCGCTGGATTTTTCTTCCGGCTCGCCGTCCTGCGGCAGCGCCTCCTGCTTGAGCTGCACCGCCAGAGGTGTCGTCTGTTGTCCGAGCAGCGCATCGGCCACCGACTCGCCCTGGGCCTCGCCGGCCTTGCTGCCTTCCTGCTGCTCCGAGCGCTCGCTCTCCTGCGCCACGGCGCCGGAGCGGAACATCTTGCCCCCGGGCATCACGGTGTTGCCCGACTCGTTGCCGGGCGAGCTGTTCTGCGCCGCCTGCTGCGCGAAGCGGCCGGCCGACATCGTCGAGCGCTGCGCGACCGCAAGCTGCAGCTGCTGCAGCAGCTTGGTGGAGTTGCTCATGGTGCCCTGGACTTCCAGCTCCGAGGCGATCTTGTTCAGGCGATCCACCGCTTCCTTCATTGCCACGCTGGAGGGCGTGGGCCCCGTTTCGCTCTTCCCGCCGGCCTGAGCCGCCTCCTGCAGCAGTCTCTCCAGGTCCTTCTCGCGCGCCCGCTGGCCGGCCTCGGCTCCCGCGCGGCCGCCCGCGCCTTCTGCCCCGGGCGTCCCGGCCTTGCGCTCGAGCAGTTCTGCCGCCTTGCGCGCGTCGCCTTCCGCCAGCGCCTGCGCGACCTCCTCCATTCCTTTCTGACCGCGCAAGCGCTGCCCGAGCTGGTACATGCCCTCGCGAGCCGATGCCGCTTCGAGCTTGCCCTGCTCGACGGCCTCTTGTGCGCGCGCCAGCGCGCGGCGCTTGTCTTCCTCGCTCGCGTCTTTGCGCGTCACCGCGTCGAGCCCTGCGCCCAGTGCGCGCGCCGTGCGCGAGTCGGGCGCCTGCGCGACCACGGCCTGCAGCGTGCGAACCTGCTGCTGCTCCTCGGGCGTCAGACCGGTGGATGCTTCCTCAGGTTGCGTCGCGACTGCGGACAGCATTGGCGTCAAGTGCCAGGACAAGAGCACAAGCAACGCGACAGCTGCGACGGCGGCGAGGACGCGTACAGGCACCCGTGTGGGAGCCAGACGCGCGCAATTCAGCGTCCGGGCATCGGCCGCAGCACGCTGCAGTTGGGCGTCGATCCAGGCGCCGCCGGCGCTGCGCGCGAAGTACAGCGCGGAGAGCATCTCATCGCGCAGGCCCGCGACGCGATCGGCATGCCTCGCGGCGCGCTCGAGCCCTCCGTGGTAGTTGAGGATCCCGTACCCGAGCAGCAGCAGCAGCCCGATGCCGGCGGAAATGCCGGTCAGGACGACGAGCGCGGTGGCCACGGGCGCCGCGCGATTGAACACGATCACCAGGCGCCAGACGAGCATCGCCACCAGCGCCAGGCCGGCGAGCAGCGTCACGGCGTAGAGCAATCCGTTCAAGCGCTGGCGCCGATCCACCTGCTCGAGCAGCAGCAGGACGGCTTGCGCTGCAGCTGGCGTGGCGCCTTGTTGCGGTTGCGTCATATCGAGATGGATTGTAGCCGATAGCGCACAGGCGGCCCCGGCGCCTTCCCCGCGCGGCGCCCGCCGGGTACCATTCGGGACAGCGCAAAGGTCGACCTGCCGCATGCGACTACACATCTGGCTGCGCCGCATTGCCGCGGTATTCACCTTGGCCGCCGCGGCGCAAGCCGTGGCCGCCGAACGGCCGCACATCGTCTACATCACCGTGGACGATCTGGGCTGGAAGGACGTCGGCTATCACGGCGGCCGCGCGCAGACGCCGGCGCTCGATCGCTTGGCGCGCGACGGCCTGAAGCTCGAGCAGTTCTATGTGCAGCCCTATTCGTCGCAGACACGCGCCGCGGTCGCGACTGGTCGCTATCCGATGCGCTACGGGCTGCAGACCCTCCAGATCCAGCACTTCAGCCAGTACGCCCTGCCCACCGACGAGCGTACGCTGGCCCGCGCGCTGAGGGAGGCCGGCTACCGCACCGTGCTGCTGGGCAAGTGGCACCTGGGCCACGCCAAGCGCGAGTTCTGGCCTACGCAGCGCGGCTACGAAGTGTTCTATGGCCACTTGGGCGGCGAAATCGACTCGTTCAAGAGGGTCAACCGCGCCGGTGAGCCCGACTGGTACCGCGGCGACAAGCCGGCCAAGGAAGAAGGCTACGTCCCCGCGCTGCTGGGCAAGGAGGCCGCCGCAACCGTTGCGCGCCACAACCCGGACACCCCCTTGTTCCTGCACCTGGCATTTGCGGCACCACAAACGCCGCTGCAAGCGCCGCGCGAGCTGCTCGACCGCTATCGCGACGTGAAGGACCCGGACGCGCGCGTCTACCGCGCCATGCTCACGAGCGTCGACGCGGCGATCGGCGGGCTGATTTCCGCCCTCGAGACCAAGGGCCTGCTGGAACGCACGCTGATCCTGTTCCACAGCACCACCGGGGGCGCGGTCAACACCAAGTACCCGGCCGGAGAGGGCGACACGCGCAAGACCGTGGCCAGCAACGGGCATTACCGGGACGGGCGCGGCAACCTGCACGAGGGCGGGTTGCGCGCCGTCGCGATTGCATACTGGCCGGGCCGCATCCCTGCCGGGGTGAGCATGGACCTGATGCATGCGGTCGACCTCTACCCCACCCTGCTCAAGCTGGCGGGCGCAAGGTTGGAGCAAGCCAAGCCGATCGATGGCGTCGATCAGTGGCCCACGCTGACGGAGGGTAAGCCTTCCCCGCGCGCCGAGGTGTTGCTCAACGTGGAGGATTTCCGGGGCGCCATCCGGATCGGCGACTGGAAGTTGATCGACTACGCCGTCCTGCCTGGCCGCATCGAGCTGTACAACCTGAAAGCCGACCCTTCAGAAGAGGACAATCAGGCCGAAAGGGAGCCCGAACGGGTACAGAGCATGCTTAAGCGTCTGAACGAGTATGCCTGGGAGATGGCCCCCTCCAAGTACTTGGAGGAATTGGCCAAACCCAGGAGAGTGGAGGCGCCGATGTTCTGGGGCGATAATCCTCCGCGGCCGTGAGCCCTAGTACAACAGCAAGTCGAAGGAGGCTGGAGTGTCGATTCTGGATATCGCGATGGCGGTGGGCGTCGTCCTGCTGGTGGTATTGATCATCGCCCGACAGAAGCGCCGCGGGTAACCCCTTACCCGACCAGAAAGTCGAAGTCGCATCCTGCGTCGGCCTGCAGGATGTGGTCCGCGTACAGCTTCGCATAGCCGCGCGACGGCACCGGTCGCGGTCGCCATCCTGCCCGGCGCGTGGCCAGCTCCTCTTCCCCCACCAGCAGCTCCAGCCTTCTGTCGCGCACGCTCAAGGCGATACGGTCGCCCGAGCGCACCAGCCCCAGCGTCCCGCCGGAAGCCGCGTCGGGCGTGATGTGCAGCACGACCGTGCCGTAGGCCGTGCCGCTCATGCGCGCGTCCGAGATGCGCACCATGTCCTTCACCCCGGCGCGCGCCAGCTTCTTGGGAATCGGCAAGTACCCCGCCTCGGGCATGCCGGCAGGGCTGCACGGGCCGGCATTCTGCAGCACCAGGAAATCGTCCGGGGTAACGTCCAGATCGGGCGAGTCGACCCGGCTGGCCAGGTCTTCCAGCGACTCGAACACCACCGCCCGCCCTTCCCGCTCGAACAGGGTCGGATCGGCGGCCGAGCGCTTGATGATCGCCCCACGCGGCGCGAGATTTCCGAACAGCGCGGCCAGGCCGCCGCTGCGTTGGAATGGGGCGTCCTTCGAGCGAATGACACTGCGATCGACGTAAGCCGGCGCGCGCTCCAGGCGCTGGCGCAGCGTTTCCCCCGAGACTGTCAGGCAGTCCAGCGCCAGCAGATCCTTCAGCTCCTGCAGCACCACGTGCATGCCCCCGGCGGCGTGGAAATCCTGCATGTAGTGCTGCCCGGTCGGCTTCAGATCGACCAGCACCGGCGTCTCGTCCGACAGCCGGTTGAGCTCCTGCAACGTGATGCGGATGCCGCGCCGGCCTGCGATTGCGGTGAGATGCACGATGGCGTTGGTCGAGCCGCCGATCGCCAGCAGCACGCGCAGCGCGTTGCGCACCGAGTCGGGCGTGATGATCTGGCTGGGCTTGAGACCTTCTGCCGCCAGCGCCACGGCCCGAACCCCGCTCGCCTCGGCCGCACGCACACGGTCCGCATGCACCGCCGGAATGCCGGCAGTGCCGGGCAGCGCCATCCCGAGCGCTTCCGTGATGCACGCCATGGTGCTGGCGGTGCCCATCACGGCGCAGGTGCCAGCCGTGGTGGCGAGATTGCCCTCGATCTCCTCGATCTGTTGCGCGTTGACCTCGCCGGCGCGGTACTTCCCCCAGAAGCGTCGACAATCGGTGCAGGCGCCGAGCCGCTCGCCGTGGTAGGGCATCGCCATCATCGGGCCGGTCACCAGCTGGATCGCGGGGACGTCTGCGGACGCGGCGCCCATCAGCTGCGCCGGCACCGTCTTGTCGCAGCCGCCCACCAGCACCACCGCGTCCATCGGCTGGGCGCGGATCATCTCCTCGGTATCGATAGACATCAGGTTGCGGTACACCAGGCTGGTCGGGCTGAGGAACACCTCGCCCAGCGAGATGGTGGGGAACTCCAGCGGCAGCCCGCCGGCGCGGATCACCCCGCGCTTGACCGCCTCCACCAGCTCCGGCACGTAGCGGTGGCAGTTGTTGAACCCGCTCGCGGTCTGCGTGATGCCCACGATCGGCCGGTTGAGCATGTCCATCGACAGGCCGGTCGCCTGCGCGAACGAACGCCGCAGGTACAGCGCGAACTCGCGGTCGCCGTAATTGGTGAGATTGCGGCGCAGGCCTATGGCAGGGTCGTCAGCCATGGTTGTCTCGGCGATGTGTGTGAAGACGCTATTTAACCGCAGACGGGCGCGGCGCGGCAAAGCACGGCAGACCGGCCGGCGAAGCCATGGCCGTATAATCCACTACCATCCAGCACCCACGGCGAGAAGACCATGTATATCGATTTCAAGGGAGCCCGGGTTGTCGTATGCGGAGGCAGTCGCGGCATCGGCAGGGCCATCGCGCTGGGTTTCGCGCAAGCCGGCGCAGCCGTCTCGGTCTGTGCGCGCGGAAGCGACGGGCTGGACGCGGTTCGACGGGATCTAGAGAAATTCGGCGGCAAGGTACATACGGCCACTTGCGACCTGGCTCAGGCCGAGGACATCGCGCGTTACATCCCGGCTGCCGGTCAGGCGCTCGACGGGATCGACGTGCTGATCAACAATGCGTCGGGCTTCGGCCTGGGCAATGACGAGCCAGCATGGCAGGCCGGTCTGCATGTCGATCTGATGGCCACGGTGAGAGCCTCGTCGGCGGCCGAGCCGTTCCTGACTGCGTCGAAGGCAGGGGCGATCGTGAACCTGTCGTCGATCTCGGGTTTCCGGCCCTCGACGCGCACGCCCGCCTACGCGGCGGTGAAGGCCGCCATCATCAACTACACGACGTCACAGGCCGCCTTGCTGGCCAGGAAAGGCGTGCGCGTGAACTGCGTTGCGCCTGGCTCGATCGAGTTCCCGGGCGGGGTATGGGCACAGCGCAAGACCGCTGCCCCTGATCTGTACAACGCCATTCTCAAGAGCATCCCGTTCGGCCGGATGGGCAAGCCTGAAGAAGTGGCCAACCTCGTGCTGTTCCTCTGCTCCCCGCTGGCCGGCTGGGTGACAGGCCAGACGGTGTGCGTGGACGGAGGTCAGATGCTGGGCGCGTAGGCGCCGCCTTCGCTTCGTGGTACCGGCAATGGCGCCCGGAAGCCCTCGTGCCGCGGATGGCGCGCGGTGCGCTCAGAGCACCTGACGGAACAGCCAGTAAAGGCCGCCGGAGAGCATTATGGCCGCCGGCAGCGTGAGCACCCAAGCCAACAGAAGGTTGCGCACGGTAGCTCCCTGCAGGCCCGAACGATTCGCTGTCATGGTCCCAGCCACACCGGACGACAGCACATGCGTTGTGCTTACCGGCAGACCGAACACGTCGGCTGCGGCGATCGTGCTCATGGCGACCAGTTCCGCGCACGCGCCCTGGGCGTAGGTAAGGTGGTTCTTGCCGATCTTCTCTCCCACCGTCACCACGATGCGCTTCCAGCCGATCATGGTTCCGAGCCCGAGCGCGATCGCCACGGCGACCTTCACCCACAGCGGGATGAACTTGGTCGACTTGTCCAGATATCGCTTGTAGTTGGACACCACTTCCTTGTCCGCCGGGTCGAGCTTCACCTCGCCGCTCTTGAGCAGCACGCGCAGCGCCTCGGACACCAGGTACATGTCGTTGCGCACGTTCTGCACCAGCTCGGTCGGCACGAGCCTGGGATGTCCGTAGCGAGCCACTTCGCCGGAGATCACGCCGGCGAGCTTGGCGATGCCAGCAACCGTATCAGGCGCGATCTTGCGTGTGCGAACGTATTCTTCCACCGGCTTGCGCAGCGCGCCAGGCGACGACACCTCGGCGTACTTGGCCAACGTTCGCTCGGCCTGCGCGGATACGGCCCGGAACGTCGTCACGTCAGCGTCCGCCATCGCACGATTCAGCGCGTATGCAGTGGGCACCGCACCGATCAGGATCAACATGATCAGACCCATGCCTTTCTGCCCGTCGTTGGAGCCGTGCGCAAAGCTCACACCGGTGCAGGTCAGGATCAGGATGCCGCGGATCCACCACGGTGGCGCGCGTTTTCCTTCCGGCGCGCGATACAGTGCCGGGTTGCGGGCCACGATCTTGAGCACTACCAGCAGCACCGCCGCCAGCGTGAACCCGATCAGCGGCGAGAACAGCAGCGCCTGAAACACCTTGCCGGCCTGGGCCCAATCGACGCCGCTAGTGGCGACGCCGTCCACCGCCATGAGCTGGTTCGCGATGCCCACGCCCATGATCGAGCCGATCATCGTGTGCGAGCTGGAAGCCGGCAGGCCGAAGTACCACGTACCGAGGTTCCAGAGGATAGCCGCGATCAGCAGCGCGAAGATCATCGCGAATCCCGCACCCCGCCCCACCTGCAGGATCAACTCGACGGGAAGCAGGGAGAGGATGCCGAACGCAACCGCGCCGCTGGCGAACAGGACGCCGAGGAAGTTCCAGGTCCCCGACCAGACCACCGCGAAATGCGGCGGCAGCGAGTTCGTGTAGATGACGGTGGCCACCGCGTTGGCGGTATCGTGGAAGCCGTTGACAAACTCGAAGCCCAAAGCGATCACCAGCGCGACACCGAGCAGCAGGAACGGCCACCAAGCGGCAGCAGATACGTGGGCCTCGGTTACGTCGAGGTACAAGCTGTATGCGGTGTACAGGAGCCCGGCCGTGAGCAGCCCCACGAAGATGAACAACCCGATGCGCCCCGGACCGGTGTCCAGGCTGGGCGCCGTCGCGACCGGTGCGCTCGCCGCGATGTCTGTCATGACTCCTCCGCTGTCCGCGCGTTCCTTTAACGCCGAACGCGCGCTCCCTGAGCGGTTGAGTGTGGGGCCTGATCATTGCATTTTCATGACCCGCGACTGAGCGCCAGGCCAGCCGGGTTCACTGGACCGCCGGCTTGCGCCCGAACCAGGGCCGCGCGGCTTCGAGCTGCGCTCCGAGACGGAACAAGGTTGCCTCGTCGCCGTAAGCTGCGACCAGCTGAACTGCGATGGGCATCCCGGCGGGATCCTGGCCGAGGGGTAGCATCAGCGCCGGCTGCCCGGTGAGGTTGAACCAGACGGTGAACGGCGAGAAGGCGAACACCCGCCGCCAGTACTCGTCCACGTCGTCCATCGTCATGTCGAGCCAGCCCAGCGGTACCGGCAGCGTCGCAAGGCCCGGCGTCAGCAGCACGTCCCATTGCGCATGAAAGGCCGCCATCTGGCGCCCGAGGCGGTGCATCTTCTGGGTGGCGCGCACATAGTCCGCCCCGCTTACTTTCTCGCCCAGCTTCGCGGTGAGCCAGGTGATGCGCTCGACCTCGCCTTCGCGCGCAGGCCGTCCCGCCGTCGGATGAGTCGACAGGTTGACGACCGTGTTGGCCGTCGCCAGTGTGAGGAACGTCGGCACGACGGCAGCGCGTTCGATCGGGGGGTCCCACTGCTCGACGCGATGGCCGAGGTCGGCACAAAGTTTCGCCGTCTCTTCCAGGACAGTCAGGCTGCGGCCGTCGATGCGCACGCTATTGGGAGCGACGCTGGTCCATGCGATGCGTAGCTTGCCCGGATCGGAGCTCACCTCGCTCAGATACGAGCGGCGCGGCGGGGGCGCGACGTAGGGGTCGCCCGGACCAGCACCACAAGTCGCATCCAGTAGCGCGGCGCTGTCGCGCACCGACAGGCTCACCGCATGCTCGGTGGCCACGCCGCCCAGGCCTTCGCCGAGGAACGGCGCGAAGGTGTTGCGACCGCGCGTAGGCTTCAGTCCCACGAGCCCGCAGCACGCTGCGGGGACGCGGATCGAGCCGAACCCGTCGGAGGCGTGCGCGAGCGGGAGCATGCGCGCCGCCACCGCCGCGGCCGAGCCTCCGCTCGAACCGCCCGAGATGCGCGTGACATCCCAGGGGTTGCGCGTCGGGCCGTACAGTCGCGGCTCGCAGGTGAGCGACAAGCCCAGTTCGCAGGTGTTGGTGCGCCCGAAGATGACCAGCCCTGCGCGCTTGAGCCGCTTGACGTGCTCGCTGTCCTCGGCGGCCGGCGGTGTGTCCGCGAAGAACGCCGACCCGCGCGTCATCTTCACGCCGGCGACCGGCGAAGTGAGGTCTTTCATCAGGAACGGCACGCCCCGGAACGGGCCGTCGGGCAGGCCTTCGGCGATTGCTCGCCGGGCGAAGTCGTATAGCTTGATGACGACTGCGTTGATCAGCGGGTTGCGCGCCTCGACGCGGGCGATCGCCGCATCGAGCAGTTCCTCGGGCGTGACCTCGCGGCGGCGGACCAGGTCGGCGAGTCCCAGCGCATCGTAGTCTTCGTAGTTGGCGAAACCATCCATGGCGTGCCCTCGCGTACGGCCATTGTGCCATTCGACGGCAGCACCGGCGCGAAGTGGCGCACAGCGGCGGCGGCCCTCCTACCGCAGCCAGTGGATCTCGCGCGCTGTCTTGCCCCCGACCAGGACCTGGTTCAAGCCGCGTGGGATCTCCGCGTCGCGCTCGGACAGCGGAATGCGCCCGGCCATGATCTCGGCGAACTCCTGCGGCAGGCGCGGCACCCTATCCGGCTCGGCGTATCCGTCGGGGAATGCGGGCTGATTGCTGCCCGGCTGGTACTTGTCCGTCGCACCCACGGTGTGCAGCAGCTCGTGGGCGAGGATCACGTTGTTGGATCCGGCCTGATCCTCGGAAGCGAAGGCGTGCACCACACCGATCAATCCCTTCTGCAACCCGAGCGAATGCGCCACGCGCTGCACCTTGGCCGGGTCGTAGTACAGCACGAACAGGCGGACGTCCGGGTTCGGCTGGCCTGCCGGGTCGGCATGGCGCCAGGCCCAGAAGCGCATCTGCAGGCTCCATAGCATGATCTGCGGCACGCTTCCGCTCGACGGCGGCGGCGGCGGAACCCCGTGCACCTGCGGCGCGAGATAGAGGTCCGCGGCGCCGCTGCCGGCCACACCCCAGCGCTTGGCCTCATCGCGCAGGAAGTCGCCGATAGGCTGGAACGTCTCGCGCTTGAGGCCTGCGACATACTTCGCCGTCTCCTCGCTGCCGTCCGCGTTGATCGGGAACACCATCACGCGCAGCGGCCGCTGCCACGACGTGGTACGCGCGCGAGTCAGCCACGCGCCGATTGCGACGTTGGCCAGGATGAACAGCAGAAGAGCGATGCGCAGCGCGCGGAACACGAGGTCGGGTCGGAAAAAAAGGAAGGGCCGCACGTTGCGGCCCTTCTGTTATCGGCCCGGTGCCGACTCAGTTGAGCCGCTCGATCACCGTCGCCGTGGCCTGTCCGTGCCCGATGCACATCGTCTGCAAGCCGAGGCGTCCGCCGGTCGCCTCCAGGCCGGCGAGCATCTTGGCCATGAGGCCGCCGCCGGTGGCGCCGAGCGGATGGCCGTGAGCGATCGCACCGCCCCAGGGGTTGACCTTCTCCAGCGGGATCGACAGGTCGCGCGCCCAGCACAGCGGCACTACCGCAAAGGCTTCGTTGATCTCGAACCAGTCGATGTCCTTCACCGTGAGCCCGGCTTTCTCCAGTGCCTTGCGGGTGGCGGCGATCACGCCCGTGAGCTGCATCGTCGGGTCGGAGCCGACCACGACACGCGCGCGGAAACGGGCGCGCGCACGGTGGCCGTCGGCTTTCGCCACCTGCGCGTTCGCCACCAGCACGGCGCTCGCACCGTCTGAGATCTGGCTGGAGTTGGCAGCCGTGACCACGCCCTTGCCTTCGGGGCGGAACGCCGGTTTCAAGCTCGCCATCTTGGCTTCGTCCAGCTGCGCTCGCACGCCTTCGTCCCGAGTGACGGTGATCTTCTGCGCCTCCGGGCTCACGCCTTCGGTGGCGATGATCTCAGCATTCAAGCCGGCTGCCTGCGCCTTGGCTGCGCGGCGGTGGCTCTCCTTAGCGAAGTCGTCCACGTCCTTGCGCGTGAAGCCCCACTTGTCGGCGATGCGCTCGGCGCTCTCGCCCTGGTGGATCAACTCGTGCTTCTTGAACAGCTCGGGGTTGAGCGACTCGAAGCCGTGCATGCCCTCGCGTCCCAGCGTGATGTCCAGGAACATCGGCACGCGCGTCATGCTCTCCACGCCGGAAGCGATCACGTAGTCCATATCACCGGCCGCCACAGCCTGGGCGGCGAAATGCACCGCCTGCTGGCTCGACCCGCACATTCGGTTGAGCGACACGCCCGGCACTTGGATCGGAAAGCCGCTCAGCAGCACGCCCAGGCGGCCCGGGTTGGCGCCTTGCTCGCCGCACAGCGTGACCGTGCCGTCGATCACGTCCTCGATGCGCCCCGGGTCCACCCCGGCGCGCTGCACCACGCCGTTGAGCGCATGGGCGAGCAGGCTGTCGGGGCGCTGCTCTCTGAGCATCCCGCCGCGCTTGCCGAACGGGGTACGCACCGCTGCGAGGATCACTGCTTCTGGCATGCCGTCTCTCCTACGAGCGCGACAACTCGCGCGCGATGATGTTGCGCTGGATCTCGCTGGTGCCTTCGTAGATCTGCAGCACCTTCGCGTCGCGGAACAGCTTCTCCACCGGGTACTCGGTGCTGTAGCCCATGCCGCCGAAGATCTGCACCGCCTCGGTCGCCGCCCACATCGCGCTGTCCGCGGCGAAGGTCTTGGCATAGGCCGCCTGCAGCGTATTGCGTTGCCCGGCGTCGAGCAGCCAGGCGGACTGACGCGTCAGCAAGCGCGCCGCCTCGCCGCGCAGGGCGATGTCCGCGAGCTTGTGGCCGACGGCCTGATGCTCGACGATCGGCTTGCCCATGGTCTGGCGCGACTTGGCGTATTCCAGCGCTTCGTGCAGGCAACGCTGGATCAAGCCCACGCCGAGCGCCGCGATGCTCGGGCGCGAGCGGTCGAACACCTGCATGGCGATCATGAAGCCCATGCCCTCGCCGTCGATGAGCGCGCTTACCGGCACTTCCACGTCGTTGAGGAAGACCTCGGCGGCCGGGTCCGCACGCTGGCCGAGCTTGCCCAGCGGCTTGCCTACGCTCAGGCCCGGGGTGTCGCGCTCGATGAAGAACGCGCTGATACCCTTGTGACGCGCGTCCGGGTCGGTCTTGGCGAAGATCACGAACATGTTCGCCAGTGGCGCATTCGAGATCCACACCTTGCTGCCGTTGAGGACGTATTTGTCGCCCTTGCGCACGGCGCGGGTCTTGATACCGGCCACGTCGGAGCCCGCGCTCGGCTCGGTGACCGCATAGGCGCCGAACTCGCCGTCCATCAGCCGGCCGAAGGCACGCTTCTTCTGCTCCGCGGTGCCCGACACCTGGAACACGTCGCCGAAGATCGTGTTCAATCCGAGCCCGCCGGTGATGCCCACGCAGCCCCAGGCAAGCTCCTCGGTGACCAGCACCTGCTCAAGCATGCCCCAGCCGCTGCCGCCGTATTCGTTGGGGATCGTCAGGTTGGTGAGCCCGATGTCGCGCGCCTTGCGTGCGACCTCCATCGGAAAGCTTGCCTCACGGTCGCATCGCACGGCGACCGGCAGGATCTCATCTCGCGCGAACTCGCGCGCGGTGTGCTGGATCAGCTTCTGCTCGTCGTTGAGTTCGAAGTTCATGATTTCACGCTGCGTCGGCCCACTTCCAGTCCCGGTACATCTCGCGCAGCTTGGTCTTGAGGAACTTGCCGGTGGTGGTCTTCGGGATTGCATCCACGAAGACATAGGCATCCGGCACCATCCATTTGACGAATCTCTGAGCGAGGTAGCCCTTGATTTCACCCTCGGTCGCCTGGGCGCCCGGCTTGAGCACGATCACCGCGAGCGGGCGCTCCGCCCACTTGGGGTGGGGCACCGCGACCACGGCGCACTCCTGCACCGCCGGGTGGCCCATGATCGCATTCTCCAGGTCGACCGAGCTGATCCACTCGCCGCCCGATTTGATGAGATCCTTGGTGCGGTCGGTGATGCGGATGAAGCCGAGCGGGTCGAGACTGGCGACGTCGCCGGTGCGCAGCCACCCGTCCTGCGCGAAGTTCTCCGGCGCCGGCTGATTGTAGTAGCTGCCGGTGATCCACGGGCCATGCACCTGAATCTCGCCCACGCTCTTCCCGTCCCACGGCTGCTCGCCAGCGTCGCCGACGGTGCGGATGTCCACCAGCGGCATCGGGTAGCCCTGGGTGGCGAGCACGGCGAAGCGCTCGTCCGCACCCAGGTGGTCCTGCATGGCGGTGATCTTGGCGATCGACGCCAGCGGCGAGGTTTCGGTCATGCCCCAGCCCTGGAGGACTTCGATGCCCAGCTTGGCGTACGCCCGGATCATGCTCTCGGGCACCGCCGAGCCGCCCACTGTCAGCCGCAAGCCGGGATGCAGTTTGAGCTTGCCCCAGTTCTTCTCCAGCAGGTGCACCATCGGCAGCCAGATGGTCGGCACCCCGCAGGAGATGGTGACCTGCTCGCTCTCGAGCAGCGGGATCAGATCGTCGGGGTGCAGATGCGGCCCGGGGAACACCATCTTCACGCCCAGCATCGCCGCGGTGTAGGGCACGCCCCAGGCGTTGGCATGGAACATCGGCACCACCGGCAGGATGACGTCGCGGCCCGAGATGCCGATCGCGTCGGGCAGCGCCTGCACCAGCGAGTGCAGGATCTGCGAGCGGTGCGAATACACCACCCCCTTGGGCCGGCCGGTGGTGCCCGAGGTGTAGCACATCGCGCAGGGTGCGTTCTCGTCGAGTTGTGGATACTCGAAGTGCCCGCTCGCGGTACGCAGGAAGGCTTCGTAATCATCCATGCCCGCCGGCGCCTGCTTGCCCGTGAGGGGCACCACGATGACGCGTTCGAGATCGACCTGGTGGCGGAACTTCTCGTACAGCGGCAGCAGCACATCGTCCACGATCAGGAACCGGTCCTGCGCGTGGTTGGCGATGTAGCCGATGTCCTCGGGCGCCAGGCGCAGGTTCAGCGTGTGCAGCACGCCACCCGCCACGATTGCACCGAAGTACGTCTCGTAATGCGCGTAGTGGTTCCACATCAACGTGGCGACGCGGTCGCCCGGTTTGAGCCCGGCCTTGGTCAGCGCCTCCGCCAGCAGGCGGGCGCGGCGGTAGAAATCGGCATAGGTATATCGGTGCAGCGACTTGTCGGGCATGCGCGAGACGATCTCGCGTGCGCCGAACAGCTTGCCTGCCCGTTCCAGGAACTGGGACAGGTTCAGCGGCACCTGCATCATGGTCGACTGCATGTCTTGCATCCTTGATCTCGAACGCTGCCGCGTTTACGCCGTCGTCAGCACGACCTTGCCCGAGACGCGCTTGTACAGCACCTCGTTGAGCGCCTCGGCCGCGCGCTCCAGCGGATAGGTCGCGTGGATGTGCGGCTTGACCTTGCCCGCGAGATACAGCCGCATGAGCTCCTGGTTGTTGCGCCGGTTGCGCTCCGGCTCGTTGCGGGTGAACGCGCCCCAGAACACGCCGACGATCGAGCATCCCTTGAGCAACGCGAGGTTGAGCGGGATCTTGGGGATGTCCCCCGCGGCGAACCCGACCACCAGGAAGCGGCCGTTCCACGCCATGTCGCGCAACGCCGGTTCCGAGTAGGGGCCACCGACCGGATCGTAGACCACGTCCACGCCCTTGCCCGCGGTAATCTGCTTCACGCGCGCCCGGATGTCCTCGCTGGCATAGTTGATCAGTTCGTCGGCGCCCTCCGCCTTGCACACGGCGAGCTTCGCATCGCTGGAGGCCGCGGCGATCACCCTGGCGCCCATCGCCTTGCCAAGCTGGACCGCCGCCAACCCGACGCCGCCGGAAGCGCCCAGCACCAGAAGCGTCTCACCGGCCTTGAGTTGCGCGCGGTCGACCAGCGCGTGATACGACGTGCCATACGTGAGGATGAATGCCGACGCGGGCACATAGTCCATCGCATCCGGCATCGGCACCAGCCGGTCGGCATCCGCCACCATCTCCTCGGCGAAGCCGCCCCAAGTACTCGCGGCGATCACCCGGTCGCCAGGCCTGACGCCAGTCACGCCCTCGCCCACCTTCTTCACCACGCCGGCCACCTCGCCTCCGGGTGAGAACGGCGGCTCGGGCTTGAACTGGTATTTGCCCTGGATGATCAGCGTGTCGGGAAAGTTGACGCCCGCGGCCTTGACGCTCACCACCACCTGGCCACTGCCCGGCGTGAGCGACGGCACGTTCTCCAACACCAGCTTCTCCGGCGGGCCCAGCTCCTTGCACAGCACAGCTTTCAACGTTCACCCCTCTTTCAGCAGCAACTGCTCGACCTCGCGCCACCCTGCTTCCGCCAGCGGCCGGGCACGCTTGCCCGACTCGACGGCATGCTGGCTCGCGGCGGTGCCGTCAACCACCCGCCCCATGATGCCCTGGCAGATGGCTGCTAGCCGGAACATGTTGTAAGCGGCGTAGTAGTCCCAGTATGAAATCGAGGCCCGCCCGGTGCGCCGGCAGTACATCGCCACGTACTCGTCCTCGGTGGGGATGCCCAGCGCCGGCAGGTCCAGGCCGCCGATGCCGCGGAACTGGGCGGGAGTGAGCCGCCAGTACATGCAGTGGTAGGAGAAATCGGCCAGCGGATGGCCGAGCGTGGACAGTTCCCAGTCCAGCACGGCGAGGATGCGCGGCTCGGTGGGATGGAAGATCACGTTGTCCAACCGGTAGTCGCCGTGCACGATGGTGGTCTCGTCCCCCGGGGGGATGTGCTCCGGCAACCACTCCATGAGCCGTTCCATCGCGGGGATCTGCTCGGTTTCCGAGGCCCGGTACTGCTTGCACCAGCGCGCGATTTGGCGGGCGAGGTAGTTGCCCGGCTTGCCGTAGTCGGCGAGCCCCACCGCCTGGTAGTCGACCTGATGCAGCGCCGCGATCACCCGGTTCATCTCGTCGTAGATCGCACGGCGCTCGGCGGGCTGCATGCCAGGCAGCGCCTGGTCCCAGAATACACGGCCTTCCACGAAGTCCATGATGTAGAAGGCGGTGCCGATGACCGATTCGTCCTGGCACAGGGCGTGGCTGCGCGCCACCGGGATACCGGCGCGGTGCAGTGCCGTGATCACGCGGTATTCGCGGTCCACCGCATGGGCGGAGGGCAGCAGCTTGCCCGGCGGCTTGCGCCGCAGGACGTAGCGGTGGCCCGGGCTGCGCAGCAGGAAGGTCGGGTTGGACTGGCCGCCCCGGAACTGCTCCACC
>Ga0335070_10002508_pt1 | contig 21327 bp, 15 predicted proteins | sample Lox_Sample_13_FD_206722 | JGI IMG/M metagenome (GOLD analysis project Ga0335070, IMG submission 206722) | Soil microbial communities from Loxahatchee National Wildlife Refuge, Florida, United States - Lox_Sample_1.3 | ecosystem: Environmental > Terrestrial > Soil > Wetlands | place: USA...
TGCGCGCCATCGGCCTGCAGGACGCCCAGCGCGACGCGCACGGCTACGTGTTCGCCACCGTCCCGGCGACCAGCAAGAAGAAGAACGTGCCGGTGGTGGGCTTCATCGCCCACGTGGACACCTCGCCGGAGGCCGCGGGGGCCGGCGTGAAGCCCCTGGTGCACCGGAACTGGCAGGGCCAGGACCTGGTGCTGCCCGACGATCCCGCCGCGGTGCTGCGCCTCAAGGACATCCCGGAACTCCAGAGCCAGCTCGGCAACGACATCATCACCGCCTCCGGCGCCACCCTCCTGGGGGCCGACAACAAGGCCGGCGTGGCGGAGATCGTGGCCGCGGCGGAGTTCCTGGTGCAGCACCCGGAGATTCCGCACGGCGCGGTGCGCCTGGGGTTCACCCCCGACGAGGAAGTGGGCGGAGGCACCAAGTTCTTCGACGTCGGGAAGTTCGGCGCGTACTGCGCCTACACCCTGGACGGCGAGAGCCTGGGGCAGCTGCAGTGCGAGACCTTCTCGGCGGACGCCATGACCCTCACCTTCCAGGGCTTCAACACCCACCCGGGCTACGCCAAGGGCCGGATGATCAACTCCATCAAGGTCGCCGCCGACTTCGTGAACCGGCTGCCCAAGGGCGGGCTGTCGCCCGAGACCACCGAGGGGCGCGAGGGGTTCGTGCATCCGTACGTGGTGGACGCCTCGGTGGACCGGACCTCGGTGAAGTTCCTGATCCGGGATTTCGCCACCCCGGGCCTCGCCGACAAGGAGGCGCTGCTCGAGAAGCTGGCGCGCGAGACCGCGGCGGCCTGGCCGGGCGCCTCGGTGAGCGTCAAGGTGGAGGAGTCCTACCGCAACATGAAGGAGGTGCTGGACCAGCACCCGCGGGTGGTGGAGTACGCGCGCGAGGCCATCCACCGGGTGGGGCTCGCGGCGCAGGAGACCCCGGTGCGGGGCGGCACCGACGGCGCCCGGCTGTCGTTCATGCAGCTCCCCACGCCCAACCTGTTCGCCGGCGAGCACAACTTCCACTCCCGGCTCGAGTGGGTCTCGGCCCAGGACATGGAGAAGGCGGTGGAGGTGATCGTGGAGCTGGCCAAGGTGTGGGAGGAGAAGGCCTGAGCGGACCCGGCCGCGTCCGGGGACTGCCGTTCCGCCGCGGGCGCGCCCGGCGCCCGCGCTTCATGAGCATCCCGCGCCTCGCGGTCCTGCTGGGCGCGCTGGCGGGGCTCGGCCCAGCCGGCGCGTCGGCGGCCGACTCCGCGGCCGCTGCGGCCGCCCCGCCCGATCCCTGGGACAACCCCATCTCCGCCGACCGGCCCGGCGCCACCAACCCCGCCTCGGTTGTGGATCCGCGCGTGTGGCAGCTCGAAGCCGCGGTCGAGTTCCTCGGCCAGGGCGCCCCGGGCGTGCCCCGGGACCGGCTCGCCGACTTCCCCACCATGCTGCGCTTCGGGCTGGTGCGGGACCTCGAGGTGCGCGCCTCCAGCTCGCTGTTCTCCGTCCTGAGCCCGGGCGGCGGCGGCCCGCAGGCCCGCGGCTTCGCCGACGTGAGCCTGGGACTCAAGTGGAGCCCGTGGCAGGGCGGCGGGGGCCCGGCTCCCGACGTGGCCATGGCGCCCACGGTGAGCCTGCCCGTGGGCGCCGAGGCCTTCAGCGCGCACAAGCTCCAGCCCGGCGTTTCCGGGCTGTGCAGCTGGACCCTGGGGCGGACCGCGCTGGGGCTCAACCTGGGGGTCTCCCGGCTGGTGCGCCCGGCAGCGGCGGGCTATTTCTGGCAGCTGGGCGGGGCGGGCGGCGCCCAGCTCAACCTGACGCGGCGCTGGAGCGTCAGCGCCGACGTGTTCGACCTGGCGCCGTTCCAGCCGGGGCAGGGGCAGGCCTGGGGGGTGGATCAGGCGGTGGCGCTGCTGGTGACGCCGGACCTCCAGGTGGACGCCGGGATCGCCGAGACGGTAGGGGGGCCGCAGCGGGGGTTCGACCTGCAGCTGGGCCTGAGCTGGCGGCGCCGGCCGGCCGGCCCCACGCGCTGACCCCGCGCGATCCCGCGAGCTAACCTCGCCCGGCCCAGCCCCCCGGCGCGGCCGCGGCGGCCGCCCGCGGAACTTGTCGGGACCCTGCAGCGTCCAAGATCCGGCCCGGCCGCGGCCGCGGGGAGGGTTTTCGCGCGTGAATCTCGGTACGTGGGTGGCGACGGCGAGCAGCGGGGGGAGCGGGTGGCGGTCGGAGGGGCGCCGGCCGTGAACGCCCGGGCCGCCCTGGTGGCGCTGTTCCTGGCGCTGGCGGCGCTGGCGGCGCTCCCGGCCCGCGCGCCGGCGGCGACGCTGCGCGGCCGGATCCTGGATCCGCGGGGCCGCGCGCCGGTCGCCGGGGTGCACGTCAAGCTCACCGCGACGGACGACACCACCGACGTCCACGCCACCTCCTCGGCCGAGGACGGCACGTTCCAGCTCACCGACCTGCGCCTGCAGGAGTACCGGCTGGACGCCAGCCGGGTCGGCTACGCCCACCTGCAGCGCACCTTGCGGGTCCGGCGCCCGGACCAGGACGCCGGGAACCTCAACCTGCCCGAGGCGGCGGTCCGCCTGCGCGAGTCGGTGGTGGAGGCGTCGCCGCCCCCGGCGGTGCAGCGCGCCGACACCACCGAGTTCATGGCCCGGGCCTACCGGACGCACCCGGACGCCGACGCGGGCGAGCTGCTGGCCAAGATGCCCGGCATCACCGTGGACAACTCGACGGTCAAGACCAACGGGGAGACCGTGCAGCAGGTGCTGGTGGACGGGCGGCCGTTCTTCGGCACCGACCCGATGATCGCCATCCACAGCCTGCCGGCCGAGGTGGTGGACAAGATCCAGGTCTTCGACAAGCTGAGCGACCAGGCCGAGTTCACCGGCTTCGACGACGGGCAGTCGGTGAAGACCATCAACGTGGTGCTGCGCCCCGAGCGGCGCAACGGCCAGTTCGGGAAGAGCTACGCCGGCTACGGCGAGGACGGCCGCTACATCGCCGGCGGCAACGGCAACTTCCTGCGTGGCGACCACCGGCTCTCGCTCATCGGGCTCACCAACAACACCAACCAGCAGAACTTTTCGGCCCAGGACCTCCTGGGGGTGCTGAACGCGGCCAACCGCGGCGGCGGGCTGTTCGCGGGCGGGGCCAACGGGCCCCGGAGCGGCGGCGGCCGCGGCCGGCGTGGCGGGGGCGGCGGCGGCGGGGGCGGGTACGGCTTCGGCGGCGGCGCCGGGGGCTTCGGGGGCGGCCCGGGGGCGGGCAGCTTCCTGGTGGGCCAGCAGAACGGCATCACCCAGACCAACTCGGTGGGCGGCAACTACTCGGGCCACTGGTGGAAGGACCTGCTGGCCAACCCGAGCTACTTCTTCAACTCGACCGACAACCAGAACACCGAGGCCCTGGACCGCCAGTACTCCGCGCCGTCGGACTCGGTGAGCCGCTACCGGCAGAACACCACCTCCGACGGCCGGAACTACAACCACCGGGTGGACGCCCGCATGGAGTGGACCGCGGACTCCTCCAACTCGGTGGTGGAGCTGCCGCGGCTGTATTTCCAGAGCAACCACGCCACCAGCGAGGCCACCGGCGACAACTACGGGATCGCGGGCCAGTCGCTGAGCCACGCCAGCAGCGACAACGACGCCGCGACGACCGGCGACAACCTCTCCAACCACCTGGTGCTCCGGCACCGCTTCCCGACCCGGGGGCGGACCGTGTCGGCGGACCTGGGCGCGTCGTACTCGCACAAGGACGGCTCGAGCCGGCTGCGCTCGGAGGCCGAGTACTTCCAGGGCGCGGGCAGCACCAACGACACCCTGGACCAGCAGTCCACGGTGTCGAGCAGCACCACCGGCCTCTCGGCGCGCCTGGCCTACACCGAGCCGCTGGGCCCCGCCGCCCTGCTGCAGCTCACCTACAACCCGTCGGTGTCCTACAGCCGGTCGGACAACCAGGCGCTGGACTACGACCCGGCCACCGGCGGCTACACCCGCCCCGACACCTCGCTCTCGAACCGGTTCACCTCCTGGAGCGCGGCGCACAACGGCGGGCTGGCGCTCATGGTGCGCCGCCGCGGGCTGAACTTCATGGCCCACGTGGCCTACCAGTGGAGCGGGCTGCGGGCGGAGGAGACCTATCCCGCGGCCACCCATCTGGAGCGCGGGTTCTACGCGGTGCTGCCCTTCCTGAACCTGAACTACACCGTGGGCGAGCACGAAAATCTGCGCGTGTTCTACCGGACCTCGACCCGGGTGCCGAGCATCTCGCAGCTGCAGAACGTCCTGGACAACTCCAACCCGCTGGTGCTGACCGCCGGCAACCCCAACCTCCGGCAGTCCTACAACCACACCCTGGTGGGGCGCTTCTCGACCGCCGCCCGCGCGAGCGGCCGGGGGCTGTTCCTGCTCCTTTCCGTGCAGCGTACCGATGCCTACGTCGGCAACTCCACCTTCACCGCCCCGCAGGACACGGTGCTCCCCGGCGGGGTGGCGCTGAAGAAGGGCTCGCAGCTGGTGACCCCGGTGAACCTGGACGGCGCCTGGAACGTGAACTCCTTCGTCACCTGGGCGCTGCCGGTGACGCGGGTCAAGAGCGTGCTGAACCTGAGCTCCGGCCTGGCCTACGCGCGGACCCCGGGGCTGCTGAACCAGGCCGCCAGCATCGCCAGCACCTACACCGTGAGCCAGGGTGCGGTGCTGAGCAGCAACATCAGCGAGGACGTGGACTTCACCGTCTCCTACCAGGGCGACTACAACATCGCCCGCAGCACCCTCCAGCCGGCGTCCAACTCCAACTACTACCACCACGCGGCGGGGGTGAAGCTGAACCTCATCCTGCGCCAGGTGGTGGTGCTCCGGAACGAACTCAGCAACACCGTGTACAACGGCCTGAGCGGCGGCTTCGACCAGAACATCCTGCTGTGGAACGCGGCGGTGGGGTGGAAGCTGCTGGCGGATCACAAGGGGGAGATCCGGCTGGCCGCGACCGACCTGCTCAACCAGAACCGGAGCGCCACCCGCACGGTGGCGGACACCTACGTCCAGGACACCCGCAACCAGGTCCTGGGCCGCTACGTGATGCTGATGTTCACCTACACCGGGCGCTAGCTAGACCTCCAGCACCCCGGCGGCCCGCTCGTAGTCCTCCGGGCGCACGTGCAGGATGTAGCAGTAGTGCCCCACCCCGTCCGAGATGCCGTTGGCCGCGAACACGTTGACGCCGGCCGAGGCCAGCCGGGCGTGCACGTCCACCAGCGCCCCCAGCACGTCGTCGCCCTGGATCATCAGCGCCCGGCGCGGGCCGTTCAGCGGGAGCTTGGCTTGGGAGGCCGCGTGCATCAGGCCGTGGGAGTTCTCGGGGAAGAAGGTGATCTGGGTGGCCATGGGCCCCATCGGCACCATGGTGAGGGCCAGCAGGTTGACGCCCAGGTCGGCCAGTTGGGAGAGCAGTTGATACGCCTCTCCCGGCTGGTCCTTGACCGTGGCCTGGAAGTAGTCGATGCGACGGATCTTGTAAGGCATGGGCTCCTCCTCCCGTGGAGGGCTTGCGCCCCCCATCACGGCCCCCCTCTCAGGTTCCGGCTCCGGCGGACGATGACAATCCCGGGGACCCTAGCGCGCCCGGCCCCGGGGCGCCAGGGGCCCGCTTCGGACACCGTCCCGCGCCCCGCGCCGCCGCCCGGATCCCCGCCGGTGCAGGTCCGTGGCGTGGCCCGGCAACTGGATTCGTGGTATAATGATAGCATGGTGGAGGAGGCGGGGGGGACGTGAACAGCCGGGCCCGGCCCGGCGTGGTTCCTGCAGGCCGCCCTTCCGTGCTAGTCTCATGCGCGGCATGAGATCCTGAGCTTTCCATTCCCCACGTGCAGCAACCCGCCGCTGGCCGTACGGCGCAGCGTGTGCAACCGGGGGATCCGCGTGTATCGCGTCGTCCAACGCGAGCAGTTTGGGCCCGCGACCTTCCTGTGGGAGGTCGAGGCTCCCGCCGTCGCCCGGGCCGCCCGGCCCGGGCACTTCGTCATCATCCGCATCCACGACACGGGCGAGCGCATTCCCCTGACGGTCGCCGACATGGATCCCGAGCGCGGCACGGTCACCCTGGTGGTGCAGGCGGTCGGCAAGACCACCCGCCAGATGATGGCCCTGCCCGGCGGCGCCGAGATCCCCGACCTGGTCGGCCCGCTGGGGATCCCCAGCAAGATCGAGACCCCCGGCAAGGTGATCCTGGTGGGCGGCGGACTGGGGGTGGCGCCGGTCTTCCCGCAGCTGCGCCTGTACCACGAGAAGGGCAACCACACGATCTCCATCATCGGCTTCCGCAGCCGCAGCCTGATGTTCTGGGAAGACAAGTTCCGCCGTTACAGCCACGAGTTCCACGTCACCACCGACGACGGCTCGTACGGCATGAAGGGGTTCGTCACCGACGCGCTGCGCCAGGTGCTGGAGCAGCACCCCGACGCCGCCGAGGTGGTGGCGATCGGCCCGCTGGTGATGATGCGCGCGTGCGCGGAGGTCACCCGGCCGCTGGGCATCCACACCATCGTGAGCCTCAACTCCATCATGGTGGACGGCACCGGCATGTGCGGCTCGTGCCGCTGCACCGTGGACGGGGGGATGCGCTTCGCGTGCGTGGACGGGCCCGACTTCGACGGCCACAAGGTGAACTTCGAGGAGCTGCTGGCCCGCCAGAACCGCTTCGTGCGCGAGGAGAAGGAGTCCCTGGAGCGCTACGACCAGGAGTGCGCCGCGCTGGCCGCGGCGGGCGACGGGGGCGGCGCCGCGGTGCTGGTCGCGGCCGCGGCCCCGGCGGCGGCGGACCCGGCGCCCCGGGCGCTGACCGCCCTGCCCGAGCCCGAGCCGGCCCCGCCCCCGGACGCCCCGCGGCTGGTCCGCACCATCAAGACCATCCCGGCCAAGCGCATCCCGATGCCGGAGCAGCCGGCGCTGGTGCGGGCGCGGAACTTCGAGGAGGTCAACCTCGGCTTCTCCCTGGAGCAGGCGGTGATCGAGGCGTGCCGCTGCCTGGAGTGCCGCAACCCCAAGTGCGTGCCCGGCTGCCCGGTGGGGGTGGACATTCCGCGCTTCCTCATGGCCCTGGCCCGCAGGGACCTCAAGCGCGCCTACCAGGTGCTGAAGGAGGCCAACGCGCTGCCGGCGGTGTGCGGCCGGGTGTGCCCGCAGGAGACCCAGTGCGAGGCGGTGTGCACCATCGGCAAGCGGGTGGACCCGGTGTCCATCGGGCGGCTGGAGCGGTACGTGGCGGACGTGGCCATGGGCCGCGGCTGGGACGAGGTGCCGAGCGCGCTCCCCACCGGGAAGAAGGTCGCCATCGTCGGCTCCGGCCCCGCCGGCCTGGCGTGCGCCGGGGACCTGGTGAAGCACGGCGTCGAGGTCACGGTGTTCGAGGCTCTGCACGTGGCCGGCGGGGTGCTGAAGTACGGCATCCCCGAGTTCCGTCTCCCCAACCGCATCATCGACGTGGAGGTGGACAACCTCCGCCGGCTGGGGGTGCGGTTCGAGCTGGACGCCATCATCGGGCGGCTCTACACCATCCCGCAGCTGATGGAGCGGGAGGGCTACCACGCGGTGTTCATCGGCACCGGCGCGGGGGCTCCCAAGTTCATGGAGATCCCGGGGGAGTCGCTGAACGGCGTGTTCTCGGCCAACGAGTTCCTGACCCGGGTGAACCTGATGCACGGGAACGAGCGGCCGGTGTACGAGACGCCGGTGGGGATGGGCCGGCGGGTGGCGGTGGTGGGCGCCGGGAACACCGCGATGGACGCCGCGCGCATCTCGCTGCGGATGGGGGCGGACGAGGTGACCATCGTGTACCGCCGCAGCCGCACCGAGTCCCCCGCGCGGGTCGAGGAGCTGCACCACGCGGAGGAGGAGGGGGTGCGGCTCCGCTGGCTCACCAACCCCATCCGCATCCTGGGGGACGACCGGGGCTGGGTCCGCGGCATGGAGTGCGTGGAGATGGAGCTGGGCGAGCCCGATGCCTCGGGCCGCCGCCGCCCGATTCCCAAGCCGGGCACGGAGTTCGTGCTGGACGTGGACACCGTGATCAGCGCCCTGGGCACCAACGCGAACCCGATCCTGGCGCAGACCACGCCGGGGCTGAAGACCAACCGGTGGGGCTACATCGACATCGACGAGACGACCGGGATGACCTCGGCGCCGGGCGTGTTCGCGGGCGGCGACATCGTGACCGGCTCGGCCACGGTGATTCTGGCGATGGGCGCCGGGCGGAAGGCGGCCGCCGGGATCCTGCGCTACCTGGGGGTGGTGAAGGACCCCGAGCCGGTGCCCCTGGAGCGCTACGAAGACGTGGAGATGGAGGAGTAGGCGCGCCGACGCGGGCGGGCGCGGGGCGCGGATCCGGCGGGAGGCCGAGGAACCAGCATGGCGAACGGTGCACAGAGCCAGCCGCGGTACGAGATGGTCAACGTCCAGATGGGCTACGTGGTGGTGGAGCAGGAGCGCTTCAGCCGCGCGGCGCGGGCCTATTTCTCGGCCGAGCCGGTGCCGCCCAAGGAGGAGTACTGGGAGGGGAAGCAGGTGTGGTCCTACGCCGGCATGGGCCAGTCCTTCCAGTTCGACGTGCGGGACCGGGGGACCGGGGTGGTCACCCCGTTCCGGGAGCTGCTGGGCCTGCTGTACTACGCCTGCTGCAAGCCCGAGAGCGACGCCCACCGCATGGGCCTCCTGGCGCACGAGCTGGACATCTCGGTGTACGTGGCCATCACCTACGAGGGGCCCGACGGGTCGCCGCTCCAGCTCTCCACGGACAAGCTGCGGATCCTGAACCAGCTGTACAACGAGCGCCTGAAGAGCCGCGGCAAGAAGATCCTGATCCTCCCGGACTTCTTCGGCCTGTACCGGGAGATCTCGTACGGGCAGATCGCCATTGATTTCGGCCTGACGTCCATGGAGTGAGCGCGCTGGTCTCAGCGGGAGAGGCATCCGGTATGAAACTTCAGGAACTCGGAGAGAAGCTCGAACTGAAGCCCGTCACGCAGGTGTTCGATCGGGACGTCACCGGGGTGTACATCTCGGACATGGTGAGCGACGTGATCGCCAACGCCAAGGCCGGCGACCTGCTGGTGACGGTCCAGATCCACAGCAACGTGATCGCCGCGGCCAACCTGGTGGACATCTGCGGCATCGTGGTCACCCAGGGGAAGCTGCCGGCGGACGACGTGAAGGCGATGTCGGAGAAGGCCAAGATCAGCATCTTCTCCACCGGCCTCAACCGCTGGCAGATGGCGACCAGGCTGTATGAGGCCGGGATTCGCTAGGCCGGCCGGGTCCGGCGCGGGAGGGGCGCATGCCCGAGCTGCTGGAACGGCGGATGCTTCTCGCTGACGTGCTCCCGGCGCTGGACGCCGAGGTGGTCTGCGGCGCGCGGCCGGCGCTGCAGGCCGAGCTGACGTCGTGCTTCGCGGCCGACCTGATGAGCGAGGTGCTGGCGTTCTGCGCGCCGGGGGCGCTGCTGGTGACCGGGCTGGCCAACGTGCAGGCGGTGCACACGGCGGACGTGGCGGACCTCCAGGGGGTGCTGTTCGTCAACGGCAAGCGGCCGGGGGCGGACGCGATCCAGGTCGCGGAGCGGCGGGGCATCCCGCTGCTGACCACCCGGCTCACCATGTTCGCGGTGTGCGGCATCCTGTTCGCCCGCGGGCTCAGGCCCGCGGCGAAGCACTGAGGGCGGGGCGGGGGCGGAATGGAGGAGATCCTCTACTCCGAGACCTACCAGATCACCGGAAACGACTACGAGCGGGGCGGGGAGGCGGCGACCCAGGTGAAAATGGTCCTCAAGGAGCTGGGCATCGACCCGGCGGCGATCCGGCGGCTTTCCATCGCCAACTTCGAAGCCGAGATGAACGTCATCATGTACGCGCTGCACGGCGAGCTGCGCCTGCAGGTGCTGCCCGACGTGGTGCGCGTGGTGGTGGAGGACCGCGGCCAGGGCATCCCGGACATCGGCCTGGCGATGCAGGAAGGGTACTCCACCGCCACCCCCGAGATGCGCCAGCGCGGCTTCGGGGCCGGCCTGGGGCTGCCGAACATCCGCAAGAACACCGATGAGTTCGAGATCCGGTCCACCCCGGGCGTGGGCACCACCCTCCGCTACGGGGTGCGGGTGGCCGGCGGGGAGGCGGGCGGCGCATGACCGAGCGCGCGCATTCCATCGAGATCTCCGCGGCCGACTGCATCGGCTGCGTGGACTGCTGCAAGGGCTGCCCGACCCAGGCCATCCGGGTGCGGGGGCGGCTGGCGGTGGTGGACTCGGAGCTGTGCATCGACTGCGGCGCGTGCATCCGGAACTGCCGCTACCACGCCGTCCGGGCCCGCACCTCCACGCCCTCGGACCTCAAGCGGTTCAAGCACTCGGTGGCCCTGCCGTCGCTGACCCTGTACGCGCAGTTCGGCCGCAACGTGGACCCCGGCCAGGTGCTGCGGGCCCTCGCCCGCATCGGGTTCGACAGCACCTACGACATCTCGTGGATGTGCGAGATGCTGGCCGGCGCGACCGACGCCTACCTCTCGGAGTGCAAGGGGCCGTGGCCCAAGATCTCGGTGACCTGCCCCGCGATCGTGCGCCTGATCCAGATGCAGTACCCGGGCATGGTCGCGAACCTGGTGCCCATCGAGACCGCCCGCGAGCTGGCGGCCAAGCTGCTGCGGCGCAAGCTCACCTACGAGCTGCGGCTGAAGCCCGAGGAGATCGGGATCTTCTTCATCACCCCGTGCAGCGCCATCGTGAACTCCATCCACAACCCCGAGGGGCTGGAGGAGTCCTACCTGGACGGCGCGTTCGGGATCTCCGAGCTGTACGGCCCGCTGCTGCAGGCCATCAAGGCCGAGGGGCCCTCGGAGGATCCGTCCGCGGTGAGCGGCCGCGGGCTGCTGTGGGCCCGGGCGGGCGGCGAGATCTCCGGAATGCGGAACAAGAACACCATGACCGTGCGGGGCGTGGGCGACGTGCTGCGGGTGTTCGACCGGCTGGAGGCGGGCACGTTCCAGGCGGTGGACTTCATCGAGGCCTACATCTGCCCCGACGGTTGCGTCGGCGGGCAGCTGACGGTGGAGGGGCGGTACGCGGCCCACCGCAACCTCCAGGAGATCCTGGGCCGGCTGGGCGACCAGAAGGGCGTGGACGAGGAGAAGGTCCGGTCGCTGCTGCGGGAGCACTTCTTCGACATCGAGGAGCAGTTCACGGCCCGGCCGATCCGGCCGCTGGGCCGGGACCTGCGGGAGGCCATCAGCCGCAAGAAGGAGGCCGAGGCCATCCTGGCGACCCTGCCCCGCAAGGACTGCGCGGCCTGCGGCGCGCCGAGCTGCGCCACGCTGGCCGGGGACATCGTGCGCGGCCGGGCCGCGCTCCAGGATTGCGTGTTCGTGAAGCTGGACGAGCTGCAGAGGAACCCTGAGACCGTGAAGGACCGCCAATCATGACCCGACACATGCTGGTGCTCGACCTGCGCTGCCCCCAGTGCGGGGCCACCCTGACCGAAGGCACGAAGGTGCACCTGGACGCCTTTGTGAAGGACACCCACCAGGACGGCGTCCTGTACCTGAGCGCGGTGTTCGGCGACTACACGCTGGAGACCGACCTCGACATCCGGGAGGGCGCGGTGGTTGACTTCCGCTGCCCGAAGTGCGACGCCAGCGTCATGCTGCCGCTGCCCTGCAAGCTGTGCGGCGCCTCGATGGCCTCGCTGAACCTGGGCGGCGGGGGCTACCTGGAGTTCTGCTCGCGCCGCGGCTGCCGCGCGCACGCCCTGGGCGGCGTGGGCAACATCGACGACATGGTGAGCCTCATGAACCGGATGTTCGACACGCCCTATGACTAGCGCCTTCGAGCCTGTGAGATCCCAGCGCCGCGGGCCCGCGGCGCAGGAGGGTGCCGATTTGCTCGTCCACCGGAAGGTCGACTTCAAGAACCTCATGTACGCCGGCGAGAAGGGCGTCCTGATCCCCGCCTTGCAGCGCGTCCAGGACCTGGACGGCTACATCAGCCGCGAGCGGATGCACGAGATCCACCGGCAGTCGGGCATCCCGCTGTCGCAGATCTACGGCGTGGCCACCTTCTACTCGCAGTTCCGGCTGCGCCCGGTGGGCAAGCACATCATCCGGGTCTGCCACGGCACCGCCTGCCACGTGAGCGGCGCCAACGGCATCACCAAGTCCCTGGAGGAGCGGCTCAAGATCATCACCGGGGACACCACGCCGGACCGCCTGTTTACCCTGGAGACGGTCTCCTGCCTGGGCTGCTGCAGCCTGGCGCCGGTGGTCATGATCGGCAAGGCCACCCACGGCAACCTCAAGCCGGGCGACCTGGGCAAGGTGCTGCGGCAGTACCGGCAGGCCGGCAAGGAGGTCGCGGAGGAATGAAGATCCTGGTGGGGCTGGGGACGTGCGGCATCGCGGCGGGGGCCGAGGACACCTACCGGGCGCTGCGGGAGCAGCTGGCCCAGCGGCAGCCGGCGTGCCAGGTGTCCGAGACCGGCTGCCTCGGGATGTGCTACCGCGAGCCGCTGGTGGAGATCCACGAGGATGGGCAGCGCTTCCTGTACGGCAACCTCACCGCGGACAAGGTGGGGCGGGTGCTGGACGAGCACGTGTCGGGCGGGCGGCCGGTGGAGGAGTGGCTGGTGTGGGCCGACGACGGCCGGGGCGCCGAGAGGGAGTTCCTGGCGCGCCAGCACCGGATCGTGCTGCGGAACTGCGGGCGGATCAACCCCGAGAAGATCGGGGAGTACCTGGCCGTGGGCGGCTACGAGGCCCTGGCCAAGGTGCTGCGCGACCAGAACCCCGACGCCGTCATCAGCGAGATCGTGGAGTCGGGGCTGCGCGGCCGGGGCGGGGCGGGCTTCCTCACCGGCATGAAGTGGCGTTTCACGCGCCTCGCGCCGGGCCACCGGAAGTACGTCATCTGCAACGCCGACGAGGGCGACCCGGGCGCGTTCATGGACCGCTCGGTGCTGGAGAGCGACCCCCAGTCGGTGCTGGAAGGCATGGCCATCGCGGGCTTCGCCATCGGGTCGGGCGACGGCTACATCTACGTCCGCGCCGAGTACCCCAAGGCCATCGAGCGCCTCACCCTGGCGATCGCGCAGGCCGAGGAGCAGCACTTCCTCGGCGACGGCATCCTGGGCAGCGGCTTCTCCTTCCACGTCAAGCTCAAGGAGGGCGCCGGCGCGTTCGTATGCGGCGAGGAGACCGCGCTGATCGCGTCCATCGAGGGCCGGCGCGGCATGCCGCGGGTGCGGCCGCCGTTCCCGGCCACCCGCGGGCTGTGGGAAAGCCCGACCAACATCAACAACGTCGAGACCTTCGCCAACGTGCCGTGGATCCTGGTGCACGGGGCCGCCGCGTTCAACTCGCTGGGCACCGCGAACAGCAAGGGGACCAAGGTGTTCGCGCTGGCCGGCAAGGTCCGGCGGGGCGGCCTGGTGGAGGTTCCCATGGGCATCTCCATCCGCGAGATCGTCCACGACGTGTGCGGCGGGATCAAGGAGGGCAAGGAGTTCAAGGCCGTCCAGATGGGCGGGCCCTCGGGCGGGTGCATCCCGGCGGTGCTGCAGGACACGGTCATCGACTACGAGTCCATCAACAAGACCGGCGCGATCATGGGCTCGGGCGGCCTGGTGGTGATGGACGAAGACACCTGCATGGTGGACGTGGCGCGCTTCTTCCTGGACTTCACCCAGCGCGAGTCGTGCGGCAAGTGCACCTTCTGCCGGGTGGGAACCAAGCGGATGCTGGAGATCCTCACCCGGATCACCGAGGGCCAGGGCCAGGAGGGCGACCTGGAGCTGCTGGAGAACCTGGCCAACCTGGTGAAGAAGAACTCCCTGTGCGGGCTGGGCCAGACCGCGCCCAACCCGGTGCTCACCACGCTCAAGTACTTCCGCGGGGAGTACGAGACGCACATCGGCAACCACAAGTGCCCGGCGCACCACTGCCTGGCGCTGCTGACGTACACGATCACCGAGACCTGCAACGGCTGCGGGGCGTGCCTCAGGGCCTGCCCCGCCGGCGCGATCACGGGCGAGCGGAAGCAGCTGCACCACCTCGACCCGGCCAAGTGCACGCACTGCGACGCGTGCTATCGCGCCTGCCGCTACGACTCCATCGCCAAGAACTAGGGCCGGTGGACGAGGTGGGGGGAGATGGACCTAGTCAAGCTTGAGATCGACGGGAAGCGGGTGATCGCCGAGAACCGGCAGACCATCCTGCAGGTGGCCCGCGCCAACGGCATCCAGACCATCCCGACGCTGTGCCACGACAACGAGCTGGAGCCGTTCGCCTCGTGCTTCCTGTGCGTGGTCAAGGTGCAGGGCGCGCGCACCCTGCTGCCGGCGTGCTCCACCAAGGTGTCCGCCGGGATGGTGGTGGAGACCAACACCCCGGAGGTGCGCCGGTCGCGCAAGGCGGCCCTGGAGCTGATGCTGTCCAACCACTACGCCGACTGCATCGGGCCGTGCCAGCTGCAGTGCCCGGCGGGCGTGGACATCCAGGGCTACATCGCCCTGGCCGCCCTCGGCAAGTACGAGGACGCCATCCAGCTCATCAAGCGGAGCAACCCCCTGCCGGCGATCTGCGGGCGGGTGTGCACCCGGCCGTGCGAGGTGAAGGGCTGCCGCCGCACGCTGCTCGACGAGGCCGTGGGGATCGACTACATCAAGCGCTACCTGGCCGACCTGAGCCTGGCCCGCAGGGAGGCGCCGCGGCCGCCCCGGGTGGCCTCCAACGGCAAGCGGGTGGCGGTGGTGGGCGCGGGGCCGGCGGGCCTCTCGTGCGCCTACTACCTGGCGCTCAAGGGCTACGGGGTGCGCCTGTTCGAGAGCCTGCCGGAGGCCGGCGGGATGCTCCGCTACGGCATCCCCGAGTACCGCCTGCCCAAGGACGTCCTGGACCTCGAGGTCAACCAGATCCTGGACCTGGGCGTGACCCTGTCCACCAACGTGGCGCTGGGCCGGGACTTCACCGTGAGCAGCCTCCGGCAGGAGGGCTACGACGCCGTGTTCCTGGGGCTGGGCGCCTGGGAGAGCTCCAAGATGCGCGTGCAGAACGAGGACGCGCCGGGGGTGCTCGCGGGCATCGAGTTCCTGCGCCAGTTCGGGCTGCACCGCAGCCCGGACCTCCACGGCAAGGTGCTGGTGGTGGGGGGCGGCAACACCGCCATCGACTGCGCCCGGACCGCGCTGCGGCTGAACGCGGGCGAGGTGCGGCTGCTGTACCGCCGCACCCGCGCCGAGATGCCGGCCAACGAGATGGAGATCGTGGAGGCGGAGCACGAAGGGGTGCACCTGGACCTCCTGGTGGCCCCGGTGCGCGTGATCGCCCACGAGGGCCGGGTGACCGCCCTGGAGTGCATCCGGATGGAGCTGGGCGAGCCGGACTCCAGCGGGCGGCGCAGCCCGCGGCCCATCCGCGGCTCGGAGTTCGTGGTGGACTGCGACTTCGTGATCGCGGCCATCGGCCAGAACACCAGGCTCCAGGAGCTGGTGGACGGCCGGGTGCCGGGCTTCCTGCCGTTCGGCGAGGTGCTGAACCTCACCCGCTGGCAGACCATCCAGGTCAACGACCGCACCTTCGAGACCAGCGTGGAGGGCGTGTTCGCGGGGGGCGACGTGGTCACCGGCGCGGCCACCGCCATCGAGGCCATCGCCGCCGGGCGCCGCGCGGCCCACGCCATCCACACCTACGTCACCACCGGCAAGGCCCAGCCCGAGCCGGTCGAGTTCTGCAGCCGCAAGGACGCCTACCGCAAGATCACCGTGGACGACCTGCGCGACGGGAGCCGCCACCCGCGGCGGGCCATGCCGGTGCTGCCGCCCGAGGAGCGCCGCAAGAGCTTCGCCGAGGTGGAGCAGGGATATTCGGCCGAGGACCTGCGCAACGAGACCCGGCGGTGCCTGGAGTGCGGCTGCGTGTCGCTGTTCGACTGCGACCTGCGCCGCTACGCCACCGAGTACCAGGTGGACGTCACCTCGTTCATGGGCGAGGCCAAGGAGTACCGGGTGGACCGCTCCCACCCGCTGATCGAGCTGGACCCCAACAAGTGCGTGCTGTGTGGCCGGTGCGTGCGCATGTGCGCCGAGGTGGTGGGGGTGGCCGCGTACGGCTTCATCAACCGCGGCTTCGACACCGTGGTGCGGCCCACCCTGGGCGGCTCGCTCCTGGACACCGAGTGCGTGAGCTGCGGCCTGTGCATCGGCACCTGCCCCACGGGGGCGATCGTGGAGCGCATCCCGCTGGCCAAGCCGGGGCCGTGGAAGACGTCCGCCACGCCCACCGTGTGCGCCTACTGCTCGGTGGGCTGCCGGCTGAGCCACGACACCTTCGGCGACACCCTGGTGAAGATGTCGCGGCGCGAGGAGCCGCTGGCCACCCACGGCTACCACTGCCGCAAGGGTCGCTTCGGGTACGCCCACGTGCAGTCCCGCGAGCGGCTGCGGCAGGGCCGCATCCGGGCCGGGCGGGAACTCCAGGACGCCCCGCTCGAGGAGACCCTGCGCTACGCCGCGCTGCGCCTCAAGGAGCTGCGCCGGCGCTACTCCGGGCGCGAGATGCTGGTGCTGGTCTCCCCGCGCATGACCAACGAGGAGATCTACCTGGCCCAGAAGTTCGCCCGGATCGCGCTGCGCACCCACAACGTCACCTCGGCCGCGCACCTGGTGAACCGCGAGCTGTTCTGCCCCGAGGTGCAGTCCACCGCCAGCTACGCGGACCTCGCCGACGCCCAGGCCATCCTGGTGGTGAACGCCAACCCGGCCGAGGACAACTTCGTGGTGGACCTGCTGGCGAAAAAGGCCCTGCGCAAGGGGGGCCGGCTGCTGTACGTGGGACCGGAGGAGGACCGCCTCGCGCACTTCGCCGAGGTGTTCCTGAAGTGCCGGCCGGGGACCCAGAGCCAGGCGGTGCTGGCGCTCCTGGCGGAGGTGGCGCGGGTGGCCCCCGCACAGCTTGAGACCCACGCCGAGCTGCGGCGGCTGGCCCAGTCCCCGGAGGCCGGGCGGGCCCGGGAGAGCTGCGGGGTGGAGCCGGAGTCGCTGGCCGTGGCCGCCCGGATCCTGGCCGGCAGCATCCTCAAGGTGATGGTGTTCAGCCGCGACTTCCGCGGCCGGCGAACCCCGGGCGACAGCCGCTTCCTGGCGGCCGCCGGGGAGGCCCTGGGGTGCTCGGTGCTGGCCCTGCACGAGAAGTCCAACATGCAGGGCCTGCTGGACCTGGGCGCACACCCGGGGTGGCTGCCCGGCTACGTCCCGCCGGACGACGAGGCGGCGGTCGGGGAGCTGGAGAAGGAGTGGTGCGTGGTGCTGCGGGACCTGGAGCCGGGGGCCGAGGACCCCGCCGAACTGCTGCGCCGGAAGGCCATCCGGGTGGCGGTGGTGCTGGGCGAGGACCCGCTGGGCAGCCCGGACTTCCCGGCCGACCTGCGCGCGGGGCTGCTGGCGGCCGACTTCCTGGTGGTGGGCGACCTGTTCGCCACCGCCACCGCGCAGGCCGCCAGCGTGGTGCTGCCGCTGTCCAGCTCGGCGGAGACCGCCGGCACGGTCACCAACCTGGAGCGCCGGGTGCAGCCGCTGGTCCGGGCCATCCCGCCCCTGGCGGGCAGCGAGAGCTGGCAGATCCTGTGCGGGCTGGGCGCGGGGATGGGCTACCGCTTCAAGATGAAGTACGCCGGCGTGGACGAGGTGACCGCCGAGATCCGGCGGGTGGTGCCGATCTACCGCGACGTGGCGGTCGGCAGCCAGGATTCCGACGGGATCTGGGACCTGGGCCGCCTGCGGCTGCCCCGCGTCCCGGCCGACCCGGCGGGCCTCGCGGGGTCGGTGGAGCCCGTGCCCACGCTCGCCCTGGACGAGCTGGAGGCCCGCTTCGCGCGCTGGTTCGAGGCCGCGATGGCCGGCGCGCGCGCCTCCCTGGCAGGGGAGGCGCGGGGCGAGCCGGTGGCGCTCGAGGTGGGGCCGGCCACCTGAGCGGCGGCCCGCGGGCGGGAAGGCTCGATTCCCCCCCGGGTTCGGTGTAGTATCCGGGCCTCAGGCGCAGTTGGATGGGCCGCCAGCCTGGAGGTTCGGCCATGCCCGAGCAATCCTACGAGGCGATCAAGTCGCTGCTGCGCAGCTCCCAGGCGGGCGAGCTGCGCCGGGGCCTGCAGCTGGTCAGGCAGGAGATCGCGCGGGTGGGCTCACGCGAGGCGCGGGCCCTGTTCGAGATGGTGGCGGCGCTCTTCTACATCGACCCGCTGGACCGCCCCGACCTGGTTCCCATCCTGGACGAGGCGGTGAGCCTGGTGGTGGGCTTCGGCGAGTGGGTCATCCCGGTCCTGCTGGAGGATCTGGAGTACGGCGACCTGAAATCGCAGATCGCCATCGGCCACGCGCTGGGCCGCGTGGGCGCCGACGCGATCCGGCCGCTCCTGGCCGAGTACGCCGCCTCCGCCGACTCCGGGCGCCGGACCTTCATCCTGTACGCGCTGGGCAAGATCAAGTCGCCGCAGATCGCGGCCGCCCTGCCGCTGGCCCTCGAGGCGGCGGGCTCGCCGGACCGGGAGCTGCGCGACACCGCCACCCGGGCGCTCGGCAAGTTCGCCGAGTCCATCCCTCCGGTACAACTCTCCGCGGAGCACCGCCAGGCGATCCTGGAGCGGCTGCAGGCCAACCTCGCGGACGCCAGCCCGGGCATCCGGGCGAAGGCGGTGCGGAGCTGGGGCAAACTGGCGAAGTTCGGGCACCTGGACCCGGCCCAGCACGAGCGGCTGAGGGCGGTGTGCCGGCGCCTGCTGGGAAAGGACGAGCAATTCGAGTGGGACCGCGCCTACGTGGTGCGCCGGGAGGCCGAGGAGGCGCTCCTGGTGGCGTAGGCCGCCCGCGGGCCGCGGCCCGCGGATGCAAGGGGAGGGCAACCATGCGCAAGGTCCTCGCCCTGGCCGCCTGCTGTGCGGCGGGGCTGCTGCTTTCGACCGTCCGTTCGGGCGCCGCCTCGGCGCCGGGCTCCGAACTCTACATCCGCAAGGGCTGCCTCGGCTGCCACGGCGCCAGCGGCTACGGCGGGGTGGGGCCCACGCTGGCCCACACCGCGCTCCCGGTGGACTCCCTGGTGCGCCAGCTCCGCCACCCGCGGGGCATCATGCCCGCCTTCCCGCCGCAGGTGGTGAGCGACGACGAGGCCCGCGCCATCCACGGCTACCTGCAGACCCTGGCGCCGCCGCCGGCCCGGCTGCGCGCGGACCTCCCGCACGGCACCCTGGACCCCTCGACCTGCTCCCCGTGCCACGCGCGCGTGACCCCGGTGATCGTGCAGCAGTTCGAGTCCAGCGCCATGGGCAAGCCCGGCACGCAGAACCCGATGGTGGTCTACCCCATCCGCCAGATCACCTGCGCCAACTGCCACGGCACCGACCACGACCAGATCATGGCCTCCGGCGGGCGCGTGCCGGAGGTCACCTGCGGCGGCTGCCACGGCCAGATCTACAACGAGCACGTGCAGGACGCCGGGCACTCTTACGGCCCCGGCCCCGGGAAGATGGGCATCAACTGGGACCGCAACATCGGGGTGCCGCACTACAAGGAGATGCCGCGCAAGGTGATGGAGATGGGCTGCGACGTGTGCCACTCCCAGGCCGGCGCGACCGACGACCGGTACTGGAGCGCCCGCGACCGGAAGTATGTGGACACCAGCAGCCTCCCGTACCGCAACGGGTGCGTCGCCTGCCACACCCGGCACGCGTTCAGCCTGGAGGAGGCCCGCAAGCCCGAGGCCTGCTACACCTGCCACATGGGCCCCGATCACCCCAACTTCGAGGCCTACATGAGTTCCAAGCACGGCTCCATCTACGCGGCGCGCGGCGCCAAGTGGGACTGGACCGTGCCGCTGGCGCAGGCCCGCTACGAGACCCCCACCTGCGCCTACTGCCACATGCTGTACGTGGACAGCACCGGCGCCCGCCACACCCGCCACTCCATGACCCGCAAGATCATCTGGGGCATGGGGGTGCAGGCCGCCACCGGCCAGCTCAAGGACCTGGTGGTGGAGCCGGGGAACGCTGAGAAGCGCAACGAGATGGTCCGCGTGTGCATGACCTGCCACTCGGAGGACCGGGCGCGCGAGTACCTGCGCTCCGCGGACGCGCACAAGCTGGCCGGCGACGCCCTGGTGGTGGAGGCGCGCGACATCCTCGCCGGCCTCTACCACGACCAGCTGATCCGCCCCAGCCACGCGCAGGTCTCCGCCGGGCTGCTCCAGGGCCCGCGCTTCACCGCCATCGAGCTGCCCGGCACCGAGGCCCAGCACTCGCCGACCAGCCTCTACTACGACGTGACCCCGGTGGAACGCGAATACTTCGACATGTTCTTCTTCTCGGCGCTCAAGAGCTACAAGGGCGCCTTCCACATGAGCCCGGACTACGCCTGGTGGTACGGGTACGCCGACGTGCTGGGCCACCTGGCCGCGATCCGGAGCGACGCCGAGCGCCTGCGCAGCGAGCGCGCGGTCGAGCGCCGCACCGCGTTCATGCTGTGGACCGGCCCGCTGATGGTGCTGCTGGTGCTGGGCGGGGTCTTCGGCGTGCGGCGCTGGACCCGGCGCCCGGGCTAGCCCGGCCGTGGCGGCCGGCCCGGGACGAGCCTTTCCCGGTCCGGCCGCATCCCACTAGAGGTGCGGCCGCCGGTCCGGCCCGCGGGCCTGGGCAGCCGAGCCTGCCCACCCGCCACGCGGGCCCTTGGAAGGCGCCCGGGCAGCCCTGCCGCGGGCGCCCGGCTCCCCGGCCAGCCCGTTCCTGATACACTGGGATCATCCAATCGCGCCCCTCTCGGGCGCGCCACCCCCGGCCCCAGCCCCCCGGAGGGCACTGTGCCTGACCACGACGATCTTCCGCGCCGCGACCCGGGCGGCGCGCCCCCAGGAAACCAGGGCCCGGAGAAGCCCGCCCCGGAGCTGGATGTCACGCTGTCCTCGAGCGTCGCGCGCACCATCTCCAGCGGCGGCGGCGGCAGCCGCCCCGGCCCCAGCGGGCCGGCGCCCACCGCCATCGGCGGGTACCGCATCCTGCGCGTGCTGGGCGAGGGCGGGATGGGCATCGTGTACGAGGCCGAGCAGCAGAACCCGCGGCGGCTGGTGGCCCTCAAGGTGGTCCGCGGCGGGCACTTCGTGGACGAGGCCACGGTGCGCATGTTCCGCCGCGAGGCGGAGACCCTGGCCCGCCTGCGCCACCCCAACATCGGCGCCATCTACGAGTCCGGGCGCACCGAGGACGGCCAGCACTTCTTCGCCATGGAGCTGGTGCGGGGCGAGAACCTGGACGACTACATGCG
>Ga0335070_10002509_pt1 | contig 21318 bp, 22 predicted proteins | sample Lox_Sample_13_FD_206722 | JGI IMG/M metagenome (GOLD analysis project Ga0335070, IMG submission 206722) | Soil microbial communities from Loxahatchee National Wildlife Refuge, Florida, United States - Lox_Sample_1.3 | ecosystem: Environmental > Terrestrial > Soil > Wetlands | place: USA...
ACCGCGGCATCTTCTCGAATACCTGTCGCATCGCTTCCGGAGTCGTCGCTACCTTCTGCTCCAGAAGAATTTCCCCTGCACCATCCAAAACACAGTAAGCACTCGAGCGATCCCCCAGGTCCAACCCCACCGTGAGCTGCCCGTGGAAAATGTTCTTTCCCGCTGTCCGCATCGTGCTAATCTTCCGCATTGCCGGTCTCCATTCTTTGTGCCTCAAGCACGTCGAAACATTGGGAGCGTATCGCATCCCGCTAGGAGACCGGCCTTCTCATCCCATCTGGTTAGTCGGGTTACCGGTAAAGTTCCTCCCAGTACCGCATCCGCTCCATAATGTATTAAGCTGAGGGCATGGACGCCGTTGCGAGAAGTGTGATAGTCGCGTTGAGATTGGGATTTGCAGCCGCCATTATTTTGGGATTGGCATGATAGGACCACTCACGCCTTCCGAAGGTCATCCTACGCTGCTTGCCTGGTTTGTGTTTTCATTTGTGCCGCTTCTCTTGACGCTTGTTGGAACCGTTGTGGCGAGATCGTGGCCGGTCAAAATCACCCTCTTAGCGGAGGGCATTGCGATTCTTCTTTGGACACTTGAACTTTTGCGTGTGCATGAGGTTTTCCCTCGAAGCCTGTAGCTTAGCGCCTGGTAAGTCGGGTAATCGGATATGTGACTTCTAGTACTTCAACCAAGGGAGATTACTCAGGTTCGCCAATAAACTCAGCCCAGTTTCGAGGGTTGATGATCCCTTGGCCCATCAGGGCTTGTAGCAATTCATTGAGAGATCGCCTCACCGCTTGGAATTCATCGTCAGTCGCGATGAGTGCGTTGCATTCAATGTTCGCAATATCCTGGAGAATGGCCATTAGCGCGGCAGGTTTTTCCGCTGCCAGCAGTTTCCTGAGACTCTCGCGCATAATCCGAACACGGCGTCTTTCTCGTGGAGAAGGATCGGCGCTCATGGATGCACTCTACCCCTCAAAAAACTGAACAGCCACTCCCCGTTTTTCAGTCGTGTTCTGTTCGATTCGGATGACTTGGCCGAAATATTCCCGACCTTTGGGATTCGCTGGGGAGGAATAAGGCAAAGTCACGTAGACTCGCATGCCCACGAAATAGCGCGGAACTTCTGTCAGGAAATAAATCCCGCGCTTGGAAGCATTCTCGGTCTGCTTAATGTCCTCAAATTCACCGTCCTTCGGGCTGGCAGGGCGCACCTTGATCGGCTGACTCAGCCTGACTCGACGAACGTGGCGGCGGTCGATGAGCGGCATAGAATTATCGAAGCATACTTCCTGGGTAATACGCTAGGATGTATTACTGAAGGAGTACTCCATGAGGCGGCTCGGGGAATGGCCCGTCGTCCGCGCTGCCGGGAGGGACGCCGACCGAAACCAATCGCTCGCCGCTCGCTCTGCCCGCAGCGGACCGGCAATCGACGCGCTCTTTCTTTTACGCTCTCCCCCTGTTGAGCCTTCTCTTCCCGGGGTCGAATTGGCTCGCAGATCGTCTGGCTAACAGGTCCCTGCTGCGCGGTTTCCAGCCCCTAGGCTTTGGTCCTGCGAGACTCGATGCCGCTTCCCCACAACCACGCCTTTCCAGAGCCGCTTTCCGGGCGTGAGGACCTGCGATGAACTTGCCTGCCTTGCCGTTTCTCTGCGTAACCTCTCACCCAGTTCGTTCGGCTTTCGTGCGTCATGGACTCCTTTTTCCGCCGCTCCTTTCCTGGGCACTGCTTCGGGCTAATTCCTGCGTCCTGCGGCTGCGCGGCTTCTGCTTTCCCGGTTCCTCCCTTACCCCTTGGTTCCCTCCCAGAATGCAGCCGCTTGCCTTGGAAGCAGAAGCCCTCGCCTTGGGTGCCCCAGGAAATGGGGCAAAAAAGGAGAAAAGAAAATGTCTTACCTCAATTCCGTAACGCTAGTTGGATTCGTTGGTTCCGATCCCGAGCAACGCCAGGCCAAGGGGAACGGCTCGCCGTTCACCGTGCTCTCTCTGGCCACGCAGCGCTCCTGGAAGAATGCCGAGGACGAGTGGGTGTCGAAAACCGAGTGGCATCGCATCTCGATCTTCCGCCCGCGCCTGGCCGAGTATGTGCTCAGCGCGATCAAGAAGGGCGCGCACGTGCTCGTCGAGGGCAGCCTCGTGAGCTCGGTCTACACGCCCAACGGCACGAAGGGCAAAAAGGTCAAGCCCGTGAAGATCACGTCCTGGACGATCCGGGCCGATGTCGTGCGCAAGCTCGACCGCAGTGAGCCCGAGCCGCAAGCCCCGTCCGCAGAAGCGCCCGAGGCTGGCTCGGAGAGCTCGGGCCATATGGCCTTCTGAGCCGCTTGGGAAAAGCCCTCCGGCGCTGCCGGAGGGCTTTTCTTTTTTGTTCCCGTCCGCAATTCCGGCCGGAGAAAGAAACTCCACCCGTTCCCTTCCCCCTCCGGCTATAGCTTGGCCCGGTTTAGTCATAGGTTTTGACTCGCGGCCGCCCAGGGCTCCGCCTTTGTTTCCGCCTTCCGCCGCCGAGTCCGCCTCACACGAAGTTTTCTCGAAGCGCCGCCGATCGCGCACCCAGCTTCTGCGAAGGAGCGAACCGTGATGAGTCGAATGTCGCACTGCCGCTGTCTTGTTTGCGCCATGGAACGCCATCTGACCTGGCACTTCTCTTGTCCGGAAGGGTCCGAGCGGTATCGCGAACTCGCGGAAGTTTCGCCTTCCTTGTCCGCATTTCCGGCCGCTTCCGACCTCCTCGCCTATCTCCACAGTCCCCAGACAACCGGGAATGGACATCCTTCGAAAAACGGCATCCTCGCGGAACTCCTCGAGCGCGGTTCCGGCAACGTTCCTGCAGCGCGGGAGCTTTTGCTGCTCGCCTTCGTGCCGATGCTGCATCGCATCTCCCGGCAGGTGCTGGTGCGCTCCCCGGCGCTGCCCCCGGATGACATTGCCCAGCACGTCGTCACCGACCTCCTTGCTTCCGTCGACTCCCGGGTGTTTGCGGGCCACGATTCCCATCTGGCCTTCGGGATCGCGCGGCTCCTGCGCCGGAACGCCTTCACCTGGGCGGCACGCGAATGTCGTGGTTCCTTGTTTGACGCGGGCGGCGCGAATGCGCTGGAACTGGCGTCCGCCCGGGATGGCCCCGAGCCCATGGAGCGCACGGCGCTGTTGCATCACTTCCTCGACCGCTGCCAGCGGCACGGAGTGCTCTCGGGGGAAGATCTGGAGATGCTCGTCCAGTTCAAGCTCGATAACTCCCAAGGCCCGCCCCGCTCGAACGCCTCGCGGCAGCGAATGAAACGGCTGGTCGGAAAACTCCGCCGGGCCGCAGGACAACGCCGCTCCCGCAAACCGGATGATCGCCAGCTTCGCTTGTTTTAGGTGCTCCTGGTCGGCAGCTAAGACATCGCCCCAGTTTTTTGGATCCGGGAGCGACACAAACCGATTCCCCGTTCGCACATATAGGTACATGCAGATGGAGTTCCCGTCCCAGGCAGACCGTTTACGAAAAGCGGCCGCGGCTTTCTTCCGGAGATTCTCTGGGTCGCTCGCGATTCATCCGGTACCGCCGGGACGGGAACCCTCAGTGGTTCGTCCGGAAAAAGGAGCATCTTATGAAACGACTCGCGCCATTCTTCCACCGCGCTCGGGCAGCCGCACGCGGAGTGAGCGTCGCTGTGCTGACGTTGGCCCTCGCCCTTCCCATGTTCGCGCAAGCCAACAACAACTCGCCCTGGGAAAACGCGGTGAATGTGCTGCAAACGGCGTTCACCAGCACGATCGCGCGCGGATTGTCGCTTGTGGCCATCGTCGTCTCCGGGCTTACCTTCGCCTTCGGCGAGGGAGGCTCGAAGCGGGTGCTGGCCGGCGTACTCTTCGGCGTCGGCATGGCCATCGCCGCCGTTAACTTTCTGGCCTGGCTGTTTCCCGCCTGACCGATGTGCGCGATGGCCTACGAGCGGCGCATTAATCCGGTGCAGCGGTCGCTGTCGCGTCCGCTCACCATCCTGGGCGCGGAACGAAAGCTCTTTTTCTTCGCCATGTGTCTGGGCGCGGCCACGTTCAATCTCCTCGGCAGTCTACTGGGCGGCTTCCTGATCTTCCTGCTGCTTTATTTCTTCGCGCGCTGGGCCACCGCGACCGACCCGCAGATCCTGAAACTCCTGTTCCACGCCGCCAAACTGCGCCGCGAATACGATCCCGGGAAACTCACGCCCGTCCACGTCGTGCGAGGCCGCTCATGCTAAACCTCAAGCGCGTTCTCCGGAATTACGAGGAAGCCGGCTCGCTCCATGCCATGGTGAACCTGTTCGGGTTCATCGGGCCGCATACCTTTCTCACGAAATCGGGCGAGGTCGGGGTCGTTGCCGAACTGAAGGGCATCGACTATGAATGTCTCGAACCCTCGACGGTCGACACGCTCACCAAGCGCCTGGAATCCGCCTTGCGCTTGTTCGATGAAAACTACCGCGTCTACCAGTTGCTGTTCAAACGGAACGAGCAGCAGCTTCCCCACTCCCTCTGCGGGAAACCCGTCGTCGACGCCGCGATTCGCCACCGCGTAGCCTATTTCGCGGCCAGGCCCGGCACCCTCTTCTCGCTTTCCACCTTTTGGGTCATCCTTTGCCCCGCGCTCGCCGCGCGGCGCTCGCTGACGGGCGCCTTGTTTGCATTTCCCGGCCATCCCCAACAGGCCTGGAAGGAACTGGCCGGGCGCTTTTCGACCGATTCCTCGGTTCGCCTGGATCTCGAACAGATGGGCAGGGCCGAAGCTTCCCTGCGCCAGAAGTTCGAAAGCTTCCGCACGCAGCTCTCGGATTTCGCTGCCATCCGGCTGCTTGGGAAGGACGAGGCCTTTCGCACGCTGAAGCGCACGCTCAACTTCGCCCCTCACAAGATCGACCGCGCCACGCTACAACACGATACCTTTCTCGACTACTACCTGTGCGAGTCCCACCTCGAATGCCACCGGCAGTATCTGCGCGTCGACGATTACTTCGTCAAAGTGCTCACGCTCAAGGAGCCTCCCGCCCATACCTTCCCCTTGCTCTTGCAGGGACTGCTCGGCGTGCGCGCCAACTACCACGTCGTGACGGAATGGCGGAAAGAAGACCCCGGCAGGACGCGCCGCGCGATTCAGGCCAAGCGCCGGCACTATCACAACACCAAACGGTCCTTCGCGAGCCAGGTCAACCTGAACGACGCCGTGCCGCAGGATCTGCTGCTCGACAACTCCAAGGAATCGCTGGTGCGCGAACTCGGCCAGGGCATCGAGGAGATCGCACTGCGCGGAAACTACTTCGGGCACTTTTCCCTCACCGTGGTGCTCTACGACCGCGACCTCGCTGCCGTCGAACAAGCAGCCTCCGAGTTCTACAAGGTCTTTAGCGTTCACGATGCCCAGCTCTATGAGGAGCGCTTCAACCTTCTCCATGCCTTTCTCGCCGCCGTTCCGGGAAATCATGCCTTCAACCTTCGCACCCTGTATCTGCTCAACACCAATTACGCGGACCTTTCCTTTCTCTTTACCCTCGATTCCGGCGCCCTGCGGAACGCGCACCTGCGCCGGGAATACCTCGCCGTTCTGGAAACCAACCACGGCACGCCCTACTACCTGAACCTCCATTACCGCGATACCGCTCATTCGATGATTCTCGGCCGCACCGGCAGTGGCAAAAGCTTCCTGCTCAACTTCCTGATCACCAATCTCCAGAAGTACGACCCCTATACATTCATCTTCGATGTCGGCGGAAGCTTCGAAAGCCTCACGCGGCTCTTCGGCGGATCCTACCTGCGGCTGGGCCAGGAATCGGCGGACTTCACGCTGAATCCGTTCTGCCTCGAGCCCGCGAAGGCCAATTTCGATTTTCTCGCGCTCCTGGTGAAGGTCCTTCTCGGACCCGCGGCTGGTCCGCTCGATCCCGCGACGGACCGCGAACTCTACGAGCAGATCGAAAATCTCTATTCCTTGGACCCGGCCCTGCGCACGCTGGGCGTGCTCTCGAACACCCTTCCCCGGTCCCTCTCTTTTGCGCTCGCCAAGTGGCTCCGCGGCGGGCAGTTCGGCTTTCTCTTTGACAATCCCCAGGACACCGTCTCCTTTTCGCGCTTTCAATGCTTTGACTTCCAGCAAATCAGCCGCTATCCGGAACTCCTCGAACCGCTGCTCTTCTACCTCCTCCACCGCGCGAACGATATCATCGTGCAGCCGGAGCTCTCCTCGACCTTCAAGGCCTTCTTCATCGATGAGGCGTGGGTGTTTCTCCGCAATCCCAGCATTCAGCATTACATCACCCAGGCTCTCAAGACCTGGCGCAAGCACAATGCCGCGATGGTGCTTTCGACGCAATCGCTCGACGAATTGAAACGCTCGGAACTGCTCGACACCATCGTCGAGAGCTGCGCGACGAAGTTCTTCCTGGCGAATCCGGACATGGACCGGGAGCTCTACCGCCGCCAATTCCATCTGAACGAGACCGAAGTCCAGCTGATCACCGCCCTCATCCCCAAGCAGCAATTCCTTCTGAAGACTCCCGAACTCGCGAAGGTCGCCAATCTCCAGGTCGATCCCCGGAGTTATTGGCTCTATACCAACGACCCCTACGACAATCGCAGGCGCAAGGAAGCCTTTGCGGCCCATGGCTTCGAGGAAGGGCTCGAAGTTCTCGCGGGAGGTGCGGCATGAGCCTGCCCGTCGCGGCCGCCGCCCTGCTCACGCTCTTCCTTCTCCTGGCGCAGTCGCTCATCGGCTGCCTCCGGGAGAGCGATTCCTAGCCAGCGCAGTTTCCAGGAGCGAAAGGAGAAATCATGACGTTTCCGAACAAGCTCTGTTCCCGCATCGTGCTTTTTGTATTCGCCGGCCTGCTGGGTGGCCCCGCGGTTCTTCCCCAAACCAGCGGCGCCCGGAGCGTCCGATACGCCCGCGAGGATGTCGTCGCGGTCCACGCTAAGCTCCGCTTTTCGACACTCATCGTTCTGCCGGAGAACGAGGAAATCCTGGACTTCACGACCGGGGACCGCGAGTTCTGGATCATCAATGGAGCGCACAACCTCTGCTATGTGCATCCGGCGCAGGCCGGCATCCGCAGCAATCTGAATTTGATTACCGCGAGCGGCCATGTCTACTCGTTTCTCCTTACGGAAATCAGCAGCGATCCGGCCGAACAGCCGGATTTGAAACTCTTTGTCGAGCCCAAGGAGGAATCCGCCTCCGGGACTCCCCTGCGCGGCTACGTTCGCGCCGCCGACGCCGAGGCCTACCGGAAAGAGCTGGAAGAGCTGCATGCGCAGGCCTCTGCCGACGCCCGCGCCGCCGAAGCCCGCGCGCGGCAAGAGGTGAACCAGTTCCGCTCGGCGTACGCAACGAAACTTGGTTTTGACTACAAGCTCGATCCGAAACTCACCCGCCCGCCCTTTCGGGTCTCCGTGATTTATCACGACGACCAGTTCACCTACATCCGCTGTGAGGCTTCGGAGAAACCCGCGCTTTACGAGCTCAAGGACGGAAAAGCCAACCTGATCTCCTTCCAGGTGGAAAACGGGGTATACATCGCGCCGAAGATTCTTGATCGCGGCTATCTCGCGGTCGGCCGGAAGAAGTCACCCTTCACGCGTATGAGTTCAGGGAACTGACAATGACTTCGCCTGCGGTGATCGAGGACAAAGCTCTCAAACCACCGGGTCTCCTCCCCAAGCACGTGCAGTCCTGGCTGCTCGCTGGGCTGGCGGTCCTGATGGTCCTGATCATGTGGCTGACCGGAGGGAAGAAACCTGCGGCGCCCGTGCGGGCCCTTCCCCCGGCGCCAGCGGTGCAAGCTCCGCTCGAAGTCAACGAAGCGAAGATCGTCGAACTCCAGAGCCGCATTCAACAGCTGCAGCGCGAGCAGGCGCTCGCCGAGGGCGCGCTCGCGCATGAAAGCCAGGCGCTGGGAGCGGGCGGGATGGCGGCAACCCCGGGCGTCGCCCCGGAAGTTCACGCCGAGGATCCCATTCGGGAGGAACGCAAAAAACGCGGCTACCTCTCGTTGTTCGCTTCGAACATCGCACTGAGCTACCGCAAGGGGCCGGCGGAATCTGGCACTCACGGTGCAGATGCGCCACCGCCATCTGTCTCCGGTTCAGGCTCTCCCGAGGCCGGAGCGCTGGCCGAGCTCCTGCGTCCGCTGCAGCCACCCGCCCCGTCCCCTGCTCCACCCGCAAAGGAGTCCGCGGAACGTGATCGAAAGGAGGAACAACCGAATCCTGCCGCCCCGCCGGGGGGCGCACCGGCCGCGGCGACAGGAAAGACCTACATACTTTTCGAAGGGACCATTCTGGAAACCGTTCTCCTTAACCGCCTCGACGGGCAATTCTCCGGCCCCATCCAGTGCCTCCTCACCACCAACGTTTACTCCCATGACCGGCAGCATCTCCTCATCCCCGCCGGCTCCAAACTCCTGGGCGAAGCCCGCAAAGTCGAAAGCTTTGGCCAGACCCGGCTTGCTGTTTCCTTCCACCGGCTGCTGATGCCGGATGGTTATTCCGTGAGCCTGGATCGCTTCGAAGGCCTCAACCAGATTGGCGACGCCGGGCTTCGTGACCAGGTCAACAACCACTATGTGCGCCTGTTCGGCGTCTCACTCGCCCTTGGCGCCATCGGCGCCGTCGCCGAAAGCGGCACCTCCGGCGCCTTGACGGCTTCCGGAACCGACCTCATGCGCCAAGGGTTCGCCCAGAGCATGGGCCAGTCCTCCGCGCAAATCCTCGAACGCTTCCTGAACGTACTTCCGACCGTAACGATCCGCGAGGGGCACCGGGTCAAGGTTTATTTGTCGGGCGACCTCGCGCTGCCCGATTACTCAAGCTACAGCCTGCCCTCGAATCTCTGAGGGAAGGAGGAGAAAACCAACGTGAGAAGAAAACTCTCGATCGCTTTGCTTGTCGTCGCCGCGTCGGTGGGAACCATGTCCGCGCAGTTCGGCGGCATCGTCTACGACCCGACCAACTACCAGAACGCGTTGCTGCGTTACTATCAGCTGCAGCAACACCTCGTCCAGCTGCAGCAGACCTACGCCAAAGTGCTGGCCCAGTACAACCTGGCGCTCGCCATGGCTCGGAACATCCAGAATATGGAGTCCCGCTACCGGGCGCTGTTCTCCCAGTGGCGGAATGGCTCCGCGCTCGACACCTTCGGCAATACCGCCGCGTGGATCACGGGAGTGAACACCGGCGCCCCCGGGACCGGCTACCAGCTGGCCACCACGCAACTGCTTCCCTACAGCCCCAGCCACTTGTCCGCCATGGACGCGGGCGAACTCTCCCGCGTGCGCTCGCAATATGCCTCGGTCGAGTTGCAGGACGGGGCCAATCTCACCGCGATGGCCACCCTCGGGGCCATTCGCAACAACGCCTCGAACGTCGAGACCCGCATGGGAAATCTCGAGAGCGATTCGTTCTCGAACGACTCCGACCTCAACAGCGAGGTCTCCGTCCTGAACAAAATCAACGCCGCCAGCATGCTGACCCTCCGGTCCGTCCAGGACTCGAACAAACTGCTGGCCTCCCTGCTCGAGCAGCAAATCATCACGTCGAAGCAGCAACGCGAGATGACCACCAACAGCATCGACACGGACATCAATCGTCAGGCTACCCTCGCCGGCAACATTAACCAGCTGACCGGAACGCTGACCGATTCCCTTCAGAACTTCCGCATGCCGTAACCGCAACGTTTCACAAACGAAGGAGCCGAGACCATGCAGACCGACTTCCTGCAGTTCCTGTATCAGGCGATCAACCATCTCCTTACGCAGAATCTCGGCTTCTTCGACGCCATGGGACAAAACTTGTACCGCATGTTCGCGACCATCCTCGTCGCCTGGTACGGCATCAAATCCGCGCTCTCCGCCGCTAGCGGCAAGTACACCTTCCAGTTCGACAACTTTGCGAGCCTGCTGCTCACCCTCGCCTTCGGCTTCGCCATGGTCAATTACTACAGCGCCCCGATTCCCGGTGTCGGGCTGAGCTTTCATAACCTCGTCACCGACGAGGCCCAGTTCCTCGCCAACCGCATCAACCAGGCCGAACTCCAGACCGTCGTCGACCGCATCGGAGATTTCGAGGCGCGCATCGACATGCCGGGCGTGACCGACCTACTGGGCATGGCCATCTATGTGGTCGTCTTGATTCTGCTCGCGGCCGCTCAGGCCATCTCGATCGTGGTTATTGCCTATGGGTTTATTGCTTCGGCCGTGTGCGTCCTGGTCGGACCGATTTTCGTGCCCTTCCTTATCGTTCCCAAGCTCGAGTGGCTCTTCTGGGGATGGCTGCGTTGCTTCCTGCAATACTCCTTCTATGAGGTCGTCGCGGCGGCGGTCGTCTATATCATCGGCAATCTGATTCTCGGTGTCCTCGAGTTGCCGGGAGCGGGGGCCGTTTCAACCGTCCAGCTTATCGGTTGGTTCCCTGTCCTACTGATCACCTTCATCGCCTCGATCTTTGTCCTCCTGCAGGTCCCCGCCCTGACCAATCACATCTTCAGCGGCACCGCCGGCGGGAGCTCCGCGCGCATGATCGAGGCGGTCCCGGAAACCGCCGCGGCGGTAGCCAAGGTGCTCTGATGGATCGCGACGCCTCCTTCCGCGACGCCAAGCGGCTCTATCTTGAATCCTGCGGTGACCCGATGGTGACCAATACCTATCTGAAGATCGCACTGCTTCTCGTTTCCCTCCTCGGCGTGGCTCTGGCGCTTGTCGATCTCCGCACGATACGGACCTTCGAGAATTTTCGTCCCTTAGTGATCCGCATCGACGACCTCGGACGCGCCGAAGCCATCAACTACCACAACCTCGAGTACAAACCGCAGGACGCCGAAGCCAAGTATTTTCTCTCGGAATTTACCCGCCTCTACTACCGGCGGAACCGCTACACCATCCAGGACGACTTCGCGAAGTCCCTGTATTTTCTGGACGGCAAGCTGGCCAACGGGATCCTCGACGCGTACCGCAAAGACGACATCATCCGGAAATTTCTCACCAATTCCTCGATCCCCGAGATTGATGTGGACGTGAAAAAGGTCGCGCTCGAGCAGCTGCAGACGCCTCCGTTCCGCGCCCGCGTCGATTTCTACCTGGTGTATTACGCTCCCGCAGACCACAGCGAATTGAAGCGCGATCTCTACACCGCCAACTTCGTGTTCACCTTCCAGGCGCGCGTGCCCAACGAATTGATCCCGATCAACCCGCTGGGAATGACGATTTCCTATTTCCGCGAGGATCAGGCGTTCCAATGAAATCCTTGGGCAAATGGGAAAACGCAAGAGCCGTCGCGGGCGTCCACCCGGCAGCCTCGGCCCTACCTCTGCGCGCCACCACTGCCTCAACTCTCCGTTTCTCCTCCTCGCAAACGCCACAGCCCTTCCCACCGGATTCCAACCTCCGAACAAACGGCGCGCATCAGGAGAGCCTCGGCTGCCCGGGACTCCCGCCCGCTCCTTGCGGAAAGATTTGCGTTCGACCGAGGCAAGCGCCTTCCGGCAGGACTCCGTATGGTTGCTAACGCGCTCCTCATCACCATCGCCATCCTCCTCGCGATCGGCTTCTGGCTCATGGACGAGCTCAGGTTATTCATTCCCTATAAGGGCTTTCTCGCGCACACCTACGCGGCGCCGATTCTCGGCTATGCCTCGACCCTCTTTTTGAATGTCTTCGCGGGCTCGTATGTTTTGATCCGCAAGTTTTTCCTGAAGGACACCGGGCGCAAACTGCTCCATCTCGATAAGCAGCTGCAGTTGGGTGAATCCCCGATGCCCGCGCCCTGGCGCGATGAGGAGCCGGATTGAAATGTCGCGAAGCGCCGATCCACGGGAACCCGCTTCCTCGCGTCGTCCGATCGAGGAACGCGCGAAAGGCGGTGGCTCCGCTGGCGGAGAACAACGAGTGGACCCCGGTTCGCTCCCGCGACCCGCTCGAGTCTCTCCCTTGCCCGATCCGCGCCCGCACGAACCTGCCGAGCCTCGCGTGGTCCATGAACTGCGCGGGCGCAGCTATCGTCTCCGGCAATCGGAAATCCAGGCCATGCGGGAAATCGGCGTGTTTCGCGTCATTGCCCAGGAGGACCTCGTCCGGTTTTTCTATCGCGGTGACGAGGCGAGATACGGGCCCGACGCCGAAAACCTCCTCCGCCAAGGCCTGGTTCAGCTCAAAACCATTCCGCAGGAAGAAGCGGGCTCACGCACGCTGCTCGCGCTGACCAAGCAGGGCCACCGTTTTCTCAAGGCAAGCCAAGCTGCACCGGGTGACCAAACGCTTTATCACGGATTTACGAAGCCCCGCGAGGCCCACCACGACGCCGATCTCTATCGCCTCTACCAGAAAGCGTCGGAAGAAATCGCGCGGAGCGGCGGGGAACGCCTGCGCGTCGTGCTCGACTACGAGTTCAAGAAGCGCGTCTATCACGATCTGGCAAAGCTGGGGGAGGACCGACATTCCCCGGCACAGAAACGGGCTGTGGCCGAACAGCACCACCTCCGGATGGTTCGCGGCAAGATCCCCGTTCCCGATCTCCGCATCGAGTACGAGACTCGCGGCGGCGAGAAGGCGCACGTCGACCTTGAACTCGCCACAGGCCACTACCGGGGGCGGAATCTCGCGGAGAAGGCCGGCGCGGGATTTTCCATTTACGCGCGCGCAGAAGACAGAGCCAAGCTGCGACGCATCCTGGACGAGCGAGAGCTGACCGCGGAGATTTTGTCGCTATGAACCTGGCTCAAGATCAGATCGACACTATCGCTTCGCTCGGATATACGGAAACCGAGGCCAGCTTTCTTTACCTCGTCGCAACCTATTCGGGCTACTTCACCCTGCGGCAGTTTTTGTCGTTCGCAGGGGCGTACCGGGGAAAGCGATCCACTTCGTTTGCCGGGAAACTCCTCCGCCATGGACACGCCTCCATTCGCGATTACCTGGGCGCGGGATCGGTCTTTCATCTCTATTCCCGGCACCTCTATGGCCCGATTGAAAAAGACAACCTCCGGAACCGGCGCCGCCATTCGTTCGAATACATCCGCACGCGCCTGGTGCTCCTCGATTTCATCCTCCAGAACCTCGCATGCGAGTTCCTCGAAACCGAGAACGACAAGGTCCGGTTCTTCTGCGAGACGCTTGCCGTACCCAAGGAGTTGCTTCCCGCGAAGGTCTATGAGGGCGGGAAAGGCACCCGCCCGACGCTTCGTTATTTTGTCGACAAATTCCCGCTCGCAATCGACCGTGGCGTCCCCGGTTCCTCCCCTGTGGCCACGTTCAGCTATGTGGATTCGGGTAGCTCGAGCCTGGCGCATTTTGGCCTGCACCTCGCCGCGTACCAAGGCCTTTTCCGCTGCCTCGCGGCTTTCCGGTTTCTCTACATCGCAACGCGGCCCGCGCCGTTTCCGCGGGCTGAAAAGCGCTTCCGGTCATGCGTCCAGGAGCCGCTCGAGAGCGATGCCTCTTCCGAGGTACTCCGCTACTTCACCGTGCGCCGAAAGTGGGAACGCCATGAATATATCGTCCCGGTCACCCAGGATCTGGAGTTCCTCCGCGAAGCGCGCCGCCGGTTTCATACGCAGAACTTTGAGGATCTCTATCAGGGATGGCTTCGAGGAGAGGTCGTCGACGAACGATTGCGAGCGCAATTCGCAGAACCCGCCCCGCACAGGAAGATTTCCTTCGAGACGTATCTGGTCCGCGCTGCCACGTCGCCCGTCGACGAGCGGCAGAAGAGGCACGTGAACGTCGCATGACAGACACAGATCACCCCATGATTCACCGTTCCGTTCACCTCTGCGGTGAACGGAAGTTGCGCGGAGCGTTATGGTTGCGCCTTGCGCCACCTGGAATTTTGGACCCCAGAAAAAACCCCGGCTGGGCTGGAGCGACCCCACTTTGTTGCCACCGAAACCGTGGCAGTCGCTCCAGCCCAGCCGTCGGCTTCGAATCATCCGGAAAAGGAGAACCCATGTCGATCATCAGCAAACCACCCGAGCTGGTAAAACGCGAATACGAGCTGCAGGAACCGATTGCGGCGGCGGTCGAAAAGTATGCGGCGTTCATCCAGAGTACGCCTGATCACGTCGTGAATTCCGCGCTGAAGATCGTCATCTGGCGCGATGTGGAGTTTCGGCGCTGGCGAAAGCAACAGCAATCTGCGCCCGAACGCCGAGAGGCCGCGAGCACCGTAAAAGCGGGTAAGGCTTGATGCTGCGCATGCTGCACTCGCGGCAGTTGGTCGCCGCCTTCCTGGCGGCGGGGACGGGAATGGCCCTCTATTTCCGGGCGCCTTTTCCTGAGGCCAATCTGTTCATTCGCCTCATGGCGGCGCGGACCCCGCCGGCCTTTCTCTTTTTGAAGTATTCCTACACCCTCTTTCTCTACACCACTCCCTACATCGCTTACTCCATGGCGCTTTCCGGAATGTACATCGTCGCGCTCAAGGCGCGCGCTCGCGCGCATGCGGGCAAACTCCCCTCCTACCCATCCCCGGAAAAACGCTCGGAACTCTTCCTTGTCCTCGGCGAGGTTCACCACCCGCGCAAACCGATCCCGTCAGAAAATCCCCGCTGGCTCAAGATCCCCGAGCGAGGCCTATTCACGGGCATTGCCATCATCGGCGCCGTCGGCTCCGGAAAGACCGCCGGGTGCATGTACCCGTTCGCCGAACAGATCCTGGCCTATCGCGCGGATGACCCGAGCAAGCGCATCGGGGGACTCGTGCTCGAGGTGAAAGGCGACTTCTGCGCCAAGGTCTGCGAAATCCTCCGCCGACACGGACGGGCCGGGGACTACGTGGAAATCGGACTCGACTCGGAATACCGCTACAACCCGCTGCACAACGACCTGGACGCGTACGCGCTCGCCTACAGCATCGCCTCGCTGCTCAACAACCTATTCGGCCGCGGAAAGGAACCATTTTGGCAACAGGCCTACACCAATCTCGTCAAGTTCATCATCCTGCTCCACAAGGTCGCCTTCGGCTATGTCACCCTTTTCGACGTCTACGAGTGCGCCATCAATCCGGAGGCCCTCGAACGGAAAATCGCGGAAGCGGAACGCCGGCTGCTCGAAGCCGACTCCGTCTTGCTCGCGGCGGAGGAGTATTTGCGGCATCCGCGGGACCTCGAGCCATTCCACTTCCGGCTCGACCCGGAGTCCCATTGTTATCGCGCTAGCCTCACGCCCGGTCTCGCGGCCGTACTCAAGGAGAAGGACATCCCCTGGGAAGCGGAAAATGCCACGCGCCAGAGGCCGGTTTCCCGCGACCAAAAAGAACAGCTCGAAGCCGTCAAGCGCTGGCACGACCATGATTGGCGACGTATCGAGCCCAAGCTGCGGACCTCGATCGTCGAAGGGATTTCCGTGTTTCTCTCCCTGTTTGACGACAATCCGGCCGTAAAGAGGACTTTCTGTCCTCCACCGGAATGCTACGACCCGCTGGCCAATGCCGATTACAAATTCGGGAAGCCCCTCCCGTCGTTTTCCTGGCTGATCGAAAATGGCCGGGTCGCGGCTCTGAACTTTCCCGTGGCCATGAATGCGGGGCTGGCCAAGGCTTTGGGGGTGATGTTGAAGCTCGACTTCGAACGCGCCGTCCTGAACCGGATTCCGCTCATGGAAAAGCATCCGGAGTCGTATTTCCGCCAGATTCTGTTCCTGTGCGACGAGTACCAGCTTTTTGCAACCGTTGGGGAGAGCGAGCCGACGGGGGATGAAAAATTCCTGAGCTTGTCGCGGCAGCCCAAATGCATTCCCATTATCGCCACACAAAGCATCAGTTCCCTCAAGTCGGCTTTGCCGGGCGATTCGTGGCGCACCCTTCTCCAGACCTTTCGCACGAAGATCTTCCTGGCTCTTTCCGATGACTTCTCCGCGCGCACCGCCAGCGATCTTTGCGGGCGCGAGGACAAATTGAAGGCCAGCTACAACCTTTCCGAAAGCGGCCACGACGCCAAAGTCAGCCTGCTCACGGGAAAAGCCCTCTCCCACCGGGCCAATATCACCGCATCCAAGAGCTACAGCCCGTTTACAGACTACCGCTTTGACATCAAAACCTTCATGGAACTGCCGAATGCGGTCTCCGTGGCGCTGGCCTACGACGGCAGGAATCCCCTGCCACCCACATTTTGCTACCTCAAGCCCTATTACAACGACCCCGGCAAATCCTACTTCGACCAACTCGCAGAGGGAGAGCTCTAATGGACGGCTTTGAAACCATTCTTCCTTTTCTAAAACCGATCGAACACCTCATTCGTGATGATTCGATTAGCGAGGTCATGGTCAATGGCCCGGATCGCGTGTTCATTGAGAAGGCCGGCTTCCTCGAGACGGTCCCGGATATTCATCTCGGAGAGCGTTCGCTGATGGTGGCGGTGAAAAATATCGCCCGGCGCCTCGGCAGCGACATCTCCGACGCGCAACCCATCCTCGATTCCCGGCTTCCCGACGGCAGCCGCGTTGCCGTGGTCATTCCGCCTTGCAGCGTGAACGGGATTACTCTGACCATCCGCAAGTTCAATTCCCGCCACCTCCAGATCGACGACTTGGTGGAAGCGGCCACCATGGAACGTTGGCTTGCTCACCAGCTCGAGGACTATGTGCTTGCCCGGAAGAACCTGCTCATCGCCGGTTCGACCGGGTCGGGAAAGACTTCGCTCTTGAACGTGCTCGGAAGATTCATTCCGCCCGACGAGCGCCTTCTTCTCATCGAAGACACTTCGGAAATCCATTTGGAGCACGAAAACCTGGTGCGCTTCGAGGCCCGGCAGCCGCAAACGGATCTGCCCGCCATCACCATCCGCGACCTGTTGAAGGCCGCGCTCCGGCATCGCCCCGATCGGATCATTCTCGGCGAGGTCCGCGGCGGAGAGGCCTTTGACCTCCTGCAGCTGCTCAACACGGGCCACTCGGGAAGCTTGTCCACGGTGCATGCGACGAGCGCAAGGCAGGGTCTCACCCGCTTCGTTAGTTGCGTCCTCCAGAGCGGCGTAGATCTGCCGTACCGTTCCATCAAGGCGAATGTCGGAGATTCCGTGAATGTCGTCGTTCACCTGGAGAGAAGACCGGGACGCCGTTTCGTTTCCGAAGTCATCGAAATCCACGGGTATGACCCGGATCGGGATGAGTACAACTATGCGACTGTCTTTGAGTGCCGCAAGGAGCCGCAATGAACTCCACGGAGAATCTCGGGCCAAGCCAATACATTCGCGAAGTGTTCGAGGAATCCGACCGCGTCGCCCTACTGGCGCTGAATCGTTTGTCACGCGAAGCTCAGCAGAGGATTACGAGCGCCGGCAAGGCCGCAAGCCCCGAGTTCCAGGCGTGGCTCCAGCACAAAAACGCCACCGGTTCGGATATCTATATCGGCATGAACCCGCTGAAACCGGAGGCCGCCACCCGAACCAAACAGGAGATCGAGTCCATTCGCCATCTCTATTTGGACCTCGACTATGGTGGGCCCAGCGCCCTTGAGGAGGTCCTTAAATCGGGCCTGGTCCCAAAGGCAAACTTTGTGCTTGAAAGTTCTCCAGGCAAATTCCAAGTCGTCTGGCGAGTCGAAGGAATTTCTCTTGGGCACGCCGAGGCTCTGCTCCACGCACTTGCCAGGGAATTCGGCGGCGATCCGGCGGCCACCGACGCTACGCGGGTTCTGCGGCTGCCCGGATTCGCCAACAAGAAATATGAGACCACCTTCGTTGTCGAAGCGCGGCGAGAATCCGCCGGGATCTACCATGTGTCGGACTTCCGGCTGCAGGTCGACGGACAGGAATCGCTGCGCCGCTCTCCGCATCGTCGAACGAAGCGCCGATTGGGCAGCCAGCCCCTCACTCAGTCCGAGCACGACTGGGCTTTCGCGAAACGCGCACTCGCCCGGGGAGACGATCCCGAGGCGGTCGTCCGGCAGATCGCGGATTATCGATCCACCGAGAAAGCTGATCCGGAGTATTACGCTCGTCTTACGGTCGAGAAAGCGTTGGCGCAACTCGGCAAATCGCCTCCCGACACCAGTTCATCCGCCAACGCTCCTGCCCGCGCGGAACGAAACTAATTCCACGATCGGCAACTTTGCCGGAAAGGACGCCCTATCGATGAACCCTACGGTATGCGAAGACACATTGCTCACCGTCAGCGAAGTCGCAAGGATGCTCAAGGTGCCGCCTTCCTGGGTTTATGAGCACACGCGCGAACGATCGCGGGACCGCATTCCTGGTTTTCGCCTCGGCAAATATTGGCGTTTTGCCGAAGCCGATGTCCTCGCTTGGCTTGCCGCGAGGCGTGTGACCGAGCGGCCCGAATAGCCGGGAGCAGACGACCACGACACACCACAAGGTCCGTCAAAGCTCAGCAAATGAGAACTGCCGAACCATAATAAAAAGGACGCTCCTTCGTAGAGGAATTGACAACCAACGTGCGACCCTCGTCGATCCGGTGCGCGTGGGAACCCCGCGTCCGACCGACGAAATGGCTTAGATGCTGCCGCAGGCACGCCATCCCGGGCGGTCGCAGATCTAAAGGACCCGATGTCGAAGCTTGGATCGACGCGAACCCCAGAAAGCACTACTCCCGTGCCGGCTAGTCTGTGTACACTCGGAACCGACGCAAGGAAATGCGGACGAGCCAACGGAAAGGACGTTATGGCAAGGCCGCGTTACCAGGATGGAAGCCTGTTTATTCGAGGCAAGCACACCAAAGTTTGGGTGGCACGTTGGAGGGAAGACTTGATTCGGGAGGATGGCTCTCTGCACCGCACACAGCGAACCGTCGTACTCGGGTCGGTAACCGATCTTTCGCGACGTGAGGCCCGCTCGCTTTTGCAAAAACGAGTGTCTGAAATCAACCAAGGGCGACATCGCCCCCGACCGGTAATGACCTTCGAAAAATTCGCGAAGGAGCATTGGCAACCTTGTGCTCTTTTGGCTTTGAAGTCGGCCAGCGCGCGAATTTACCAGTTCAACCTCGACAAATACGCGATACCGACGCTCGGCCGATTGCGGCTATGCGACGTGAACCGGGAGGCCATTCAACAGTCTCTCCTCACCTTCAAAGGCAAAGGGTATTCAGCCTCGACATTGCACGCCATTCGAGTGGTCGTCTCAAAGGTGCTCCAAACCGCCGTGGAGACGGGCTACCTTGAGCGCAATGCCGCTCAGGGCATTCAGATCGGCGGGCGGCAAGCCGGCATGACTCGCATTTTCCTCAAACCCTCGCAAGTGAAGAACTTGGTGACGAAACTGACGGAGCCTTGTCGTACTGTCGTTTTGACGGCGGAGCTCACCGGTATGCGGATTGGAGAGATTCTCGCACTACGATGGAACCGGGTGGATTTCCTACGCGGAAACATCGAGGTGGCAGAGACATACTCTGACGGCCAGTTTGGGAGCCCCAAGACGCGAAGCAGCAGAAGGGTGATCCCGATGAGCTCGGCCTTGTGCAAGATACTCGGATCACATCGAGGCAGTTGCAGTCACAAGGAGCCCGAGGATCTCGTTTTCTGCACGAATAAAGGGACTCCCTTGAGTCCCAAGAACCTATACAACCGCGCATTAGCGCCAGCCTGTGACAGCCTAAGCCTGCCGCGCGTCTCGTGGCATTCCTTCCGCCACGCGAACGCGACACTGATGGGCGAGGTTGGGGAATCCATCAAGACGGCCCAATCGATCCTGGGTCATTCGGACCTAGAAACCACACTGAACACGTACATGCACGCTATTCCCGACTCGCAGCGGCGTGCGGTCGAGCGGGTCGCGGGGGTTTTGTTCCCAGATGTTCCCAAATCCGGGGAAGGTCAAGAAGATCGGGAATTACCAAGTAGTTGAAATCCGGGGAGTTAGTTAGAAGAAGTGGTGAACCGGGGAGGACTCGAACCTCCAACCCGTTGATTAAGAGTCAACTGCTCTACCATTGAGCTACCGGTCCACGGGGAAACTCCTATTTTACACATTCTGAATTTTCTTGTCGACACTCCGGCAAAAAATCCAGACGGACCACATCCACCTTGCCTTCACACCATCCAACACATTTTGGAGATGAGTTCGCCGGCCTATTTCTTTGCGGCCCGCAGCGCGGCCGTCAAATCCCGCGCCACCTGCTTGGCCCGCGCCAGATCCTGCGGATCAAACGAAATTGCCGACACCCGCGGGTGCCCGCCGCCGCCATACTTCTCCGCCAGCGACGCCAGATTCTGGTCCGCCGTCGCCTGGTTCCACGGATTCGTGCCCAGCGACACCTTTGCCCGCGTCGCCGAAGCGCTGACGCTCACCGAATACACCGCCTCTGGATGCAGTAAATAGGGGATGAACTTGTTGTACCCCTCCAAATCCAGATCGCTCACGTCAAAGAACACCACGCCGTCTTGCGACTCGCACCGCTCCCGCAAAATTTCGATGGACTTCCGGTGCCGCTCCAGCAGCGGCCCCAGATACTTCGTTACGACCGGCAGCTTCACCATCTCCGCCAGCGGCTTGTACGCCATATCTGCGATCAGCTGCGCGGGCACGCCAGCGTCCGGGGCCGCCTCGATCACCAGCGCCAGTTGCGTCGCCGGCTCCTTCAATTCCGTCGCCGATTCCGCCGTCGGAAACTGCGCGCCGTCGATGATGTCTCCCCAGTGAATCAGATCCGCCAGCGGCTTGGTGTTGAAACCGAATTTTTCCTTGGTCACCGTCGCGATCAGTTTCGTGCACGATTTATAGTCCGGGTCGTAATACATGTGCTCGCCCGGAAAACGCTTGAAATACTCCGCGTCCGCTGGCGTGAGGAACGCGCTCTGGTGGTGGTCAAACCACCACGTCACCTTCGGCGAATTCGAATACTTGAAATCCACGATCACATTCTCGTCGCCGTCGAACAGCCCCTCTTCCCACGGGTGCTTGGCCTTGTGCGTCATCCCGCTGAAATGGAATTCCGCCTTGGGATTGAAATGTTCCTTGTAGAAACGGTAGAAAACCGCCGCGGAAGCGGTGCCGTCAAAACAGCGATCGTGAAAACACAGTCGGACCTTGGTCATAGAAGGCGAAATTGTCCCGTCTCTCTCCGGCCGTCACCAGCGAGAGGAACAAAGCTCTAAAAGATGGACGGATTGCGGACGAAAGTCAAGTGCAAACCGGAGCGGCAAACTAAGCAATGCGAGCGTTTCACATTCCCACAGCGTAGGAACGTTCCCGGCCGATCCCCGGCCTCAGCGTGTAGCGAATCTGATAAAACGCCGCCGCCGCCAGCACGCTTTGCAAATCCCCGTCGTCCAGGTAACGCCGTTTCGGGATTCGCCGGGCCAAAATCGCGAACTCCAGCGGCTCTCTCCGGAAGGGATAGGGATTCAGCGTAAACTCGTTA
>Ga0335070_10002510_pt1 | contig 21304 bp, 23 predicted proteins | sample Lox_Sample_13_FD_206722 | JGI IMG/M metagenome (GOLD analysis project Ga0335070, IMG submission 206722) | Soil microbial communities from Loxahatchee National Wildlife Refuge, Florida, United States - Lox_Sample_1.3 | ecosystem: Environmental > Terrestrial > Soil > Wetlands | place: USA...
ATGCTGCGGAGGCAGCGCATCGGGGCGGGGGAGCTGAACGTCGAGCGCGGAGGCACGGTGGCCGCGCGGAGCACGCGGGCATGAGGCCACGGATGCTCGCTTTGGCCAGCCTCCTCCTCCTCGGCCCTGGCCTCTGGGGCTGCGCGCTCACGCCGCCGCCGGGGAGCGGAACCGCCCCGAACAACCCGCTGGGCTCGGGCCGCCGTCTCATCGTGGCCCGCGTGTCGTCGGAAGACAATCGCGCCACCGCGGAGGCGGCCTCGGCGCTTCTCCTCAACGCGCTGCGCGACGCCGGCGAGGTGCTGGGGGTGCGCGAGTTCCTGAACGAGGCGCGCAGCCAGGGCCTCGACCCGTGGGCCACGAGCCTGATCGGTCGCGTCCAGGTCGTGGGGTGGCCGACCCTCGAGGACGCGCGCGTGCTGCGCGAGGCCTTCGGGATCAGCACCCTCGTGGTCATCGAGGTGACGGCCTTCGAGCAGGTGTGGGGGAAGTACGCGAAGTTCACCCGGGCCGGCGTGGAGGCCTCCATCTTCGACATCAAGACCGGGCGGGTGACCGGTCGCGTTGCCAGGGACGTGGAGATCGAGGAGATGCGCGGCCGCGCCTTCCAGTTCGCCATGGAGCAGGCCGTCCAGGACCTGGCGGACACGCTCTACCCGCGCACGAGCTTCTCCATCGTCAACCTCTGGCGGCACTGGCGCCGCTGAGGAGAACACGCCATGGACCATCTCGAGGTCTCGGGCCCCACCGCGCTGCCTCCGTCGAGAGATCCGGCGCCCAAGCGCCCGACCAAGCCGAAGGCCAGCAAGCCCAAGCCCCGCGTGCCCAAAGAGCCGCCGGACTCCGACGCCGGGGAGACGGAACGGGGCACCCTCGACCTGCTCACCTGACCGGAGGAACGGATGCTCCTCTCCCTGTTCATCGTCACGCAGATCGCGCTCGACATCGCCCTCGTGGGCTTCGTGATGACGCTCACGCGCCGGCGCTGGGCCCCCGCGCCCGCTCGCCGTACCACGACCTCGAAACCGCCCGCCTGGTACGGCGACGTGCTGGCCATGATCGAGGAGCTGATGGTCCTGGTCGAGCCGGTGCTGGAGCTGGCTGACCGTGGCGCGCTCGGCCCGAGACCAACGGCCGCAGTGCCGGACTCGCGGGCGGTGGAGACGACGCGTGACCGGCATCGGGCGGCCATGGCGCTCCTGCGCTCGGGCGCGGCTCCCGAAGAGGTGGCCCGCCGCGAGCGGCTCCTGCCCGGCGAGCTCCGGCTCCTGCGCAACCTCGTGACGGCGGAGGCAGAGCTCGCCGGAACGGGCGGCCGCTGAGGCCATCGGGTGACGGGAGAGTTCGCGCGCCGGGACTACTACCGGCTGCTGCAGATCGACCCGGCAGCGCATCCGGAGATCGTCCGCGCCGCCTACCGGACGCTGCTCCGCGTCCTCGGCAAGCATCCCGACGTGGGCGGCTCGGCGAGCGAGGCGAGCGCCATCATCGAGGCGTACGCCACGGTGAGCAATCCCGAGCGCCGGCGGGCCTATGACGCGTGGCTGCGCGCCCACACGGCGCCTCCACGGCCGGGCGCGGGCCTCCCCGACGACGTCGCGCAGTGGCTCCGCAGCGTCCTCGCCGAGTACCACGAGGCGCCCACCGCGCCCTTCGCGGGTCGCTTCGACCTCGTGCTCGAGGCTCCCGCACCGTCGAGCGATCGCCTGTACGTGAAGGCCTTCCCGCTCCTGGCACGCGATCAGTGGCCCACCGTCTTCACTCTCTGCCGGGCCGTGAGCGTGGCTAGGCGCGGCGTCCTGCCCTCCACGGACGTGGTCCTCATGATGGCGAGCCGCATCGAAGAGCTGAAGGCCTTCCTGGACGAGAGCGTGCACCACTCCTCGCAGTGGTCCTGGAACCGCTCCCTCATCGCAGTGTGCACACGCGATCCCTTCCGCCTCCACACGGGCCGCATCATGCTCATGCCGAGCCTGCTCCGGCGGCTGGGGGGCGCCGCGTGAAGGGCAGCAGCCGCTCGGGGGCGGGCAAGAATTGCCGGGCCCTGCCACCCGGGCCGGGCGCCGGAGCACGGAGCTGCGCCTTTTCCACACGCTTGCTGCAGGCGCGTGCGTGGCACATCGATTGCTCTGATTCCCAGACGACATGATTCACGCACTCAGCTCCGGCATGCACGCGCAGTGGCAGCGTCACGAGATCCTCGCCAACAACCTGGCCAACGCCTCCACGGTGGGGTTCAAGCAAGACAACCTCACGGTGAAGCACGGGGAGCCGGAGGCGGGACCCGGCGGCGCCACGCTCCTCGGCAGACACGTCATCAGCCAGTGGACCGACTTCTCTCAGGGCGGTCTGCGGGAGACCGATCGCTCCCTCGACGTGGCGCTGAGCGGCCCTGGATTCTTCGTGGTGCAGACCCCCGCGGGCCCGCGGTACACGCGGGCGGGCGCTTTCTCCGTGAGCCCTCAGGGCACGCTCATGTCGACGGGCGGCTTTCCCGTGCTCGGGCAGGGCGGCCCCATCACCGTGCGCTCCTCCAACGTCACTTTCGGCCCGCAGGGCGAGGTGCTGGACGACGGCCGGACGGTGGACACCCTCCGCGTCGTGGACTTTCCCAAGCCGTACGTCCTCGTCAAGGAGAGCCACGGCCTCTTCGCCCCCGCCGATCCCAAGGTCCAGGCGGAGGCGGCCAGGGACTACCAGGTGGTCGGCGGCGCCCTCGAGAACTCCAACGTCAACGCCGTCCGCACCATGGTGGACATGATCGATCTGCTGAGGAAGTACGAGGCCGCGCACCGGGCGATCCAGGCCCACGACGAGGCAGACCGCTATCCAAGCAATGACATGGGGAGACTCCAGTGATCCGTGCTCTCTACAGCTCGGCGTCCGGCATGCAGGCCCAGCAGCTCAACCTCGACGCCATCGCCAACAACCTCGCCAACGTGAACACCGCGGGATTCAAGCGGACGCGGGTCGACTTCCAGGACCTGCTCTACCAGACGGTGCGCACGCCGGGCACGGCGGGCTCGCAGGGCACGACGATCCCGACGGGCATCCAGGTCGGCCTCGGCACGAAGCCGGTGGCGACGCAGCGGATGTTCAGCCAGGGGGACTTCCAGCAGACGGAGAACCCGCTCGACCTCGTCGTCGAGGGCTCGGGCTTCTTCCAGGTCCAGCGGCCGGACGGGACGACGGCCTACACGCGCTCGGGCGCCTTCAAGCGCGACGGCACGGGACGCGTGGTCACCTCCGACGGCTTCCCGCTCCAGCCGAATCTCACCCTGCCCACCGACGCCACCACCATCACCGTCGGCACGGACGGCGTGGTCTCGGTCACGGTGGCGGGGCAGACCTCGGCGCAGCAGGTGGGGACGATCCAGCTCGCGCGCTTCGTGAATCCCGCGGGCCTGCTCAGCGTCGGGCGGAGCCTCTACATGCCGACGCTCGCCTCCGGCGACCCCGTGGTGGCCAACCCGGGCGTCGACGGCATGGGCACGCTCTCCCAGGGGTTCCTCGAGATGTCGAACGTGAAGGTGGTGGACGAGATGGTCGCCATGATCACGAGCCAGCGCGCCTACGAGGCCAACTCCAAGGCGATCCAGACCGCCGACGAGATGCTGAGCATGGCGAACAACATGCGGAGATAGCCGTGGGCCGGCGCGTCCTCATCCTCCTCGCCGCGCTCGTGCTCCTTCTCGTCGTCTGGCCCACGCTGGCCGCGGCCGCTGTCGTGGTCCGCGTCGCTCCGGAGACCACGGTGCAGGGCAACGAGATCACCCTGGGCGACGTGGCCACCGTGCAGGGCGACGAGCCCCTCGCGCGCCGGCTCCGGAAGGTCGTCCTCGGTCCCGCGCCGCTGCCCGGCGCGAGCCAGCGTCTCGATCCCGGCAATCTGCGGCTGCGTCTGGGCGAGGCGCAGCTCGATCCGGCCCGGTTGCAGATCGTCACCCCGGACGAGATCATCGTCACCCGCGCCTTCCAGGTGCTCACGGGAGCCGACGTGGTCGAGGCGGCGGGCCGTCAGGTGCGAAAGCGGCTGGAGGCGCAGCCGGACGCCCACGGCCCATGGGCCGTGGTCGCCGCCAGCCGGCCAGGGGACCTGCGGATCCCCACGGGCGCGGTGGAGCTGATCGCGCAGGTGCAAGGCGAGCCCTCGATGCAGAGCTCGGTGGGCGCCACGGTCGCGATCAAGGTGGATGGACGCCCGTTCCAGACGGTGCCCCTCAGCCTGCGCGTCGGGCGCTTCCAGGACGTGGTGGTGGCGGCACGCCCCCTCGACCCGCGCGCGCCGCTGGCCGCGGGCGATCTCCGGCTGATCACGCGTGCCTCGACGGAGCTGCCCGAAGGCGCCCTCCTGACCATGCCCGACGTCTCCGATCTCGACGTGACGCGTCCCGTCCGCGAAGGCGAGATCCTCACGGCCTCGCTCGTCCGCCGTCGCGTCATCGTCAAGCGCGGAGAGATCGTCACGCTCCTCCTGGAGGGCCCGGGCTTCCGCATCGTGGCCCAGGGAGTGGCCTCGGCGGACGCCCGTCGCGGCGACACCGTGAAGGTGACCAACGTCACCTCCAAGCGCGACGCGGTGGGCAAGGTCGACGCGCCCGGCGTCGTCCGTGTGCCCTTCGCCGACGCGGGGCGCGAGCGGTGAGGCGCACCTGGCGAGCCGTCGGCGCGGCGCTCCTCGTCCTAGGCGCGCCCGCGGGCCTTCCCGCGCAGTCGCTCTATCGCGACGGCTCGGTGGGCGGCTCGCTCTTCGTCGACCATCGCGCCCGCGCGGTGAACGACATCCTCACCATCGTCATCGCGGAGCAGTCCTCGACGTCGACCGACGCCAAGACGGAGCTCTCCAAGGACCAGACGCGCGTCACCAACGTGAACCAGGCTCCGACGTTCCTCGACATGATCGCGCGCCGCACCGTCAAGTGGGCGATCAAGCCGCTCCTGGGCTGGCAGACGCCGAGCCAGATCGCCGAGAACGACACGCACCAGGACTCGTCCAACCAGTCCAAGCACACGGGCGAGGGCAACATCAACCGGACGGCGAAGACCACGGGCCAGATCACGGCCCGTGTGGTCAAGGTGCTGGAGAACGGCAACATGGTGGTGGAGGGGAGGCGCTCGGTGATCGTCAACGGCGAGACCGAGGTGATCACGCTGACCGGCGTGGTCCGCCCGGTGGACGTGAGCTCGAACAACACGGTGCTCTCGAGCCAGCTGGCCGACGCGGAGATCCAGATGGTTGGCCGCGGCGTGGTGACGGAGTCGCAGAACCCCGGCATCATCTACCGGTTCCTCGACTGGATCGGCCTCTTCTGATGCGCGGCCGCCGCCTCTGCCTCGGCTTGGCGTGCGTGGCCGCCGCCTTCCTCGCCCCGGGCGCTGTGCCCGCCCCCGCGCAGGTGCGCGTGAAGGACGTGGCCCGCGTGCACGGCGTCCGCGACAACGACGTCTACGGCTACGGTCTCGTGGTCGGCCTCGCCGGCACGGGCGACCGGGCGACGGCCAGCCCCTTCACGCCCCAGAGCATCGCCAACATGCTGCAGCGGCTCGGCATCGCCGTGCCGCCGCTCGCCCTCAACAGCAAGAACGTGGCTGCCGTGATGGTCACGGCCAAGCTCCCGCCCTTCGTGAAGGCGGGCGCCACCCTGGATGCCCTCGTCTCCTCGCTCGGCGACTCCGCCACCCTGCAGGGCGGCACGCTCCTCCTGACGCCGCTCCAGGGCCCGGACGGACGCGTCTACGCGCTGGCCCAGGGCCCGGTTTCCGTGGGCGGCATCATCGCCTCGGGCGGGACGGGCGACAGCGTGCAGAAGAATCACCCGACCGTGGGTCGGATTCCGGGCGGAGCGCTCGTCGAGCGCGAGGTCGCCTCCGTGCTGGATCCCTCCGCCATCTCCCTCACCCTCCTCCAGGGAGACTTCACCACCGCCGTGCGCCTGGCCGAGGCGGTGAACGGGGCGGGAATGGGCTCCCTCGCCCGCGCTCTCAACCCCACCACGGTGTCGGTGGCGGTCCCGCCGGCCGAGCAGGTCCGCCTCGTGGAGTTCATCTCGCGCCTCGAGGGTCTGAGCCTCAGGGTCGACGCCCCGGCGCGGGTCGTCATCAACGAGCGGACGGGTACCGTCGTGCTGGGAAACCAGCTGCGCATCGCGACGGTGGCCATCGCCCACGGCAACCTCATCGTCCAGATCAAGAACGAGACGCAGGTCTCCCAGCCCGGGGCCTTCGCTCCCATCGGCAGCCAGACGGTGGTGGTGCCCAAGAGCGACGTCGGGGTCAAGGAGGAGAAGAATCAGCTTGCCATCGTCCGCGAGGGCGCCAACATCGGCGACGTGGTCCAGGGCCTCAACGCGCTGGGCGTGACGCCGCGCGATCTCATCTCCATCCTCCAGGCCATCCGGCAGGCGGGCGCCCTCATGGCCGAGATCGAGATCATGTGATGGACGCCGTGACGGGGACGGCGGCTCAGGACGCGAAGGCGACCGGCCAGCGGTCGGGCTCCTCCACCCGCGTCGAGCCGGCTCGCCTGCGCGAGGCGGCCCGCGAGTTCGAAGGCCTCATGATCGAGCACATGCTCAAGACCGCCCGTCAGCCCATGGGGAAGACGAGCTGGTTCGAGCACTCCGGGGCCGGGTCGAGCCTCTACCAGGACATGGCCGACGAGCAGATGGCCAAGGCCATGGCCCGGGGAGGGGGTCTCGGGCTGGGCGACGTGCTCATCCGGAGCCTGACAAGGCAAGGGCCAAAAAACTTCTCAAGTCCACCCTCGAGTCGGCCGATAGACCGGGGAGACGCTGGCGGTCCCGAAGGGAGCTCCAGGTGAAGATCGATCCCAAGTACCTGCCGAAGGTGGGAGGCGAGGCAACCATCGGGCGGTCGGCCCCGGCCGGCGGTCCCAAGGGAGTGGAGGGGCAGAATCCCGCCCGCTCCGGCGCTGCGCCCTCCGCTGACGGACTCGTCCTGACGCCGCGAGCCGAGGAGTTCACGCGGCTCCGCGCACGGCTCCAGAGCCTGCCGGACACCGGCCGAAGCTCTCGGGTCGCCCTGCTCAAGCAGCTCGTCGAGCAGGGGACGTACGCGGTCGACGGGGACCGAATCGCCGGAGCCATGCTTCAGGACGAGCCCACGGCGTCCCTGCTCGGCCTCCGCGCCCGCTGATGCCCGCGCCACTCGACGACCTCGGCGCCGTCCTGGCCGCCGAGGCGGCGGAGTGCCGGGACCTGCTCCCCCTCCTCGAGGACGAGTTCCGCGCCCTCCTCCAGGCCGATGTTCCCGCCCTGCTCGAGATCGGGGCGCGTCGCGAGGCCGCCGTCGCCCAGTTGAACGCGCTCGAGCAGCGCCGTCAGCGCGCCGTGGGTGATCTGGCGACGGCCCTCGGCCTTCCCGCCCCGTCCGTCACGCTCTCGAGCGTCCTCGGGACCGCACCGGAAGCCGCCGCGCGGCTCTTGCCCATCCGCAACGAGCTGCGGGAGCTCCTGGTGATGCTCCGCACGCTCCACGGGCGCAACCGCTTCCTCGCCGAGCACACGCTCTCGTGCCTGCGCGGGCTCTTCTCGAGCCTGGTCGCCGCGCTGGCCCCCGCGCCGACCTATGCGGACAGCGGCCGGGCGCGTCCCTCCGCGCAGGAGCTGCGGCTCCTCGACCGCCGGGCCTGAGGCGCGACCATGCCGGGCATCTACGACAGCCTCGAGGTCGGCAAGAAGGCGCTCCTCGCCCAGCAGGCCGTTCTCAACACCGTCGGCCACAATCTCGCCAACGTGGCGACCCCCGGCTACACGCGCCAGCGCGCGGACCTGACGCCCGTGGTGGAGCAGGGCGGCGTGAACGTCACCGGCATCACCCGCATCCGCGATCGCTATCTCGACTTCTCCCTGATGACGGAGTCGCAGACACTCGCCCAGGACCAGGCCCAGGAAAGCTTGATGCAGCGCCTCCAGTCCATCTTCAACGACCCGACCACGAGCGGGCTCGGGGCGATGGTCAACCAGCTCTTCCAAGGCTTCCAGGACGTCTCCGCGAATCCCACCGACCAGGCGCTGCGCGCCACCCTCGCGGACGACGGCAACCGCCTCTCTGGGACCATGCAGGGACTCTGGTCGCGCGCCGACCAGCTCAAGAGCGACCTCGCGACCCAGATCAACGTGCAGGTGGCGAAGGCCAACGGGCTGGTGAGCCAGATCGCCGAGATCCACCGCCAGATCCAGGCCTCGGGCGGCGGGCAGCCGCCCCAGGACCTCTACGACAAGCGTGACGCGCTCATCGACCAGCTCAACCAGATCATCGGGGTGAGCGCCACCGATCGCCCGGACGGCACCGTGCAGCTCGCGGTCAAGGGCACGGGCGTCCTCCTCGTGGACGGCACCCTCACGTCGACGCTGACCGCCACCCCCACCGTGGCCACGGACAGCATCGATCTCTCTGCGGGCTCGGTGGGGGTGACGCCGCAGGGCGGCCAGCTCGCGGCGGCGGTGAACGCGCGCAACTCGCCCAACGGCCCCATCAAGCAGGCGCAGAGCGCGCTCGACAGCCTCGCGCGCTCGATCATGACCGAGGTCAATCGGCTCCACACGAGCGGGGCTGGGCTCACCGGCTACTCCACGATCATCTCGGGCAACGCAGTGACCGGGGCCGGCGTCGCCCTCAGCGCGGCGGGGCTGCCCTTCACGCCGGGCAGCGGCTCCTTCACGGTGGCCGTGCACGACGCGACGGGCGCGACCACCTCGAGCGTGACCGTGCCCGTCACTGCGGGAGCGACCACCCTCAACGACGTGGCGACCGCTCTCAACGCCGATCCGGACCTGAGCGCGACGGTGAGCGGCGGCACGCTCACCCTCTCCGTGGGCGGCGGCAAGAGCTTCGTCTTCGCCAACGACACCTCGGACACCCTGCTCGCCCTCGGGCTCAACACGTTCTTCGCGGGCTCGGGCGCCCGGGACATGAGCCTCGATCCCACCATCGCCGCCGATCCTTCCAAGATCGCCGCGGCCCAGCCCGACGCCTCGGGCCTCGTGCATCCCGGTGACGGCGCCAACGCCCTCGCCATGGCGGGCCTGGCCACCGCACTCACCATGCGTGGCGGCACGTCGACCTTTGCCGATTTCTACGGGGCCCTGGTGGGCAACGTGGGCTCCCAGATGCGCGACGCCTCCGACGCGGTGACGCGCCAGCAGGCCGCGGTGCAGGTGGTGCAGTCGCTGCAGCAGCAGACGTCGAGCGTCTCGACCGACGAGGAGCTGATCTCCCTCACCCAGGCCCAGACCGCGTACGCGGCCGCGGCCAAGTTCCTCGGCACGACCCAGAACATCATCCAGACGCTGCTGGACATGGTCGTCATCCAGTAGGAGGCCTCATGCGAGTCACCCCGTCGATGATGACCGCACAGGTGCAGCGCGAGCTCCAGGCGGCCCTGGCCGCCATCGCGCATCAGCAGGACCTGCTCTCGGCGGGGACGCGCATCCTCGCTCCCGCCGACGACCCGGGCGGAGCGGCCCAGGCCGTGACCATCCGGTCGCGGCAGGCCATCAACGCCCAGTTCCAGAAGAACGTGACGGCGGCCACCGCCGTGCTCTCCGCGGGGGACAGCTCGCTCCGCGCCATCGCCGACGTGGTCACCCAGGCCAAGGACGCCGCGGTGCAGGGGGCGAGCGACTCCAACGACGCCCTCGCGCGCCAGAGCATCGGCGCTTCCGTGGATCAGCTGCTCGAGACGCTGGTGAACCTGGCCAACAGCCGGACGAGCACGGGCACCTTCGTCTTCGGCGGCCAGGAGTCCACGACGGCGCCCTACACCGTCACGCGCGATGCGGCCGGGCACATCACCGCGGTGACGCCGAACGCCCGCGGCATCGACGGGCCCACCCCCACCGAGGTGAGCGAGGGCGTCACCGTGCCGACGAGGGTGTCGGGCACGGCGGTGTTCGGAGCGTCCACCGACCCGACGTACGCCTTCGACGTCCTGATCCACCTGCGCGACGATCTCAACGGCCAGCCCCACCTGAGCTTGCAGCCGGACGTGAGCCAGGCGGGCGCCGCCAACGCGAGCGCGTACAGCGGGGTGGGCGCGCCGACGGATCTCCAGATCGGCGGCCCCACGGGCAGCGCCTTCATCGCGCCCACGGTCGCGGGCGACGACGCCGCGTCCTATTCGGGCAATGCCACGAGCGCCATCGCCCTCGCCGCCAAGATGAACCTCGAAACGCCCAGTACGGGCGTGACGGCCACCGCCACGAGCGCCCGCATCACCTACTCGGCGGGCACGTTCGCCAGCGACGTGACCCTCGATGGCACCGCGGGCCACAACCTCGTCATCAACGGCACGAGCATCCTCGGCGCGGTGACGGGGCAGACCGCCGCGGAGCGGCGCGATGCGCTGGTGGCTTTGATCAACGGCCAGAGCGCGGCCACCGGAGTGGTCGCCACCGCGGTGCCGGGCAGCTCGGCCTTCGCGCTGACCGCGGCCGACGGGCGCAACATCTCCTTGGAGACCGACGCCATCGTCACTCCCGCCTCGGCCAACTCGAGCTTCTTCGGGTTCACCAGCGGCCTCACGGGAACGGGAGCGGCCACCGCGGTGGTCGCGCGCGGCGGCGTGCAGCTCACGGCGGGAAGTCCCATCACCGTGGCGCCGGCCAGCAGTTCGGTCCTGGCCGGGCAGATGAGCGGGCAGGGAAGCACAGGCATCCAGGCCTCGCTGGACGACCTCACCTCCCTGCTGAATCGCGTGGTCCTCCCGCAGGTGCTGGTCGGCTCGAGGCTCTCGTGGGTGGGGCTGCTCAACGACCGATTGCAGAGCGAGTCGCTCAGCCAGGCGACGGACCTTTCGCACGTCGAGGACCTCGACGTCGCGAAAGCCGCCACGGACCTGACCCAGCTCCAGACCTTCTATCAGGCAGCCCTGGCCTCCGGGGCGAACCTGATTCAGATGTCCCTGCTGGACTTCCTCAAGTAGCGCGCATCGGACGGGCCGCGCCCAGGTCGGCAAAGCCTGCCTACCCTGGCATCCAAGGCGGTGTCTCGGCCGACCCATCTTTTCGTGATCTCAGCTATTTGAGAGTCCTGTTCTACGGTGGAACATCATGGTACGCCGCTTGCTCCTCCATCGACCAGCCGGCACGGCCGAGGCGCCACAGGAGGGCGCGACCCATGGACAGGACGAGAACCGTTTCCATTGCCCCGGACTCCACGATCGCTAGGCTACGAGGTCTCAGCTCGGGGGAGCGCCTGCTCGGGCTCTACGAGCACGGGGTGGTCGGCTGCACCCGGCGCGACCCGGAGCAGGTCATCGCGGCGCTGGAGGAGCTGATCAGCCTGCTCGACTTCGAATACGGAGACATCGCGGAGGGCTTCTACAGGCTGTATGCGTTCTGCCTGAGCGAGGTCCGCGACGGGCGCTTCGAACAGCCCGCGTGGATCCTCAGCGACCTCCGGGAAACGTGGTCCCAGACGCTCCACGACGTGACCGCGCCCGCCCCGACCCTCAAGCAGGCCGCCCGGCTCGGCTGAGGCCGTTCCGCGACCCCCGAAGAGCCCGCACGCCCGCGCCCCTCCGGGGCCTCTTCTACTGCCTCCGATCCAGGAAGTGCGGCGTCTGCGCGCTCGGTCCGCGATAAGCGGCCAGCGTGCGCCGTCCCCGACCCAGCTCCGTGAGCTCACGGCTCACTCGCGCCTTCCGCTCCGCGAGCAGCATGAGCAGCTCGCGGTCGAGGGTGAGGATGCGCTCGATGATCGCCGCGCTCTCAGGTCGCGAGCCCCGGTGGCGGCTCTGGCCGGGCGCGGGCCGGAGCACGGGAGCCGGCCAAGCGATCCGCCCCAGCAGACTCTGCCGCTCGCCGCTCAGCCTCTCCGCGCTCGCGTCGTCACCGGCGCGCAGATGGGCGCAGAGCTCCCCGGTCACGCGCAGGATCTCTCCATAGAGGCGGTCGGGGACGTCGGTCGCCGGGACCGCGACCTCAGCCGACATGGCCGCCCGCCGCGCCGACGGCGCCCTCGAACCCCGCGCGCACATCCTGGAGCAGGGTGAGCACGCGCGCCACGTGCTCGCGGCTCCGGGTCATGAGCCCTTCCGTCAGATGACGGAGCATGAAGTCGTAGAGGCGCCCCAGGTTGCCCGCGAGCTCACCACCGCGCTCGTGATCGAGCACGACGGCCAGCTCCACGAGGATGGCCTGGGCCCGCGCGAGCGGGTAGGTGAAGGCCGCCGGATCGCTCCGCTCGAGACCAGCCTCGGCCTGGCGCAGGAAGCGGGCGGCACCGTCGAAGAGGAGGAGGGTGAGGCGGGCAGGGTCCGCCGTGGTGGCCTGCACGGCCTGATAGACAGCGTGATGAGCGAGAGTCATCGGGCTCGGGTCTCCTGTCTAGCCGCTGCCCGAGGAGCGGGCGCTCGACGAGTTGCTGCCGCTGATCCGGTTCTGGATGCTGCTGTTCTGGAGCGCCTGGAGCTGAGCGAGAAGCGCGTTGCCCGTCGTCTGGATCCTCGACACCACCAGCTCGAGGTTCTGGAACTTCTCCTCGAGCATCTGCCGGGTCTGATCGAGCCGGCTCTGGGTGGCGTCGATCTGCTTGTCCAGCGACGTGATCTGGCTGGTCAGCCCGTCCTCGCGCTCCGCGATGGTGCCCGTCACGGCCTGGGTCATGGTCTGGAGCTTGGCGAAGAGAAGGTCGGCCACGCCGTCGCGGCTGCTCGTGCCCGCCACCAGGTCGCTCACGGCCTGGGGATCGGCCGCGATGGCCTTCTGGAACTTGTCCGTGTCCATGGAGAGGCTGCCGTCGCGCTGGGTCGTGATGCCGATCTGCGAGAGGGTGGAGAGGGAGCCGGCCACCGGAGTCGCGATGGCCGAGGCGAGACTGCGCCGGATCATCTGGGGCACGATGTCGCCCGTGAAAGCGCCCAGCTGGGGGCTGCCATTGCTGTCCGTGGTGATCTGGCTCTGGAGATCGATGGTCTTCACCACGTCGTTGTAGGCGTCGAGGAGACCCTGGACGTTGGCCTGGACCCCCGAGTTGTCGAAGTCCACGGTGAGATCCGTGCTCCCGCTCGAGGCCTTGAGGGAGATCGTCACCCCGTCCAGCACATCGGAGAACGTGTTGGTGGAGCGGGTGAAGCTGCCGATGCCCGCGATGGTGAAGCTCGAATCGGTGGCCGCCTGGGTATTGGCCACGCCCAGCGTGGTGTCGTCGTGCACGATCACGATGTTGCTGGCGGCTCCCGTGGCCGTGCTGGCCAGGGTGAGCTGGTAGGCGGGGGCGGCGGTGGTCCCGACGTTCACCACGCTCGCCCGCACCCCCGCGCCCTTGTCGTTGACGGCCTTGGCGAGCTGGTCGAGGGTGGTGGTCGCGTCCACATCGATGGAGACCACGGCGCCGCCCGGACCCAGCCTGAACTGGAAGGTGCCGCGGCTCGCCGCCACGACGTCGGAGGTCGCTCCCTTGGTGCTGGCCGCGGCGGCAAAGGATCCGCGGGCGAGGGCGGACACGCTCAGGGTGTAGGTTCCTCGCGCCGTCCCCGCGCTCGCGGAGGCCGCCGCCACGGACTCCGCGGACGAGCTGACGGAGCGGGGAAAGAAGGTCTCGGGGTCACGGAGCGCGTCGGCCCTCGACTGGACGGTGGCCAGTCGGCTGTTCAGGTCCTGGAAGGCGGTGGAGATCGCCTGGAGCTTGAGCTTGCTCGTCTGGAGCAGCGTCAGGGGCTGCTGCTCCACGGACATGAGCTGATTGATGAGGGCGGTCGTGTCGAGTCCAGTGGCCAGGCCGCCGAGCTGTATCGTCGCCATTCAGTTCCTCGTGATGGAGGGCCCTGGGGGGCGAGCGCTCCATCCCCCAGGGCGAGCTGCGTGCCGCCTGCCGTTACCGCTTGAGCAGGGCCAACGCCGCCTCGGGGCTCGTGTTGGCCTGGGAGAGGATGGCGATGCCCGCCTGCTGCAGGATCTGGGCCTTGGTCATCGCGGCCGTCTCCGCCGCGAAGTCCGCGTCCATGATCCGGCTCTGCGCGTCGGACACCTTCTCGCTCACCACCTGCAGGTTGGCCACCGTGGACGCGAGGCGGTTCTGCACCGCCCCCAGGTTGCCGCGAGCCGCGGAGATCTGGTTGAGGATGGAATCGGCCACGGCCATGGCGCTATTGGCGCCCGCCACCGTGGACACGTCGAGGTTGCTCAGAGGGCTGTTGGACGCCGCGTGCACGCCTCCCCCTGCGCTCAGCTGGGCGGGGGTGGCGTAGGTCGCGGTGATGCTGCCGCCGGCCTGAAGCGTGACACCGCCCCGGGCGACCACGGTCTCCACGCCGGCCAGGTCACTGGTGAAGCCGAAGACGTCGGCGCCGGCATGGCCGGTCGCCGTGCCCTCGGCGGAGACGGAGATGTTGCGGCCATCGGCCGCGGTGAGGACCAGCACGCCGGCTCCGCCGGCGCTGGCCGTGACGCCGCTCACCTGCGAGTTGACAGCGTTGATGAACTGCAGCCGGCGGGCTGCGACGGAGCCCCCGTTGAGGTTGACGGTGATCTGCTGGCCGTTGATCTTCACGGTGTGGGCGGCGTCGGAGCCATCGAGGTTGATGTCGGCGCCGAACCCGGCCGCGGACGTGAACACGGACTGGGTCACGCTGGCCGTCACGCCCGTCTGCGACGCGAGCTCGTTGATCACCTTGGCGGTGGCGATGGCGCTGGTGGCGTTGCCCGTGTAGGACGACGTGTCGTCACCGGCCACGGCGGCGCGGGCGAAGGCCGCGCCCGAGGGACCGGTGATCTGCAGCGTGGTGTTGGAGGCGACGCCCGTGAAGGCGTTGGCGTCGGCGGCGCCGAGGTTGGTCACGTCCGCGTAGAACGACTCGGCGTCAGTGGCGACGTTGCCGCCCAGGCTGGCGGCGCGGAAGTTGCCCACCGAGGTGCCCACCGTCTCGCCTGCGTTCACGCCCACCTGGAACTGGGCGTTGAAGGAGCCGTCGAGGAGGGCCGTCTGGCCAAACTTGGTCTGCACGGCAATCCGCGTCACTTCGCTGATGAGCGACTGCACCTCCGCGTTGATGGACGCGCGGTCCGCGGAAGAGTTGGAGCCCGTGGCGGATTGCACGGAGAGCTCCTTGATGCGGGTCATGATGTTGGTGATCTCGTTGAGCGCGCCTTCGGCCGTCTGCAGGATGGCGACGCCGTCGTTGGCGTTGCGGATGGCCTGGTTGAGGCCGCGGACCTGTGCGCCCAGCCGGGTGGAGATGGCGAGGCCGGCCGCATCGTCGGCCGCGCTGTTGATGCGGAGGCCGGAGGACAGGCGCTGCATGGCCTGGCTCAGCATGTTGCCGCTCTTGTTCAGGTTGATCTGCGCGCTCAGAGCGTCGACGTTCGTGTTGACAACCAGCGACATGTTCGTCTCCTTTGTTCTGACGTGATGGTGTTCGGCCCGTCTATCGCGTATGGATGAGTTCGCACGCTGCGGTGACTGTCCCCGCTCCCCTCCCTGAAGCCGATCCTCCTTTCTTCTCCGGGGGGGGCGGAAGCCGGACCCACCCCATGGTCGCTGCCCGCGGTCTACTCCTCAGGCCTTGGATCGGCCTGGGGGAGACAAACCTTGAGCGCTTTCCTCGGCGCACCTGGGTCCTCGCAGACGGCCCTCAAGAACCTCCCCGGCGCGACCGATTCCAGTGCCTGGGCAGGACGCCCGGGAGAGCACATGACACCGAGCAGGCTCGTCACGATCGAGGAAGCGTCCGAGGCCGCGGGGGATGCCCTCCGGCAGCTGGTGGAGCGCGGACTGGCCGGCTGCCGCGGCCAGGAGTCGAGGCAGGTGAGAGAGGTCTTCGTCCAGCTGGTCGGCGCCCTGAACTTCGACTACGAGGAGGCGGCCGAGCGGCTCTTTGCCCTCTACGAGGAGTGCATCCACGCCGTGCGGCGCCGCCGCTTCGAGCAGCCGCTTCGCGTTCTGCAATATCTCGAGGCGGCATGGGCAAGAAGCCCGGTGCCGCTCGCGCGTCCCCGCTCCTGAGACAGACCACTCACGGAGGCCGGTGCCGCTCGGCAGGATTTTCCCAGTGCACATTCTTCCTGACGCGGCCGCTCTCCTGATCGCCTTCTCGACCGGCGGCGCGCTGGTCCTCTTCCTTGGCCGCGCCCGCATCGTCCGGATGATGGAACGGGCCATCCGGCACGCGCGGGGACGGCGGACCACGGGCGGGAGCGACGTGGAGAGTCAGGAGCCGGCGGCGGGGTCGACGGGGGCCCTGACGCAGGAACTCGAGGCGAGCCGCGCCCAGTACCGGGCCGTCATCGAGAACATCAAGCAGGTCATCTTTCGGACCGACGCCCGAGGTCGCTGGACCCTCCTGAATCCGGCCTGGACGGAGCTGACCGGCTTCAGCGTCGAGGAAAGCCTCGGCCAGAGCTTTCTGAGCTTCGTGCATCCGGACGACCGAGAGCGCCAGGCGAGCCTCTTCCAGCCCATGGCGAACGGGAGATCCCGCTACTCGGGACGGGAGGTTCGGTACCTGACCAAGGCGGGAGGATTCCGCTGGGTCGAGGCATACTCCCGCGTGGCCATCGATGAGCACGACCGCGTGGCCGGCACCTACGGGATGCTGACCGACATCACGGAGAGGCGGCTGGCGGAGGATGAGGCGAGACACGCGCGCGAGCGGCTCCACCATCTCCTCGCCTCGAGTCCCGCCGTGATCTACAGCCGCGACGCCAGCGAGCCGTTCGCCCTGACCTTCGTGAGCGACAACGTGCGCACGTTGCTCGGGTGCGGTGCCGAGGAGCTGGTGGGAGCGCCCGAGGGGTGGTCCTCGATGGTGCATCCGGCGGACGCGGCGTCGGCCGCGGAGGCGGTTCGGAGCCTGGAGAAGGCGGACCAGGAGAGCCGCGAGTACCGTCTGCTCCTCACAGACGGCCGCTGTTGCTGGGTGCGCGACGAGTGCCGGGCCGTGCGCGACTCGAAGGGCCGCCTCGTGGAGATCGTGGGGTCGCTCATGGATGTCACGGAGCGTCGCCGCGGCGAGGAGGAACGGGCCCGGCTCAGCTCGGCCGTGGAAGAGGCCGGCGATTCGATCATCATCACCGACCCCGACGGGACGATCGTCTACGTGAACCCGGCCTACGAGCGCGTGAGCGGCTACGCGCGGTCTGAGCTGGCCGGGAAGAATCCCCGCATGCTCAAGAGCGGCGCCCACCCGCCCGAGTTCTACCGGGCCATGTGGGAGAAGCTCACGCGCGGGGAGCGATGGTCAGGGGCCCTGGTGAACCGGCGCAAGGACGGAACGACCTACGAGACGGTCGGTACCATCTTTCCCGTGGCGGACGCCTCCCGCCCGGTCGTCAGCTACGTGGGGATGATGCGGGACCTCACGAGCGATCGGCAGCTGCGCGAGGAGCTCCGCCAGTCGCAGAAGATGGGAGCGGTCGGCCACCTCGCCGGCGGCGTGGCCCACGACTTCAACAACCTCCTGACCGTCATCACCGGCCGCTGCGAGCTCATGGTGCATCGACTGGGCCGCGATCATCGGGTGAGCCAGGAGCTGGAGCTGATCCTCACCACCGCCCACCGCGCGGCGGCCCTGACCCGGCAGCTCCTCGCCTTCAGCCACAAGCAGGCCCCGGCGACGAAGGTGCTCGACGTCAACGGGGTCGTGGCCAACATGGAGAAGATGCTCCGCCGCCTCATCGGAGAGGACATCGAGCTGATCACGAAGGCCGATGGCGCCCCGGCGAGGGTGGCGGCGGATCCCGCGCAGATCGAGCAGGTCATCCTCAACCTCGTCCTCAACGGCCGCGACGCCATGCCGCAGGGCGGGCGTCTCCTCATAGAGACCGTGGTGGGCCCGCCCGAAGGCGCCGCCCCGCATGGGGAGGCGGACCGGCGGACGTGGATCATGCTCGCCGTGAGCGACACCGGTTGCGGCATGGACGAGCGGACGCTCTCGCGGATCTTTCAGCCGTTCTTCACCACCAAGGGGCCCGATCGCGGCACGGGACTCGGGCTCTCCATCGTGTCCGACATCGTCAACCAGAGCGGCGGCCACATCATGGTGGACAGCGAGCCCGGGCGAGGCACGACGTTCAAGGTCTATCTGCCAGGCGTCGAGGCGGGTGTGTTGACCGAGCCCGCTCCCGACACCGTGCGGCTTCGCCCCGGCCAGGGCACCGTCCTGCTCGTGGAGGACGACTTGGCGGTGCGCAGCCTGAGCCGCGACATCCTGGAGCTGAGCGGTTACCGCGTGCTGGAAGCCGGCGACGGCGCCGAGGCTCTGCGACTGGGCGCCCAGTATCCGGGTCGGATCGACCTCATGGTCACAGACGTCGTGATGCCTCAGATGGGGGGCCGGCACGTGGTGGAACAGCTCCGGAGCCTCCGGCCCGAGACCAGGATCCTCTACATGTCCGGCTACACGGACGACACGGTCCGCCGTCACGGCGTGGCCCGCGCCGACGCTGCCTTCCTGCCCAAGCCCTTCACCGCGGATGCGCTGACCCAAAAGGTCAAGGAGGTGCTGGAAGGATCCTCGAGCGCAGGGGCGGTGAATCAGCGGGACGACTCTTAGGAGGGCCGCCGACTGAAGGCGGACCGTCGGTCCAGCACCTGCCGCACCTTCCCCGCCAGCTCCGTCAGCGTGAAGGGCTTGACCAGGAAGGGCTCTCCGGGATTGATGCGGACCTCGTGGTCGTGCGCCACCCTCTCCGTGTATGCGGACATGAAGAGGACCTTCATGCCCGGCCGCAGACGGCGCGCGGCATCGGCGAGCTCGCGGCCGTTCATCGCCCCCATCACGATGTCGGTCAGGAGCAAGTGGATCGGCGCGGTGGCCACCCGGGCCAGGTCGAGAGCCTCGCAGGGATCGTCGGTGCCGAGCACCGTGTATCCCTGCGCCTCGAGGGCGTCGACCGTGAGGGCCAGCACCTCGGTGTTGTCATCGACGACGAGGATGCTCTCCAGGGTCGGGGGCGACGCAAGCCGCTGGTCGGCCCACCCCGAGGTGGCCGCGCTAGGCATGGGTCGGAGCCGACGTCTGGATGACCGCCGCGGCGTTGGCGAACTCGAGGGCGCTCGCGTAGCGCGCGGAGATCGCATCGCTCGGGAGGCCCAGCCGGGACGACGCGAGAGCCACTGCGGCCCAGTCTCCTCGCTCCCAGGCAAGGACCACTTCCAGGACGCGGCGGAGCAGGTTGTCGCCTCCGAGCAGAGCCGCCCGCACCGCCTCGGACAGCGGGAGACGCTCGATGGCCTCGGAGAGGGGGACCCCCAGGAATGCATCGATCATGGAGAACAGTCCGAGGAAGAATCCGTCCTGCACTTGCTCGGCCCGGTCCAGGGCGAGGAGCAGTCCCTCGCAGAAGCTCGCGCGCACGACCGAGGCCACCGCCAGCTCGCTCGGATGGTCCTCGCCGAGAGCGGCCAGCGCAACCACGGACGCCCATTTCCTGAGAGCGTGGTCGCCGAGAAACAGGATGGCGTGCTGGACCGACTCCACCGGTCGCCGAAGTCCCCAGGCACTTGATCGGAGGCGGGTGAGGAGCTTGAGGGCGAACGAGACCTCGTGCTTGATGATGTCCTCCACGCGCGCATGGACGAGGTCGGGACGGTGCACTTCCCGGACCAGGTTGAGGATGTTGAGCTTCGAAGGGGCGATGGCCCTCCCGGCGACTATGCTCGGACGCGCGAAGAAGTACCCCTGGAAGTAGTCGTAGCCGCTGTCGAGGGCCAGCTGGAACTCTTCGTCGGTCTCGACCTTCTCCGCCAGCATCCTGATCCGGGGGCCGCGCAGTGTCGCGACCATGTCCCGGCGCTCGACGGGGGTTGTCTTGGAGAAGTCCACCTTGACGATGTCCGCAAGGTCCACGAGCTCCGGAGGCAGCGCGGTGGTGACGACATCGTCGAGGGCAATGCCGCAGCCCTCGAGCTTCAGGGCGCGGCAGGCCCGGAGGACCTCGGCGTCGACCGGCACGTCCTCGAGGATCTCCACGACGAGGAGACGGCCCGGGAGGGCACCCGCATGCCCGCCGACGAGGGACTCGCGGGTGAAGTTTACGAACGCCCGCCGCCCTCCGGTGAGGGTCTCGGCGCCCATGACGAAGAAGGCGGTATCGATCACGCGGGCGGTCGCCCGATCAGGATCCTCGACACCGAATGCGTTGGTGAGCCCGTCACGGAACAGCAGCTCGTAGGCGACGGTTCGACGTCGGCGGTCAAGGATCGGTTGTCGCGCCACGTAAATGTCCACGGGCCCCTCCCGTAGTGTCGGCTGGAGGCGGGTCGACCTTGAGCCTTGCCGCCGGCTTGGCATCTTCTCAGAACTTCGTGGGGAGGCAGTACGTGCGGTACGTTACCTCCGACGCTTCCGATGTGGGCGAGCATGGACCGTCAAGGGTGGGCAGCCTCGAGCGTAAACCCGCCGACGAGATTCATCGAGAGAGCGAGCGTGCGAAGCCGACGTGGGCGTCGAACGGGGGATGGGAGGTGCGAGGTGAGCCGCCTCAAGGCCCGTGCCCTCGCTCCCGAGCGGACCTGGCGTCGGGAAGACACCGAGCGGCGCGGTGTGGAGACCCTGGCTCCGGCCGTCGGGGAACTCACCGAGATGGCCGATGCCATGAAGGTCGTCGGTCGGATCGTCGAGCGCGTGCCCAGCCTGCTCCCCAACTGCCTCCATGCCGTGATCGCTCTTCCTCGCCCGGGTGGGAGCCTCGAGGCCGTGGCGGTTGGGGGCCCCCTCAGCGGAGCATTCCGGTCAGGGCGGCGGGTGACCAAGGGATCGCTCGTGAACCGGGTCTGGCAGGAGCAGCAAGCGACGTGGGCGACCGACCTCCTGGCTGAGCCGGAGCCCGACGAGCCGGAGCTGGCCGAGCGGCACCGGACCTTCCTGCGGGCCGGGGTCCGAGGGTATCTGGCCCTCCCCCTCTCGGTAAGGGGACGCACCATGGGCGTGCTCGGCATGGCGTTCAGCCAGCCCTGGTCCTTCCCGGGAGACGTCCTCGCTACCGGGCAGACCTTCGCCGACCAGGCGGCCCTGGCCCTGGAAAATGCCCGCCTCTACTGGGAAGCGGAACGCAGGCGGTGGGAAGACGAGGTGCTGGCCGAAATCTCGCGGACGATCAACGCCTCTCCGGACGTCCATACCGTCCTGCGGCACGTCGTCGAAGGGGCCCGGACGCTCTGCCGGAGCGAGAGCGCACGCATTGCGTTGCGCGAGGCGGAAAGCGACACCCACGCGTTCCGCTACTGGGACGATCGCCAGCGCGGGGAATCAGCCGTGAGCCGCTTCGAGGCGAGGCCCGGCTCGCCGGAGTGGCGGGCGCTCCAAAGCCGTCGACCCGTGCGTGCCCCGGCGGCGGAGGCG
>Ga0335070_10002511_pt1 | contig 21297 bp, 24 predicted proteins | sample Lox_Sample_13_FD_206722 | JGI IMG/M metagenome (GOLD analysis project Ga0335070, IMG submission 206722) | Soil microbial communities from Loxahatchee National Wildlife Refuge, Florida, United States - Lox_Sample_1.3 | ecosystem: Environmental > Terrestrial > Soil > Wetlands | place: USA...
CGAATTCGCTGCCGGCGGCGCGCACGCGCCCCTCGATCTGCGCGATGGTGACGAGGCGGCTTGCACTCAGATGGCGAAACAGGAGGGCGATTGACGGTTCTCCGGTCAGCTTCGCCGCCTCCTCCCGGTACTCTTTGATACGCGTCACGTCGACGTGGGAAATAAAATAGTCGGGGTCGGCGCTCTTGAATACGAGCACCTGGACGGTGTCGTCGGCCTCGGCTCGCTGAATGAGGGAGACCATATCGCGGACGAGTTCTGGACCCAGAAGGTTCATGGTCGGGGCCGAGATCTCCACGAAGAGAACGGCCCCTTCCTCTCGCACGGTGATCGTCTCCGAATCCATGTAATCTCTTCGACTCTCTTTATTAATTGCTTTCGGCATTTTTCACTCTCCTATCCGCAAACTACCGCATTGATTTGAGGGCCGCGGGCGCCCGATACCCGCATTGCTCGGCGGGTCATCCTCCAACCGGGCTTGACCACGGAAGGATCAGGAACTCCTGGCGACTGACCCAATCCGGATATCGAGTCACCATTGCGTCGAACAACTCTTGATCGCTCAAGCCAGCGTCCCGCTGTTTCCCGTAGTATTCGATGTAGCCGCGTGACTTGGCGATCACAGTAGGTGGATTGCCTCGGGTCGGGTCTTTATGCCCTGTCACTACGGCGGCAGGATTAAATGCGGCTAGCCGGTCGAGAGCCGCGATCCATTCAGCCCGGCTTTCACCGGTTGTCGCGCCGAGGAACATGTGACAGTGGTTGTAGGCTACGTCACCTGATACAATCAGGCCGAGTTCGGGCACGTGCAACGAGGTCGTGTTGAGCGTGTCGGTGTGTCCGGTCTCAATTACGACGAGGGGGTGCCCCTCGACTTCGAATACCGTTGAATCGAGAGGCTCAGCCAACGCGATCTGGTCGGCAATCTGACCGGGGAAACGCGCGCGGGGACCTTTATCAAGTGCCTCCGGAGTGGTGTACTGGCGCATACTTTCGACGGTACCCGCGGTGGCCACGACGCGCACATGCGGAAAGCGATCAAGTAGAATAGGGAGGCCGAGAAAGTGATCACCGTGCCCATGGGTGATGTAGATCGTGGTGAGCCGGCGGTCGTGTAGCTCGATCCAGGCGGCGAGCGCTGTGGCCTCACGAATGGTTTCGAGTGCGTCCACGAGAACGGCTTCGTGCGCGCCGAAAACCAACGTTGAAGTCTTAGGATCCCACGCGGGTAAATCGGAATTGCGAACGCGCGGCGGCGGAGCGACAAACCGTGCTTCGGGTGCAACAAACACGTCGTAGGTGAGGGTCATGGTGGTGCTCATGATGCGCTACTCCCTTCTTGTGTCCTAGCGAGGGTCTCGATGATCTCCTCGACTCTCGTTATTGGGTTCTTTCGACATTTTTCACTCTCCTCTGTCGTTCAAGGCGCGTAATAAGTGAAGACAAAATCGCGAGCCATGGCAGGCTCGTGACAGGGGAAACAGGTCTTGTGTTTCGCCTCGTCGGCAGGTCTGCCGTCCTTGTCAAATTGAGCGAACCCCCAGCCGCCCGTAGCGGCGTACTTTTTTGAGTCCTTGACCATAAACTGAAGGTACCACTCCGTCGGGGACCCGGGAACGAAAGATTGTTCACGGCCAAAGGCTTTGTTGTTTTCCTCCGACGGGACATAACTCCAGGCGATCCGGGCGATGATTGTGCCGTCCGGAAACGGAAGCTTCCCTACCCGGTAGGCCTTGATCGCTATGTCATTGCCCAGAATGGCACGCAAATCTTTGAGGTTGCCTTCCTCGTGGGCTACGGAGATCAGCCTCCAGTCGCGGTATCCGGGGTAGATTTTGATTCCGAAGATCGGGGCGGCCTCTCCATAGGCCTGTTCAGATGCCGGGGCCAAGTAGGCGATTACGCCGACCAGCGCCACAACTGCAACCAGCACGAAAGCGATTCGTTTCATAATTCTTCCTCCTTCCAATGTGCTTCACGCGAAGGCACACTAGTAATGCATGAGAAGCTCCCTTTCGACCTCACGGCCGATAGGGGGTTAGGTAACAATCTGAAACGCCTGTCGTGATCACACTATGGCGTTGGATAGTCCCAAACATCGGGTGGCAGCTTATCCTTGAGTGATGCATACATGGCATCGCGGAACAGTTTCAACGCCGGATACGGCCGGATGGCAATAGTGCGCTCCATTATCAGGCCCTGCTCGTTATCGACGATGACCTCCAAGCTCTCGATCTTGTGGCCATCCATGGTTCCCACCCAGCGCAGGAAGGTAGTGTGCTCATCGAGCTTAAACTCGGCTGTATAGGTACCGGAACCACGCGTAGAGCTCGACTGAGCGAAAATCGTCGCGATGACTTCACGGCCCTCGATCGGCCGAATCAGGATCGGGCTGTTGAATACGATGTTTTCGGCAAGCAGCTCGCTCACCTGGGCGGCTGTAGGTTTACCGGATTCCCGTAGTTTGCGTAAAGGATGCATTGTGATTCCTCCTATGCTATGTTGCGGCGAGCGTAGGCGAACTACAGCGACGGGCGCATGGAAAGCTGAGAGCAGCTAAAGCATGGCCCCGACTTCGTCTTAGCCTTTGCCCGCGCGCTGACCTTGTAATTTCGTGCTTCGATGGCTTTCAGGCCCTTTGCAAACACTTTCTCCAATTGTCCCTTGCCGATGATTCCAAGCAAGGCGCCGAGCAATCGGCCTGCACTCGATGAAAAAATCGGGATTCGCCGACTGGAACACTACGACCTTCACGGACGGGTCCGCCTCGAGGTCGTTCATTAGCGCTCCCAATTCGACGATCGTTGTGGGAAAAAACATGTTGATCGGCGGGTTGCTGAAGGTGATCGTCCACCAGCCCGGATAGGTACGGTCGGTGTTGAACTGCGAAGGGTTAGGCATGGCGCATTTCCTTGTCTCTTGTGAAGAACCCTACCGCAGCGATCTGAAGCCCGCGCGAACCTCTTCTGAAAAGAGCTTCGGCTGTTCCCAGGCCGCAAAGTGCCCGCCCTTGGGGAGCTTGTTAAAGTGAATGAGCTTGGGGTACGCCTGCTCCGCCCAGCTCCGCGGCGCTGGATAGAGTTCGTCAGGAAAGACGCTCACAGCAACCGGGATGGAGACGCCTTTGGCATTGAAATACCCTTTGCCCCAATATTCCCAGTAGAGACGGGCGCCAGAAAGAGCCGTGTTCGTGAACCAGGTGATCGTGATGTTGTCGAGAATGTCGTCGCGCGTGAGGCCCTCGCCTTGTCCTTGAAAGACGCGTGAGATCAATTCGTAGCTGCGTGCGTCGTGATCCAGGAAATACGCCGCCAGGCCGACGGGTGAATCCGCGATTCCGTATAACGTCTGCGGTCGCAGACCCATCTGGAACCCGTAGGCGATTCCCTTTTGATAAACGAACTGCAGACGGTCGTAAGCGAGTTTCTCATCGGCTGAGAGACCTGATGGTGCCGGCTTGCCGGAAAAGGCCGCCCCGTCAATGTCGGCTGGAAAGATGCCGGGCATGTTGGTGTGAATGCCGAGCAATCCGGGAGGCGCCTGCACACCCATGTGATCGACAATGACCGCGCCCCAATCACCGCCTTGCGCCACGTATCGCTTGTAACCGAGGCGCTTCATCAGCACGTCCCAGGCGCGCGCAATATGCGCGGGATCCCAGCCAGTCGTGGTCGGTTTGCCTGAGTATCCGTAGCCTGGCATTGACGGAATCACCAGATGGAAAGCGTCCGATGCGCTCGCGCCATGCGGCGTGGGATTAGTCAGTGGCTCGATAATTTTCATCTGCTCGATGATCGAGCCAGGCCATCCGTGGGTGACGATGAGCGGCAGCGCATCTTCATGCTTTGAACGAACGTGAATGAAATGAATGTGCAGCCCATCAATCTCGGTGATAAATTGCGGCAAAGCGTTCAGTTTCGCCTCGATCTTGCGCCAGTCGTACTCAGTCGCCCAATATTGCGCGAGCGCCTGAGTCGTCGCGAGCTGCACGCCCTGCGTCGCATCCGTTACGGTTTCCCGTTCCGGCCACCTGGTTGCGTTGATGCGCCTGCGCAACTCGACTAGTTCCGCTTCAGGAACATTTTTCACTTGAAACGGACGTATTGCGTCCTTGTCGACGCGCGGCCCCTTGCTCTCTTGTGTTGCGGTTGCTCGTGCCATGTTGACCTCCTTTTGATTTGCTTTAGAACTGTTGCTCTGAGCATGGCTCGACACGATCAAACCAAGGCTGAGAGCAAATGTAATGATCACCTCGCCCGGACCGGCCTCTCTGTAAAAGATGGAGAGCCCACCTATCTGCGTCGTGCGATAAAAAGTCGGGTGTTCCACGGGACGCTCCTTTCCTTGGGCTTGCAATTGAAATGATGGGAGCATCACAGAAAGCACCAACGTCATGCAGGAGACCTGCAGGCATCGGCTCCAGAGGGGCGAGTTGAAAAGGCGCATCGTTTAGCTCCGTTTATGCGAGCTCGAGCACTTATCTTATGTCAATCGCTCTTTTCGCCGCTTAGAAATTCATCGTCCCACAATTTCACAGTACTCCTGGCATTTGAAGGGATAAATGGGATGAATACCGTATTTTTACAGGAACACTATGGTATTTAGCAGCATTTATCCGCTAAGGGATGATTACGATTTTGAAAAGCTTGTATGATGGGGTGATATTCAAGAATGACGAGTTCAGAAGAAGTTAAAGGAGATAAATAGCCATTGTTCCAGAAAGTTCAAGGCGGTTTCCAGGTCGTTAATTCCTTTGCCATGTTGCATCACTCCTTTCTTTGGGTAATTTTCAACGAATACAAACTTAGTCATCATTCTATGGCTGTCAAGCTCTAATCGACTTGAAGACCGGAATTCCATGGGCGTATGGGAGACTTGAATTAAAAAGGGCACCCCTCAAAGAGATGCCCTCGTTCAACTAACTCACTTGCTTGACAGGCCTTTTCCTTTTTTTCTTATAAGCCTGTTCCCATTCCTGCCCGTAAAAACCATAAAAAATCATTCACGGTCAAAGCGATCTCATAAATTCCACCAGATCTTTTTTCTCCTGTGCGCTGAGTCCAAGTTCAAGAATCAGATTGAAAAACTCCACCGTGTCTCCCAACGTAAGGAGCCTGCCATCATGTAAATAGGGAGGTGAATCTTTAATGCCTCGCAATGGAAAGGTCTTGATGGGCCCATCCGCGCTGGCCATCCGACCATTGATCATGCGAGGTTTGTAGAAACGCTCCACTTTCAAGTTGTGCATGAGATTGTCAGTATAGTAAGGTGCTGGATGACAGCCTCCGCATCGAGCCTTGCCAAAGAAAACTTCCTGTCCTCGCATCTCCATCTGGGTTGCTTTTTTCGGATTAAGCTTGCCGTCGATCCCAAGCTTGGGGGCTGGCGGAAAATCGAGCAATTCTTGAAACTCCGCCATGAAGTGGACCTGGCTGCCCCGCTCAAGGACATTGACGCCCTTCTTCGTAGCAATCACGGGATCCCCATCAAAATAAGCAGCCCTTTGTTCAAATTCAGTGAAGTCTTCGACCGACTTCAGTGCCCGCTGGGACCCGAAGAGCCGCTGGATGTTTACGCCACGCAGACTCGGGGTATCGAGACGATGCCGGAATTCCTGGGGCCGGATATCCCCGACAAGATGCGTCGACGCATTGGTATGTCCGTTTGCATGGCAGTCAAAACAGATAACTCCGCGGCTCGGACGTTCGGACCGCCGGTCCTCGGTCTGGTTGAACTGCTGCTGCGGAAACGGCGTAAGCAATAGCCTCAGGCCTTCGATCTGCTTGGGGTTCAGAATTCCATTGAACAGCTGATAGTAGTTGTCAATGGTGACCAGTTTGCCTTGAGAAACATCACCGAGGTCAGGTCTTGTGGTCAGATAGATCGGCGCCGGAAACTCGGGCAAAAAATGGTCCGGCAGGTCAAAATCAAGGTCGAAGCGGGTTAGATCCCGACCTTCTTGCTTCTTAATTTCGTCAATATGGAACTTGGGGAAGAGCATGCCGCCCTCGGGATGATTAGGGTGAGGAAGAGGAAAAAACCCCGCCGGAAACAGGTTCTTTTCGCGAATCTCCTCCGGACCCATTGCAGCCAAACTCTCCCAGGTTGTCCCCGCCGGAAGTTTGACACGAACGCCCTCCTGAACAGGCTTGCCACGAGACATCGTTACCCCTGCAGCCGGACGATTGCTCAAATCATAGCGCTCGTTGAGCAAACCGGTCTGACGCTGCATCACCTCTGGTTTTGCTGCTTTCATCCGGGTCATGATCGCTTCGAAGCTCTCCTTGATCGCTACGGGAGAGTAACTCGATTCTCCTTTCGAAGGAGATTGAGCAAAGGTAGAAATTGACACAATCATCAACAACAAAGCCACGATTGCCAATCCAAGGTATTTGGTCCTCTTTGACATTTTTCCTTACCCCCTTCCTATGGATTCTTTTACAATCTGAAAGCAACTCACCTCCTTCCCCTCCATAATTCTAATTTGGAATGATTCCGAGTTATACGGCAAAAAATTTAACAGAGACCTAACCTTTGCCTACTAAGGAGTCAATAATTGTATAGACACCGGAAATCCTCCCATTCGTGCTGAGCATGTCGAAGCATGAACGGCTCGATTCCGCACCCTTCGACTGGCTCAGGGTAAACGGTCTTTGACTTACCGAACAGCATTAGGGTTACATGAAATTTCATATGGAATGTCTCTTCACAATTATGGACTGAATAGTAAGTCGCCGGATAAACGCTCAATGAATGTGAGAAAATTACGTCTTCCTACACTCCTGACAATATCCATAATATTCGAATCTCGTATCGACCACCGAGAAATGGGCCTCTTTTGCAATCCTCTTGGTGTTAATAGTGACAGGAAGCCTGTAATCCCTAATCTTACCGCATCCCTTACAGACCAGATTGATGTGCACTGCGATATTCCCCTCATAGCGGTTTTCCATTTTATCAAATTCTAACATCTTGATTATTCCATCCTGGGAAAGTTTGTTCAGGATAGAATAGACCGTGGATAGACTGAGACTCTTGGCCTTTTTCCTGGCCTCTTGATAGATGAGAGCCGCACTTGGATGAACAGGAGTCTTGTCAACCAACACTTCAATAACCGCCAACCTTTGGGGGGTTAATTTCAACCCTTTCTCTCTTATCTTTTTAATAATCGATTCCTTCATGCGTTTCCGGTAATCTGGAACCATTCCTATCTCTAAATTATAGATATCTATCTTTAAGCAAGGAAGGAATGGGGCGAATGCCGTATTTTTTAAGAAAAAAGACTGCATTTTGAAACTACCCGATTAAGAGTATAGGCAATATTCGAGAATTCTCAGGAGCAAAGGTAATAAATGAATAGGCTAGAGTGGGCGCACGCTAACGTTAAGCCCTCTTCTGCGAATATCTTGCCAGAGATCGGCACTTTGTCCCAGGTGAAGATATCGGGTTCACGAAAGAATCATTTTTCTCAGGGATGTATATGGTTCTTCAGTAGCGCGGAAAGAAATTCTAATTTTACAAGATTACGTGAAATGTTTGTTTCCAACTCAATCCGCTTCTGATTGAGCTCATCCTGAACGTCCTCACCCCATCGCTGGAAATCTCTAAACTTGGTCTGTAATTCCTTTTCTTTTGCTGCCCTGACATCGGGATTCAACAGCAAACTCTGCTTCTCCAGTGATTCTTTCATCTTTTGAAGTTCTTTTTGCGTCTCGGCGATAAGCTGTCATTTTCCCTGAGCTTTCTTATCTTGGTGCTGGCTGCCCAGGAAATTTAGGGGCGTTTTGGAGGCCCAATTTGATAAATACCCACGGGGCGGCGTAAGCAACCCAGAAGCCGGTAAGGGAATAGCGCAGGTAACGCAGCACCTGGGAGGCAAGCGATGCATCCCGTGGGAGCACCATACGCAGTCCCGACCACAGGATTGTTGCGCCGATCATACCCAACACAAAACAGAGAATGCGTTTCCACCAGGGGCCCCACGCATCAAAACCACCTCGCTGAATTATTAAGATGGCTCCGGCGGCCAGACCAAAGAGAGCACCCGCCACGCCAAAGATACCTATCGTGCCACGCGGGTGGAGGGCCGATTGGCCCGGTGGGAGCGAAAGGGCACGGGCGGCAGTGATTTCCCATTGAACAGGATCAGCAGGTGGTACAAAGGCCAGGCCGGCAATTGAGATGGTGAGCAAAAGCATGGAGGCAGCAAAGGCCAGGCCAATTTTCTGCAGCAGTGTGAAGCGATTCAACCACGCCAAAACGACCGCTTCCCATTTCAAAAACGCCCACAGGATCAAAGCGCCGATCAACCAACCCGCCAGCACATCCGTTGGGAAATGAACAGCCAGCGCGATTCGTGAACAGCCGATCAGAAAGATGAGGGCTACCATCAGCCAGCGCAGCCCGCCGTTGATCCCCACAGCCATTGTGCCCCAGACGGTCATGGCATGTTGAGCGTGACCGGAAGGGAGGCCGTACGAACCTTCGGCCCCGAAAGCTCGAACTCTATCGCTTACCCAGAAAGGACGCGGCTGGTGAAATACAAATTTAAAAAAGATGTTCAAGCTATCGGACACAGTCAAGATTACGCCAACACGCAGTCCCAGACGGAAATCCACGCACCAGTAAAGGAATGGAAGAATGAACAGGTAAAACTCTTCGGTCCCCAGCACGCTGAATAACTGGGCAGGGACTCTGAGCCAGGGAATACTGGATTGCAGCTCTGCGATTAAATGGATGCCCCAATCAAGGATAGGATTCATGGGAATGAAAAGAAATAATACTGGGATAATTCAACTATGAGAAAAATAGAGTTGGAAGTCAACTAAAAAACCATTAGCAAATCTATCATGCTCCGCCACCGGGAATACAGATAAACTTTTTTGACACCCAATTACCATCATCTGGTTTCTCTGAAAACGATTTGTCCATGGGTTTTTTTTATCATAGTGTCGTAGACAAAACAACTTTTGCTGGTGCATTTGAGGCCCAGAGGTGGCGATTTGATATCCACATGTTCACACTAACGGAGGCGCGGGGCAGAAACGAACCTGCCGATGTCTGCAAAGGGAGGTGTCTAATTTAAACGAAGAGGATGGCAAATCACTTGATGTTTTCCGGTCTTTCTAAGTTTTGCTTGTTGGTTTGGTCCTCCCCTTCTCTCAATTACTGAAATACAATAAAGGGAGTTTTGGACTGGCAGAATAAATTATTAGAGAGGGGGGAATGGCCTGTCACCAGTTGGATGGGTTAAAGACTCCCATATAGAGGGAGCATAGACCGAGAATGATGACGCCGATCCCGATTACAAATGTCAGTATCATGACCATTATCTTAATCTCCTTCCTCCACCTTGGGTCTCTGCCCCTTTTTATTGCCTTCCACTAAATCGATTGTAGATCGTAAATCTGATACCTCATTTGAGAATGTTCGAGTTCAAGAGATTGCGCTTCGTTTCTTTCTGATTTCCTCTTTTTTAGGCAGTTTTCTGCTAATTGAACCAGGTATAAAGACTCCCACGTAAAAGCCGTATGCACATAGAATTAGAATGCCGATCCAGATTAGATATGTCATGACTATTAACTTGACCTCCTTTTGTCCACAAATTGGGTCTCTGGATTTTCCCTTAGTAGTCTTAAGATTTATTCCTCCTTACTTTTCGCGGTTGTGTTTTACCTTTTCGCCTTCGCCCTGATGATGGAATGATTATTCCTGCAAGCAAAATATATACCCTGAATACATGACATCCGGACTTTACAAAATGTGGCTGTTTATGAACCTTTAGAACACAAATTGGGTCAGGGGTGAGGGAAACCAATGGGGGATTTTACGCAATGGTGAGGAATTTTTCTCAGTAGTCTCCGAAGTATTGCATGTGATGATATTTGAGGGCGGGTCCCATTTTACTTTACTTATTCTCACTCCAAACAAGAAAATATTCGCCATCCTGACCAATGGGCCACAGACATCGAAGGCAAAGATGACAGAGAATCCTTCGACAACCTCGTAAGGCCAAAAAATACAGTCATTCCATTCAAAAAATAAGTCATTGGCTGTATTCAAATTCGCCTTCCAGGGGAATAAACTTTATTGATCCTATATTCAAATATTTGAAGCTCAGATCTTGGGAGGGGGAGAGAAAAGATTGAAGAAGGCCATTGTCGCCATTCTGAAAACGACGCCACAAAGAGTTTTTGAAGATATTCCTAAGCTTATGGGGATGGCCGGAGCCAAAGACGCTTTGAAGTCACAAGCCACAACTATTTTGAAAGACAATATTTCCTGGCACTTTCCCTTTTTGTCCGCTAACACGACCCCTTGGCAACTGGAAGGTACTATTCAAGGACTCAAGGCAGCTGGGTTTTCTGACCTTGTAGCCGTACACAACAATACCGTGGTGACCGATCCTTTTAAGGGTGGACGTCTGAACAAGTTAGAGCCCATTTATCGGCGATACGGTATCCCTGAAAAATACAATTTTTTACCGAAAGACATCGACTGGGAGGTCTTTCGCCCTAAAGCAAAGATGAGAGTGTTAGATCGAATTTATCCAAAAGGCATAAAGGTGCCTGGTTTTTTTTCTGGGAAAAACATTGTTCATTTGCCAACAGCAAAATGTCATATCTATACCACGATCACGGGGGCGATGAAAAATGCCTTCGGGGGTCTCCTCACCACCCGACGTCATTATACCCACAGTGTCATCCACGAAACTCTCGTAGATCTTCTGGCGATCCAAAAGGAGATCCATCCGGGAATCTTCACCGTGATGGATGCGACCTTCTGCGGGAACGGGCCCGGACCCCGCACCATGGCCCCTTTAGAGAAAGGGTTGATGATGGCAAGTGCTGACTCCGTTGCGATCGATGCTGTCACAGCCAAGATCATGGGGTTTGAGCCCATGAGCATCGACTTCATAAGGCTTGCCCATGAAGATGGGCTGGGAGTGGGAAGGTTTGAAGAAATCGAAGTGCTGGGAGAGAATATCTCTGGCATGAATTTTCAATTCTCAGTCGGGAACAATTTGGCAAGCCGTATTGGACACCTAGTATGGTTCGGTCCGTTAAAAAGATTTGAAAAGCTATTCTTTCGGACCCCTCTCGTATATCTTTTCATCGCTGCTTCCTATCTCTATCACGATTGGATCTGGTGGCCTTTGGTGGGAAAACCCCTGATGAAAGGGATCGGGGCCAATACCGAATGGGGCAGATTCTTTGAAAGCTATCCTATTGACAAACGGTTATGAATGCTAATCCTACAAAAGATATGGTCTCCCTGAGAAAAGAGCACCCCGCAGGAGGGCCCGTGGATTCCTTTCCGCTCGTGGTTGACCTGGACGGGACCTTGGTCAAAACGGACTTGCTGATAGAATCTTTTTTTATCCTGTTGAAGCAAAATCTTCTATACATCCTCGTTATTCCCTTCTGGTTGCTCAAGGGAAGGGCCTTTCTGAAACAGCAAATCAGCGAGCGCGTCAATCTTGATGTGACTGTTTTACCTTACAATGAAGAACTCCTGGACCATCTAAAGGTTCAGCGTGCCCAGGGGCGGAGGCTTGTCTTGGCAACGGGGACCGATGAACGAATTGCGAAGCAGGTGGCCGATCATCTGCAACTCTTTGATACGGTCCTCGCCAGCAACGGAATCACGAACCTCTCCGGTCGATCCAAAAGGGATCGCTTGGTCAGTGAGTTTGGCATAAAAAGTTTTGATTATGCCGGAAATGGCCCGCGTGATCTTGCGGTTTGGTCTTCGGCGCGCAAGGCGATCATCGTCAATTCCAAACGAAGTCTGTCCCGCACTGTTGCTCAAGTAGCAGAGGTCGACGGGGTCTTGGCTAGCCCGGCAAAAGGCTTGAAGTCTTACCTCCGGGCTTTACGCTTGCATCAATGGCTGAAAAATCTGCTGGTCTTCGTGCCTCTTGTGATGGCTCACCGTTTCTATGAGCTTGACTTGCTCGCCAAGGCCTTTTTGGCCTTCATCGCTTTTGGGTTCTGTGCCTCCAGTGTCTACCTCGTCAACGACCTGGTGGATCTCCCAGCCGATCGGCGTCATCCGCGAAAGCGGCAGCGACCTTTTGCTGCAGGCGAACTTCCATTTCTCTGGGGTTTAGCGTCGATCCCGTTGTTCCTCGGCCTCAGCCTTTTGGTGAGTCTGTCATTACCCCTGCCTTTCCTCGGAATGCTGGTCATCTACTTCCTTTTTAACCTTGGCTATTCCTTCTCTCTCAAAAGGATTGTACTCTTAGATGTTATTGTCCTCGCAGGGCTATACACCATGCGGATCATGGCCGGTTCAGCTTCCGTCGGGCTTTGGCCATCGCATTGGCTTTTAGCCTTCTCAACGTTTCTCTTTTTGAGCCTCGCCCTCGTCAAACGCTATGCTGAACTGGTAACAATGCAGGCTGAAACCGGCATGGTCCAAGTCCGTGGCTATCAGATTACGGACAAGGAACTCCTTGCATCCTTAGGGGGCGGAAGTGGCTATGTTGCCGTGTTGGTCCTCGCTCTCTATATCTCCAGCGGTGTCGCAGAGGTCCACTATGCTCGGCATCAGTTGATCTGGCTTCTATGTCCTTTATTGCTCTATTGGATCAGTTATGTTTGGCTCATCGCTCACCGCGGTGGGATGCATGACGATCCTCTAGTGTTCACTGCCCGGGATTGGGTCAGTCGCATTGTCATGTTTCTGGTGGCGGTCGTCTTATTGCTTGCAAAGTAAAGAATAATTAAGGGACATGAGATTACACAAATATACTCTCTTACTGCTATCCATGGCCATTCTGCTCTCCTATGGCCATGGGTCAGCCCTCTTCGGGGCAGTTGATCATCAAAAAACAGTCATAGACCTGCAGCCCTTTCGCGAGACAAGTTCGATCGAGATCAAAGGTGTGCGGGGCGAAGAGGGCATTGCCACTCTCATTAATCTCAATCCCAATGTCAATTCGTGGTATTTTCTCCGCCTCAAGTGGCACGGCGCACCAGAAGAAAATTATCACTTAGAAAATGCCCATCCCAGGATTCAGAGGTTATTGCTGGACGACAACAATCCCGACGGACCTGTCATCGTTGACAAAGAAGACAAATACATCTGCAACCTTTGGGGAACAAAGTCTTCTTACGGCCTGAGGGAGGCCAAAAGAACAGGTGCCGCCTATGCACCTCTTTGTGGAGGGAGACTCTATTTACGCAATCGAGTGAGAGGGCACCGAACAGGGGTGGAAATGGTAACGGATGCCCTGCGAGATGAAGTCCCCGGTGGGGACAAAATTGTTGGCTTTGTCCGAGATACATTTTTTAAATATCTCTACGAGCATAAGGCTGAGGAGAAGGTTGAGCCGAGGCCGGTGGAGAGCCCTCCTCAAGGGGAGATGAGTCATGCGCCAGTGCCTGCCCTGTTAGACCCAAAGAAAGCCAATAGAAGCGTGAAACCAAATGATCTTGGGATCGAGGTTCAAGGATCAAGTGCAAATGGAATGGTCCTCGGGTCTTGGTATCCCGCGAAGGATAACCCGGGCATCTATGTCAGCGTCATCGTACCGGAGGGAATTGCTCCAGAAATTCTGCAGAGCCACAGAAATGTGGTGAGTAGCCTGGATAGTGTGGAAGCAGGAGGGCTTGTGTATCTTGTGGCTTTCGATTTGGATCAGTTCGATCTGAAGTATGCCCTTGGGACAGACCATCCAAGAGTCGGATGGTCTGATCATATCACTAGTCGAATGATGGACAAATCCGTTCCTGGACCCGATGGCATTGGCGATATTGCCCCTTTGGCCTCGACTGGACTGATCAACCCAATGGACGAGGGCAAGACAGCAGCCACCTTCACAGGAGGGTTCAAACGCATTCATGGGGCCTTCAGGTATGGACAACTTGCCCTCAAAAATCACGGCAGCCACTATGGTTTTCTTGAAAATGGCGTCATCTTCAGCAAACTGCAACCAGGACTCGCCACCGTTTATGTGCTCAATGATGGGCGGATGGAAATGAGAACTTGGACCGGAGGAGACGATCCTCTCCTTCCAAGCGTTAAGTATGCCCGCCAGAATGGCGTACCGATCATCGCCGGGTTTGATCAGGTTACTCAGATGTCTGTTCCAGGCCCTTTTGTTTCACGATGGGGGGAAGGAAATTGGTCTGGCTCGGCAGATGAGAAGCTGCGGACGCTGCGCGCGGGGGTCGCTTTACAAGAATTCAAGGGGAGACGATTTTTGATCTACGCTTTTTTCTGGAGCGCAACACCCTCAGCCATGACGCGTGTCTTTCAGGCGTACCGATGCTGCTATGCCATGCTTCTGGATATGAACGCTCTGGTACATACTTATCTGGCCCTATACAAGAGGCAGGGTTCAAACCTCTATGTCCAGCATCTGATCCGGGGAATGAGCGAGGTAGATATTTCTGTAAAAGGGCAATATCGCCCACGCTTTCTCGGGTATTCAGATGACAGAGACTTTTTTTACCTGACGCGGAAGGAGGCCCCATGAGACAATTTCAAATTCTACCAACAAGCGTCCTGGCGCTTTTGTTTCTGACCATTTTTTTCCAATCCTCTTCCATTGCCCAGTCCCTGAAAGAGAATAATGAATTCTTATTCGAACAGATTCAACGCGCCCATGGCTTGCCCGATGAGCAGATGGATTCGATTCGCGCGATCTTTCGTGAGTCTGGTTACATTGGCCAAGGAAACCCAGCAATAACCCGTCATCCCGTAACCCCCCAAAGGTGACAAGAAAAGCTCGGCCAGTTGGCCGTCCAATATGAGAATAGTGAATTTGAGAAGATTTGCAGTGCAAAGTACATGGCGCCACTTTATGATCCAGCCACGGAAAAAGCCAAGAATGCCAAAGCCTGTATCGATCAGTTCGAGTTTCCGGATATTCCCTGCATTTACCCAGTCGTCTGGGTCCGTGCCCGTGAAGCGGCGCTCATCTGCAGAGCCATGGGTAAGCGCCTCTGTGATGCTCATGAATGGGAAGGAGCATGTGCAGGTGCTCTTGAGCCCCCGGATTACCGCTTCGACCTTGCAAAAGGCGTTCCCCCCAATGTAGCGGTCGAAAGGATGCGACAAGTTCATAATAGACTTTATGGCGCCCACAAAGTTTGGGCGTATGGGGACCATTATGAGAAGGGATTATGTGCCTTTTCGAGCGTCAAAACTCCTAGCTGTAGTGGTGGGAGTTGGACGGGATGTGGATCAAATACCTTTCCATCGGGCTATTTTCCTGACTGCCACAGCAAATTAGGGGTCTACGATCTCCATGGAAACGCGGCTGAACATATGAGCCTTCCTCTTGAGGAAAGCCAGATGGCGAGTCGGGGCAGTCTGAACTTGGGCTATACCGAGATGAAAGGGAGCTGGTTCATCTTCGATACTTACTATGCCCATGAAGATTGGTGCCGCTGGAGGGCGCCTTTTTGGCATGGCAGCCGGGTGATGGATCCGCACAGCCACGAAAATTATCATCTTGGATTCCGGTGCTGCAAGACGATAAGAGAGGATTAGAAGATCGCTTGAATACGGGAGGGTACCAAGAACTCACATTTTCTCGCAGTAAGCCTTAGCCATCAATACCGGATGGTCATCAACTGGCGGACCTTCGGAATCGCTCCCTCGTCGCTCAAGACTTTAGCAAGCCTTGGATCTTCCAAAACATCATAAATGGACCGGGGTTCTCCTTCAATCAAGACGATATCACTAACCAGCCGGATACCGTGACTGTAATCGGCATAGCTTGCGCTATGGACCGTGGTAAGTGGCTGGATAGGAGTGCCCGAGATACTATGCCAGCCATAGATGGCGATTTTCCCGGCTGCCCGGGCCAGACAGTTCGTAAGGACCACATCCTTCTTGCTGCCTGAAATTAAGCAATCTAAAGGACAACCTAAAGACAGTCGTTGCTCACTGATCTTCCGGTTATGGTCCACGTAGTACCGGGTTGATCTCATCTGGGGGCCAGGTGGCATGGGTTCTGGTGCCAATTGAAAGAAAGATTGACTGAAGATGGCATCCACCATTTTTTTTGTTGGAAGAGTAAAGCCAAAATGAAGCGCTACTTCAATAGCAGTATGCAAATTCATCGGTATCGATAGGAAGTCACTATCAGAACCGATCGCCAAGTAATCTGGCATCACAAAGATAGTCGCCTTTATTGTCGTTTGGTCCTCAAATTTATGAACGAGCTGGACAGATTTCAACTTTCTCAGGAAATCGGGGAGGTTCCCCTCCATGATCTGGGCCAGGATCGCCTGTTCTCGCTTGGGTCCATCCAGTGACAAGATAGATCTAGCAAATTCTGTCCCTGTCATCGAGGAAAATGGCTTGGCCGGAATTGTCTTCACCAAGTTGATCAAAAAAGCTTGAAGGTTAGACAAATCTTTGGCAATTGCCAAAGGTGACGGGAAACACAGAGCAAAAATAAGCAGATACTTCAGAACCCTGGTTTTCATCGGTTCATATTCTCTAACATAGTCTTTCTAGACATTCAATCTAATTCTTAAACAAAAAATAGTACCTCAACATTTACGGTCTAAGAATTCGCGCAATGGCTAAACACGCAAATGATTTTTGAAAAAGAACCCTCATCATGGATTGACGATGAAGAGGCTTTTAACTTTTATAATAGAGGACAGCTTGCCGCTACCTGCACTTTGCCCAAACTCGAGATATCTGGTGAAATCTTCAACTCTCTGGCAAATTTGGACTTTGAGCATTTGAGGAAGGAAGAGGTAAGAAACGGGTTATCGCTTTCACTAGAGTAGAGAGCTGGCGTAGTGGCTAAAAGCTCTATCTCCAGCTCCCCCTCATCAAACCGTACGTTCGGTTTTCCCGAATACGGCTTTCCGATCATCTTCATCCGGAGGCTTTCGCAGTTTGCTCCTGCTTGGCCCTCTGGTATAGTCTCCTCCGAAGTTCCCGGACTACTCTGGAGTTCATACCCCTAACGGCAATCTCCTTCCTTTCCCTCTTCAGGAACTCGATGAAAGTATTGCCCCCTTCCCTCTCCCAAGGTTATGCTGTCCTTGAGATTCAAGCGGTACTATGGGCAACTCCGACTTCCCTGCCGACCCAGTAGAATTTCGTCTCCTTATATCTACCGGTTGCCCTCCTGATGAGCATCGACAAGGGTCTCCCGCGTTCATTATCGTATGGCTGCCCCGGCGTGTCACCCCTGTTACCCCGGAAGCCCATCTATCGGTTCCGGCAGTTTCCGTTAGGATAGATGCTCCGGTCTTCCCCTTTGTAGGAGAGGGTCGACAACTCCATTGTGCATTTCGAGGCTACATCCAGGTTCGCTCACGCTGCGACCCGCAGGTTTGCTCAGCTCCCTTACGGAGCCTTCGTCAGGAAACTTAGTGCTTCAGGTTACCCTTTGCACCTCCCTCCAGCTACGTGGGTGAACTGCCGAACTCCCACGGTCGGACTTTAACCGACAAGTCATACGTTTTACACGGCATGCCCTACGAATCTGCAGTCTGAGATAACTCTAAGGGTCAACGAGTCGAGTAACGCGGGGGAATCTCACCCCCACGTCCTCACGGAACCGGACGTGAACCTCTCGATTCATCCGGCTCTTATTGTCCAGCCGTCGGTCGCATCCCCATTTGCCAATGGGCAAATAGATTGGGTTCTCTCTTTGCAATGCGCCCTAACCAATAGGCCGCCCTCTGTACGTGGGGCTTGAGTTTCTTGTATTTCCGCATTGCCCATCTCATCAGAGAGCGTGAGAGTGGGTAGAATACTCGATAAAGAGCAGATTTATAGTAGCTGCCGTAGTAGTTAATCCATCCCCGAATGATGGGATTATACATCCGGGCCAGATCTTCTAAAGATTTGTCACTTCTCCGGTGTAGTCTCCAGCTTCTGACAGTACTCCGTATTGATTTGGTTGCTTCGTTACTGATCGCCGGGCTGAAGCCAATAAAGTATTTGCCCCATCGACTCCTTGCCCACCGTGAACGAAAAGTAAAACCCAAGAAGTTAAACTTCTCATCTGAGTAGGCGCCACGCCGTTTGTCATCCTTGCAGTAAACTACTCTTGTCTTTTCCGCATGAAGCTCCAGCTTACACTGCCCTAACCTCTCTCCAATCGCCGCTCTCAGTTCCTTCGCTACCGCTTCCTTCTTGCAGTGCACGATCACATCATCAGCATAGCGCTCAAATGGTACTTCAGGGTATCTCCTTCTCATCCAGTCGTCAAAGGCATAGTGCAAAAACAAATTGCCCAGTAGTGGACTCACTACCCCTCCTTGGGGCGTTCCTCTATCCCGTTGAACCACGGTACCATCAGGTTGTTGAGCCGGTGCCTTTAACCACCTCTCTACGTACAGTAAGATCCACTTACTGTCCGTATGTTTTCTTACCGCCTTCATGAGAAGTTCGTGGTCTATGTTGTCAAAGAATCCCTTGATGTCCAAATCCAGTACCCAGTCGTAGCTCCAGCATCTCTCTCGTGCTCGGCCTACCGCCTCTATCGCTGATTTCCCTGGCCGGTATCCATACGAGTCACTATCAAAGATCGGCTCCACTTTGGGCTCAAGGTAGATTTTGACAACCATCGGAGCAACTCGATCTGCAACTGTTGGAACTTCCAGCACCCTCTGGCCTCCTTTGTCCTTGGGGATCACTACTGTCCTTACCGGTGGAGGAAAATAACTGCCTGACCACATCCGATTCCAAATCTTATACAGATTCCCCTTCAGATTCTCCTCAAAATCCGCAATCAATTCCGCATCTACTCCCGCAGCTCCTTGGTTTGCTCTTACACGTTGGTACGCCTCCCACACTACCTTCTTAGAAATGCTAAACGGCTTCTCCTTATCCACTAATTCCTCCCATCTCTGGTTGATCAATCAATAAGGCTGAACAATGTAACCCCTTCGCTCCATCTCCATTACGAGACTTCCTCGCTACTATGGGTTACTCCGTCTCTGTGTCCCGCCTCAGTACTCTCACCCTCGTGGGTCCTCCACTTGGGTTTCTCCCTTACCATCGGGACGACAGGTTCCCACGTTCCACACATGAGCCTGATTCAGGTTCGCGCTACCTTTATGCCGGACGCCGCCCAGACAGTATGCAGGTTTCTCCTGGACTTATCCTGGTATCCCGTAAGCTACCAGTTTTGACGTCGTCTAATTTCATTTCGACACCTCATCAGTCGTTCGCTTGCGCTCGCCTCCCTGAACCTCACCTGACACCTTTCACCGTGCCTTTTCCGCCGGGTAGACCGGTGGAATTCCACCACCAGTCCCCTACAGATCCGTACGTGAGCCTCTCGACTCATACGGCTCGTGCCAGTCTTCCTCCTGAGGCCTTCCAGTCTCAGGCCTACCTCGCGAGGAAAAGTTCCTCCCGGTTTCCCGGTTGACTCATACTCACGATGGACTGACTCATCCCCTTCGCTCCACTCTCATTACAAAAGTTTCATCACTACTACTGGATGATCCGCCCCCTTCACATGCATCGATACTTTCCCCCTTCGTGGTCCTCACTTATAGGGTTTTCTCTTACCATCACGTGAAGAGTTCCTACGTTCTGCAAAAGAGCCCGAATCAAGCTCGTGCCAACTGTACGCCGGGAGCCGCGTAGGCAGTAAATCAGGTATCCCCTACGCTAATCTTGGGAAGCGTTAAAGTCCCCAATTTTGACTCCATCCGAAGTAGTGTTTCGACGCTTACATTGGTTAGCTTAATGCTCACCTTCTTGATTCATACCTGACGCATCTTGTGCGCCTTTTCCGCAACGCTCACTACCATGGCTTTTGTCCACAGCAGCTTGGGGCGGTTTGAAGCCTCCCCCTGCAGGGCGGCTTCGGAGGGCCTTCCTCCATCTCCCTTGCAACTCCGTAGCGCAATTAACGCTCACTACCCTGGCATTTGACCAGAGCAGCTTAAGGGGGTTTGGGGCCTGTCCCTGTAAACCGGCTCCGAGGGGTCTACCCTCATCTCATGTGCAACTTCGTGGCGCACTTACGGGTTGAAAGTGAGCATTAACGATGCGGATCAACGGTGGCTGTCAGCTATCCGCTGGATCGATTTGTTAGGCGTCATCCTCTCCTACCAATCTCTGATAACAGGTCAAGCTGAATCTCTTGGATCTGGGCCAGGCGATCCCACTGATGCGAAAGGAGGTGATCGATCTTATCATTAAGATGCCTAATTTCGAGTTCCGCCTTCAGGTTCACTTGGTAGTCATGCTGCGAGCGAAGGCGATCTTTTGCCTCTTGACGATTCTGACTCATCATGATGATCGGCGCTTGGATTGCAGCCAGGCAAGACAGAAGAAGGTTTAGGAGGATGAAGGGATATGGGTCCGGGGGACGCCAAACAAGTACAACCGTGTTCATTCCGATCCATAGAGCGAGAAAAGCGCCGAACCATATGAGAAACGTCCAACTTCCGCCAAATGCCGCGATTCGATCTGCTAACCTCTCGCCAAAGGACCACTTCTGCTCGAATTCCGCGTCGACATTCTTAGCAAGAAGTTCGTGGTCTCGAATGCTATGCAGGACCTCCTGCTCAAGGGTGGTAAGTTCTCCCTTTTCAGACTCGAGCAGGGAGTGAACATATTTCGCTCGGTATTTCGTCAAGTCAAGTAGACAGATAAAACTCTCTGGCGACCAGTTGGGGTGATCGTGGACAATCTCCTTTTCGACGACATCTCGAACGGCCGCGCCTGGGACAAGGCCTCGGTGGGTGAAGGTCTTTCCGCAGATAGCACACGCGTGCAAGTCATTCTTCTTATTCATATCGATGCCTCTCAATAACGCCTAACTATAATTATACTGCAATTTATAATTTGTAAGAATCCTACCGATTCAACTACTTTTTGTCAATGAAATTTGAGGTTGAGGCTTAGCATTTGAAACATTGCATGGATCAGGTCTATACGGGTATGAAGACTACAAGGAAGGTTGAAAAGGGAGGTTGTAGGGAGTGTTGAACTGATACTGCCGTTAATAGCCAAACATCTGTTGGTACCTCATGTTGTTCATATAGTTGCTGTTGACACTGAGCGCTGGGCCCTCACACTCGGTGAAAGTAGATGTCCCTGCGCACCCAAAAGAGAAAAGTGTAAAGATTAAAATCGCAAACGTCATAAATAATTCCAGCCATTTCCTCATTGCTGCACTACCTCCGATCGAATAGAAAGATTGAAAGACAAGAATTATACTATCACTAAAACTTTAAGCAACCTCTAAAAATATGAATTTCGAAAGTTAGAATTTCGTTGAATCGAATTTAGAGAAAATGTTAAGTACAAAACCCTATCATTCATCTTACAAAACCCATCTGAACT
>Ga0335070_10002512_pt1 | contig 21290 bp, 22 predicted proteins | sample Lox_Sample_13_FD_206722 | JGI IMG/M metagenome (GOLD analysis project Ga0335070, IMG submission 206722) | Soil microbial communities from Loxahatchee National Wildlife Refuge, Florida, United States - Lox_Sample_1.3 | ecosystem: Environmental > Terrestrial > Soil > Wetlands | place: USA...
TCGACATCGAGGTTGGCTTCTTCCTTCGATTCTCTGAAATCAACTATTTTAATATACCGTTTGCACTCATGACAAACATCAACCCGGTATTTTTCCTCACCTTCAATAGTAAAATAGGCAAGTGTCTGCTGTTCCTCATTGCCGCAAAACGGGCATTTTATACGCCGGAAACGCCACTCAAACCCGCACTGTGTACAAAAAAGAAATCGTCTTCCCTCTTCCTCTCTTATCTCTCCGATCTTCGGCTCCTTACCGCATATCGGGCAATATCCCTCACCCCATCCGGTCTCGGTTATTTTTCCCCCATATTTTTCCGCAACCTTTTCCAGGGCAGGCCTTAGGCTCTCTTCAAGAAACAGATCAACAAGATCTATAACATCTTCATCCAGCTCGTCCGTTACTTCGTCAGGCAGTGAGCTGAAGGATTCGTAGATCAGTTTCTCAAAATTGAAGCTCCCGTCCTGAACCATTTGAACAATCTCTTTTGTTTCGCCGGGAACACGCTTTTCCGCGATTTCCAGCAGTGACAAAAAGTACCGTTTAGGTTCTGTCAAATCAAAATTCCCGGCAGAAAAATCTATGAGCGGCAGTCCGCCGGCTATTTTCTTTTCCATGAGTCCCTCGTCTATCGGAAAAATAATCTTTTCGACCTTGAGCCGATATTCCTCCCTCATGATCAAAATTTCCCCGAGGATATCAAGCAGCTCACCATAGTGGGGGGTGACACTCTTATACTTCTCAATAGTTTTTAACGCATCCTTCAACATTTTAGCCATTCAAAAAAAATCTCCTTGTATCTAGGTTGATAGCTGTATATATCCTTTCCGCGACCAGCGCAAGTTATAAGTGTTATAGGCAATATCCTAAAGCTTCCAACCCTGCGGTTGATACACAGAAGATATTATGCTATTATTTGTTATAAAAGTGTAATTGATGCGAGGGTATATTTCAAGACTTTTTACCAAGGGGAATGTTAAATGGAAAATTTTACTGATAGCATTTCTGCTTATCTTCAGGGGTCTTTTGCTTTAGCCTATGCGGCCGCTTATGTGGGCGGCGTTTTTATGAGTTTCACTCCCTGTATGTACCCTATTGCACCTATCACAGTCGCCTTCATCGGTGCCCACGGAAGCGGCTCTAAATTAAAGGGACTGCTGCTTTCCGTCATCTATGTTTTAGGCATGTCTGTCACATATGCTTCACTGGCCGCAATTGCCGCCTTGACCGGCATGTTATTCGGACAGATACAGACAAATCCCTGGACATATTTCATTGTCGCTAATATATGCATCCTCATGGGATTATCCATGCTTGAGGTATTCGTGCTGCCTGTGCGGGCTCCGAGCTTTCTGACTAAGGTCAGACCTGAAAAAAGGGGTATAATAGCCAGCTTTTTTGTCGGGGCCTTATCGGGCTTGGTCATGGGACCGTGCACAGCCCCCGTGCTTGCTGTCTTACTGAGTTTCGTAGCGAAAAGTCAGAATATCATCTTCGGAATAAGTCTTTTATTCGTTTTTGCCCTCGGTATGGGGACATTGCTTATTATACTCGGGACATTTACCGGCCTCTTAACCAGCCTGCCAAAATCAGGCATGTGGATGACGAGGATAAGCCACATAGCAGGATGGATACTGCTGGCAATGGGAGAATACTTCCTCATACAGGCTGGCAGTTTCTGGGGCTGACGGATTTCATCATGAATGCAAGAGTGAGATTTTTCCTGCTCACGGTTTTAGGATTGATTATATTTGCGCTGCCCTGCGTGCTCTCATGTTCTGAAAGTAAACAGACGGATATGGGAAAGAATATTCCTGAATTTAAGGCGCCGGATTTTAGTCTGAAAGATATAGATGGCCGTGACTTCACGCTCAGCGCCCAAAAAGGCAACCTGGTTTTGTTGATTTTCACCACAACATGGTGTCCCAGCTGCCGTTCCGAAATACCGCACTACAAAAACATTCATGAAACCTACAGTCAGCGCGGGCTGAAAGTGGTGAACATCGACGCTGAGGAACCTAAAGCAAGAGTGTCTCGATTCGCGTCAAAATACCGGATCCCCTACAGGGTGCTCTTGGATGAGACGGGAGATGTAGCCGGAGCTTACGACATATTCGGTATACCGACCATGGTTCTGATCAGTAGAGACGGTAAAATATTAAGCAGACAATATTCTGCCATAGACACCATTCTGGAAATACTGTTCGAAAAGAAGTAAACATCCCGACCGTGCCAACGTTAATATATACATTCCCATGGGTGTTCAATCGTACGCAGGTAAAGTAACGATGCCGCCTGATAAATATATCAGGATCGGTAATATCAATATCCGATACTGGGAAGAGGGAGAAAAGGGATGCTCTGTAATTCTCATTCACGGCCTGGGTGCTTCCGCTGAGATTTGGATGCACAACGTTCGCGCCTTCGCAGAAGAGCACCGTGTCTACGTTCCCGATCTCGTCGGTTTCGGCCTCAGTGGCAAGCCGGAAGTAAAATATTCCCCATCATGCATGGCCGCCTTTATCGATGATTTCATGACGGCCCTCTCTATAAACCACGCCTGTCTCGTCGGAAATTCTTTAGGCGGCGGCGTGGCTCTGCAGTTCGCACTTCAATATCCGGAGAAGGTACAGAGGCTGGTGCTGGTGGACAGCGCCGGCCTCGGCAGGGAAATGACATTCATCATGAGACTGGCTACGATTCCTCTTGTCGGTGAACTAATGACACAGCCAAATCGCATGATAATGACATACGTACTAAAACACTGTGTGTATGACCCGGCTGTAATCACAGATGATCTGGTAGACCTTTATTATAAAATAGACTCTTCAACGGAGGCCAGAAAATCTATCCTCTCGGTACTTCGCTCCAGTGCGACAATTTTTGGCGGACGTGCAGATGTCCTCGATCCGATCATAAAAAATCTGGGCAATATAAGAGTCCCTTCTCTGATCATCTGGGGCAGGCAGGACCGTATCCTTCCTGTTCAGCATGCATGTTTTGCCGCGGATAAACTTCCGAATGCGAAGCTCCATGTATTCGATCAGTGCGGCCACATGCCCAATTTCGAAAGACCACGGGAGTTCAATACCATGGTCCTGAATTTCCTGGACGATCACATCTTGAATTCGTGAAGAAGATGATATATGAATCTGTAAACAAGTCAGGATTGAAATTACATATCATTTGGGAGAAGAACTATGGCAATACATAAACCTCTGGAAAATCTCTACATAGTGGATCTCGATCAGCCTCTGGAGGGATTCTATAATTTTCTCAACAGCTGGGTATACAGGCAGGACGGCCTTACCATCGCAGTCGATCCCGGCCCGCGGTCCACTATTCCTGCCCTCGTCGAAGCGCTTAAAGAGCTGAAGGTGAAGAAATTGGATTATATTCTGCTCACGCATATCCATATCGACCACGCAGGGGGCGCGGGACTGCTGGTGAAGTACTTCCCGGAGGCGAAGGTTATCTGCCATCCCAAGGGTGTGAAGCACATGGTAGATCCGACTAAACTATGGGAGGGGTCCCGCCAGTTCCTAGGAAAGGTTGCAGACGTTTACGGCGAGATTGCCGCCGTTCCTGAAAAGAACATCGGTTATCAAAATCCCATCCAAGCCGGGGACACAGTGATCAACATTTTCGAAACGCCGGGTCATGCACCGAGCCATCTGTGTTATCAGATCGGAAATATGTTATTTCTCGGCGAAGTCGCGGGGATAAACTATCCTCTGGATCAGGCGCTGTATCTCCGGATCGCGACACCGCCTCCTTTTATATACGAGATTTACAAGGCTTCCCTGGAAAAGGCCGCTTCCCTCAATGTTTCACATGTATGCTTCGGCCATTATGGTTACCGGAAGGATGTTCGAAATGTATTCGATACGGCCCTTAACCAGTTGGACAACTGGCTGGCCACTGTGGACAAGCATATTAAGGCAGGGAGCGATCCGTTTGATGAACTTGTTTACGCAGACCTGCTGAAAAACGACCGGGGGTTATCTCCCTACTACTCCCTTCCTAAGGATGTCCAGTCGCGGGAAAAGATTTTTTCGGTTAACAGCATCAAGGGTATGAAAGATTATCTGCTGAACAAGTGAATTGTCATTCTCGTTCTTGTTCAGCGACGGGAATCCAGCCTGTGAAGGCCTGCTTCCCTGGCAGAGTGGACTGCTTCAACAAATTCAGCCCTGTTGATCCGCCTGTTAATCATCGGGTCCCACATTGCCTTCCCGCAGGGATGGTACTGATCCATTACATTTACATAGGTATCTTTCGATATTTTTTCAGCCAGAAATTCCATAATTTTCCTGGTATTTGCCACACCGTTAGGCATTACTAAATGGCGTACCAGTAATCCTCTTACGGCTATCCCGGATTCATCCATAACAAGATCTCCCACCTGGCGGTGCATCTCTTTTATGGCTGCTGCCGCTATTTTTCTGTAATCGGCGGCCTTGCAAAATTTCTCAGCCCACTTTTCATCCCAGAACTTGAAGTCCGGCATATAGATGTCGAAGATGCCATCCAGGATCTTCAACGTTTCACCTTTATCATACCCGCCGGTATTATAGACCAGCGGCACGTTTAACCCATGTTCGACGGCGATAATCAGGGCTTGCAGTATCTGAGGCACCACGTGGGACGGAGTTACAAAATTGATATTATGACATCCCCGTTTCTGCAGGGACAGCATCATGACAGCCAGGTCTTTAGGTTCCACTTCATCACCTTCAGGATCGTGGCTGATGTCATAGTTCTGACAGAAGTAGCAAAGGAGATTGCAGGATCTGAAAAAGATGGTGCCTGATCCGTGTGTCCCCACGAGAGGAGCCTCTTCACCGAAATGGGCATGCAGGCTTGCGACCCTGGCCTTTTCCCCCGTGCGGCAGAAGCCAAGCTTCCCGGACAATCTATCGACACGGCATTCACGGGGGCAGACGTTGCAGTCTTTCATCTGCTCTACCGCATGATCTATACGCTCCTGCAGTTTTCCTTCCCTGTACACTTTTAGATAGGATGCCTCCGGCATATGGCCTGCTACCTCTTGTATTTCCCCACCAGCTCCGCTTCGCCAAGAATATGGCCTTTCATTGCCTCGAGGAGCTGCGCTTTGCTTGCGCCCGTTTTCAGCCCGGTCGGTCCGTCAAGAGCATAAAGTTTAAAAAAATAACGATGCTCGCCGGAGGGGGGGCAGGGACCGCCATACCCGATTGCACGGAAATCATTCATACCTTGCTTTGCACCATTGGTCAGTTCTTTCAGCGGAGGAACTTTTTCCGGTAGGCTCGTAGTGTTTACAGGTATATCATAGACGACCCAGTGCACCCATGTACCCACCGGAGCATCAGGATCATCACAGATCAGGGCAAAATTTTTCGTGCCGGACGGTATATTGCCCCACTCCAGCGGCGGCGACACATCCATGCCGTCGCAGGTAAACTTTGACGGTATCCTTGCCCCTTGCTTGAAAGCCGTGCTTTTAATCTCCATTTTCTTTACTCCTTTCATTTGTGCCCCGGATTCATCCAAACCGGGATAGGCAAAAAGAAAAGTTAACACAACCAGAAGATATAATGTCTTCTTCATTATAATGCCCCCCTTTAAAAATACCATTATATAATTCTTCCATAGTTCAGTCATCCGCAACTGCGTAATTATAAAGTCCAATTCTAGAAACGTCAATGAGTAAACAAACCTGCCGATCTTCTATTCCGACACGCATATTAAGGCTTATCATATCCCTCGATAATGACGATAATCAGTTATAAATTCCTTGTGCAGGTCCGGCAACATCGGTTATTATTATATAATGACAAAAGAAAAGAGAAAATAATGTATAGAAAAATACTCTATCTTACGGCATTTGAGGAATTCTACCTTGATATACTGGCGTGTATCCTGAACTTCAAAAAAGTAGGGGCTGAGGAGATTGTTCTCGTGCATGTCATTCATCCCACAAAATTGCCGGTGCTGCAGGAAAGTTTAATCTTCAAGCTTGAAGATGATCTGAGGGCTTTCATAGACGCGAAAATGGAAGATGCCGTCGGTATCATTGAAGACGCAGGGATGAAGGCAACAAAGCGGATAGAGACCGGAGAACCATATCCGGAGATACTGAGGGTAGCTGAAGAAGAAAATGTCTCTCTGATTGTATCCGGCAGGGAAAGGAGGGGGGCCCTTGGTGAAATTTTTGTGGGTTCATTAACGGACAGGATCGTCCGTTATGGTACTATCCCTGTATATATTCCGAAATACCCCGGTGTAATCGGCGCGGATAAGAAGACATGCGAACGATTCTCTAAGAGGTTATTTACCAGAATCCTCTACCCGACTGACTGGTCCGATTGCGCAAAAACGGCACTACGACATCTTAAAGGCTTCAAGGAGGCAGGGGTTGAAGAGGTCATCGTCACCCATATAATGGATGAAAAGGCTATGAAGCTTCAGTCACCGGAACAATTTAAAGAATTTCAGAGGATTGACTTTGAGAAGCTGGCACAGCTCAAGGACGAGATTGAAAGCGAGGGATTTAAGACGAAAATACACCTCTCATTGGGCAATCCGCGGGCAGATTTAATAACGGTAGCAAAAAAAGAAGATGTCTCTCTCATTGTTTTATGCACGCATGGTAAAGGACGTGTGGAAGGGATCCTATGGGGATCCGTTTCCCGGAATGTGGCAGAATACAGCGACAGGCCTGTTCTGCTGGTGAAAGGGTGAAACTTTTTATTTAAAAAAATGATGGTACATAATCACGAAATATCCTGGGGCAGGCGCCTGATAGCCGCCATGGCAATGAATCTGGTCATACCCGCTGTCCAAATCTACGGGGGAATCGTATCGGGCAGTATGGCCTTAATCAGCGATGCACTCCATAATCTGAGTGACTTTACATCCGTATTGATCAGCTATTCAGCCCTGCACATCGGAAGACGCGAGCCCACGCTGAGACATACCTTCGGATATAAGCGCATCGAAGTCTTTGCGGCTGTATTTAATGTTGCCTTGCTTTTTGGTGCAGGCCTCTATATCACCATTGAAGGATGGAACCGCTTCCGGAACCCCCAACCCATCCAGGGCAGCTTTGTTGTTTTGATTGCCTCGATAGCTTTTCTGGCAAACATGATATCGACGCTCATGCTCAGACCCGGCGCCAGGGGAAACCTCAACATACGCAGCGCCTTTCTGCATATGTTAACCGATACATTAAGCTCTCTCGGAGTAGCTGTTTTAGGAGTCATATGGATATTCAAGCCATGGTACTGGCTCGACTCCATAGTATCATGGATCATCGTGTGTTTGATCCTATACAGCGGATGGGGTATTTTAAAAGATGCCTTCGGAATTCTTATGAATGCCGTGCCGCCGGGAATGGATCTTCAGGCAATACAGCAAGAGATAGAGGCCATAGAAGGTGTAGATAAAATCCACCATCTCCACGTCTGGAGTATATCCTCCGAGGGTGTGGTTCTGGCAGCCCACGTCGTCGTTACGGATCAGATGCTGAGCAAGGTTGATGAGATTGCCGCGCAGATCCGAGAGCTGCTTTTACGTCATTTTTCCATTGATCATCCGGTTCTGCAATTCGAGTCGAAGGGCTGTGAAGGAACAGGGCTCTTATCCTGTCCTGTAAATAAAAATTCCCACGAAGATTAAATAATAGGCCAATGAAAAATAATAAGTATGCAGAGGGCTCTATTCAAGATAAGCTCCGCAAAATAAGAAGGCATACGAGAAAATTTATCATGGTGTCCGGTGTATTCCTTTTCTCCCTCTTCCCATGCCTGCTTACAGAAATTTATGCCGAGACGGTCCAACTGACGATTATTCACAGTAATAATATCAATGGACATCTGTATCCCTGCCCTACCTGAGGAAACAAGGTGCTTGGCGGGCTGGCCAGGCGAGTATCTCTTGTGGAAAAGTTGAAAGATGAAGGCAAGCCGGTCCTGGTCGTCGATTCCGGCAATCTGTTCGCAGATATGAGCGGAAGTGTTGACCGTCATCAATCGCTCATAAAGGCTCAATTGATCAGTCGCGCATACAAACGCATGGGAGCCGCAGCCGTCAATGTTGGTCCTCTGGATCTGGCGCAGGGCTTGACATTCTTACGTGAAGAAGCATCCCGCGGCTTTCCTCTTATTTCTTCCAATCTGGTTGAGCCTAAAGGCGGGAAGGCGATCTTCCGGCCGTACATTATTAAAAAAGTCGGCAAATCCAGCATCGCCTTCATCGGCCTTCTTTCACCGGCCAATCCGGCTATCCAGAATATTGAGAGGGATAAATTCCGGGTGCGAGACCCGACCCAGGCGGCACGGGCAGTGATCGAAAAGCTTCGCGGTAAGGCGGATGTTATTGTACTTCTGTCAGCCCTCGATCAATATGGAGAGCGGGAGATTGCAAAATCAGTATCAGGTATTAACTTCGTCTTGGGAGGACACGAAGGCAGGTACATACAGTCACCCGTTTGGGAAGGGCAAACACCCATCCTTGAATCTTACAGAAACGGCATGTACGCGGGGAAGCTGCAACTTAGTTTTGCAAATGCTGCCTCGCCCTTTAGGGATGACGGGCGGGAGGACCAGATAAAACGGCAGCTTCAAGAGCTGGACATCCGTCTCGGAAACATCAAAGAGACCCGTGGAAGCTATCACAAAAAGTCCGTGGATAATGCCGTTGAGACTATCAATAAACAGAAGACCGCCCTCCAGGACGATCTCAAAAATTCCGAGGCATCTCACAACAGCGATAACCGTTTTGTCTGGACTTTGGTGCCCCTGGACAAGTCCCTCCCGGAAGACCATGCAGTATCAGAGTGGATACGAAAATCAGGTATCGAGAGGGATTGAAGGTAAATTTTTGCAATGCCGTCAATTTCCGTACCATGATTCTATTGGATAATATCGATAGACTTGATGTAAATAACATTGCCGTGATATAGAACGCACGTTAGGGTCTGCAAATGAACATAGCTGAAAAAATAAAAGCACTCAAAAATATCATTACAATAATCCTTGCGGCTGCAGGTTTAGCAACAATGCTGTATTATTCAACGTGCGAATCTGCGTGCTCTTACCTCCAGGGAGACATCTTCGGCATTGACCTGATGTATATCGGCATCGGGTATATGATCGTGATCATCACCCTTTCAGCATTTAGTCAAATGGCCTATGTCCGCGCTTTGTTAGCAGCAGGAATCGGTGTCGAGGTTTACCTGATTGCATTTCAGTTCAAGGAAGATGTGTTTTGCTCTTACTGCCTGGCATTCGCATCCACAGTTATCATTGCATTTATTCTCAATTATGAAAGACCGAGCGTCCCGGAAAACAGCATGTGGAAGAGATTAATCTACGGACTTGGAGAAGCAGACCTTCCTGCTGTCGGCAAAATGAAGGTGCCGCTTCTGGTTTTTGTTCTTTTGGGGTATATTTTTATCATACTGACATTTTCAGGTTCCGCAACACCCGCTTACGGTGCAGAGAGATCATTGGTGCCTTCCTACGGACACGGGAAATATGAGTTGATCGTGTTTACGGATTATTTCTGCCCGCCCTGCCAGCTTCTTGAGTCTGAGATTGATCCCATTTTAAATGAATTCCTTTCCAAGGGCGGGGTGAAAGTTACCTTCATCGATCTCCCTATCCATAAGGAAACTCCTCTATATGCCCAGTATTTCCTTTATACAGCCAAAGCAGTAACAAGTTACGAGGGTATTCTCCATGCAAGAAGGGTCCTGTTTTCCCTTGCGAAAAAGCATTCTGTTTCAACTGAAGAGGATTTAAAAATGGAGCTAAATTCACAGGGTGTTTCCTTTACTCCATATAACCTCAAGCCGGTATACCCGGCACTCAACAAGATCATAAGTACATACAAAGTTAAATCAACCCCAACCTGTGTTATCAAGTACTCGAATGACGACATCCGCAAATACACAGGGACGTTTGAAATTCGGAACGGTCTGGGAATGCTGCGAGCAACTCTCGGAACAAATAAGCGATAAAATTATTCCTGAGAATTAATTTTAGACATGACATATGATGTCATTATTATCGGAGCAGGACCCGCAGGGGCCGCCGCCGCTTCCCGGATTGCTCGTCAGGGTCCTCTTACCCTCCTGATAGAAAAGGAGCGCCTTCCGCGATACACGGCCTGCGGAGGAGGTCTGACGCAGGCTGTCACAAAGCACATCGATTTTGACTATTCTGCCACAGTGGAAAGGGTCGTGACAGGTCTCACGCTGTCATACAAACAAGGACCTAAATATACATTATGCCCGCCTCGTCTGAAGATTGAAATGATCTCGCGCAATCGCTTTGATCACCGGATGGCAGAAGAGGCAGTCCGCTCCGGAACAAAACTCATTGAGGGAATAGAGGTCGTCGCTGTGGAAGAAAGAAGAAGGGAGGCTGTCGTCCGTACCCGAGGAGGTGAAACCTTTCAAGGCCGGATTGTAGTGGGAGCCGATGGAGCAAACAGTGTTGCCGCCCGATCCGCAGGATTAGCAGTCGATCAATGCGGCATTGCCCTGGCAGGTGAAATGTATCCGGTCGACGGGACAATACCAGGCAGCTTCAGTAATTGCATCTTTTGCAGGTTCGGCGATATACAAAACGGCTATGGATGGATATTCCCGAAGGGTGATCATTACTCCATAGGCGTTCTCACGCGCAATTCCCGCTGCCCTGCATTTTCCTCCGTATACGAACATTTTAAAGAACATTTCTCTTTTTTAAAAAACGCTGAGGAAAGAATCAAGCGTGGACGCCTGCTGGCTTTCAACAGGGGATACCGCACCCTTAACACGAAACGGATCTGCCTGGTGGGAGATGCCGCCTCCCTCGTAGATCCCTTGACCGGCGAAGGAATCAGTCATGCTATACATAGCGGTGTAATCGCGGCGGATGTGATCCTTTCATCGTTGAATCAGTCGGGTGATCTAACAGAAAAGTACACACGGGATATCAATGAAAAGATTGTTGAGGATTTCATCCATGCGATGCGGCTTGCCCGTCTGGTGTATCGCTTTCCTTTACTTATTTATATAAGCAAGAAATACATGCGTGAGATTGTGCAGCTTGTAAACGGAGAGGCGCGGTATCGTGATTTCATCCCAAGATTATACAAATGGCTGGGGCATCTCACACATCCCTGACACGGGACTGTACAGATTAAAATTCCAAAGACATTAAATTATTCCTGGCAGGAAGGACAAAAATAGGTTCCCCTGCCGCTCAGGCGCAAACGCTGAATACTGCTGTGACAGCGAAGGCAGGGAAGTCCTTCGCGGTCATAGACTTTCAATTCATGCTGATACTCGCCTTTTTTGCCGAACAGGTCTCGCCAATCGGATACTGTCGTACCGCGGCAGGCAATGGCCCTGTTCAAAATACCTTTTGCTGCCGCTGCTATCTTCTCCCATTCACTGCGCGACACATTACATGTCTGCCGCCGGGGGTTTATGGAGGCTTCGTGGAGTATCTCGCAGGCATAGATATTTCCTATACCGGTGACGATACGCTGATCCATCAGGAAAGATTTCACCGGAATTTTTTTTGATTTGGCGATTTCTCTGAGCTGCAAGAAAGAACGATCCCGCAAAGGATCGCTGACGGAAGTTTTGCTGATACTACTGTCCTGGAGGGTTAATGTGGCAAATCGTCGCGGATCTATACAAAGGAGCCTGCCTGAGGCAAAGGTCATGACAAAACGAGTGTGGGAGGGCAATTCCCGCTGATCGCTCTGCCATTGAAGCCTGCCCGTCATGCGAAGATGAAGAAGCAGTGAGGCGCCGCTGTCAAGCCTGATCTCCAGGGCCTTGCCCTGACGGGTTACAGCGATAATTCTCTTCCCTGCCAGTCCATCCATAGTACCCAGTCTGGAATCGATGATCTTCATTCCAAGGATCTCTTCACCGACAATTACCGGTTTCAATTGACGGCACAAAGTTTCTACTTCGGGAAGCTCGGGCATGCATCAACTCCGATAAAAAATTTTGCTGAATTCTGTTGGCTTGATTTTTTTTTACCAGGAAAAATAAAAAAAATAAATTTTTTTTTAAAAAATTATTGACAAGCATAAAGAAAAGGAATAGACAGACCGATATAATATCTGAATGAAGAAAGGGAAAAATTTTTTATATCAATACCTGGAGAAAAAGGAGGATAACAATATGGAAAGCGAGACGCTATTCACCGAGGAGGCTGAACCTCCTGGTAAGTTAGCAGGTCTTGATGGTATTGAGAAATATACAAACGACATTTTATCTTCATACAACACACTTCTTACCCCTTCCGTCGCTCAGACAAGAGGGGCCCCATATATTTTTCGTTTTAAAGAAAGCCCCCAATCCCGGGCTTTCCGGAAGCGCTTCTATCCCGAAACAACATCTCTAGAATGGAGCAACTGGCACTGGCAGTACAGCAACCGCATTAGGGATGTCCACACGCTGTCGCAATTCATCTGGCTCTCAGAAGACGAACGTAAGGCTATGGACAATCAGGCGGGCTCACTGCCGGTTGCCATCACACCTTTTTACGCAAGCCTTCTTAACGAATTCGACCCTCATCAGCCGGTGCGGCGTATGGTAGTGCCTGTAACCGCCGAATGCCGCCGCACTGAGGGAGAAGCCGATGACCCTCTGGGAGAAGAACATGACAGCCCGGTGCCGGGCATTGTGCATCGCTATCCTGACCGCGTTCTTTTTCTCGTGACAGATACCTGTTCAACCTACTGCCGGTATTGTACGCGGTCACGCATGGTCGGTAGCCATAGAAAATCTCTGTCAAACACTGATGCCTGGGAAGGTGCGATTGCTTATATTGCGGCAAACCCTCAGATTCGCGATGTGCTGTTATCCGGCGGAGATCCGCTGACGCTTTCCGATGAAAGACTCGAATGGCTTTTAACCCGACTAAGAAAAATACCACATATAGAAATTTTGCGCATCGGCACCAAGGTGCCCGTTGTGATGCCCCAGAGGATAACACCAAAACTCACATTAATCTTGAAGCGCTTTCATCCTCTCTGGATTAGCATACACGCAAACCATCCGGACGAATTAACGCCTGAAATGAATCAGGCATGTATCCGTCTTGCCAATGCGGGTATACCTCTCGGCAGCCAGACTGTTCTGCTCCACAAGATAAATGACGATGTGGAAACGATGAAGCAGCTGGTTCTCGGCCTGCTCAAGGTAAGGGTCAAGCCTTATTATCTCTATCAGTGCGACCCGATCCCCGGATCATCTCATTTCCGCACACCGGTGAAGGCAGGATTGGATATAATTGAAGGCCTGCGCGGCCACACGACCGGATATGCCGTACCGACATACGTTATCGATGCCCCGGGGGGCGGCGGTAAAATACCCCTGCTGCCAGAATACCTGATCGGCCAGGACGGCAATGATCTGTTGTTGAGAAACTATGAGGGGAATATCTATCGTTATCCTGACTGCCGGTTGTCACAGGCGGACAACCCGTAAGGTATCGTTGTGAAGACCGGTATTACATACGACCTTCGCGATGATTATCTTGCCGAAGGGTATTCTGCGGAAGCAACGCTGGAGTTTGACCGGGCGGACACAATAGATGCCATTGAGCAGACATTGCAGGATTTAGGTTACCTGACCGATCGCATAGGCAATATCAAGTCTCTTATCAATCGTCTGGCATCCGGTGACAGGTGGGACATAGTCTTTAACATTGCTGAAGGCATGGCGGGACTGGGCCGGGAAGCCCAGGTACCCGCCATTCTAGATGCCTACAATATCCCTTACACCTTTTCTGATCCTCTTATTCTTTCTCTTACCCTTCACAAAGGCTTTACCAAAAACGTTGTTCGCGACCTCGGCATCCCAACTCCCGATTTTACTGTTATTGAAATGGAGGACGATATCGGGAAAGTTAAGATTCCCCTGCCCCTCTTCGCCAAGCCTGTAGCAGAAGGCACCAGCAAGGGTATTACTGCCGCTTCAAAGATTAATTCGCGAAAGCAGCTTTTCCATGTATGCCGGAATCTTTTGTCCACATTCCGGCAGCCTATCCTTATTGAGCATTTTCTCCCCGGTCGGGAATTCACAGTAGGTATTGCCGGTACGGGACAGGACGCAATAGCACTCGGGGTAATGGAAGTTCATCTTAAAGATAATGCAGAGAAGGACGTCTACTCTTATGTGAACAAAGAGAACTGTGAGGAGTTTGTCGTATACCGCCTGGCCGATGACCCCATGGCAAAAATGGCACAGAAAACAGCCCTTGCAGCATGGCGGGGCCTCGGCTGCAGGGATGCAGGCAGGGTTGATCTTCGCGCCGATGTTCAGGGAATACCGAATTTCATGGAAGTCAACCCGTTAGCCGGTCTGCATCCGGAGCATTCGGATCTTCCTATTATCTGCAACCTCTCCGGAATTACCTATCACAATCTCATCGACATGATTATGCGATCAGCATTGAAACGTCTCTATCTCCGTCCGCCGGTCTCCCGTGCCGTAAAATCTTCCACCCGGCGCCAAACTCTTACCGCTGCATTTCCTGAATCATCCTGCTAAAGGGTATTTCATGAAGGTTGTTGTTTTACATGGCGATGTATCGGAAGATGCCGGCATGGATGAAAAGGATGTCCTCGTTCAGGCCGGCTTTGTTGCATCGATCCTCTCCGATCTTGGATATGAGCCCATTATCATCCCTTTCTCGCTTAATTTTTCAAAGACTATCGAGATATTGAAGGAAATCCGGCCGGCTTTCATTTTCAACCTTGTCGAGACGACGGCGGGCCAGGGCAGTCTGATTCACATTGCTCCTTCCCTCATGGACTTTCTCAAGATACCTTACACTGGCGCCAAAACGGATGCACAATTTCTTACTTCGAACAAGGTCCTTGCCAAGCGATTCCTCCAGGCTGCGGGTATTGCGACTCCGCTATTTTTTTTACCCGATGAGCACTACGGCGGCTCCTTTGTCGAAGGCACATATATCGTCAAGGCCGTCTGGGAGCATGCCTCCTCATGGCTGAATGAAAATTCCATCCTTTTTACAAAAGATCACCATCGTCTCAGAGAGGCCGTACTATCCCAGCAGGAAAATCTTGGTATGGCATGTTTTGCAGAGGAATTCATCGAGGGAAGGGAATTTAACATCTCTCTTCTGGCGGGAGACGAGGGGCCGGATGTGCTTCCCCATGCTGAGATTCTGTTTGACGATTATCCTTCTGGCAAGGCCAGGGTCGTAGACTACCGCTCCAAATGGGTGGAAGACTCCTTCGAATACCAACACACGCCAAGGTGTTTTGATTTTTCGAAGGAGGATTTACCGCTACTTCGTCAGTTGACGGATTTGTCCCTCCGGTGCTGGCGTATATTCGGCCTGAGGGGATACGCAAGGGTCGATTTTCGGATCGATAAATCCGGCATGCCCTGGGTGTTGGAGGTAAATACAAACCCATGCCTTTCTCCGGACGGAGGATTTTTTGCTGCCGTAGAGCGATCCGGTTTAAGTTTTAACCAGGCGATTGAGCGGATCATCAAAGATGCCCACCGGTAGACACACATGGATGCCTATCCAGGTAGACCAAAATATGATAACATAACATAAATAAAGGCAATTCATCCGGATCCATTTACGGAATTCCCATCAAAAATTTGTGGTCAAAACTTATTGCTTTTTTGGCAATAATCCTGTAGATAGCATACGCCAATATTTGAGCTTTAAAATAAACACACCGACAAGACCCCTTTTGTTCACGGATCGCATATAATAAATCGCTATGGAGGGCAGATCCAATGAGACTCATTCCCAAAGAAGAAAAATTTTACGATCTTTTTGAAGAACTTATCAATAAAATTGAAGAAGGGGGAAACATGTTTCTGTGCATGGTTGAAACTTATGAATACCCCCTGCCTAAAATAACCAAACTCAAAGAACTGGAACACGAGGCGGATGTCATCACCCACAGAACCTATGAAAAGATGCACAAGACATTCCTCACCCCCCTGGACAGAGAAGACATATATGACCTGGTGAATAAGATGGACAGTATCATGGATATGATTGAAGCTGCTGCTGCCAGAATGCACCTCTATAAGGTAAAGCAGCCCACCAAGGTAATCATCGATCAGGCAAAGATTTTAAATGAGGCCATCAAGAAAGTGAAACTGATCGTTTGCAGCATGAGAGATCTGAAAAAGTCCAAGATGATCATAGACGCCTGTGTAGAGATCAATACCCTCGAAAACGAAGGTGATATCATCCTGAGATCGGCGATGGTCGATCTCTTTGAAAACGAAAAGGATGCAATCGAACTCATCAAATGGAAGGAAATCTTCGAACGTATTGAAGAGGCTATTGACGTATGTGAGGACGTATCCAACATAGTAGAGGGCATCGTCCTTAAACATGCCTGATGACCGCTTAATAATTCGTTCTTCCTAGCATTCTTTTTCATCCGAAACCATTATGCCCGATTCATTCGCTTTTGTTGTTTTTCTAATATCCATCGCCCTGATTTTTGATTTTCTCAACGGTTTTCACGATTCCGCCAATGCAATTTCGACCATTGTCTCGACCAGGGTCCTCTCACCCAGGAATGCGGTCTTGTGGGCAGCAACATTCGAGTTCATCGCCGTTTTTTTTGTCGGCGTGCAGGTGGCCAAGACCATCGGCACCGGGATTATTAACCCTGCTATCGTTGACAATATTCTCATCCTTTCCGCCCTGGTTGGCGCGATTACCTGGAATATCATTACCTGGTATTTTGGACTGCCCAGCAGCTCCTCCCACGCCCTTATCGGCGGCCTCATCGGCGCCGGAATCGTGGAAGGGGGAACCAGTGTCCTCATCTGGAGCGGCATCATCAAAATCGCCCTTTTTATCGTGCTGTCCCCTCTAATCGGCTTAATTCTGGGACTATGCCTGATGATCATCGTTTTGAATATCAATCGACATTCTACGGTCACAGGCTCGGATAAGATGTTTCGAAGACTGCAGCTTGCTTCGTGCGCAATCTACAGCATGGGCCACGGCACGAATGACGCACAAAAGACCATGGGAATCATCGCCATCATTCTATTCACCCAAGGTTATCTCGGGCCGACCTTTTACATTCCTTACTGGGTTATCATTTCATGTTATGCCGTCATCGCTCTGGGGATCATGTCCGGAGGATGGCGCATCGTCAAGACTATGGGTACAAGGATCACAAAGCTTAAGCCCATGGGAGGGTTCTGCGCGGAGACCGCGGCTGCCATCTCCATCATCGGGGCGTCTATCGCCGGTATCCCTGTGAGCACAACGCACACCATCACAGGCGCCATTGTCGGTGTGGGTTCAACGAGGAGGCTTACGGCGGTTCGCTGGGGAGTGGCGGGAAACATTGTCTGGGCATGGATTTTAACGATACCAATGGCGGCTTCTATCTCTGCCGTGACCCATATAATTATACACGGCATTATGCAATGACGGTCGAACAAGAAACCTTCAGACAGTTAACCCTCATAATTTAAAAAATGTACTGATCATTGATGATTTTGTAAAAGATTGTGTCCTGTGTAAAAAAAGTAGACGACTTTGTAAAAAGCGCCAGAGGCAAGGCGCGCGAATCTTGAGGAATGAGGCATACACAAGACGTACGCCGCAGTGACGAAAGGAGAAGCGCAACGCAGCATATGGACTTTTTACGGGGTCGTCAGTCACTGGATAGAGAATCCCGGTAATACTTATCATACATCTCCCAAACTGCCAGCAGCAGGGAAGCAATGATGGGGCCGATGACGAAGCCGGAAAATCCAAGCAATGAAATTCCCCCCAAAGTGGACAAAAATATCAATAAAGGATGCATCTGCACATCCCGTCCGATGAGTATGGGACGCAATAGGCTGTCCACCATGCTGATCACGAAGACACCAAAAGCCAAAATGAGCACTCCTTTCCATATGTGTCCTGTAAACAGCATAATCACACCGGCAGGAACCCAGACAATAGAGCAGCCGACAACGGGGACAATAGATGAGATTATCATCACAACAGTCCAGATCAGAGCCCCCTCAATACCGGTTATCCAAAAGATAAGTCCTCCCAGTGATCCCTGAATGCCGCCGATGATCAACGTCACTTTCAAAGTTGACCTTGCCGTGGCTACGAAACGCTCATAGAGGACTTTTTCCCTTTCCTGCCCCAGAGAAAAGATCCGCATGACCATTCCCAGGAACTTGTCTCCATCGCGAATAAAGAAAAACAATGTATAGAGCATGACCGCGAATTGAACAATAAAGACAAGCGTATTCTGTGTGAGGTCCTTCAATTGGACAAAGATATAGTTAGAAATACTCTTGGCGATTTCAGAAATCTTATCCGTCCAGAACTGCTCGTTTATGTGCAGACGGGCAATGTATGGATTATCTTTGACAGCGCCAGTAACACTCTTGACAATGCTGTCGATATTACCGCTATCCTTGCTGAGTGATTCATACATACGCATGGATTCTGAAAACAGCAAACTTCCTATGATGCTTCCCGGCAGGATTATGATAACGGCAACTATCAAAAAAACGACCGCCGCACACAAACTCGGCCGCTTCCACTTCCTGTTGAGCGACTCATAGAGAGGGCTGATAATGCTTGCGATTACAGCCGCCCAGAAGAGCGGCGAAAAAAAAGGCGTGAGGACATACAGAAAAAGGAGAGAAACAAGGATTAAAGCCGAGTAAAAAAGGATATTCTGGATTTTCGGGGTATGCATTGATATTCCTTTCACTTAGTGAAAAATTAAGCGTGCGGGATTTAATGCTCCTTTAATTACAATCTAATGGAAAATATCTCATTTATCATATCATTTCAACATAAAGCTGGATTGAATTCATACTTCTTGGCTTTGCTTTTTTATGAGGTTATGCTAAATAAGATTCTCTTTCAATGTTAAGGAGAGATTATGCAGCCCGCTCCCAGCAGTCCCATAGGTGTATTTGATTCCGGTATCGGCGGACTTACAGTTGTACGCGCCCTCATGGAGCGTCTGCCGTTCGAAAGCATCGTTTATTTCGGCGATACAGCGCGGGTGCCGTACGGTGTGAAATCACCGGAGACGATCACGCAATTCGCCGTGCAGATAACACAATTCTTACTGAAGAAGGATGTTAAACTGCTCATAATCGCCTGCAATACCATGGCCGCCGTTGCTTACCGGGCTGTAAAAGACCTTTCTCCGGTTCCTGTGTTGGATGTGATCGATGCGGGAGCCCGTCAAGCCATCTCCGAGACACGAACCCGTACTATCGGCGTTATCGGCACTCCGGCAACCATCAACAGTAACGCCTACGCCCGAGCCATTCATCAGCAGGATCCAAATATCCGCGTTTTTTCCCAGGCCTGCCCGCTTTTCGTACCCCTGGTTGAGGAAGGCTGGCTGAACCATCCCGTTACCCTCCTTACCGCCCAGGAATATCTCAGGCCGGTTCTCGCTGAGCACATAGATACCCTAGTCCTGGGCTGCACCCATTATCCCCTTATAAAACCCCTCATACGAGAAGTTGCAGGACCGGAAATCCAGCTTGTGGATTCTGCGGAGGCTATGGCCGCCATCACTGCCCATTTATTAAATGAAACTAATTCGGGGAACCCTGCACATACACTCCCAGAATACAGATACTACGTTACTGATGTACCCTATCACTTTCAGACGATCGGAGAAAGTTTTCTGGGACGCACGCTCTCCCATGTGGAAGTTGTCAAGTGGTAAATATCGAAAGGATGCAAACGTGAAGATTATCCTTGCCGGCTACAATCTGGATTATGAAACGATAAAGGAATTTCAGGAATCCCATCCCGCGCAGAAAAACCTGACGCCGGAGACTGTCTCCGCTGCTTATGCCCGGATCAGCCGCAGTCCCAGGTCCGTCGAAGAACTGAGAGAGCTGGCCCGGCACGAAGTTGAAAAGGCGCGCCAGTCCAACAGGAACATCGTCTTTGAGATGGGGCACAGCTCCATTGCCGAACATGCCGTCTTCAACATAGATGTAATCGGTGTTTCCCGTCTTCTCGTGGAAGAAATTGAAAAATTCCGCCTCTGTTCTTACACGGAAAAATCACAGCGGTATGTCCTTCTCAAGGATGACTTTGTCATCCCCGAAGAAATTAGCCGGTCTGGCCTGGAAGAGATATATGTTGGCACCATCCGGGAACAAAATCATTTTTACCATGAACTATACGATAAGCTCAGACCTTATGTCTTTGAGAAAAATAAAGACCTGGCAGCTGACCCGGCAAACAGGTCCATGCTGGAAGGCTGGGCAAAGGAAGATGCCCGTTACATTCTTTCCCTGGCCATGGAAACACAATTGGGTATGACCATCAACGCAAGGAATCTGGAACTGATGCTCCGCCGCCTTGCAGCGCATCCCCTAACAGAGGCGCAGGAATACAGCCGGAAACTTTTTGAGGCAACAAAGGAGGTCGCCCCCTCACTTATCCGTTACACTGAAGCCACGGACTATGACCGTTTGACGAGACAGGCATTGAAGGAAGGGATAAAGACTCTGGCCGGTAAGAAAAGGATGGGAAAAGCACCTGCTTCCGATAAACCAGTACGTCTTATTCATGCGACGCCCGCGGCGGATGACAGAATCACAGCCTCACTTATCCATTCTTCATCAAATTTACCGATGTCACAGTGCCTGCAAATTGCCTCTTCCCTGGATAGGCGGGATAAAAAAAATCTGATCAAGACCGCTTTCAGGCACATGAAGGCCCACGATCCCGTTCTGCGGGAACTGGAAAACGTCGATCTTCATTTTGAGCTGATAACAAGCGCAAGCTGTTTCGCCCAGGTGAAACGTCACCGTATGGCGACCATCACCGGCCAGGAGTATGATCCATCCCTCGGCATAACCATCCCGCCCGCGATCAAGGAGATCGGCATGGATAAACAGTTCCGGCGGATAATCGGCAAAACAGAAAATGCATATGAGCGAATAAAACTGGATGCCCCTTTGGCGGCCGGCTATATCCTCACCAATGCGCACTGCAAGCGGATTTCCATGAAGATCAATGCCAGAGAGTTGTACCATATCGCCCGCCTCCGGGGGGACAGGCATGCCCAGTGGGACATCAGAGAAACAGCAGAACAGATGGTCAAGCTGGGAAAGAAGGCAATGCCCCTGACTCTGATGCTCGCCACAGGCAAGGATGGCTTCGCCTCTCTACATGACAAGGTCTTTAGGACAAAACGGTAATCGTGATCAACTTTAATGATGAGCCTTGAGACGAATCCTTCACATTGATATGGACGCCTTTTTCGCCGCT
>Ga0335070_10002513_pt1 | contig 21286 bp, 25 predicted proteins | sample Lox_Sample_13_FD_206722 | JGI IMG/M metagenome (GOLD analysis project Ga0335070, IMG submission 206722) | Soil microbial communities from Loxahatchee National Wildlife Refuge, Florida, United States - Lox_Sample_1.3 | ecosystem: Environmental > Terrestrial > Soil > Wetlands | place: USA...
GTTGCAAGAGACTCCAGCAGTGCCTCCGCCGAACTTCGGATCGCTAAAAAGAGCCTTTCCCTTCTCCGCATCCCCTGCCGCCAGGGCCAGGGTAAACATGAGGCTGAAAGAAACCATCACAAACACGGCTGTTCTCAATCCCTTCATTCTATTTGCCTCCTTTTTTTATGAATATAGCCATTTTCTCATTAGAGCCTTCCTTTTTCAATAACATTTTTCCAAAAACCTTATAGCCAATTCTCCGCCTTCCAAGAAATCGGAACTTCAATTCAATTGAAATCAAATACAATTGAGTATTATAATGCTTTGAAATGAAAGAGGATGTGGCATTGACATGTATGAAGAAAGAACTTACCGAAATTTGGTAAAGGCCGATGACCTTGTTAAATTTGAAGTCATTGTTAAGGAAACCGACCTCCTCGTCCGGGCAGATAGTGATCTTTCCAAAGAGACCAGAGAATCGGTATTAAAATATCGTCACCAACTTGAAACCTACATCTCCATGAACCCTGAATTCCAAAAAAGCCTCGTCCCCCTTACAGATGACCCCTACGCTCCAGAGATTGTCCGGGAGATGATTCGTACTTCTCTATCGGCTCACGTCGGCCCGATGGCCGCTGTGGCCGGAGCCATAGCCGAATCGGTTTCAAAAGAGCTGCTCAAGCTCTCAAAAGAGGTGATCGTTGAGAATGGCGGAGATATCTATCTCGCCACCTCCAAGGAGCGGACCATCGGAATCTATGCGGGCGATTCTCCTATCAGCCTTAAGATAGCGATCGTAATCTCACCCGAAGAGACCCCTCTCGGTGTGTGCACCTCTTCGGGAAAGGTGGGCCCTTCCCTCAGCTTTGGAAAAGCAGATGCTGTCTGCATTCTCGCAAAATCTTCCGCCCTCGCCGACGCAGCAGCAACGGCTGTCGGGAACGTCGTCAAGGAGAAAAAGGATATCTCCTTGGGTCTTGGCAGGGCGAGAGAGATCGAAGGGGTATTGGGGACGCTCATCATCGTTGAGGAAAAGATGGGGATTTGGGGGAGAATCCAACTGACCCGGCTCTGATTAGATGAGAATTCAGGAGTCAGTAGTCAGAACCCAGAACGGACCTATAGTATCATAGAACCTGTTAAGAACCTTTTTATTCTGGATTCTTTGTCCTGACTTCTGTATTCCGAATTCTTGAATTCGAAAATGACAACCATTTCTGTTGCTACGCTCGGTTGTAAAGTAAACCAGTTCGAGTCCGAAGCCCTCTTGGACGCCTTGGAACAAAGGGGGTATATCCTCATTCCCTTTGGCGAAGGTGCGGAGATTACCGTCATCAATACTTGTACGGTCACCCACCGAGCCGATTTTCAATCGAGACAGATGGTTCGAAGGGCTGTCCGGTCCAATCCAGACTCTCTGATCATCGTGACGGGATGTTATCCGCAGGTAGAACCAGATGCCTTCTTAAAGATACACGGCATACATTATCTTTTGGGAAACAGAGAAAAGAACCAGATTCCTGACTTTCTTCCCTTGATGCAAAAAGCCAAACTTCCAGAGGTTCAAGTCGGGGATATTCAGGAGGAGAAGCACTTTTCAGAAACCCCTCTTCATTCTTTTCATCGTCACACCCGTGCCTTCCTGAAAATTCAGGATGGCTGCAATGGGCGTTGCACTTATTGCATTGTTCCTCATGCCAGGGGTCGATCGAGGAGCCTTCAGCCCGAAAGGGTCATTGAAAATGTAAGGCTGTTGAAAGAGAAGGGATTTAAAGAAGTCGTCCTCACTGGCATCCACCTGGGCGCCTATGGATTGGACTTTGAGTCTCCCTTTCCTTTGGAAAAACTCTTCGCACAACTGGAGAAAGAAGAGACACCTGATCGAATCCGGCTCAGCTCCATCGAGCCGGGAGATTTCTCAACGGAACTGATCTCAGCCCTTTCACAATCAAAGAAGATTTGCCCTCATCTTCACATCTCTATCCAGAGCGGAGACGATGAGATACTGAAAAAGATGAATAGAGACTACGACCGGTCCTTTCTCTCCGACCTCACCCGGGAACTGCATCTGAGAATTCCAAAGCTCTCCGTCGGAGCAGATGTGATCGTAGGATTTCCAGGGGAGACAGAAGAAAAATTTAAGCATACCTATGGACTTGTCGAATCCCTGCCATTCTCGTATCTCCATGTCTTCCCTTTTTCGAGGAGAAAGGGAACCCCTGCATTCCAATTTGCTCAAAGAGTGGCTGAGAAAGAGATCAAAAAAAGGGCTGCGACGATGAGGGAGCTGGGAAAACAGAAACGCCAGGCCTTCTACCACCAATTTCTTCATCACGAACTGCGAGTCCTCATAGAAGACCGTAAAGACAAAGAGACCGGGAGATGGAAAGGTTTTTCCCGGAACTACATCCCTGTTCTTGTCGCCAACGATGACGGAATTGAGAAACATAACGATTGGGTCAATCGCGAATGGACTGTCACCGCGACCGAACTGGCTGAAAAAGGTTTGATCGGACAAGTAGCGGAGAGATAGCTTGGACGAAGAGAGGTTGGCATCTTTAAAAGAACTGGAAGACCGTCTGGGTTATCGGTTCAAAGAGATGAAATGGCTCGACCAGGCCCTCACGCATAAGTCCTTCATCTATGAAACCAATCATCCTGAAAAAGGCGCCAATGAGGTTTTAGAGTTTCTCGGAGATTCGGTCCTCAACCTCGCGATTAGTTACCTTCTCCTTCACAAATTTCCCGACGCCCAGGAAGGAACCCTTTCCATGATGAGATCCCAGCTGGTGAAAAGGAGTTCCCTGGCATCCCTCTCTAAAGAGCTTCAGTTAGAAGGCTATCTCCTCCTCGGAAAAAGCCAGCAGTCAAACGGAGGGATGCAAAAATCCTCCATCTCGGCCAATACCTACGAAGCCTTGATCGGGGCGATCTTCATGGATTCAGGATTCAATCGGGCCTTGGCGATCATCCAAGAACATTTCGAGCCTTATCTTCAGACCAAAACTCCGTCTGCGGTATTTGATGATTATAAGAGCTTTCTGCAAATATATTCCCAACAGTCTCATGGAGCGTCTCCCCAATATCGAGTGATGAGAGAGTCCGGGCCGGATCACGATAAGAGATTTCAGGCATCCGTCATGATCGGGGATGAGGTGAAAGGACTAGGATGGGGAAAAAGCAAAAAAGAGGCAGAACAAGAAGCAGCCAAAAATGCATTGGAAAAGATTAATAAAATGCCAAATGACAAAGCTCAAATGACAAATGAATGTCAAAATGACCAAAATCTAAAGGGATAGTACTCAAATAATTGAACAATGTAAGAGAATCCAGGAATTTTTTTCTTTAACCCGGTACGCTAATGTTCCATCATTCCGTTCTTCCCCGTTTTTCTTTGGCCTTTGAACTTTGGACTTCATTTGACATTTGCCTGCCTGCGCGAAGCCGCTTCGGCGAAGGCAGGGATTTTGTAATTTGACATTATAGCAAGATGGTTCCTCTCATCATTCCTATTTTTCTCCCAAATCTGGGCTGCCGTGAACGCTGTCTCTTCTGCAATCAAAGGGCAGCTGCCGAAGGGCTTCCATCCCCCCCTTCCGTTCGAAACTTTATCGAAGCCTCTCTCGTCGGAATCACTTACGATAAGAAAAACAGGGAGAGACAGGTCGCTTTTTACGGCGGAAGTTTCACAGCAATCCATAGGAACGATCAGGTTCGCTATCTGAAGGAAGTTCAGCCCTTTCTCGATTCTGGTCTGATCGATTCCATTCGCATCTCCACCCGACCTGATGCCTTGGATGAAGAAACGCTCTCCTTGCTCAAAGAACATGGAGTGAAGACTGTAGAAGTTGGGGTCCAATCGATGATCGATGAAGTCCTTACTCTTGCCAACAGAGGTCATTGTGCAAAAGATACAGTGGATGCTGTGTCCCGATTAATAAGCGGGAATTTCGAGGTGGGACTTCAGTTGATGATCGGCCTTCCGGGTGATACTTGCGATCGCTTTCTCCAAACTCTTGATCAGGTCGTGGAACTCAAGCCCGATTTCGTGAGGATCCATCCCACACTCGTCCTCAAAGGGGCTCCCCTTGAGATCCTCTGGAGGAGCGGAGGATATCTCCCCTTGTCGCTGGAAGAAGCTGTCCAGTGGCTTAAGAAAGGCATTCTCAGACTGGAAAATTCATCTCTCTCCGTCGCTCGCATTGGTCTTCAGCCCACCAGGGAGTTGCAAAGGGATTTTCTCGCAGGACCCTATCACCCTGCTTGTCGCCAGCTTGTCGATTCCGCCATCTTCTTCGACATGGCTATATCTCTTCTTCGTGTCTCTCAGAAAAAAGGGCATGCCTTATTCTTCTGCCACCCGAAAGACATTTCAAATCTGAGGGGCCAGAAGAATGAGAATATTTTGAGATTGAGAAAGCACTTTGGACTCAGCGAGATCTTAATCAATGGGAGACAGGAATTACCAAAAGGCTACCTTGGACTCCGAACCCAGGGAGAAGAATTCTCGATCCAGAGAAAGTCCCTTGTTGTCTAGGGACACTTTGGTCTTCCCCCAGAAAAACGGACACCTTAGTTAAGGGACAATCATGGCTTTTTCGTATGCCATTGGACTTTGATAGCCAATAGCAGAATGCCGACGCTTTCGGTTATAAAACAATTCTATATAACTGAAAATGCTGGCTCTGGCTTCTGAGCGTGTTTTGTAATCTTCAAAACCAACCCACTCTGTTTTGAGAGAATGGAAAAAGCTCTCCATCGGAGCATTATCCCAACAATTGCCTTTCCTGCTCATGCTGCACATGATACCTAAGTCGTTTAATACCCGCTGATAGGACCCTGAAGCGTATTGCACGCTCTGATCAGAGTGCAACAGCACGCCTTTGATATCTCTCCGATGAGCGGCGGCCATCCTCACGGCATCTTCTACGAGTTCTGCGCTGTTTCTTTCTCCCATGGACCAGCCAACAATCATCCGGGAGTAAAGGTCCATGATCACTGCCAGATACAGCCATCCTCTCCTGGTCGGTATAAAAGTGGAGCCCCACGCGCAAAGCCCGTGGCACCTAACGAACGCCCAAGCGGGGCGACATCCCGGCCAAGAGCTGGCGCATTCATCCACGGCCAAAGGCCGTGGCTTTCTGCTGCCGGGGTAACATCCGAGACCCATCTTTCATCAGCTCTGGCTGTCCTAAAATCGCCACTGAGAACGTTTGCAGCCGGCTTCCTGGTATGTTTTGAGGCTGTGGTTACAACAAATCGCTTATGCACCTTGGATTGGACCTGCTCTCTGCGCATCAAATAGGCTACTGTATTCTTTCCTACCTGTTCTCCCTGATCCACCAATTCAGCGTGGATGCGAGGCGTCCCATATATCTCCCGGCTTTCAATATGGGCTTGCCGGATCCTTGTGAGCAAATATGTGTGTCGTCTGGCCCGCTTGCTCTCCCGACTATCCAGCCAATCATAGTAACCGCTTTTGGAAACCTCCAACACCCGACACATCACTGCCACTTTAAAATGCGTCCTCTGCAACCTAATAAACTGATATTTCACTTCAACTCCCGCGCAAAGAACGCTGCGGCTTTTTTTAAAATCTCGTTCTCCTCCTTGACCTTCGCCATCTCGCTTTTCAGCCCGGCGATCTCTTCTGAATCAGAACTCTTGCTTGACCGTCTGCCCTCTCCCAGAAAGACTGTTGCACCTTGTTTATCCCTTTGCTCTTTCCACTTATAAAGCTAATTCCTTCTAATCCCCAGCTATTTTGTAGGACATTATACTTCCTCCTTTAGGAATAAATGGGTTATTGGGGTATAACTAACTGCGTTATTCAATTAAGACCTCTAGGCAGAGTCGCCCTCAAAAGTCTTAGTGAAGACCCTGCGGCAGAGACCGCAGGGCATCAACTACAATGGTTCTTACCCTGTGGCAGAGACCACAGGGAGTTAAGAGATCTTAAACCCGACTTACCTTGTTATTTATTATCTACGAAACTTATCATTATCCCTTTTGGCTGATCCTCCGCTTGGTAGCATCGATTCCCAACAAGCCAGCCAGATTCCTGCCGAAGATCTTCGCCCTGTCTTCATCGGTGATCGGCAAGTAGCCATATGCTTCCTGCATATCTTCCGGTATCTGGAAATTCCGCAAACCTTCAGCAGCCGCTTTTATTTGAATGCCGAAACCGGCATAATCACTTCCCCAAATGATCTTGTCAGGTCCAACCCAGCGCAACGCCTCTCCGATCAGCTTCGCAAATTTCCTGGGAGCGGTAATAGCCCAGGGCACCAGGAGACTCAGGCAGATATAGACATTGGGATGTCCCATAGCCACCATGTTGAGGTCATCGCAGTAAGGATAACCCATATGGAAGGCATTGATTTTCAAATCCGGGAAGTCACGAGCGACATCGTCGAGCTGGATGGGCAGAGCATATTTGCTCTTTCCCGGCGGAACCCAGCAGAATCCCGTATGGATATCGAGCACGATGCCCAGTTCCTGGGCCTTTTCATAAAACGGCCATATATCCGGATCATTCATGTAGGTATCTTCCGGAGGATAGAATTTGAAAATCTTTGCGCCTTTCTCCTTGACCCAGTATTCCATCTCCCAAATCGTGTTCTGTGCTCCCTTATGTTTGATGGGTGAAACATTGGGTTGATACATGAAGCGGTCGGGATTGCTTTCCACGACCTTGGCCATCTCGCCGTTTGACACCCATCTGCTGGTGTACAATGTCGTATCCATCATGGCCTCGGGAAGGAGGCAGGCGATATCGACACCGTATTTATCCATTGCCCTTAGAAGGCTGGCCGGGTCCGCATTTTTTTGCATTTCCCAGTCTTCCGAACCATCGAGTAACGGCGTCAAAAGTTTTGGCGGCGCACCAAATATAAGAGGCCTTCCGATATTGTCAATTGCTTTCCACCACATCTGCACACCCGGGAAATGATTGATGTGCGTCATGTCCCCTATCAAATGCGGTTCCGGATCGAGTTTGAAATAATTATCTGTCTTTTGATCACACATATTCTCTCCCTCCCATAATAATTGTTAGTTTCAACTGATCATTCTTTCTTCGCCTTCCCAGAACTCCTTCTTGACATCTTTCTTCAGAATCTTGCCGACAACGGTTTTTGGAATATCAGCCCAGAATGCAACTGCTTTGGGACATGGTACAGATCGGTCCTTTAACTTCGAAAATGATGGTTGTATATTCATGCATGTATAATCTCCTTTCGATATCGTACTGATCTGTTCATAAATTTATTAATCATTCACCCTTCCTAGCATGAGATCATGCTAGGGCATTTTCTCTACAATGCCGGGAACCAACGCGTACCACAGGCGTTCTGAAATAAATTTCGATATGGCATAGAGCACTTTGTTTCCCACTCCGGGAACGCAAATTACCTTATTTCTCTTATGGAGATCACGAAGCGAAACCTTGACAACCTCTTCGGGCAGCATCCAGTGCACCATGGGTTTGTCTTTGTACGATTTCATGTCCACGCCGATACACCTCCCGAGATCCGTTCGGGTAAAGCCCGGCAATACGCACTGGACTTTGATCCCATGTTCCCGGACCTCGCAGAAGAGACTCATGGAGAAATTCTTCATAAATGCCTTGACGGAAGTGTAGGTGGTGCTCAAAGACATCGGCGTGACAGCCTGGATGGACGATACATTTATGATGGTCCCGCTTCTTCTCTCTATCATGCCGGGAAGGACTCCATGGGTGAGCTTCATCATGGCAACGGCATGAACGAGAACCATCTTTTCCTGCTCAATGATATCCTGCTGATGATAGAGGCCTTTGGTGGTAAAGCCGGCATTGTTCACGAGGACATCGACCTGCCCGATCTTCTTTACCATATCCAGGAGCTGATCAATATCCTTTCCTTCGGACAATTCGGCTATGGCGACACTCGCTTTTACCTGAAACTGTTTCTCAATCCTGCCCGCAACGTCTTCAATGACATCGCGCCTCCTGCCTGTTATGATCAGATCGTGCCCCTGCTCGGCGAGGGCATAAGCATATGCGGCGCCTATCCCGCTCGTTGCGCCGGTAATGAGGGCCATCTTTCTACCGTTCGCTTTAAACATCTGTCACCCCCCTTCTATTCATCTCTTGAAGTTACCTGATTTCATCAGGTCACAGGGTCTGAAATACGGCTTGCCGGTCTTCAAAGAAAGTCCATCGAGAAGGGCACACCACGTCATGCAGGACAATCGATGAAAATCCTGCAGCAAGGGCTGCGCGCGCAATACCCTGTCCCATGAATCCTGCACCGACAATGGCAAGGATATTTACCGGATCTGTATTATTCATTCATTCCCCCTTTGACTTCGCCAGTATCGTCTGAGTGATCAGATCTGAGGCAATTCTTTGTTTCTCTTCACGATCTTCTCGGCCTTCTTCACCAGGGAAGAGTTATGGAGCCACAGTTCCGGGAAGAGCTTCTCCTTTCCTGCCGTAACATTGACGGAGCAGGATGCCCACCGGGCTTCCTGAAGGTTCATGACGCACTGGTTGCATCGCACGCAGCGCACGATATCCTTTACATTGCCGGTCTTGGCCTTCACCGGCCAGTACGGATCCGCAACTGCCTGCCTACCAAGGGAGATGATGTCCGCATTGCCCTCGGCAATGGCCTTTGCAGCTGTCTCGGGATTTACGAAGCCGGGTATGATGACAGGAATGCCGTTCCCTGCCTTTTTGAAACCCTGCCCGTATTGAGTGAATTCATCCTCGCCGTCCGGGAAGAATGCCCCGGGATTTTCATACGATCCTTGCGAAGTGTTGACGAAGTTGATGCCTGCCTCATACGCCATGCGGACGAATTGCTGGGCTTCTTCCGAGGTCACGCCGTCCTTCATGCATTCATTGCCCGAAAAACGCGCGCCTAATGGATAGTCCGGGCCGGTCTTCGCCCGCGCCTTCTTTATGATATTGACCAGGAACCTTGCCCGGTTTTCCATGGACCCGCCGTACTCATCGATTCTCTTGTTGGTCCTGCACGAAAGGAACTGATGGAGAAGATATCCATGAGGACTGTGGATCTCCACTCCGTCGAAACCCAATGACATGGCCGCCCTCACCGAGGCCGCCATCCGGTCCTCGAGGTCCACGATCTCGTGCACTTCCAGCTCCCTCGGAGTTTCACCCTGGACGTAGTTCTTCATATCCGGCAAGAACTTCATGAACAGACCGGTGAGCTTCGAATGAAAAACTGCATACTCATCATCTTTCAACTCTGCAAGCTCATCCAGCCCTCGATACCCAAGCCCCTTTATGATGTCATCGATTCCCGGCAGCATCCTCCGGAATTGTTTCCGGAACCCTTTATTCAAATTACGGTAGTCGATGCTCATGGGCACGGGAGACGCAGCTCCGGCCGGGACATCATGGCTGTCCGGTCCGGCATGTCCCTGACGGCCCCAGCCCGGGCTGAGCTGTATGAAGATCTTGCAGTCATCGTAGGTGTGAATGAGCTCGACGAGTTCACTGACAAACCGGTAATAGCGCTGATCGCAGAAAAGCGCCGGATTGAGCGAGTCAGACCCCCTCCAGCGGTGCGGGTTCATGACAAAGCATTCGGTGATGATCAGTCCGAACCCTCCCCGCGCGCGCGTGGCGAACCATGCCAGGGTATGGTCGGATATGTAGCCGTTGGGTCCCGTGTACCCCATGTTCATGGGAGCCATGGCAATGCGGTTTTTCAACGTACAGTTTCCGATTTGAATCGGTTCGAAAAGCTTTTTAAGCGGCATAGAATCCTCCTTTCAAAGTTTATATTTGCTGCATCACTATGCAGTTCTTCCAACCGTTGAGCAGCCTTACTCTGCATAATTCCTTCATGACCAGGACTTCGGGAGACCCTGAAACTGCATGAGCATGTTCCTGCTCATCTCATTCGATATAGGCGAGAACTGGATCTGGAACGCATCGCGGAGGTACATCTGGATGGGATATTCATTGCAGATGCCGTATCCTCCGAGTATTTCGGCACTGTACCGTGCCGCATGCATTGCCCCCTCAGCCGAGACCAGCTTCGCCATGGTCGCTTCGAGATGATACGGTTTCCCTTTGTCACAGAGCCATGCTGCCTTATAGGTCAGGTTTCTGGCGTTCTCGAGGTTGATGTACATGTCCGCCAGAAAATTATTAGCTGATCATCCTATCCTTGCCTTCCCAGAACTTCTTCTTGATATCTTTTTTGAGGATCTTGCCCACGATGGACTTGGGAAGGTCGTCCCAGAAGGAAACCGCCTTGGGACACTTGTAGCCCGCAAGAGTCTTCTTGCAGTGGTCGATGATTTCCTGTTCCATGGCTTGTTCACCTGGCTTGAGCACCACCACCGCACGTACGATCTCGCCCCACCCCTCGCTTGGGGATGAAACCACGGAGCACTCCTTCACTGCAGGATGCGCATAGATGACATCCTCGACCTCCTTGGGGTAGACGTTCTCTCCTCCTGAGATGATCATATCCGCCTTGCGGTCGGTCATGAAGACGTACCCGTCCTCATCAATGTAGCCCATGTCTCCGGTGTGGTACCATCCGCCCTTGAGCACCTCCGCTGTGAGCTTCGGGTTCTTCCAGTAGCCCATCATGATGTGCTTGCCCTTGACGCAGATTTCACCGATCTCACCCGGTCTGAGGGTATTGTCTTCCTCGTCCACGATCTTCACCTGCGCATTGATGCCGGGTTTGCCGGCACTGGAGAGATATTTCGACTTCTCCCCCTCCAGGAAGTGATCCTCCGCAGCGAGCATGCTGATGGTCGCACCGGAGGTCTCGGTTGCTCCGTATCCCTGGATGAACCTGTTCCCGAATTTCACGATGCACTTCTTGAGGATCTCGAGGGGCATCGGGCTGCCCGCGTAGGACAGGATCCTGAGGCTCGAGAGGTCGTACTTCTCTATATTGGGATAGTCCACCATCCAGCCGTAGATGGTGGGCACCATGTTTAAATGGGTGCACCTCTCTTCCTGGACGAGCGTGAAGATCATATCCAGGTTGGGCTTCCGGTTGATGCAGGCCTTGCCGCCCACCAGGAGCACGACCAGTATGGGCCACCAGGAGACATGGAAGATGGGGAGCACGAAGCAGGTGGAGTCCTCCCTGGTAAACCCGCACTGGAGCGCCGGTGCGATGCCCGATATGAGCGCATTGCGGTGGCTCATCATGACCCCCTTGGGCAGCCCTGTGGTGCCTCCGGTGTACATGAGGATGGCGAGGTCGTTTTCATCGACCGTGTAGATGTTCACGTCGGGCTCTGTATCAGATGCCTTTGCAATCAGGTCATCATACTCCTGGAACCCCTCGATGGGCTTGTCAAAGGATATCCAGGTCCTGATCGCGGTGAACTTGTCCTTGAACCTTCCTGCCCGCTCTTCGTATCCGTCGCCCGCGATGAATGCCGTTGCCTCGCCGTCGTTGACGATGTAAGCGATCTCATCATCGCCCAGCCTGACATTGATGGGCAGGACGCTCATGCCCAGCTTTGCAGCGGCGAAGTAGGCCTCAAGATACTTCGAACAGTTCTCGGCCATGATCGCCACCCTGTCGCCCTTGGTGCAGCCGAGCCCGATCAGGGCGTTGGCGCATTTATTGATCCGCTTGTTGAATTCGAGGTAGGTGTACCGTGCCCCTTCGAACACAACCGCGATCCTGTCCGGAAAGTTCACTGCCCCGTTTCGTGGGATGTCGCCTAGCGTATACATGGTATGACCCCTCTTTAAATTAAAGTGGTTATGCCCAGGACTTCGGCAGGCCCTGGGACTGCATGAGCATGTTGCGGCTCATCTCGTTGGATATGGGCGAAAACTGGATCTGGTGGGCATCCCTGAGGAACATGGACACCGGGTACTCGTTGCAGATGCCGTATCCGCCGAAGATCTCGGCCCCGTACGTCCCTGCGTGGCGTGCGGCCTCCGCGGCCACGAGCTTGGCCGTGGTCGCCTCGAGGTGGTAGGGCTTGCCGTGGTCGCAGAGCCACGCGGCCTTGTAGGTGAGGTTGCGGGAGTTCTCCACATTGATGTACATGTCCGCCAGGTAGTTCTGCAGGATCTGGAAACGGCTGATGGGCCCGCCAAAGGCGTTGCGCTCCTGTACGTACTTGAAGCAGTGCTCGTAGATGGCCGACGCGATCCCCACCCCCATCATGGCCACGGAAATACGCTCGGGGTTGAGCACGGTCATGATCTCGTAGAAGGCATTGCCCCTCGTCCCGATGTGTTCTCTTTGGGGACTTCCACGTTGTCATAGAAGATCCCGACGCTCTCGCAGTGGTGGCAGCTGATCTTCCCGATTTTGCGGATGGTGACGCCGGGTGTCTCGCGCGGCACCATGATGGTGGTCCAGGACATGCTCTTCTTGACATCCCGCTCGGTCTTGCAGACCCTGAAAAGCGAATCCGCCACATGGGCGCCGGTAATGAACACCTTCTGGCCATTGATGACCCATCGATCGCCCTTGTCTTCCGCGAAGGTCGAGAGTGCGCCGAGGATATCGGTGCCCCCGCCCGGCTCGGTCAGGACCATGCAGGTCTTGAATTTTCCCTCGGCCAGGAGCGGCAGATACTTATCCTTCTGCTCCTTAGTCCCGAGTTCATGGAGAAATCGTACGCCGAAACCGGCGGTGACACCCAGGGCGAGCGCCACGGACATGGATGCCTAGTAGATCTGCTCGAAGGCGATCACGTTGTCGACCATGCACAAGCCCTGTCCTCCGTATTCCTCCGGCACTGATGCTGAAAATATGCCGATATCGATGAACTTGTTAGTTCCAGAGTTCGTCCGGAGGGAAATCCACGTTCTCATCCATCCATCGGACATATTCGTAATTCAGCTCCTTCTCGCAGAATTTCTGAAAGGTTTGCTGAATGAGGAGTTGGTCTTCATTGAAGCTGAAATCCATGGCAGCCTACTTATTTTTTCTCATCCGAGGCGATATTCGCGTTCTTCTGCTGGTTGACCAGATCCTCCGGCTTCTTTCGGAATCCATCCATGAGCGCCTGGATATCCGGCGCGTAGGTCAGCCACTGGATGGCGTTGCGCTCCAGCGCCAGGGCCGCGTCCATGCTGCCGCATTCGAGGGACCGTCCCATAACTTCCTTGCCCATGCGCAGGGCGATGATTTTCTTGGAGCTGATATTGGCTACCACTTCGCTGAATTTTTCCTCAAACTCGTCATCCTTGAATACACGTGTCAGGAAACCCATCTCGTACATATCCCGGGCCAGGAAATCCTTGCGGCCGCTGTAGATGATCTCGCGCGCCCGGTAGATGGGCATGGCCCGCGCGATGCGGACTGTTCCGCCCCATCCGGGCAGGATCCCCATGTTGATCTCGGTGGTGCCGAACTTGGCCGATTCCCGTGCATAGATAAGGTCGCACATGAGCGCCAGCTCGAGTCCGCCTGCCAGGCAGTGCCCGGTCACTTTTGCGATGACTACCTTCTCGCAGAGTTCGATGGCCTTGCCGACCCCATAGCCCTGATGTGCGAGCCAGTTCATGGATTCCATGTGCTCTGCCAGAGACGGGAACACGGAAAGATCGCCTCCGGTGCAGAAGGCCTTGCCGTTTCCGGCCAGCACCACAACCGCCACCCCGGCCTGGTCCCTGACCCTCCGGAATGCATCCTGGAGCTCGGTGGCCATCTCGCGGTTGATGGCATTGTACTTATCCGGCCGGTTCAGGGTGATGCAGCAGACCGGCCCTTTGATCTCATAAAGGATGGTTGTATATTCGCTCATGGCGCACCTCTTCACTATTTCCTGACAGGTCTGAAATACGGCAGGAAGAAGCCGTCCCGCTCATGGAATACCACTTCCACTTCCATGCCGAAGCGGACATCCTCGGGCTTGCATTCGACGATCCTGGTCATCATGCGGATGCCTTCCTCGAGGTCCACATAGGCGATGGTATACGGCAGCTCGTCCATGAATTTAGGCTCAACCATGCTGTATGCCGTGGAGAAGGTGAAGATCTTCGCCCTGCCGCTGGCCTCTATCCAGTCCAGGTTTCCTGACCAGCATTCCGGACAGAATTTCCTTGGATAAAATATCTTTGAATTGCAGTCTTTACAGACCTGGATCAGAAGCTTGCCATCCTTTGTCCCTTCCCAGAACTTCTCGGACCATGGCTGTGTCTCAGGGACCGGTTTCTTCATGTCGATTTCCATGTCAGATCTCCTTTCCCCAGATGCTGGCGATGTTGTTGAATCCGGACCCGCCGGCCGTGTTCTGATATACGTAGTTGCAGTTTTTGACTTGCCGCTCTCCCGCCTTTCCCATCAGCTGTCGCGCCGTCTCGACGTACGTCGCCGCGCTCACGCCCGAGCCGGTATGCCCCCTGCCCGGCGCATCGCCGATGGTGGACCAGGGGATATCCCCGCCGAAGGACATGCGGCCCTGAAGAAAATACTTTCCTCCCTGGCCCTTGGGTGCCACTTCCAGCAGTTCGGCTATCAAAGGGTGGGCCAGGGGATAGGCCAGATAACAGTTCCAGAGGCTGACATCGTCCTTGGTGATTCCCGCCTGGGCAAGTGCCTCTTTTGCAGTTACCCGGAAGCCTTCTTCAACTTTGTTGAAATCACGCATGACACAGGTGCCGCTGAAATACCTTACCGAATCGCCGAGTTTGTAGGCAGCGGGCCTTTTCATCTTTTTCGCATCTTTGGCGGACACGACAACCATGGCACACCCGCCGTCGCCCAGGATGTTGCTCTCCCGCTTGTGCAGCGGCGTATTGAGCAGGTCGGAGGCCAGGACCTTTTCTGGAGAGGGTACTTCCTTGCCGTAAAGAATTGAGTTCGGGTCTCGCGAAGCCCAGCTGCGCAACGCGGTTACCACCGAGGCCATCTCCTCGGGCGTGCAACCGGTCTCATGTATGAAGTGGTTTGCCATGAGGCCCATGATGATGTTGTAGGTGGGGCCGAAGGGATATTCCCACTGCAGGTCTACCCCCGCCTTGGCGAAGAAATTGATCTGGTCCACCAGGGGGATCGTTGAATGCAGCGTCACATGCTGGACAATGACAGCCTTGGCAACACCACTAGCAATCCACTGCTCGGCGAGCCGCAAGCAGTTTGAGGTGGAGGCGCCGCCTGCATTGCAGCTGACTGTATCTTTGCAGCCCTTGAGCCCAAGTTCTTCGGGAAGCTTTCCGAAGGAAAGCTCGGCCGCTATCTTCGGCTGGGCCTGAGGAGTGACAGAGATCACACCCTCGATGTCATTCTTGTGCAGTCCCGAGTTCCTGACCGCTTCCATACACGTGTCATAAATGATGTCCCAGTGGGTCCGTTCCGGCCTGTTGGCGGTAGGGACTTCTCCTATTCCGATAATGGCTATCTTGTTTTTGCTCATAAGGAATTGACCTCCTTTACCTTTTGTAAGCGATCCATTCTTTTTTCTTACCGATACCGTACTGTTTCGTTCTTAAGTTATAAGTACCGAAGTGACCTGCCTTTGTTTTTTTGAGAATTTAGAATTAATCCTTCATATTCCATCCAGTAATATCGGAGGGGATTGGTATAATGAAAACGGGTTTCCTGGACCGTTGCAATACTCCATGAGAAACACTCCCAAGAAAGGTTTGCTTCAAAAATCCCTTCCCGTGGGATCCAAGGACAAGTATGTCACACTCCTCTTGATCTGCTACCCTCAGAATCTCTTCGATGGGATGGCCTCTCTGAACGAGAGTTTTAGATACAAGCGAAAGGCAGGGGGACCCAATTTGAGTCTCCACCCTTTGGCAAAATTCCTGAAGTCGATTTTCAATTCGTTCGAGAACTCGTTTATGCTCTTTTTCCTGAACACTTTCTGTCAAACCAACTTGAAGCCCTATGGCAAATACAGGAGGGGGTTCAAGGGCATGTAAAATGGTTATTTTTGCGTCGAATACTTTTGCGGCACTAACAGCATAGTAGAAGGCATATGAAGAATTTTCACTTAGGTCGGTTGCATAAAGTATCTTTTTAATTTTTGGAATCATAACTGTCTCCTTTTTCTATCATCTTTTTCACCCTGATAGGGCTGGTAATAATGTGAATTAAAAAATTTGCCCGAAATATTTATATCAGTGGCCACCTTAGTTATCCAGCTTCGCTCGTGTTGGCGCCCCCGTCTCGGGATTCCACCCTTGTGCAGCCTCGTGGCGCACTTACGGGTTGAAATGTGCATAAAAAACCAGAGCCATGGTGACTCTGGTTTTAATATTTGGCGGCGGAAGGTATGCAAGTGAAAGTGCTTCCTTACAGATTTAATACATTATTCGTTATCTACTGTATCTGTAGGTATAAAGTAATCATTATAAATCTCTGAGCAATTGGGGCGCGTGTTTTCGGGGTGGTCTGCATAATAGTGGAGGAGGTAATCTGCGGTCATCTTCTGCGACAGGTATTTCTGCCACAACGCATCATAAGCCCTCTGAATGGCTCCGATATCCATCTTCTGGAGATCGTCGTCCGAGAAAACCTTAACATTACCAGGATCGCTATCTAATTGTGAGTTATGGCCTTTTCGGTGTTTTACACCGGCCACCTTGAACACGGGCGTGTATGTGGAGGGATCGAAGCTCTTGCGCCTGGCTAACTCCTGGGTCTCCATAAGAAAGCTGTTGATTTCCTCCCATTCGTGGGGTGCTTGCACACTCATATCACCCACTACGAATTTTGTACAACCCGGAGCCCCCAAGCCTAAGATCTTCGTCCTCGTGTCCACACCCCCGTCTGGCGCTCGCGACCACTCTGCCAGAAAAGCCATACCGCTCGGGTTAAATTGCTTTTGTACTGGATCATAGACCCAAAACTTCATGAGCATTGCATAGTCATACTCTAGCGGGAATGCTATTAAGGGCGCGGCACTTTCCCAGCTTGCGAAAGCTCCGGCTAACACCCCACCGTGCGCAGGTACATCCTGCCAACCCACGTTAAAGGCGCCGGTCCCATTTTCGTCCGGCGGCTTGAGCCACTCAAAGCCCCTATGGTACACTGACCAATGCAGGTAATCTGTCTGGTCCATATGGTTCCATTTCCAGTCAAACAACTCTGGTGTGATGTAAGAGATATGTTTTAACCACACAAAGCAAGAGGCAGCGTTATACAGCTTCCCCCCTTGCCCTCCAAATTTGAGGTGATCTCGCCAATCTGTACTGCCCACAATGGGTTGGAGCAGGCAGTCCGCCAATTCCCTCTGTTGTAAATACTTCCCCTTAATGTCGTTATAGGAGAGAATGAGGCCGTCCTTGGAGTCTGTCAAAACCTGATTTACATTGAACGGCGGGTACGGTATTAGACCTGCATCAGAGTCCTCCTTACCCATCAAGGGCCCCGCACCCATCAGAAGTATAAAGACGCAAATGATGGCAGCAAGTAACCCAGCAGCGCATGAACTTTGTTGTTGTCCTTTCATCATAACTTTTTCCCCTTTCTTTAGCTCTATCGAGCCAATCAATGAATCGTAAAAGAAGTTCTGTAGCGCAATCTTCCGCCACCGATAACTGTGTGTACCAAAAAGCCACCGTTTTGCCAATATTAAAATGAGGATTGTGAAAATTATCTTTTTGTTCAACTGTTGCCATGGCCGACAAAGGTCAAACTAAAGGTGTGCGATAACATCCTTTGTTGTGGTAACCAATGAATAGAATGGGAACAATTCGTTTAACATTGTCTCGCCAAGCGGTTTCAACCAGGTAGTCATAGCATCACGCGGCGCAACAACTGAATACCATAGATCACAAGCTTGTATCAAGGCATTAAAGACCACCGAATGAGTTGCAAAACCGGCTAGAACTACAGTATTGACACCATTGACCTTTAGCCAGGTATCTAGGCCGGAGTAACTGAACGCACCAAGAAGCCAATTGATCAATACGGGTTCCTCAGGTCTGCGACCCAGTTCAGGTATCACCTTACTCGCTGTTTCATAATTGTCCAAAGTAGAGATATTGGCTCGAATCATATCGAATAACTTACCGTAAGCCGGCAGCTTACGCTGAAGACCTCCCATACCCATCATAGCGTTTACAAAAACCACCGGCAGATTCCTGTCGCGAAAAGCCTTGAGCAATTCCCGAGTACGGTCAATCATACCTGACTCTCTTATTGCTTTATTAAACTCGTTGTAATATGGATTACCTTTGAGCTCATCACCCAAGATGCTCGACTGCATATGCATAACGACTAACCCCGGCTTACCATCTATTTTCCATTCAGCCATTTTAAAATCCTCCTTTGAATAGTTAGTGGCCCCCTCCGCAGGCTTGGGAGTAGATCCGGTAATGCCAGCCAGTAACCCTGCCCCAACAGCCAACGATCCTTTCAGAAACTCCCGGCGTCCTTTCTCGCACTCTTTCTTCTTCATTTGTGCCCTTCCTCCTTCCTCCATAAATTTTCTGTCGCCGTTAATTCCTTATTCACCGGCTATAAGCTCCATATCCTCGGGCTTATAACCGGTTCACCCCAGGAGCCTTTACGACCCGATGCTTTCAAATATGACTGAAGTATCAGTCACCAGTTGCTGATTCGTCATGAGCAGCTGCTCTCCATCAAGGACGCTTTTAGTACCCTTTCTTTTACCTCGCTTACTTCCGGATTATGCTCTGGAGCTATTTTTAAACACGCTCTAGGAACCGAGATCAATCGACAATTTATTCACATAATACAAACTTATAAACATATGCCCAATTACTGTTGCCTTCCCGTCTGGCCTTTCTTAATACCATTTTTACTCGTTTACCCACGGCAATCTTTTCCGGATCGTCCGCATCGACGACCTCGCTTAAAACATGGAGGCCGTCATCTAACTTAACCATGACGCCATATTTAGGTATGCTCTCGCCATGGCCGACAAAGGTCAAAATTGGTATGGCGTTAATTTCCTTCTCAACAATTACGCCAGTATGGGGACAATCATATGTTTCCATCTTCAAACTATGGCATTTGCCGCAAACCGCGCGTCGGGGGAACCATATACTACCACATTCGCCGCATTTTGTGCCTTCCAGGCGATACTTACCGCCGTGCTCGCGCCATTGTCTTAAAGTACTTGGAGTAGCCAATCTATAAATTTGTTCGGGATATTGAGACATAATCAATCCTCCTATTCATTTCGCATAACAATTACGGTATTATGAGCGGCGGCGCCGCCAATATCAGCCGCGACGCCTACTTTGGCGCCTTTCACTTGTCGCGCCCCCGCCACGCCCCGGAGCTGCCTCGTCAATTCAATAACCATATTCACGCCATCAGCTCCCGACGCATGACCGCGCGCGATGTTTCCGCCGTCTGTATTGGTCGGGCAGGGGCCCTCAAGACCGATACCGCCCTCGTCGACAAAACGGCCGGCCTGACCTGGTTTACAGATCCTCAGACCTTCCAGTTCATAAAAGCCCATCGCCTGAATATCGTATACTTGGGCGACATCCACATCTTTTTCCGTAATGCCGGCCATTTTATACGCTTGCTCGCTTGCCGCCATCATGCCCAGCGGCAAAGTGCAGTCGTATTTTTCCGGCCACGCATAATGCATTGCCTTGTAACTGTCGTATCCATTGCCGAAATAATGCGGAATACTCGTATAGGCAGCCCCGTCAACAAAAATCGGCTTATCAGTGAATTTATGAGCAATGTCCGCCGCACATATAACAATTGCGGCGCACGCTTCGCCCCAAGCCAGCATTGTTCCAAAGGCCAGGCCGGCATGCAATTGCTCCATAGTGGGCATAGGTTTGCCGTAAGTGGAGGATTTTTCATACATCCGCCCGTATTTGTGCATCTCGTAGGCCCAACGAGTTAATGTCATAGAGGAAACGCCGTATTTACGCATGTATCTGTTCGTTATTTGGCCTATGCCATCACCATGTGTGAAACCAAGCGCATAATCCCAATCCGAATCGGTGCTTGCGTTTAAATATTCCGCATAACTCATATGGTCGGTCATTTTTTCAAAGCCTCCGACCAGCATAATGTCGTATCGCCCTGCGGCAATCATGCTGTAGGCCGTATTAAGGGCAACGGCGCTGCCGGTGCAATTGGCTGTTGTCATAAAAACCGGAGCCGGACAAATCCCTAAAGTGTCGGCAATAACCGGTCCAATGCCGCCATACTCGGAAATTGCTTCGCCATGATATGCGAAAGTAGCTGCTTGTATTTGTACGGGATCTATTTTAGCTTCCGAAAATGCTTCATATACGCCTTCAACAATCATATCCTTAAAAGACTGTCTTGGCCGGTCGTTGCCGGGTCTTGCCGTCGTGCCAATTCCGACAATAGCAACACGTTTTCCCTTCATTCTTAATTTCCTCCTTTCGTTTTATAACCATCACGATTACTCTTTTTCCATGGATGATTTAAATACCCATCAGTATTCTATAGGTATGCGGTTAATGGATATTCGGGACGAATGTATTTGAATTCAGACTTTATCGCTTCCGCATAACTGACATAGATTTTATCATCCAATACATTTTGCACAGTTACTCCTTTATTTTGAACATGCGTAATCGCATCGGTCACTCTTAAGCTGAACGCATCGCTGCCGGCGCCAAAACCATACGATATGACTAAAATCCGGTCCCCTGGTTTAGCCACGTCAAAGACTTTGGCCAACCCGATTAAAGCGCTTGCCGATCCGGCGTCGCCAATTACACTTGCGAAAATTCCCGTTTCCAACTGTTGGGGCGTAAAACCCAGTGGTATTCCCAGCTTAAACGGCGCGGAGCCAAAGGGCTGTTGAAAAACTACGTGGTTGAAATCTTGAGCTTTAAGATGTAATTGCTTAAGAATTAATTGGGTTACATTTTCAGTATGTTCATCGATGCTTATTTCATCTCTGCTGGAACCGAGAGGGGTCCCCGTCCGAATATAACGTTCCCCTTGGACTCTGAATGAATCCGGCAAATCGGTTACATAAGAAGCGGTGGCCTCAATTTCCGCTATTATATCAGTATCGCCGATAACAACGGCCGCAGCTCCGGCTCCTGCATAGGATTCCTGCAAATCGCCCGGGGCTATATGGCGGTTTAAAGTATCAGCGCCAATTACCAGGGCGTTCTTGGAGAGACCGGCTGAAACCATCGCCTGCCCGATCTGCACCGCCGTTGTTCCCGATTTGGTGGAAAACTGGATATCAGCACATTTTACCTCCTTACTCAAGCCAAGAGCTTCAATAATCACTGTCCCCGATGGTTTCGAATCGTAAGGATTGGTACACGTTCCCAAATAAAGCGAATCCACTCCGTCCTTATCACCGTTCCATTTCATCAAGGCCATTTTTGCGGCATCAACGGACAAAG